>FTEM01001878.1_pt1 | contig 18808 bp, 17 predicted proteins | sample 1640201 | NCBI WGS metagenome assembly FTEM01 (sample SAMEA3914816, study PRJEB12502) | metagenome | biome: forest; material: soil | place: USA | collected 2011-09-16 | depth 0.3 m | reverse complement strand
TCCCAGGATCGCATCCAGCTTCACCGTGGCGACGCGCTTGTAGTCGGGGTCCGCCTCCGACTGATCGATCATCCAACGCTGTTGAACGACGTCCGCGAGACCGTAGACCATCCACGCATCGGCCGGCATGCCGTCTCGACCCGCCCGGCCTGTTTCCTGATAGTAGCCCTCGATACTTTTGGGCAGATCCAGGTGAGCAACGAAGCGCACGTCCGGCTTATCGATCCCCATACCGAATGCGATAGTCGCGACCACGACTACGCCATCCTCACGAATGAACCGACCCTGATGCATCTCGCGCGTGCCGTTGTCCAGGCCGGCGTGATATGGCAACGCATTTACGCCGTGTTCCGCGAGGAAGCCCGCTGTCTCATCGACCGTAGCTCGAGTCAGGCAATAAACGATGCCGGCCTCGCCGGCATGCTCGCCCCGGATGAATTCGAGCAACTGCTTTCGCGGGCTGTTTTTCTCTGCGATCCGATAGCGGATATTCGGTCTGTCGAAGCTGGAAATGAAGACGCGGGGAGCGCGCAGCCGCAATTTATCGACGATCTCCGCTCGGGTCGACACGTCCGCGGTCGCGGTGAGCGCAACTCGCGGGACCTCGGGATAACGCTCGGCCAGGACGGCCAAACGAATGTACTCGGGACGGAAATCGTGGCCCCACTGCGACACGCAGTGCGCCTCGTCAATCGCGAATAGCGCGAGCGGTACGGCATCCAACAGCTCGAGACACCGCTCGGTCAGCAGGCGCTCCGGCGCCACGTAGAGCAGATCGAGCTCGCCCTGCCGCGCCTTGCGCTCGATGGCCTGTACCTGCGCCCAAGTCATGCTGGAATTGAGGGCCGCGGCCCGGACTCCGGCTTCCTCGAGCGCCGCGACCTGATCCTGCATCAACGCGATCAAAGGCGAGACGACGACTCCCATGCCATCCCGGATCAGCGCCGGGATCTGGAAGCACAGCGACTTTCCGCCACCGGTCGGCATGAGGACCAGGGCGTCCTTGCCCTGGGCCACGTGCATGACGATCTCGCGCTGCTCGCCGCGAAAGGATGGATAGCCGAATACATCCTTGAGCACACGCTCGGCGCGTAACTCCACTTCCATGCTGCGACCGGCTCATTCCCTTTGATTCAGGGAGCGATTGAACGGTCGCCAGCATAGCGGCAGCCACGCGCTCTTGAACAGCTATACGCTCGTAGAGGCGCTCCGCCGCCGGGCGCGGGCGCGCGTAAACGGTATGAGCATCGGCACGCGATGCCGATAGTCCCGATAGGCGTCACCCAGATTCGCGATGAGATCGCGCTCTTCGAGCTGAATTGCCACGAGGATATAGCCGGTTGTGGCGACCGCGAACAGCAGGTGCGTGACCGTCATGACCGGAGTCGCCCAGAACGCGAACAGCCAACCGACGTACAGCGGATGACGAACCAGGCGATACGGTCCCGGTGTACGAAAACTGAGGGGGCGATACGGGCGTCCGACCAGGTAGCACCACACCTGGCGCAAGCCGAACAAATCGAAGTGATTGATGAGAAATGTCGCGACGAGCACCAGCAGCCAGCCGAAGGCGCACAGAACGTTGAGCACCACGGCGGCGGTCGGATCCTCCACCGACCAAACGGTCCCGCCGAGCGGACGCCAGAATACGAACAACGCAATCAGCGCAAGACTGGAGGCGAGCACGTAAGTGCTACGTTCCGCGGGCTCCGGGATAACGCGAGTCAGCCATTGTTTGAATCCGCTGCGCGCCATCACGCTGTGCTGAAGCGCGAAGACGAGCAGCAGCGCAAGATCGACGATGAGGCTGGTCATCCAAGAGCCGCTGCGCGGTGAATCGATCGAGCGCGGCACGAACACATTGGCGACGAAACCGATTGCGTACAGGTATGTTGCGAAAAATACGGCGTAGCACGCCAGGCCGTAGACGAAGACGATTGAGCGTTTGAGCACGGCAATTCTCCTTATAGGTATACGGTGCGCCAGCCGACGCCGGCCAATTCCGCACTATCGCGGTTTGGCGCGACGACGTCCTACCCGCGCGTCGGCAATCCCTGCCCAATCGTCCGGGTCCGCTACCTATTTGATCTCGCGTGCCACTCGTCGCGGCTCTGTCCCCAGATGTCGACTACGGCGTCTTCGTGTGGCGCGGGTAGCTTCCCGGGACCGCGGTTGCGCGATCCCAACTTTCGCGCGACTGCCTGGGACATCACGTTGTCGGGCGCGATGGAATGAATCACATCGGTCCATCCCAACTCGCGGAACGCCCAGTTGATCGCAGCGGCTGCCGCTTCCGTGGCGTAACCACGGCCCCAATACTCCCGCGCGATCCCCCAGCCGACCTCGGTCCCCGGCCATCCTTCCGGAAACCAGGGGCCCACTCTTCCAACCCACCGGCCCGTCGCGGCCTCGATGACGGAAAACATGGCAAAGCCGTTCATGTGCCACGACCCGGCCATGCACATGAAGCCGCGCCACGAACCGGCCCTGGACTGCTGGCCCCCGATAAATCTCGCCGTTTCGGCGTCCGCCATCATCTCCACCCAGGGCTCGAAGTCCTGCAGAAGCAAACGCCGCAACTGCAGGCGGTCGGTCGTAAGCTCAGGCTCGGGTGCGGGGCGGGCGTTGCTCATGGCTGGGGTTTCCGTTACGCGAACCGCGAGACGCCGCAGGGCGCTCGATCGGGCGAGGGCTAGGAGCGCCACCACGGGCGGGACGCCGATCTTGACAAGCGGAAACACACGAGGCTAAATCGCGTGCCCTAAAATGCTCGCAAGACGTGGATCCGACCGCAGAATCATGCCGACAGTCAATCAATTGATCAAGCAGGTGCGCCGAGCGAAACGAGCCAAACCGAAGGCTCAATCGCTGGAAGGGGTCCCACAGAAGCGCGGAGTCTGTACTCGCGTCTACACGACCACACCTCGTAAGCCCAATTCGGCGCTGCGGAAGGTGGCCCGCGTGCGGCTCACGAACAATAACGAAGTGACTGCGTATATTCCCGGTGAGGGACACAATCTCCAGGAGCACTCGGTGGTCCTGATTCGCGGCGGTGGGCCGGCGGATCTGCCCGGCGTGCGCTACTCCGTCGTTCGCGGCGCCTTGGACTCGCAGGGCGTGCTGAACCGGAAGCAGAGCCGCTCGCGGTACGGCGGCAAGCGCCCGAAATAGGCGCGCGCGGTTCGGCTGAACCGCTCCGTTTGACAATCTTCGATCGCGGACACGGCCGCGGGCTCACGCCCGCAGCCGCCAGCCAATGCCTTGCTTCAGCGCCGCGTGATAACCACTTCGAGATACTCGCTGGGTACCACCAGCGATGTCGCTCCTGCCTGATTCAAGCTGCTCAACAGGTCGGTCAGACCGCTCTCCAGTGCCTTGGCGCCATCGGCCGAAAGCGCCGCAAAGGCCTTATGCACCGGCCCGTACCAGGTGCGAAAAACGTCGACGAAATGGGCTGGTGAGCGATACCTGAAGTTGAACATCCGGCGCGTGACGGAAATCGAAGCTGCACGATCACCGAAAAGCGCTTGCAAGTGTGCCTCGACCCCCCAAAGCGCGGGCGGCTGGACACCTGCCGGCGGCGGCAGTTGGCGCCCGAGCGTCTTGAACATCTGACCGATGAAGCCCTCGGGTGTCCAGCTAGCCAGACCGATTCGACCCCCTGGTCGGCACACGCGTGCCAACTCAGCGGCCGCTCGAGTGTGATCCGGTGCGAACATCACGCCAAAGGTTGAGAGCACCGCATCGAACGTCGCGTCCTCGAACGGCAGGGCCTCAGCGTCCGCGACCTGGAAGGCCACATCGAGATTCTCGGCCTGTGCGCGCCGTTCGCCCTGCCGAAGCAGTCCGAGGACATAGTCGGTCGACACCACCGTACAACCTCGACGGGCTGCGGCAAGCGTGGCGTTCCCGTTGCCGGCCGCCACATCGAGGACACGCTCATCCCAACGCAAGTCGCATGCCTCGGCAAGCAGCTCGCCAACGAGCTGTAGCGTGGTTCCTATCACGGCATAGTCTCCACTCGCCCAAGCGGCCATTTGGCGGTGCTTCAGGGCGTTGAGATCGACGACTGCGTTCATAGCGGATAGCTCCTCAGATTTTGAAGTTTGGGGACGGGAAATCGTCCTGTTCGCAGTTTCACCGTTCGACGCCTTGCCGTCCTGCCCCGGCGTCGGCAATGACTGCCCAATCGTCTTGATGACTCCGCCATTGCGCCTCGCCTATCACCCAACGTCCGGAAATGTTGCTCATTCATCCGGCTTCCACCCGTCCACCCCTCGCGCCACTAGCCAGCGCGCTCCAATCCGCCCAGACTTGCGTCATCGGGCCTACGTTCAAAGCAAACATGACAGCATCTGACATTGCGGCCACTTTGAAGCGGGTTGAGTCGATCCTGCGGCGGCGGCCGAAGATCGCACTTCACGGCGATGCACCGGCCACGTCGTGTTGGCAGGGCGGTATGCGAGTCGTCACCAGCCATGCAAGCGGCACGCAGGTCGTGACCGACATGCCGAAGGCGCTGGGCGGCGGCGGAGATCGGGTGACCCCCGGGTGGCTGCTCCGTGCCGGGCTCGCATCCTGTGTCGCGACCCGCATAGCCATGAGTGCTGCTGCGGAGAACATCGAGTTGAAAGCCCTTGAGCTGGTGGCCACCAGTCGCTCGGATACGCGCGGTCTGCTCGGAATGCCCGATACAAACGGTGCATCGGTCAACGTGGGGCCGCGTGAAGTGGAACTGTTAGTACGGATTTCTGCGCGCGGGGCCTCGCCGGAGAGACTCCGGGGCATGGTCGAGGACAGCCATCGCCTTTCACCCGTGTCCTGCGCAATGAAGGGCGTTGTGCCCGTGACATTGCGCATTGAGGTCAGTGCGGGCTGATGGACGCGCTGTCAGAAACGCTTCGAGTCGTGCACCTTGTAGGCGCGATTTTCGTTAACGCCCGGTTCACGGCTCCATGGTGCTATCAATCGCCGAGTGCTCACTCCGCAGCGCCGCTATTGGAACCCGGTGCCGAGCGTGTAGTGATCTTTCACTTGATTACCGAGGGCGAATGTTACGTCGATCTCGGAGACGACCCGCCGTTGCGATTGATCGCGGGCGATGTCGTCGTTTTCCCTCACGGTGACGCGCACCGCATGAGCTCTCGCCCCGGCCTTCCGGCCGCGACGGGCGCGACGGGCGCGCGCCTGCACGAGCTGTTCTCCCGCCGTCCACGACAACTGGCTTTTGGAGGTGGCGGTCAGGCAACCCGTATCGTGTGCGGCTATCTGGCTTGCGATACGCGGCTGGCCCGGATGCTGCTGACGGGGCTTCCGCCGGTCGTCAGGGTCAATGTGCGCGGATCGAATGCCGGCGTCTGGCTCGAAGCCTCGGTTCGTTACGCGCTGGCGGAAGCGCGGTCGCCCCGACCCGGCGGAGCAGGAGTGTTGGCCAAACTGGCTGAGGTCCTGTTCATCGAAGTCTTGCGCCTTTACATGAATGAGCAGAGCGAGGACCGCACCGGTTGGCTGGCGGGCGTGCGTGACCGAATCGTCGGCGCGGCGTTGAACTCCATACACAAGAGCCCTGCGCACCCGTGGACGTTGGACGAGCTCGCACGCACGGCGAGCACCTCCAGGTCGGTGCTTGCCGAGCGTTTCCAACACCTGGTGGGAAGCTCGCCGATGCAGTACTTGACGCAGTGGCGGATGCTGCTTGCCTCAAATCTCCTGAGCCACAGCAACGCCTCACTGACCAGTATCGCGCAGGATGTGGGTTACCAGACCGACACGGCTTTCAGTCGGGCATTTCGGCGCGAGTTTGGCTCTCCGCCGGCTGCGTGGCGTCGCAGCAGGTCAGCGCGCGAGCAGGCTGGCTGACATCACGGCTCAAGGTCTGTTACCGAAGAAGCGGCAACTCTCCCGTTGCGCACCGCGACCCCTTCCGCACGCAGGCGCCGCGCTTGCTCTTTGTACTCCCGGGAGGTCGCCGGAAACACGATACGACCGCCCGCGCCCAGGACGCGATGCCACGGCAGATTCATTTCATCCGGCGCTATCCGTAGCGCAAATCCCGCTTGGCGAGCTCGACCCGGAAGCCCCGCCGCCCTCGCAACAGCTCCATAAGTGGAAACTTGCCCCCGGGGAATCCCGCAGACCACGTGCCAGATAGCCTGGAGTGCCGGATTGTCGTCCGCCGGTAGTTGCGTCCGCGGCCGAGGGCGCTTCGAGATCAAGACTGGGGGGCGGGCTTGCGGACGATGCTCGTTGCCATCGTCACGACAGAAGCCAGATCACTGAGATTGCCCGGCACGACCAGAGTAGTGGTCTCCTTCGCCAGCTTGCCGAACTGCCGGACATATTCCTCGCCGATGCGTAGTTGCATCGCCTCGATACCACCGCGCTCGCTGAGAGCGCCGCCCACTCTGCGTAGTCCTTCCGCGGTAGCGGTCGCAACCGCCAGAATCGCGGATGCCTGGCCTTCCGCTTCGTTGATCTGCTGTTGCTTGTTGGCCTCGGACGCTTTGATGACGCGTTGCTTGTCGCCCTCCGCCTGGTTGATCTTGGCATCGCGTTCACCCTCGGACGCCAGGATCACAGCGCGCTTTTCGCGCTCGGCCCGCATTTGCTTCTCCATCGCGGACAGCACGTCCTTGGGCGGCGCGATGTTCTTGATCTCGTACCGCATCACCTTCACGCCCCACGCAACCGAGGCCTTGTCCAGCTCGGCCACGACATTCGCATTGATGATGCCGCGCGCCTCGAACGTTCGATCCAGCTCGATCTTGCCGATCTCGCTGCGCAGTGTCGTCTGCGCGAGCTGGGAGATCGCGAAGTTGTAGTTGGTGATGCCGTAAGAAGCGAGGTGCGGATCCAGGACCTGCATGTAGAGCACCGCATCGACACCGACCTGGACATTGTCACGTGTGATGCAGACCTGTTCGGCGACATCGAGCGCCTGTTCTTTCAGGCTGTGCTTGTATGCGACACGCTCGACGAACGGAATCAGAATGTGGAAGCCAGCCTGCAGCGTACGGCTGTACTTGCCGAGATTTTCGATCACGTACGCGCTCTGCTGCGGAACCACGGTCGCAGTACGCGCGACCAGGATCACAACGATGATGGCGATAACGATGAAAACGTAGGATGTGTACATGAGGGATTCCGTAAACAAATGATCAGATGCCGGGCCGAACCAGAAGCGTGAGTCCGTGGACGCTGGCGATGCGTGCGTTGCTGCCCGATGGGATGGGCGTGGGACTGTCGTTGCGGACAGTCCAGAAGGTACCCGCGTGCTCGGCCTGACAGCTCTCCCCTGGGGCCAGGGAGACTAGCAGCGTAATCACGTCTCCTGTAGGCCCGCTTCGGACTGGTGGCGCCTGGCCCCGGAACCGGTGGTAGATGCGGCTTCGAAACGTCACCATCGAAAAGATCGCGAGGATCGCAAAGATGGCCCACTGCGCCCACACAGCGAGCGCTGGACTCGCGGCCGTGAGCAGGCCGACGACGATTGCGGCGCTACCGACGAACACAAGGTAGAACTGGGCGTTCACGAAGGTGAGCTCCGCCCCGAGGAGTATTGCGCCGGCGATGATCCATCCCCACCAACTCATGACGGCGCCCCCATTTCCGTGGCGCCCGCGCGCCGGTTGCGGCTTATTATAGACTCGAGCGGAGCCCCCTGCCCCAGGTCTTGACGGCCGCCGCGGCAGACCCTGGAAGATGCCTTTTTGGAGGTCGCGATGAGCGAGTTCTACGCCGAAACGCACCGTGCTTTCCAGGACGCCCGGGGTACTCGACATCTGGCAGACCGCCTGGAAACACTCGCGCACGCAGAATTCGACGCGAACGACCGTTCGTTCATCGAAAGCGCGGTGATGTTCTTTCTCGCTACAGTCGATGAGCGGGGCCAGCCGACGGTGTCATACAAAGGCGGCGCTCCAGGCTTCGTCCGCATCACCGCTGCGAACGAGCTGGTCTTCCCGGTGTATGACGGCAACGGAATGTTTCTGTCGCTCGGCAATCTCACCGGCACGCCCAATGTTGGAATGCTGTTCATCGACTTCGAGTCGCCACGGCGGCTGCGCGTCCACGGAACGGCGCAGGTCATGCCCAAAGATGCATTGCTCGAGCACTTTCCCGGCGCACAGCATTTGGTGCGAATCACGATCAGCCAACTCTTCGTCAATTGTGGACGCTACATCCACAAGATCGCGGGGCGATCGCTCTCGCCTCACGTGCCGGACGCAGACGGACGGCAGCCTTTCCCGGCCTGGAAGCGCATAGACATCATCGCCGAGTCACTTTCCGATCGCGACAAGGAAAAGGTCGCGCAGGCGGGCGGCCCGATCGCGATCGAGAACTATCGCGGCGAAGAGTCGCCCGATCGGGGCACGACGGCGGATTGAGTTTCATGCGAAGCGCGCCAGCGGCTAAAATGAGGGCATGTCGAACCGTTCTCTATCGAGCTTTGCTGCGCTGCTGACGCTTCTCGTTGCGCACCACCCCCTGGCTGCCGGAGCCTCGGCGAAGCCCGCCGCGGCGCTCTCCGCGAGCGACTCTGCTACTGGAGAACAAACCGCTGTTCAGCGGGAGTTCATGGCCGCGATGCAGCGCGTCCGAACGCGTGCAGTGGAGCTGTCTGACTCCGCAGCGCTCGAACACTATCCCATCTACGATTATCTCGTTGCCGCAAGGCTGCGTCGCGATCTCGTAGTGACGCCCGGTGAAGATCTCGATACGAAGATCGATGCGTTCCTGCAAATGCACATGGGCCAGCCGGTCGTGCGCGCGCTGCGAAGTGAATGGCTCGAAAATCTGGCCAGCCGCCGACGCTGGGACTGGTTCCTCCCGCGTGCCGCAGAAGTAAACAGCGCGCAATTGATCTGCGACCGCCTCGCCGGGCGTCTGGCGACCGGAGACGCAGCGGGTCTTGCAGTGGAAGCGCTGGCACGGTGGAGCCAGCCGCAGAAGCAACCGGCCGAGTGCGACGCGGTATTCGCGTGGCTGCGCGCCGAAGGCGAGCTGACTCCGGTTCTTGCGGAAAATCGCACGCGTGCGGCGCTCGCCGCCGAGAATCCGCGGCTTGCGCGCGAGTTTGCAGACGATGTCCCCGCAGTGCGCGCCGCGCCGTTGCTCCAGTGGGCACGACTGTTGGAAGCACCGAAGCCAATGCTCGCGATGTTGGCGTCTAATCCCGAAATGCCGGTCGAGCCCGCTGGCCTCGAGGGTGGCTTCAATCGTCTCACACGCAGTGACGCTGCCGCGGCTTCCGGACTCCTTCCGTCGCTGCTCGCGCGACCCGAGATGACGCCGGCACTGCGTGCCCGACTTCAGCGAATGGCCGCACTGGGCTCGGCTTACAGTCGCGATCCTGCCGCGATCGCGGCATTCAACGAGCTTCCTGTCGACGCCATTGACGGCGACGTTCAAGAGTGGAGGGTGCGCGCGGCGCTCTGGGGCGGCGACTACTCGAAGGCGCTCGCATGGATCGAGCAAATGCCTTCGAGCCTCGCCTCACAGCCGCGCTGGCGCTACTGGCGTGCGCGCGCCGTTGAAGCGACCGGCGCCTCGGAAGCGGCTGCGCCGTTGTTCGCGGAAATCGCCGGGCTGCGGGATTTTTATGGGTATCTCGCCGCCGACCGCCTGCATCGGGGCTACTTCCTGAACGCGCGTCCGTCACCTGACGTCGAAGCGGCACAAAACGCACTCGCGGCCACTCCGGCCCTTATCCGTGCGCATGCTCTTTTCGACTGCGACATGGTTGATGATGCCGGCGTGGAATGGGCTACGGTCGTCGGAAATGCCGAGCCCACGGTCAAAATACAGGCGGCGCATTTGGCAGCTCATTGGGGTTGGTACGCTCAGTCGATCACCACACTGGCGCAGGTTGGCGAGTTGGACGACGTGCGACTGCGTTATCCGCGGCCGTTTCCGACTGCCATCTCCGATGCCAGCAAGCTGACGCAATTACCTGGGGATTGGATCCTCGCTGTCATGCGACAGGAAAGCCTCTTTCGCATTGATGCCGTCTCGCGTGCGGGTGCACGAGGCCTGATGCAGGTACAGCCGTCAACGGCGGCGGCGGTGGAGCGGCGTTGGCATCTCACCAAGCCGGAAAAAGACCTGCCGTTCGATCCGACGCCGGATGTGAAGCTTGGAGCCGCCTATCTGCGTGAGTTGTTGGATCGCTACGGGGGACAACTCGGCCTGGGACTCGCAGCCTACAATGCCGGGCCGGTGCCGGTGGGACGCTGGCTGCCGCCCAAACCGATGGACGCGGACGTCTGGATCGAGAACATTCCATACGGTGAGACCCGCACGTACGTGCAGAGGATTCTTGAGCACATCGTGGCGTTTGCATGGGTACGCGACGCCGAGCCGCCTCGGCTCACGGCGTTGCTGCGACCGATAGAGCCTACGGTGTTTGCGGTGCCGGTTGTGCAGCCCGTTCCGATTGCGGACGGCGCAACTCGCAACCACCCCGGCGCGGCGGCGACCGGCCCCTGATCCTCGCGCCCGCGGCGTTTTTTTTGTCCGGGTGGCGGGATTGGGGGCTATTCCCGGTTCTTACCGACGAGGTCTTACTCAAAGGGGAGTTCTAGTCATGAAACGAATATTGCTGCTGCTGTTGGCGGCCCCGGCGCTCTCGTTCGCGGGCAGTCCGATTGACGGGACCTGGGTGGCCGACCTGGGCTCCGCTAAATTGCCGGAGAAACCGGATGTCATGGCGATCGACAAGGGCTGGTACGACTGCAAATCCTGCATCCCGGCCATCCACGTCAAGGCAGACGGGACCGATCAGCCGGTAACCGGCCATGCTTATTACGACACTATCGCAGTGCAGGTGCCGGACGCGAAGACGGTTGTCGTCACGGCGAAGAAAGCCGGCAAGCTCATGTACGTCGATACCAACATGCTGGCCGCGGACGGCGCCTCGATGACCGACTCCTTCGAGGACCACACCGAATCTGCGCCCATCACCGGCAAGGCCATGGCCGTGCGCGTGGCTGCTGGCCCGGCTGGAGCGCATGCCCTGTCAGGATCCTGGCGAACCACCCAGATCACGAACATGACTCAGAACGCCCTCACTGACACCGTCCACGTGACCGACAAAGGCATGAGCCTGCGCGATGGGAATGGGACGGGCTACGACGCTCAGTTTGATGGCAAGGACTACCCGATGGTGGGGGACGTCGGACACACCCTGGTTTCCGTCAAGCACATCGATGACCGCACGATCGAAGAGACGGACAAACGGGATGGCAAAGTGGTAGCAGTCATTCGCGTGAGCGTCGCGCCGGACGGCAAGACCGCGCAATTCGTTATGCACGATCAGCGGAACGGAACGACCACGACCTTCACGCTTCGAAAGCAGTCTTGAGCGGTGCGACGGTGGACTCCCGTCTAAGGGTCCGCCGTCGTTTCGAGGTTCGCTTTCAAGTAGTTCGCCAACCCGCCCAGTTCCAGGATCCTGCGCACGGATGGCGGGATCTGCGGGAATGAATATTCGCAGCCGTTGCAGGCGATCTTGCCGCTAGCCAACGCGATGCTGATACGGTCTCCCTCGGCGACCGCCGCATACACTTCAGGACACTCCACGATCGTCAAGCCATCATTGATGGCGTTGCGATAAAACGTGCGGGCGAACGAGGCCGCGACGACGGCCTTGATCCCGAGCCCCTTGATGGCCGTCGAGGCCTGTTCGCGCGCACTGCCGCAGCCGAAATTGCGTCCAGCCACCAGGATGTCGTACTCGCGCAGCTTTGCCGGGAAGCCTTCGCCCAGCATTTCGAACGCATGCTGCGCCAACTCCTGCGGCTCGATGTAGATCAGGTAGCGGCCCGGAATGATGATGTCCGAGTTGATGTTGTCGCCGAATTTGAAAACGCGGCCTTCCAGGGTCGATTGCAGGCTCATGAGTGCGCTCGTGGGTTTGCGGTCGCAGGACGCAGAAACTCGCGCGGATCGGCGATCTCGCCCTTGATCGCCGAGGCAGCCAGCGTCGCCGGGCTCGACAGATAAATGCTGGACTGGCTGCTGCCCATGCGGCCGATGAAATTCCGGTTGGCGGTCGACAGCGAAACCTCGCCATCGGCCAGCATCCCTCCGTCCCCTGCGCAGGCGCCACATCCAGGGTTGGTAACGAGGGCGCCGCTCTCGATCAGCGTCTGGAGCACCCCGGACTTCATGGCTTGCAACATGATTTGTTTCGATCCGGGCGTGACGATCAGGCGCACGCGCGGATCGATGTGCCGGCCTTGCAGAATTCCCGCGGCGACGGCCAGGTCCTCGTATTTCCCGTTCGCGCACGAGCCGAGGAATGCCTGGTCGATTCGCGTGCCGAGCACCTCGCCCACCGGCTTCGTATTCTCCACCTGGTGCGGACAGGCCACCATCGGCTGCAGCTCCGCCAGGCTGACAGTGATCTCCTGCTCGTAGGCGGCGTCGGCATCGGCGTATACAGGCTGGTATTGCCCGAAGTCCTTCAGACGCCCCCGCAGGTAATCGGCCGTGGCTGCATCGGGAGGGACGAAGACGCACTTGGAGCCCATCTCCATGGCAAGGTTCGCCATCGTCATGCGTTCGGAGAGGCTCATCTGCGGCAGCGCGTCGCCATAGAATTCCGCGGACTTGTAGCCGCAGCCGTCGGCGCCCAGCTTGCCGATCAGATACAACATCAAATCCTTGGCGCTCACGCCGGGCTGGAACCCGCCGTTCAGGATGAACTTCAAGGTGGTCGGAACCTTCATCCACAGCTTTCCGGTCACCCACACGGACGTGACCTCCGTGTAGCCGATACCGGTGCCGAGGGCGCCCAGCGCGCCATAGATCGTGCAGTGCGAATCGGTACCGACGACGAGATCGCCGGGCTTGATGTGGCCATTCTCCATCAGCACCAGGTGAGCGATACCTGTCTCGACATCGTAGAACTTCTCGATTCCGTACTCGCGTGCGAAGTTGCGCGAGGTCTGCTGATCCTTCGCATATTTCTCCGTCTTTGCCGGTGACACGTGGTCGAGCACGATGGCGAGGCGTTGCGGATCGTACAGTTTCGTCGCGCCGATACGCTTCATCACACTGACGGATCTCCAGGTCGCCGTGTGACTCATGACCACATCGGGATACGCGTCGACGATCTCACCCGGTGACAGCCGTCTCGCACCGGATTTCACCGCCAGGATCTTTTCCGCGATCGTCATGCCCATCCGGCTTGTCCCCTGATCCGCCATCAGACGTCGTTGCGGGCTTCGAGGTGGCCCGCACTGCGCGCTGCCTGCGCCGTCGCCTGTGCCAACACTGGCGTACGCGGCGTCTTCTGGTAGTAGGCCTGGTAAATCACCGTGACCGCGATCGAAGCGACCGTCCCAACTACGAGCGGCAGCGTGGCAAGATAAAACAGACTCTTCATGCTGACATGTTGAGCGACCAGCGCGCCCACCACCAACGGCCCGATGGCGCCGCCAAGCCGCGCGAACAGCATGAACCACCCTACTCCCAGCCCGCGAACGGCGGTCGGGTAGATGTTGCTGACGCAGGACACCTGCGCGAAATGCAGGCCGAGAACGCAGAAGCCCGCGAGCGAGCACATCAGCATCAGGTTCGTCTCACCGACTGCGGGCGTGCCGAGGCTCGCGATGATCGGAATGCTCAGCACGTACAGAATCGTACAGGGCAGCATTCCGAACTTATCCAGCGGACGCATGATGACCCAGCCGCCCAGCGTTCCCACGAACTGGAAGGCCGCAACGGTGTGCGACGCGCGCTCGAAGGAAATTCCCGAGTCCGTGAGCAGGGTCGGCAACCAGGTGTTCAGGGAATGGAAGACGATCATCGCGAGGAACGAGCCGAGCCACAACAGCGGCGTCAGTAACGCCAACTTGCCGGCAAATAGCTGCGTGTATGAGGACTTCCCGGAAGGTACCTCCCCGCCCAGGATGAAGCGGCTGTCGGGTGCGAGCTGCAATTGCGGATCCAGGCGCCGCAAGACCGAGCCGAGGCCGCCGTGACGCGCGGGGTGCAGACATAGGAACTTCGGCGATTCCGGCAGAAACAAGTAGACGGCCACAGCGAGCACGAGCGGCACGACGCCACCGACAAAGAACACGCTCGGCCAACCGTGATGCGCAAGTAGCGGCGCGGCGACCAGGCCGGGAAGGCCGGATCCGATCGTAGTTCCCGAAAACACGATGGTTACGAACGTGGCGCGCAGGCGGCGCGGCGCGAACTCGTTCACGGACGCAACTGTAACAGCGAGCGCACCCGACATGCCGATACCGGCGACGAAGCGCGTGATGACCAGTGGAACAAGCGAGGTGCACAAGCCCGAGACCACGCCGAAGATGCCGATCATTACGATGCTGGCGATGATGGAGTTGCGGCGGCCGATCCGGTCACCGAGCGTGCCGAACAGAAATGGACCGATGAGGCCCGCGATGAGACTGGAGCTGAAGAGCGGGCCCAGGGCAGCGCGATTCAGGCTCCACGCCTTGGAGATCGCCGGCGCGGCGAAGGCGACCACCGAAATGTTGTACCCGTCCGCGAGCGTCACCAGCGTGCACAGAAAAAGAACGCCGATCAGGAATCCGCCGACCCGTTGCCGGTCGACGATCTGCGTGACATCGATATCCTGTGCCATGGTTCGCGCCCCTTGTCGTCCTTAGTGTACGAGCCCGTTGCAACGCGCGCGCGTCACAGCAGCGACCTCGGATCGGTGATGGTCCCTCTGGCCGCGGAAGCGGCAACCGTCAACGCCGAGGCCAGGAAATGCCGGGCGTTCGGATGACCATTGCGGCCCGGGAAATTGCGGGCCTGCGTCGAAACCATGACCTCGTCTTCCGCGAGCGCGCCCATGTTGAAGGCCTGGTTGGAGCCTGCGCTCGGTGGAAAGATGTTCGCCCCGGCCGAATGCAGGGTTTCAAACAACCCTTCCCGCAAGGCCGCGAGGTAGATTCCGCGCGATGCCGGCACTATCTGCAGCCGCACGCCCGGATGCACTTTGCGGGTGGCAAAGCAGCGCGCCAGCGTGCGTATGTCGCTGAGCCTGCCGCCGGTGCTCCCGCCCGCCTCCGCAATGTTGATCGGGGTTCCGACGGCTGCCTCGATCGGCTGTACGTTGCCGACCGTCGGCGGACAGGCCACCTGGGGACCGATCCTGCCGACGTCGATGTCGATCACTTGTGTGTAACGCGTGCCCGGATCGTTCCGATAGATCTCGAAATTCGCATGTCCCAGCAGCCCCTGCGCGAACTCGGCTGTCTTGGCGTCGGGGTTGATATAGCCGCATTTGCCGCCCACATCGATGGCTTGCAACGGGAACAGCCCGCGATCCCCGACGCCCAGGCTTTCGATGTAAGGACCGGCGTACTCGATGGCCTTGTAGATGGCGCCATCCTCTCCCAGGTATCCGACCAGATATTGCGAGATGTCCCGCGCATCGACACCGGGCAACGTCTTGCCGTGAAATTGCACTTGGATCGTTTCCGGCACCTTGAACCAACCGGTCGCGTGCGCGAATCCCAATGCAGCCATCGAGTTGTTGCCGACGCCCGTTGCGAATGCACCCAACGCTCCGTAGATCGGTGTGTGAGAGTCGCATCCCGTGATGACCATGCCAGGCGCGACCAGACCGGCTTCCATGATCACGTGATGGATGCTTCCGCAACCGCTGTCGAAAAGATTGCGGATCTTGTGGCGCGCAGCGAACTTACGCACCGCCGCAAGGGCTTCCGCCGCCTCACGGGTTGCGGGTGCGAAATTGTGATCGAAGGCGAAAACGATCTTCGTCGGGTCGGCCACCGCCGCCCCGTCCATCTCGTTCTCGAACACCTTCATGACGAAGTTTGCGCTCAGGTCGTGCATGACCATGAGATCGATGCCGCACACGACCACGTCGTCGGGCTTTACCGCGGCCTTGCCGCCCTTCTTGGCAAGAATCTTCTCGATCACATTCATAGGATCTCCACCGTGCCGCGGCCCTGCAGACAGGTGTCGCCGTAAAAGAGCCGGTACCCGTTCCTGTTGACTTCCACCTGTACGGATACGACGGCACCGGCATTCTGCGTATGCGTGACGCCCTCCCACCCATAGGAACCTGACAGTGTCTCGACATGCGCGGTTGCGCCGGGTCCAGGCGGCAGGGCCGTGGTGACGCCAGCCACATTTCGCGACAGCTTTGCCCAATGACCGTTGTATTCGAGGGCCACCGTCGCGGAGCAATTCTCGTCGACGACATTTCCCGCGGCCGGCACAGGCGGCGTCCGCCCATTCGAGACCAACACGAACAAATCCTCCGCGCCGGCGCGCCGGAGCTTGCGCTCGAGCCGGCCGGAGAATTCATGATCCGTGAGTCCGACCGCACCGCTGACAATCTCGGCCTCGAGGACGGTGCGCGCCAGTTTCGCCGCGCGCCGGTGCATGACCAGCTCCGAATCTGTCGCCGCAGGTCGAACGACACTGCGCGGAATATCGACGATCTCGAGCTTTTCAGCGCCGAGCTGTGTGTAAAGATCGTGCGGCAATCCAGCGTGATCCAACACGCCGATTTTCGTCCACCCTCGTTCCCCGCACAGCTTCACGAGCTGCACCGCGAGATTCGGGCTGGGCACGATCGTCTCGTGGATCGTGACCGATTTGATCCATGGATAAACCCGCGGCGACAGTGCGCACAACAGAATCGGTTTCTCCCCTGGGGGTACCACGGTCAGCGCCCGATTCCAGTACGGCATGTAGTTCGAGATGAAGCGCACATCGTTCGAGCGCCACACATCGCAGAACGCCACGAGCGCCTGCACCTTGAAATCCGCGATGTGGCGATAGAGAGCGGCGAGGCGGGTGGCAAAGGCCTCCAGCGGCAACTGCGCCCTGTCCCAGGTGATGAGTCCTCTTTTCATGACTGGAACAATTTCTTTTCCGTCCTGTTCAGCGAGACGCAGCCGTCTGCGGTGACCAGCAGCGTGTCCCCGAACACCATGTATCCTGACAGCGGCAGGTAGGTGTTGGGATGTGCGATCAGCACCATGTCCTGCTTGCAGATATAGTGAACGTTTTCCAACACGTGGGGCAGCTCGTCCGGGTAAAGGCCGAGGTTATGACCTCGAACTCGCGTGTAATTCGGACCCGTGTAATCGCCGTAGCCGTATTTGCGGAAAACATCGTTCTGGACGCGGGCAACGTCCGCAATATCGACTCCGGGCTTCAACAGATCCTGTGCTGCCTGTTGCGCTTGCGAAAAGATCGCATGGGCCTCAAGTTGCTGCGGATTGGGCTTTCCGATCACCAGCGTGCGGCAGATCTGCGCGTAGTAGCCGTTGACCTGCGGAGTGAGCTCCGTCGTGACGCAGTCCCCCGGCGCGAATTTACGGGCCGTCGGCGGCTTCATCCCGGTCACTTCGGTGCCACCGGAGGCCACCAGCATGAAGTTGTCTTCCGCGCCGTGAGACTTGACGAACGACTCCACTTCCGCGACCAGCTCGAATTCGCTCATGCCGGGCTCACAGACACGCACGAATTCTTCGTAACCCAGGTCCGCAAGAGCCGCCGCCTTCCTGACCCATTCGATTTCCTCCTGCGTTTTGACCCGCCGGATTTCCTCGACGTCCAACGTGGCCGAAACAGGAGGCGACTGCACCGCAGCTCGCAGGATCTGAACGAAACGCGCCTCCATCTGCTCGAGCCCGTTGACGGCAATCACGGCCGCCTTCTCGTTAACGAACAAAGTACGCAACCCAGCGGCAATGGATGCCGAAAACGACACTTTGCCGTCCACCGCGGCGGCAACGGGCGCAACGTCCCAGGGATCCGTGACGATGGCGCGGATTTCGCCGCTGCGCGCAAGGACCGCCACTGCCTGCGGTCCCGAAAAATTGACGTTCACGAGGCAGCGGAACAGATCCTTTCTCCAGCCATCGCCGTAGAAAACGAGTAGGTCCCAACCCCGCTCCGCCATCAACGCGACAAATTGTCCGTGCCGAGTCAACATGCAATAGCTACCGCCGTGAGCTACGGGGAAACGGACTCGAGGAACCACTCGGTCGGCAACTCTTTGCCCAACCCCAAAGCGCGTGCCCGCTTCAGCACCACGGCTCCCACGGCCGCGAACTGGATTCCCGAGCCCGTATTGTTGTTGTAAAGGGTGATCTGATCCGCGCTCGTCCTGCCTTGAACCTTTCCGGCGCACAGCTCCTGGATCTCGTGAATGGCATCCCACGCGATGATGCCGTTCTGGGCTGCGTCCCAGATATCGGGTGATTTGTCCTGGCGGGCGACATCCTTGGCGTGAACTACATAGAGGTCTGCGCGCCTGATCGTTTCGTCGTCGATCTCGCGACGCTTGTTGCTGCCGTCGGAGCCGCCGATCGAGGCGACATATGTACCCTTCTCTATCCAGTGACCATCGAACACGGGGTCCCACGCGGCGGTCGCCGCTTGGATGAAATCGCTGCCGTCTACGGCGGCGCGCGGCGAATCGACCGCCTCGATGCGGCGGCCCAGCTTCTCGCTCATCTCGCGGGCGAAGGTGCGGCAATGTTCCTGGTTCGGACTGAACACTTTGACCTGCTCGAACGGATACAGGCCGCAAAGGGTTTCCAGGTGAGCGCTCGCCTGCCACCCGCTGCCGAAAAGGCCGAGCGTGTGCGGTTTTGGCGGCGCCAGGTACTTGGCTCCCACCGCGCTCATTGCAGCGACGCGCATCTTTTGGATCACGCCGTCGGGCATGATCCCAACCGGCTCGATCCGCTCGAGGTCGAACAGGATCACCATTCCGCACCAGCGGTTACCCGTTGCGACCGGCAGGATGCGCCGGCGTTTGACGCCGGCCGTATAAGAG
>FTEM01002141.1_pt1 | contig 18888 bp, 12 predicted proteins | sample 1640201 | NCBI WGS metagenome assembly FTEM01 (sample SAMEA3914816, study PRJEB12502) | metagenome | biome: forest; material: soil | place: USA | collected 2011-09-16 | depth 0.3 m | reverse complement strand
TCACGACCACAACGACGATCGCGGCCACGGGCATGACCATAACCACGGGCATGACCACGGGCACGGCACGGCGCGCGAGGAAGCGGCGGGCGTCCTGGTCCTCATAGGCGACAGCGTTCACAACGTGCTGGACGGGATTCTTATCGCGGCGGCCTTTCTGCAGAACAAGCCGCTGGGCTTTGTCACGACGTTTGCGGTTGCGGCGCACGAGATTCCGCACCGGCTCGGTGACTTTGCGCTCCTCGTGAACTCCGGCATGTCGCAGCGGCGGGCGCTGGTATTGAACATGGCCACTGGCTTGGCCGCGGTGGTGGGCGGGATCGTCGCGTACTTCGGCCTTCGCCGGGCCATGGGCATGCTCCCGTATGCGCTGGCCGTAGCGGCTGCGGGATTCCTCTACATCGCCGTCGCCGGCCTCATTCCCGCGCTACACCGGCGGGCGGACCCCCGGACGAGCTTCACGCAGGTGGTGCTGATAGGGCTGGGGGTGGGGGTGATTGCCTGGGCGGAGAGCTTCGTTCACTGAGGGGCGGTTCCAGGCTCTTGAACCCGTTGCGGTTTGGCCCCACTTTTGGCGCATCCTGTCGATTTCCCCGGGTGCCCCATGCGGATGGACAAACTCACTAGCCGCTTCCAGCAGGCGCTGGCTGATGCGCAGTCGCTTGCGCTGGGGCGTGACCATCAATTCCTCGAGCCGGGGCACGTGCTGCTGGCGCTACTGGACAGCCAGGGCGCATCCGTGCGGCCGCTGCTGCTGAAGGCCGGCGTCGACGTCAACAAGCTGCGGTCGGAACTCGGTGCTCAGCTCGACCGGCTGCCGAAGGTCGAGGGCTCGCCCGGAGATGTGCACGTCTCGAACGAGCTGAACCGCATATTCAACGTCACCGACAAGCTCGCCCAACAGAGGGGCGATCAATACATATCCAGCGAACTCTTCGTGCTCGCCGCGTTCGAAGATCGCGGGCTGGCCAAGGCACTGAAAGACGCCGGTGCGGTTCGTGGCGCGATTGAAAAGGCCATCGAGGACGTGCGCGGCGGCGAGAAGGTTTCCGACCCCAACGCGGAGGAGAGCCGTCAGGCGCTCGAGAAGTACACGGTCGATCTCACCGCGCGAGCCACTTCCGGCAAGCTCGATCCCGTGATCGGTCGCGACGATGAGATTCGTCGCACGATCCAGGTTCTGCAGCGCCGAACGAAAAATAATCCGGTGTTGATCGGCGAGCCGGGCGTGGGCAAGACCGCGATCGTCGAAGGCCTCGCGCAGCGAATCATCAACGGTGAGGTTCCCGAAGGCCTGAAGAACAAGCGCATCCTTGCGCTCGACATGGGCACGCTCATCGCGGGCGCCAAATTTCGCGGCGAGTTTGAAGAGCGGCTGAAGGCTGTGCTCAACGACCTCTCCAAGCAGGAAGGGCAGATCATCCTGTTCATCGATGAGCTGCACACGATGGTCGGAGCCGGCAAGGCCGAAGGCGCGATGGACGCTGGCAACATGCTCAAACCCGCGTTGGCTCGCGGTGAATTGCATTGCGTCGGCGCGACGACGTTGGATGAGTACCGCAAGTACATCGAGAAAGACGCGGCTCTGGAGCGACGCTTCCAGAAAGTGCTCGTCGATGAGCCGTCAGTCGAGGACACGATTGCGATCCTGCGAGGCTTGCAGGAGCGCTACGAGATTCATCACAAGGTCGAGATTACCGACCCCGCGATCGTCGCAGCAGCGACTCTCTCGCATCGTTACATCGCCGACCGCCAACTCCCGGACAAGGCGATCGATCTGATCGACGAGGCGGCCGCACGCATCCGCATGGAGATCGACTCCAAGCCGGAAGCGTTGGATCGGCTCGAGCGCCGCATCATTCAGTTGAAGATCGAGCGGGAGGCGCTCAAGAAGGAAACCGATGAGGCTTCGCGGCGGCGCCTGTCGACTCTGCAGGACACGTTGAGCGGTCTCGAGAAGGAATACGCCGATCTCGAAGAGATCTGGAAGTCGGAGAAGGCTTCGCTCCAGGGCACCGCGCACATCCGCGAGGAGCTGGACCGTGTACGTCTCGACCTCGACGCCGCGCGTCGAGCGGGCGACCTCGGGCGCATGGCGGAGCTGCAATACGGAAAAATCCCCGAGCTCGAGAAGCGTCTCACCCAAGCTCAGCAGGCCGAGGAGAAGACGCCGCAGCTCGTGCGCAACAAAGTGACGGAAGAAGAGATCGCCGAGGTGGTCTCCAAGTGGACCGGAATTCCGGTCTCCAAGATGTTGGAGGGTGAGAAAGAGAAGCTCCTGCGGATGGAGGAGGCTTTGGCTAAGCGCGTCGTGGGCCAGGAGGAAGCCCTGCGCATCGTCTCGAATGCAATCCGCCGCACTCGCGCGGGATTGTCGGATCCGCGGCGTCCGAATGGATCGTTCCTGTTCCTGGGGCCCACCGGCGTCGGCAAGACGGAGCTGTGCAAGGCGCTGGCAGAGTTTCTGTTCGACACGGAGGAAGCGCTTGTCCGGATCGACATGTCGGAGTTCATGGAGAAGCACTCCGTGGCGCGGCTCATTGGTGCACCTCCGGGTTATGTGGGCTACGAAGAGGGCGGTTATCTCACCGAAGCCGTTCGCCGCAGGCCCTACGCCGTGATCCTGCTGGATGAAGTCGAGAAGGCGCACCCGGACGTATTCAACGTCCTGCTGCAGGTGTTGGATGATGGCCGCCTGACCGACGGGCAGGGCCGCACCGTCGACTTTCGGAATACGGTCATCATCATGACTTCCAACCTCGGCTCCCAGGTCATCCAGGAGTACGCGGGGGAGAAGAACTACACGCGGATGAAATCCGCCGTGATGGAAATCGTTCAGCAGAGCTTCCGGCCGGAGTTCATCAACCGGATCGATGACATCGTGGTGTTCCATCCGCTGGGCAGCAGCCAGATCCGCGCCATCGTGGACATCCAACTGTTGTATCTGCGCAAGCGTCTGCAGGAGCGGAACATGGACCTCGTCCTCGACGACTCGGCGCGTGACCTTCTGGGCGAGTCGGGCTTCGATCCGGTGTACGGGGCGCGGCCGCTCAGACGGGCCATTCAGCAGCAGATCGAGAACCCGCTTGCACAGCGGATCCTGCAGGGCGGGTTTGTCCCCGGCGACACGATTCGCATCTCCGCCAGCGCCGGGGAGCTGCAGTTCGCCAAGGGCTAGCCGGCAAAGGGTGCGACGGGGGCGTCACTCCCTTTGACCGACGAACTTCCGCGCTGCGGCGACTTTCTGCTTAAAAGGCAATACGCCAACCGTATAATCTGCGCCGAGAGTCTTGCCAGGTAAGAAAACCCGTCATGCCGTTCTACGAATACGAATGCGCGAGCTGCAAGTTCTACACCGAGGTCATGCAGAAGATCTCGGATCCGCCGCTCGCGAAATGCCCTTCCTGCGGGAAGAAGGCCCTGAAGAAGCTCGTCTCCGCCCCGGTGTTCCGCCTGAAGGGCGCCGGCTGGTACGAGACCGACTTCAAATCGGACAAGGAGGCTAAGCGCAACCTCGCCGACCGCGAGGAGCCCAGCTCCAAGTCCGAGGAGTCCAAGGCGTCCAAGGCTGCCGATTCCAAAGGGGCGGCCGGCGCGGCCTCGGGCGGATCTGCGGAGTCGGCAGGGGCGGGTAAGAGCCTGGATAACACCAAAGGCCAAAGCGACAGCGGCAGTGCCGGCGGAAGCGATTCCAAGGGCGGTAGCAGCGAGGGCAAGAGCGGCGGCGATTCCAGGGGTGGCGGCAGGGACGGCGGCGCATCCAGGAGTAGCAGTGAGTCGAGGGATGGCGGCAGGGGTGGCGGCGCATCCAGAAGTAGCGGTGAGTCCAGGGGCGCAAGTGGCGACAGCGGCGGTAGGAGCAAACCGTCCAAGTCCACGGCACGCGGCAAGTCCAAGCCAACGTCCAGGCCCGCTTCCAAGGCGCCTTCACGGCCGGCTTCAAGGCCAGCGTCGCGGGGAAAGTCTGGTAGTTCTGCCCGCAAGAAGGGCCGCAGATGAACACGGCGCCGCGGCCAGTGTCCTCGGCGCCTCGAAAGTGGGGCCTGCGGCGCTACCTGGTCGCGGGCGTCCTGGTGTGGCTGCCGATCCTCGCCACCGTTTGGGTGGTCACGTTCATCGTGCATCTCATGGACCGCACGCTGCTCCTGCTGCCCCCGTCCTTCCGGCCGCAAGCGCTCGTAGGCTTCGCGCTACCCGGCGTCGGGGCCATACTGGCCTTCGCGATCGTCCTCTTCACCGGAATTGTCGTCAGCAACCTCATCGGTCGGCAGCTCGTCGAGTTCGGCGAGGAGCTGCTAAATCGCATTCCGCTGGTGCGGACGGTGTACAGCGGCGTAAAGAGCTTCACCGAGAGCGTGTTTTCGCAGTCGAGCTCCTTCCGCAAGGTCGTGATGGTGCAGTACCCCCGGGTCGGCATGTGGAGCATCGGGTTCCTGACTGCCGAAGATGTTCCGGAGGTCAGCCGGAGGACGGGCGAACCGCACTCCTGTGTCTATATCTCGAATGCCCTCAACGCCACGGCCGGGTACATCGTCATCGTGCCCCGCACCCAGATCGTCGAGCTGGACATGAGCGTCGATGCCGCGATGAAAATGATCATCACGGTCGGCGTGGTCGCGCCTGTGGACGCTCTGGGGAACGATCCCGTCCCCAAGCCGCCCGCGCGCATAGCATCGGGCTAAGGTCCGCGGCAGGGCCGCACTCAAATTCGCTCAGGTGCACGGTTGCGGCCCCTTCCGGGGCTCCGTACTATCGCGCGCCTTATGCGCTCACATTACTGCGGACACGTCGACGAGAAGCTCACTGGCCAGGAAATCACGGTCGCGGGTTGGGTACACCGCCGCCGGGATCACGGTGGCGTCATTTTTGTCGATTTGCGCGACCGCGAGGGGTTGCTGCAGATCGTGTTCGACCCGGACGCGGCTGAGGTCTTCAAGGAAGCAGAGCGTCTGCGCAGCGAATTTGTGGTCAGCGTAAAAGGACGCGTCCGCGAGCGTCCTACCGGCACCACCAACGCAAACCTTCCGTCGGGACGAGTGGAGATCCTGGCGAGGGAACTGGTGCTGCTGAACCGCTCCGAGCCCTTGCCGTTCCAGCTCGATGAGACCGTCGGCGAGGAGCTGCGCCTCAAATACCGGTACCTCGATCTGCGACGGGAGGTCATGACTCAGCGCTTGCGCTTGCGCCACAAGCTCACGCGCGCCATGCGCGGGTTCCTGGATTGGAACGGATTCATCGATCTCGAGACGCCGATGTTGGGAAAGTCGACGCCCGAGGGTGCGCGCGACTATCTCGTGCCGAGCCGGACTCATCCGGGCAAGTTTTTCGCGCTGCCGCAGTCGCCGCAGATCTTCAAGCAATTGCTGATGATGTCCGGCTTCGACCGGTACTACCAGATTACGCGGTGCTTCCGCGACGAGGACCTGCGCGCCGATCGCCAGCCGGAATTCACGCAGCTCGACATCGAGACTTCGTTCATGACGCAGGACGAAATCATGCGTCTCATGGAGTCGCTGGTGCGGCACTTCTTCCGGGAAGTGCTCGGTGCGCATTTGCCGGATCCCTTCCAGCGCATGACGTATGCGGAGGCCATGCAACGGTTCGGCTCGGACAAGCCCGACATGCGTATTCCGCTGGAGCTGGCTGACATCGCAGACCTTGTGAAGGACTGCGACTTCAAGGTGTTCGCGGGACCGGCGAAGGATCCGAAGGGCCGCGTTGCAGCCCTGCGCGTGCCGGGCGGCAACACGATGCCTCGGTCGCAGATCGACGAATACACGGCGTTCGTTGGCCGATATGGTGCGAAGGGTCTCGCCTACATCAAGGTCAACGAGCGAGCGAAGGGACGCGAGGGCCTGCAATCGCCGATCGTGAAGTTCCTCAACGATGCCGCGATCGCGGGGATCCTGGAGCGCACGGCCGCGCAGGACGGCGACCTCGTCTTCTTCGGTGCGGATTCCGCGAAGGTCGTGAGCGATGCGTTGGGCGCACTGCGCCTGAAAGTAGGCCAGGACCTGAAACTGGTGGAGGAAGGCTGGCGCCCGCTCTGGGTGGTCGACTTTCCGATGTTTGAATGGGATGCCGACGGGAAGCGTTGGGGCGCCATGCATCACCCGTTCACGGCTCCCAAGAGTGACGACCCGGCGTCGCTACGCGCAGATCCCGGTGTGGCGATCGCGAAGGCGTACGACATGGTCCTGAATGGATCGGAGATCGGCGGCGGCTCGGTTCGAATCCACCGCCAGGAGATGCAGTCGGCCGTGTTCGATCTGTTGGGCATTGGCGCAGAGGAGGCGCAGAAGAAGTTCGGCTTCCTGCTCGATGCGCTGAAGTTCGGTGCCCCGCCGCACGGGGGAATCGCGTTCGGCCTGGACCGGCTGGCCATGCTGATGGCGGGCGCGGACAGTATTCGCGAGGTCATCGCGTTTCCCAAGACGCAGACCGCCGCGGATCCTTTGTCGGAAGCGCCGACCGAGGTCAGCGAGGCACAGTTGAAAGACCTGCACATCAGGGTGCGCACCCCACCGCCGGCCTGACCCCCCGTTGGGCTGTGGCCTGGATGTCGGGTCAATACTCGAACTGATACGCCAGTCCCACACTGCTGCCGGGATCGTTCTCAGGCGTTGTGCCCTGGGCCGTCGCGGTTCCGTTGCCCAGCCGAGTCTGCAGCTTGAGGTGCTTGGTCAGATCCACGTCAACTGCCAATTGACTGGTGCCCGTCGTGCTCTCCTTTACGGCGACGAACACACGGCTGGACACGTAGCGCCCGGCTTCGATGGTGGCGCCTGAGTTGGTCGTGCCGGTCGGGCCGTTGTTGCTGCCTCCGCCCACTGACAGCCGATCCAGCCCCAGGGTCTTCTGGATCTTGGCGAGCGGATTGAGTCCGCCGCCGCCGCCGCTGAGAGTGGCGAGCGCGGAGCCTATCTGCACCACCTGGAGTGCTGTGAGTTGCGATGCGGTTTCCCCGAACAGCAGGCGCGCCATGATTTCGTCCTGCGGCAGATCGGGAGTGCTGCTGAGCTCGATCTTCGGCGCGTCTGCGAAACCCGTGATGCGTACCGTGGCGGTGACGTCGGCTACGGTCGTCTGGGCGACGAAATCCAGAGTCGGGTCTATCTTGTTCTTCAGTCCCGCGCCGTTGAACGTCACGCTGCCGCTATTGAAAGTCAGCCGACTGCTGGCGAGATCGAAGGTGCCGCGTTGCAGCTCGAAGTCGCCACTGACTGCCGGTGACTCGGTGGTGCCGCGCACACGCAGATCGCCGCCGAGCTCCGCGTCCAAGCCGCGGCCCTGAACGAGGATTTGACGCGGCGCTTGCACCGTGATGTTCAGGCCAATTATGAGGGGCTTGTCGCTTTGTACGGGCGCGGCTTGGCCCGGACGGCGCACATCGAGCACGGCAACATTGGGCGGCAGGCTGCTCGGAATTCCAATGTCGGCGCGATTTATGTGCACGGTGCCGGCGATATCGAGTCGTTCGCGGGCCTTCCCGGTCATGTGAAGGTCCGCATTGAGATTGGCCGTGACGATGTTGTTTGTGATGGGCTGCGCGTCCTTGGCAGTCAGCTTCAGGTCCACCGGTATGCCCGGCTGGAGCACGCCTGCCGTTCCGGTTACCGACACAGTTCCAGGAGCCGCTCGCGCTGTGAGGCTGACAATGCGCAGCGTGCCATGGTTGCCTTCTACCGCAGCGCTGATATCGGTCAGATTTACGCCCTGCGTGTAGTCGCGCAAGCTGCCCCGCGCAACGCGAATGGTTCCCCCGATCTCCGGAGCCGTCGCCGCGCCGGTCACGGTCGTATCGATCGTAAGCTCACCCGTCACGTGCTTGCCGCGCGCTTCCAACGGCGGATTGAGCAGTCCGGCATCCAGTTTCCCGGCGAGTTTCAGATCCAGCGCGCCGTCCATGGCCATGGGGGCGTGTCCGTTGAGCGTGAGCTGCGATGCACTGCCGGCGGAGAGTTTGACGTCGAGCAGCGCTGTATTGCCCATGAGCTGCGCGGCAGCATGCACATCGACTGCAGGCAGCCCGAACGCGGCCTCGTTTGCCGAGCGCATGCCGATAGCTTCCAGTTTCACGTGGCCAAGCGGTGCTGCAACGGTGCCCTGCAATTGCGCATCGCCCTGGATAGTGCCGGCGGCCAGCAGTCCCGGTACGAATGCGTTGATCAGTTCCGGCTGGAGCTGGTGGAGCGACGCGCGCATGTCGAGCGTCGGAGACAGGCGGCCTTCCAGCTCGAGTATCGCGTGCTGCGCTTTGAGCTGGAGTGCAGTGACCGACAACCCATCGGCAAAGGACAACTGCGCTGGCGACGCCAGTTGAACTACCTGGCCGTGATACTTTGCCTCGGCGCTGGAGATGCGCAGCGTATGCGCTGTTAGATTCAGCAGCGAGGTAGACGTGAGGCTTGCTGGCTCGCCGCCGACTGCGGGCGACTGCGCCGCAAGCTGTAGGCCCAAGGCGTCGAATGGTCCAGCGGCGGTCAACTGGGCATTGGTTTTGAATTTTCCGCTCACCACGTCGTGAGCTTCGAGCTTGAGTTGCGCGTGTGACCGGCCGCCAACGGGCGTCAACGCCAGTGTGCCTTGGACGCTACCCTGCAGGGTCGTACCCAGAAGCTTATCGAGGTCACCCAACTGACTCATGCGCAGGCTCACATTTCCGCGCACCTGAGCCAGATCGGCGCCGCTTGCGACATCACCCTCGAGGTGCGCGCTCTTCCAGTCCGCGTGGCGAATTACGGCATGCACCGCATTGGCATTCCCGCGCTCAAGTGCAACATCGAGAACTATCGGCGCGCCGTCTAATTTCCCGCGCGCCTGCAGGGTGCCGCGCGGCGCTTTGGGCAATCCATCTGCTCGCAAGGTGGCAGACACGGTGCCGGTCTGGGAGCCACGTACGGAAAGAGTAGATGTCAGGTCCGTTGCCGCGGAGAACGAGCTGCTGGGTCCGTTGATCTTGCCCGACAACTGCAGGGTGCCTGCGAGTGTTGGCGAAAGCTTCGCCAGATTTGCCAGGCGCAGCTCCAACCGTGCATCCAGAACTTGTGCGGCAGACCGCCCGGCGCTCCCGCTCACCGCCAATGAGAGAGACTGTCCTGTCAAAATCATTCGGTCGACTGTGAGCTTCTCATCCGTCAGCGCCGTCGAAAGCTGCAGGCGGGAGCGGCCACGGAGCAGGCCAACCCAGGCTGCGGTTCCGCCGTCAATGTTGGCATCGGCATCTGCGCTCAGAGTCATTACCTTTTCGGCTCGTGCCACTTGCGCCTTTATGCTCGCATCACCGCGCACCACCTGTCCCGCGAGCGCGGCCAAGGGCGCCAGATTGGGCAGTCGCAGCTCCAGTTGCGCGCTTTGCTTTCCGGCCGTGATGGCGTGCGCGTGGAGGGCGAACAGACGGTGTGTGGCGGTGAGCTCGAGCGGTCGTGTTGCGTCATTAAGGCGTACGGAAGCATCAATTGTCAGCGGAGCATCTTGCAGCAGCTTCGGCTGTGGTCCGGGTATCGTCAGCCCGTCGATGGCAGCGCGTGCCGTCAGCATTCCGCCAGCCGCCGTGAGGTCGGCCTTGAGTGCCGTAAGCTTCGTACCGCCAGGGAGTTGCAGTTGCTCGGCTTCCAAGTGCCCGTCGGCCGTGGGCGTACTCAACGTACCGCGCCACCGTCCTTGCATCGCGACGTGCTGCCACGATAGTTCCGGAGAAGGTGTCATCGCAGATGCCTCAAGCGCGTAGCTGAGATCCGCAGAGGCGTCGATCAGATTGATGCGGCCCTCGGCGCGGCCCCGCAAAGCTCCTGCGTCGACAGTGAGCTGGATGTTCTCGGCCATGCGCGGCCCGCTCAATTTCGCCAGGACCGACAGGTCTCCCAATCCCGGGACCTGCAGCAGATTCTCCAACGGTCCCTCCGCCGGCTCCTGGAGTTTCAGCGTCGCATCCATGCGGGCCGGGTCGAATTGCAATTGCAGCTCATAGTCGCCGACACCACCCGTACGTTGCGCCACGATATGGGCCGTTGCGTTCTGCAGCGAGCGCAGATGCGCACTTGCGCGCACTACCAAGGAAACAGGGACGCCCGTAAGCTCCGGCCCGAGCTCGAGCGCGCCGATGGACAGATGTGCGAGATCCGTGTGGGGGATCGAGGTGTTGGTGTCTTTCTTGTCAGGCTCGGTGACTGGCCGCCGGTCGATGTGAAGCCTGCCCACCTCCAGGCTATCCACCTTCACGAGACGGGTGAGTAAAGCCCCAGGCGACCAGCGCAGATGGATGCGTTCGGCGATCAACCAGGTGCCTCGAGCGTCGCTCAACTCCAATCTGTCGAGATCCATTGCGGCGGGAAATGATCCGGCGAGGCCCGTGAGTCGCACATGGCCCTTGGTCAGATGCGCGGCCACACGCTCGATCAGAGCCCGGCCGCTATTGGTATTGCCCGCAATGAACACAGCGCCGATAAGCACAAGCAGCAGCGCCATCAGTGTCGCCACAGTCCATGCAAAGATTTTCAGTGGGCGGCGGATCAGAAAGCCTGCCCCAGTCCGATATAGATCTCGAACGCATCGTCGCCCTGGCGCCGTGATAGCGGCACGGCGATATCCAACCGAATCGGTCCGATCGGCGTGTAGTAACGCACGCCCGCGCCCGTGCCGAAGCGTAGCGTGCCCGACAGCGGGTTCACGTTCTCGCTAACCTGGCCGGCGTCCACGAATACGGCTGTACCAAAATTCGTGCCGATGCGTTGCCGGAATTCGGCGGTGCCCGCGTTTATCGCCGTGCCGCCGATTGGGTTGCCGTCGACAAACTGAGGCCCCACCGACTGATATCGATAGCCGCGGATCGTGCCGCTGCCGCCAGCGTAGAAACGCTGATCGGGCGGCAAGCTGAACTGCCCTGCTCCCTGCGCGAGCCCGCCCAGCGCCCGTAAAGCGATCACGCTGCGGCCCGGGTTACGGTTCAGTCCGAAGTCGTTCAGGTCGAAGTAGACCGCTATGTTGGCCTGAGTAATCAGGAACCGTGAGTTCGGATGACCGATGGACAGAGTGGGCGCGACGCTCAACGAGGCTCGCACGCCGTGACGCGCATCCTGGATTGGCGACTCGAGACCCGTGGTGTTGTAGAGCACCGTAATCGGTATCGAGAGTAGCGTGTAGTTCAGGGTCACCGGCGGCGCCGGTACCAGACAATCGGGCGTCTCGGGTACCGGAGGCGGTTCGCACTCCGGTTTGATGCCTTCCTGAGTGACGCGTTCCTCCTCGGCGGTGAGGCCGAGACTGACGCTCCAGATGCTGGAGAGTTTGCGGTTCAGCGTCGCACCGAGCGTGAACGCGGTCTGATCGTAAGCCTCCAAGGACTGCTTGAGCGCGCCGACTGACAGTTGCAGCGTCTGGGCTCGATGGCCGAACTCCGGCAAAAGATACTTCGCGCTCGTGTCATAGCCGATGCCCGTCGTCGCGCTGCCGCCGAGGTTGATCGCAGAGGCGGCGAGCGTCAGTTGATCGGCCTTGCCGGAGACGTTGCGGTTGGTCCAGTTGACGCCGGTACTGCCGCCCAGATCGCTGGAGTACGCTCCGCTGACGCTCGCGGCATGTTGCAGACGCTCGCGCACCTGAAACGTGATGGGCACGCGCCCTGAGCTGTCAGGCGTCGCACCCACCCGCACACTGACTGTGGAAAATACGCCAAGGCCCAGCAGATCCGTGCGCGCCCGTTCGATCTTGCTGGCGCCGTAGAGCTCTCCGGTATGCACACTGAGTCGTGCGCGCACGAAAGCTTCGCGCATCCGCCGCAAGCCTCTGAACCGGATCTCGCCGATCTGCACCGGAGATCCTGCAACCACGTGAAAACTGACATCGAGCACGCGATTGCCCGGATCTTCCTGGGCGATGGGAGGATCGACTTTTGCGAACGCGTACCCCTGGTCCTGGAGCGCGGTCTGCAACCGCTCGCCGCCCGCAAGGACCTCGGCAGCTACGGCCGGCGCGCCTGATTGCAGGCCGAGCGCACCCTGTGCCGACTCCGGGAGCTCGCCATCGATGGCGACGCCCCGCAGGTGGTAGAGCGGTCCGATGCTGAATGTGATTTTGATCTGTGCGTCTTTTCCGGACGGCAGTGAGTTGAGCGTTTCGGCCAAAGTCGGTTCCTCGAGCGGCAGGCCGTTCACCGTGATGGCAACCTTGCTCTGGTAGAAACCGAAGCTTTCCAACACCGTCTTGAGCCTGTCGAGGTCGGCTCGAGCACGGCCGATGAGGCCAAAGGGACTGACCGGCGCCGAGGTTCGAAGCGTGAGCAGCTCGGACGTGGCTTTGAGCGTGGCATCCAGCGACCGGTCGCTGGTGGAGGCCATATCGACCTTGTAGGGTTGGGGATCGGCGGCATACGCCGACGGCGCGATGGCCAGCCACGCCAGGTAAAAAAGAATCCGGTAGTGTCCGGTGCCGTGCTTACTGGTCACTTGCGCGCCGGCGCCATGCTGAGGAAGGCCATTTCTTGTTAATGTCAGCAATACAGGGGCTTCCCCCCGGGAGTGAGGACCGTTGAGCAGTAGTGCCGCGGTCGTCGTCTACGTTCATGGTTTGTGGATGTCCGGCGGCGAATCGCTTTTCCTGCGCCGCAGGCTGACGAACGACTTCGGCTTCGAGGTGCATGCCTTCCGCTATTCCGCCGCCTCGTCCACGATGCCACAGATCATCGATGACCTGCAGAGCCTCGTGCGGGATCTGAAGCCCTGGCGGCTGCATTTTGTCGGGCACAGCCTGGGCGGCCTCGTCATCTACCGGTTTTTCGAGCGCTTCCCGCGGCAGCCGCCCGGTCGAGTAGTGTTCCTGGGCACCCCGTCGGTGGCCAGCCGCGCGGCCGTGCAGGCCGCCCACATTCAGCTCATCGCCAACCTGATGGGCAAGCCCGTCGCCGAAGAGCTGCTACAGCCCCGGGACCGGCGCTGGACCCTCGCCGACCGTCAGCTCGGCGTCATCGCCGGGACGCAGGCGCTGGGAATTGGCCAGATTCTGGCGCAGTTCGAGGAAGACTGCGACGGGACCATTGCGGTCAGCGAGACTCGCATGCCGGGCGCGACGGAGCACCTCAGTTTGCCCGTGAGCCACGCGGGCATGCTGGTGTCGCCCCGGGTTGCGAAGGAGACCGGCGAGTTCCTGCAGCACGGACATTTTTCGGGCGAGTAGCCGGGCCCGCCTTATCGTGCGGGGTCCAGCCCGCGCCGCCGCCCGTCCTTATAAAAGTTTACGCAAACGGTACAGGGCTTCCAGGGCTGCTTTGGGTGTCAGCTCGTCGGGATCGAGTGCTGTCAACGCAGTGCGGAGCTCGTCGGCTGGCAACGACTGCTCTGCGATAGCCTCGAAGAGGGGCAGCTCTTTCTGCGCGTTAGCGCGCCCGTTGCCGCCGCTATCCTGCCTGTCCCGCTGCGACTCGAGCATCTCCAGGTAGCGACGCGCTTGAGCGATCACGTCTCGTGGCACACCGGCAAGCTGAGCGACCTGCAGGCCGTAGCTGCGATTCGCCGGGCCGTCCTTCACGGCGTGCAGAAAGACGATGCCGTCTCCATGCTCAGTGGCGTCGAGATGAACGTTCACGCAACCCTCTACTTCAGTCGCGAGCGTCGTCAGCTCGAAGTAGTGCGTTGCGAACAGAGTGAACGCCTTGAGCTTCGAGGCTATGAAGCGAGCCATGGCCCACGCGAGCGAGAGGCCGTCAAACGTACTGGTGCCGCGACCGATTTCGTCCATGAGAATGAGGCTGCGCGCGGTAGCGTTGTGCAGGATGTTGGCGGCTTCGGTCATTTCGACCATGAACGTCGAACGGCCACCCGCCAGATCGTCCGCCGCGCCAATGCGTGTGAATATCCGGTCCAGCGGTCCGATGATGGCGCGGTCCGCGGGAACGTAACTTCCCACGTGAGCCAGCAGCGCAATCAAAGCCGCCTGCCGCATGTACGTTGACTTTCCACCCATGTTGGGTCCGGTGATGATCAGCATTCGGCGTGTTACGTCGAGCCGCAGATCATTCGGAACGAACGGATTGTCCGAGAAACGCTCCACGACGGGATGGCGCCCGCATTCGATGTTCAGGCGCTGTTCGCTCACCAGCTCGGGACGGGTCCATTCGAGCAGGCATGCTCGCTCCGCGAGCGCGGCGATTGCATCCAGCTCCGATAGCGCAACAGCGGTCGCCTGCATCGGTCCGAGCCGGTCGATGAGCTGAGTCAGCAGTTCTTCGTAAATCTGTTTCTCTCGCGCGAGCGCACGCTCACGCGCGCTGAGCACTTTGTCTTCGAACGACTTCAGTTCCGCAGTGATGAAGCGCTCCGCGGATTTGACGGTCTGGCGCCGGATGTAGTCTTTCGGAACCCGTTCGGCATCCTTGCGCGAGATTTCGATGAAGAAGCCCTGCACACGGTTGAAACCCAATTTCAGTCCCGGGATGCCCGATCGCTCGCGCTCACGTTGCTCGAGCTCCAAGAGGAATTCGTCGGTGTGAGTGGCAATGCGTCGCAGCTCGTCAAGCTCGGCGTCATATCCCGTAGCAACGACGTCCCCGTCGCGCACGAACGTGGAAGGCTCCGAAGCAATTGCCGCGGATAAAAGACCGACGACCTCGTCGTGCTCGAGCACGCGATCGCGCAGCTCCGAAAGCAGAGGAGAGTCGATTTCCGCGAGCCCTGTGCGTAGTGCGGGTAACGCGCCCAGAGATGTGCGCAGTTGCGTCAGATCGCGCGGACGTGCTGAGCGCAGCGCCACGCGCGAAAGAATACGTTCGACGTCCCCAATCCCATGCAGATGCTCGCGTAGGGGCTCGAAACTTCTCCGGTCGATCAAGGCGTCCAGCGCCTGGTACCGGCTGCGCAGAGTGATGTGATCGGTGATGGGGCGATTCAGCCACCGCCGCAATTGACGCGATCCCATGGAGGTGACGCATTTGTCGATCAGCGCGAAAAGCGTAGCGTCGACGTTGCCGGTGAGGCTGACGTCCAGCTCGAGATTGCGGCGCGTAGAGGCGTCGAGGATTAACGCTTCCCTGCGCTCTTCAACATGCAAACCTCGAATGTGCGGGACGGCGGATTTCTGAGTGTCGCGCACGTATTGCAGAAGGGCGCCTGCGGCGCAAATCGCCAATGGAAGTTCGTCCGCGCCGAACCCCTTCAGGTCGAGTGTGCCGAGCTGATCTGTGAGTAGTCGAGAGGCGCTTGCCAGCTCGAAATACCACGTCGGGCGACTGCGGATTGCTGTTCCATTGCGGCCGACGCCCTCTGCGCGGGCGTTTTCAGGTACAAGCAGCTCGGCAGGCCTGAGACGCTCCAGTTCCGCGGCCAGCGCGGTGCGGCCTTCAGACTGCAGAATCGTAAATCGACCGGCTGCAAGGTCCAGCCACGCGAGCCCGAACCGCTCGCCTTCAATTGCAACGGACGCAACCAGCGTCTCTTGCCGCTCATCCAACAGGGCTTCGTCAGTGACGGTGCCTGGCGTGATGACGCGCACCACCTCGCGCTGCACCGGACCTTTCGACTTCGCGGGGTCGCCAATCTGCTCGCAGATGGCAACGCTTTCGCCTTTACGAACGAGTCGGGCAAGGTAGCCCTCGACACTGTGGAAAGGCACTCCGGCCAAGGGTATGGGTTGACCGGCCGAATGACCGCGTGCAGTCAACGTGATATCGAGGAGTGAAGCTGCGCGGCGCGCATCCTCGAAGAAGAGTTCGTAAAAGTCGCCCATCCGGTAGAACAGCAAGACGTCCGGGTACTGGCTCTTGATCCGCAGGTACTGCTGCATTACTGGCGTGTACTGCGAGACGGCGACGTCGTTCATGGCGGCGAAGGCTACAGCAAGACGGCGCTGCGCTGCAGGTCCGGGCTCGCTGCCCGATTCGAACGGCTGTAGCCTACGGGGATGGCACCCGAACAAGACCTCCTGGAACTGGCGAAGCGCGTGGGGCAGCGCTTGCTCGCCGTGCGGTGTCGTCTCGTAACCGCGGAGTCATGCACGGCGGGGTGGATCTCGAAGGCTGTCACGGATGTCGCCGGCAGCTCGCAGTGGTTCGAGTGCGGCTACGTCGTCTATTCCAACGCGGCGAAAGTGCGGGATCTGGGTGTCGCGGAGCAGACAATCGAAAAGCACGGGTCTGTAAGCGATGCCGCCGTGCGGGAGATGGCGGAGGGCGCGCTACGGGTTTCGGGTGTTGAGGTGGCTGTGGCGGTCAGTGGCATCGCCGGTCCTGATGGGGGAACTCCCGACAAGCCGGTCGGCACCGTCTGGTTCGGCGCCGCCGTGCGGCGTGGTACGACGATCGATCTCGTCTCGAAGGTGGAGCTTTTCCCTGGCGATCGCGACGCAGTGCGCCGGCGGACCGTTGAGCACGCGATGCAGCTCCTTCTCCGGCTCGAATTGCCACAGTCCGGCGGGAAAAGCGGGATGTGAGCCTTCGGGAAGTGTCGCGGCGGCTTTTCTTCGCACTTTGGCCTGATGCCGGGCAACAGGAAGCGCTGGCGCAGTCCGCCCGGCAGGCCATTCAGGCGAGCGGCGGGCGTCCCATTCCGGCCGGGAATCTCCATCTCACGGTCGCTTTTCTCGGCGCGGTGCCTGAGCGAAGGATTCCTGAGCTAGCGACGCTAGCGCGCCGCGTCGTTGCCGCGGCACCTTTGCAGTTTTCCTTCACGCGTCTCGAGTATTGGGCGAGGCCGCAGGTCCTGTGCGCCGTTCCGGAGGCGACACCGGTTGCTGCCATGGCGTTAGCGGACTCGTTGCGCACCGAACTGGTCGCAGCGGGTTTTACTCCGGATCTCAAGCTCTTCCGCGCGCATGTCACGCTGGCGCGTAAGGTTCAGCTCGGAAGTCACGCGCTCAACATGACTTGCGTGTCGTGGAGCTTCACCGAGCTCGCATTGGTCGAGAGCCAAACGGCTGCGCAGGGCGCTTTATACAGTGTGCTCGATTCCTGGCTACTGGTTAAACCGCAGCTCATGTGAAAAAGCTTAGAAATACAGATGTTTTGAGGTCACTTGCGGCGCTTCTTTGTGTGATAATTGCGAATGGAAAAAGTACGTCCGATTCGATTACCTTCAGGAACTCACGAGATGGAAGAGAACCGCAAGAAGGCGCTTGCCGCCGCATTGGGCCAGATCGAGAAACAATTCGGCAAAGGCTCGGTCATGCGCCTCGGCGATGCCGCTGCGACCTACGATGTCGAAGCGATTTCGACCGGCTCGCTCGGGCTCGACATCGCGTTGGGCATCGGTGGCTTGCCGCGCGGCCGCGTAGTCGAGATCTACGGGCCGGAGTCCTCGGGTAAGACCACGCTCACCTTGCAGGTGATCGCCGAAGTGCAACGCGCAGGCGGCACCGCGGCGTTCGTGGACGCAGAGCACGCGCTCGATCCGTCGTACGCGGAGAAGCTGGGCGTGAACATCACCGACCTGCTCGTCTCGCAGCCCGATACAGGTGAGCAGGCACTCGAGATCACCGACATGCTCGTGCGCTCGAGCGCCGTAGACGTGGTGGTCATCGACTCGGTTGCGGCGCTCACCCCGAAGGCCGAGATCGAAGGCGAAATGGGCGAGATGCAGATGGGCCTGCACGCGCGCCTCATGTCCCAGGCGCTGCGCAAGCTGACGGGCAATATCAAGCGCTCGAACACCATCGTCATCTTCATCAACCAGATCCGCATGAAGATCGGCGTCATGTTCGGCAATCCCGAGACCACCACGGGCGGTAATGCCCTGAAGTTCTACGCCTCGGTGCGGCTGGACATCCGTCGCATCGGCGCGATCAAGAACGGCGAGGAAGTGGTCGGCAACATGACCCGCGTGAAGGTCGTGAAGAACAAGGTCGCGCCGCCGTTCCGCGAAGCCGAATTCGAGATCATGTACGGGGCCGGCATCTCCCGCGAAGGCGAGATTCTCGAGCTGGGCAGCACTCAGGGCATCGTTGAAAAGTCGGGCGCCTGGTACTCGTACAAGGGCAACCGGATCGGCCAGGGCAAGGACAACGCGCGCCTTTACCTGCAGACGAACAAGGAGATCGCCCGCGAGATCGAGGAGCAGGTCCGCGCGAAGCTTCTCCCGGTGAAGCAGCAGCGGAATGACGACCAGGCCAATACCGCCTGAGTTGGCCGCACCTGCGCAGGCCACGGAGCGGTTTGCACCTGAGGGGGCCACGTCGGCGGCACTGGGCTCGGCCGCACCGGAGCCGGCCGCCCATAATCGAGCCGCGCCAGATCGCGCCGCCCCCGATCGCGCGGCGCCCGATTGCGCGGCGCCCGATCGGGCCGTGCCTCGGGGTCTTCGTCGGACTGTGCGTCAGGCAGCCGTTGCGCTGCTCGCGCGTCGCGACTTCGGAACTGTCGAGCTGACGCGCAAGCTCGAATCCCGGGGATACGCCTCCGCCGACGTCACCGCGCTGGTCCAGGAGCTGGTCGAAAGTCGGGCGCTGGACGATGCCCGGTACACCCAAAATTACGTCAGCTCGCACGCCGGTCGTGGCCAGGGCCCGGTTCGCATCCGCGTGGACCTGCGAGCTTTGGAAGTGGCGGCGGAGCTGATCGAGGCCGCCCTCGGCGAAGGGCCGGATTGGGAGGCGCTGGCCCGCGAGCAGCGCAACCGCCGGTTCGGTCCGCTCGCACCCGCGAGCTACCGAGAGAAGGCCCGGCAAGCGCGCTTTTTGCAGTATCGTGGCTTTTCATCGGATCATATCCGTTCGGCCCTGGGCGCCGATTTCGACGCGGATTCATAACCTTGAGCAAACCTGAGCACTTGAGTGCGGCGGCCGTCCGCCGCGCATTCCTGGAGTTTTTCCTCGAGCGTGGCCATACGGTCGTGCCGTCGAGTCCGCTCGTCCCGGGAAACGATCCGACGCTGTTGTTCACCAACGCCGGAATGGTCCAGTTCAAGGACG
>FTEM01002123.1_pt1 | contig 19067 bp, 20 predicted proteins | sample 1640201 | NCBI WGS metagenome assembly FTEM01 (sample SAMEA3914816, study PRJEB12502) | metagenome | biome: forest; material: soil | place: USA | collected 2011-09-16 | depth 0.3 m | reverse complement strand
GTCGCACTCCTGCAGTACCGGGTCTGGATCTCGGACAACGGCGTGCACGAAGTCGATCGCCTGCAACGCGCGGTCGCGGCGCAGCGCTCCGAGAACGACCAGCTCGCCGAACGAAACAAGCAGCTTGCCGCCGAAGTTCGTGACCTCAAGACCGGCATGGACGCGTTGGAAGAACGGGCTCGCAGCGATCTCGGCATGATCGCGGGCCACGAGACCTTCTACCAGGTCGTGCCGAGCCGCCCGACGGCTTCCGGCACTCGAGCGCCGACACGCACGGCCGCACGCTGACACCCGGACCTTGCGTCGAGACGATCATGCGCTACTGGCTCATCATGCCGGCTGCCGGCGTTGGCCGCAGGTTCGGCGAGCGAACCCCCAAGCAGTATTCTTCGCTTCACGGCCGCACGGTCCTGGAGTGGTCCCTCGCGCCTTTTCTGGCGGACTCCAGGTGTGCAGGTGCCGTGGTCGTGCTGGCCGCCAACGATCCACATTGGCCCGCCGTCGCTAAGAGATTGCCCACCGTTACCGTGGCGATTGGTGGCGGCGACCGCAGCCAATCCGTGCGCAACGGGCTCGCGGCTCTGACGGCCCCGGCGGGAGCGGGTGCCCGCGCGGAGAGGGTTGGAGTGGGCGCGAGGTCTGAAGTAGGCGCGAAGGTCGACGTGGGCGCGAAGGTAGAGGCGGGCGCGCGAGTCGAGGCGGGCGCGAGGGTTGAAGTGGGCGATTGGGTGCTCGTTCACGACGCGGCGCGTCCCTGCCTGGTCGCGGAGGATCTGAATAGGCTTCTCGCGCAGCTCGAATTGCATCCGGTCGGCGGACTGTTGGCCGCCCCTGCGTCGGATACGCTGAAAGCCTCCGGAATCGACCAGGAAGTCGTGCGCACAGTGGACCGCTCCGGGTTGTGGCGCGCGCTGACGCCTCAGATGTTCCGTTACGGGCGACTGTGCGATGCCCTGGATGCCGCGCAGGCGGGTGGACGCTCGCCCACGGATGAATCCCAGGCGATCGAATGGCTCGGTGACCGTCCGCAGATCGTTGCGGGATCCCCGGCCAATATCAAAATAACATCGGCTGAAGATCTGCTCGTGGCAGCGGCGCTGCTCGGCGCACGATTGGCCTCGGACGGCAGTGATTAAGTTTCCCAACGTGTCCGGACCGGAGCGCTTCTCATGAGAATCGGATTTGGCGTCGATGTGCACGCCTTCGGGCCAGGGGATTTCGTGATGCTCGGCGGAGTACGAATTCCCTACTCCCGCGGCGTCGTTGCCCATTCGGACGGTGACGTTGTTTTGCACGCTCTGTGCGACGCCCTGCTTGGGGCAGGCGGCCTCGGCGACATCGGACAGCACTTCAAGGATTCGGACCCGCAGTGGAAAGGCGCGGACAGCCGCCGCTTCGTCGGAGCGGTCCTCGATATGCTGCGGGCGCGCCATCTGCGCGTCGGCAACGCGGACATCACGGTCCTTTGCGAGGCTCCGAAGGTCTCGCCGGTGCGTGACCAGATGCGACGGCAGATTGCCGGCCTCCTGGAGGTTGGCGAAGACAAAGTCAACGTTAAGGCTACAACGACTGAGCGTCTCGGCTTCCTCGGTCGCGCCGAAGGCCTTGCGGCCCAGGCGGTAGTGCTTCTTGTCGACGCTTAGCGCTCTCGATCCGCCGCGTGCGCATGGGGGGCCGCTCGCCCGCGGTGCTCTCCGCGTCGAACCCGAAGATTTCGTCGTTGAGGAAGAACTCGGGTTCGCGCCGTCCGGGATAGGCCAGCACGTCCTGCTTAAAGTGCGAAAACGCGATGCCAACACGCAATGGGTTGCGCGCGAACTAGCGAGAGCGTGTGGCTGTCGACCGCCGGACGTTGGGTATGCTGGATTGAAGGACCGCCGTGCGGTAGCGATTCAATGGTTCACCGTGCCACAGACGCGTTTCGCTCTCGACGAATGGAAAAGTGTGAGCGGTGAGGGATTTGAGGTCATCGAGGCGCACGCACACTCGCGCAAGCTTCCCCGCGGCGCTCTGGCTGGGAATCGATTCTCGGTCAGGATTCGAGAAATGGAAGTCGATGATGCGGTCATGGCGGCAAGGGTGGCGGATATCGCGGCGCACGGAGTACCGAACTATTTCGGTCCACAACGCTTTGGAAGGAACGGATCAAACCTGACAAGAATTTCGAGCGACCCGCGTTCGCTCAAACCCCCCGAGCGGGGGTTCGTTCTGTCGGCCGCGCGGAGCCTGATATTCAACGTCGTGGCTGCAGAACGGGTGCGCGACGGCTCGTGGGCCACCCTGGAGACGGGGGACGTCGCGAATCTCGACGGCCGCGGGAGCGTCTTTCCTGTCGAGGGCGTCGACCAAGAGTTGACCGGTCGCTGTGAGCGCTTGGAAATACACCCGACCGGCCCGCTGTGGGGCCGCGGCCCCCTCATTTCACTTCAACGAATCAACGCGCTCGAAACGGAAGTGGCGGCTCGCTTTCCGGACGCAAGCGCACTGGTCGAGCACGCCCGGATGGAACAGGAGCGGCGAGCCATCAGACTCGCGGTCCACAACCTGACGTGGCAGCGCGACTCAACCGATGTAGTTCTCAGCTTTCGCCTCACTCGCGGTAGCTTCGCCACTGTGGTTTTGCGGGAGATCGTGGACTCACAACCCGTGGAAGAAGACGGTTAAGGTCCCAACAGCACGTACACCGCGCCCGTTCCCCCGTCGACGGGACGGGCGGACACGTAAGCGATCACAGCCGCGGTGCGGCGCAACACCCCGCTCACCGCGCTTTTGAGAACCGGCCCCCGATGCCCCGAACGCAATCCCTTGCCGTGAATGATCCGTACGCACCGAATCTGCCGGCGCAGGGCTTCGACGAGAAAGTCCCGCAGCGCTTGCTTGGCCTCGGCGACGTTCAACCCGTGCAGATCGAGCTCTGCCTGGACGCGGTACTGGCCGCGCCGGAGCTTGCGCAGTACCGGGCTTTGCAGCCCCGCGCGGTGGAAAACAAGCTCATCGCCAGCCGCGAGCGTTGGGTCGTCGGTTGCGCCGGACAGGCTTTCCTTCAGAACGGCGTGTCGGTCGGCCCGGGTGAAGCGCGCACGCGGCGCCGGCCGCCGCGCCTTTGGCTCTGGCCGCTCGGTCGTGATCGGCTTGACGTCCCGGACCGCTTCGCGGAAGAGCCGGGCGTCGTCGTCTTCAGGTTCCGACTTCACGCTACCTCCGCCGAAACTCATTCAGTATAGTTACGCGCCCTCAAAAGGCTCCAGCCTGGCAGCTCCACTTTTGAAGATTCTGGTCAGCAACGATGACGGGTTCCGTTCGGAGGGCATCCGCGCCCTGCGGGAAGCGTTGTCCACGCTTGCCGAGGTCACCGTCGTGGCGCCGGATCGCAACCGGAGCGGCGCCAGCAACTCGCTCACGCTGGATGTGCCGCTGCGAGTGTTCGAGGCGCCGGAACCGAACGTGTACTTCGTCCCGGGAACCCCGACCGACTGCGTGCACCTGGCGATCTCAGGCCTGTTCGATTTTGAACACGATATGGTGGTGTCAGGCGTGAACGACGGCCCGAATCTCGGTGACGACGTACTCTATTCGGGGACCGTAGCGGCCGCCATCGAGGGCAGGTTTCTCGGGCTGACGACGATTGCCATGTCGTTGTGCACGGCTCCCGAGAGTGGCCGCCATTTCGATACGGGCGCGGAAGTCGCACGGCGCCTGGTCGCCCAACTGATGCGCAAGCCACTCGACCGCACGCTCATCCTGAACGTTAATGTCCCGGACGTTCCATTCGCCGAGTTGCGGGGCTTCCAGACCACCCGCCTGGGCTACCGGCACCGCTCGGAAAAGATCGTCCCCGCCAAGGACCCTCACGGTCGTCCCGTGTACTGGGTCGGCCCGGCCGGATCGCAACAGGACGCCGGGCCGGGAACGGACTTCGAGGCCGTCGGCAAGGGGTACGTCTCGGTAACGCCGTTACTGATCGACTTCACGCGCCACTCCGCGCTGCCGGAAGTGACGAGTTGGCTGGAAGGAATAAATGGCTGACGTGCGGCTTACTGGAATCGGCATGACGTCGGCGCGCACGCGCGACCGGCTCGTACAGAGATTGCGCGACCAGGGAATTGCCAACCCGACGGTGCTCGACCGGATTCGAAACGTCCCACGGCACATCTTCGTCGACGAAGCGCTGGGTACGCGCGCCTACGAGGACACGGCGCTGCCGATCGGTTTCGGACAGACCATTTCGCAGCCCTACATCGTCGCGCGCATGACTGAAGCGTTGCTGGAAGGCACGCCGCTGCGCAACGTGCTCGAAGTCGGGACCGGATGCGGCTATCAGACTGCCGTGCTGTCGCCGCTCGTGGAGAAGCTCAGCACGATCGAACGCATCGAGCCGCTGCTGATCCGGGCGAAGGAGCGGATCAAAGAGCTGGGGCTGCGCAATGTTCGTTTCCGCCACGGCGACGGCACGCTCGGTTGGAAAACGCAGGCGCCGTTCGATGGCATCCTCGTCGCCGCAGCGCCGCTCAGTGTGCCGGAGGCGCTGATCAAACAGCTCAATCTGGGCGGACGGCTGCTGGTTCCGGTCGGGCCGGAGGGCGAGCAGGAATTGATTCGCTTCACGCGCAGGGAGCAACGCGTCGAGCGCGAATCCCTCGGCGCCGTCGCCTTTGTGCCGATGCTCGGCGGCATGGCGTGACCTGTGCTATCTGACTTTAGAAGAGTACGGTAACTGGCTGACTTTGCTACATTTAGACGTGCAAAGTCGCTTGCGCACCGCCACGGGATGAAAAACCCGGCAAATTCAGTGCAAGCAGGCCCTCGCAGGTGCCTGCGCAGGCGGTCGAAACGACCAGAATCTCCAACGTGCTCAAAGAGCTTGCGTGCCAATCTCGGACATGTTTAACATGTTCCCTGTCGCCTAACGACGACAGACTTAAAGCGAGGGTCCGGAAGAAGACACAGGGAGGAGGGGAGTTGAAACAAAAGCAACAAGTCGGCGAGAAGAAAAAAAATTGGCAATTGTTCGAGTCTGTCAGCTTCGAATGATTGTTTCGGTTGATTGATCTTTACTCCCCCCTGTGTCTTCTTCCGGGCGCCACGCGCCCGGTGTGCTCAGGAAAAGAATAACGCCGCGGCGACACGCCGATCCTCCTGCACGAGAATGTTGAACGTGCGGCAGGCAGCTCCCAGATCCATCGCTTCGAGGCCTATCTTGCGCTGCAGGCACGCGGCCCTGATCGCCTGCGGCGGAAAGCGTTGCGTCATGCCGGTTCCGAGCAGAATCACATCCGGCCGCAGCTCGAACAGCTTCTCCAGGTGAGCTACGGCGAGCTGCGCGAAACTCTCGGGCTCCCAGTCTTCGATTACGGTATCCGCAGTTACGATGCAGCTCGCCTGCAGGGTGCGCTCGCCCACTCGTATTTCTTTCGCCGAGTACGCCCGGATCAGATTGACGCGCGAGTTCGCTTCGAGGGTCAGCTTCATAATTCAGTACGATACCGGTCGTGCGCGAAATCGTCATCGTCATCACCGATCTGTACCTGTCCCCCGCGCCCGCACTCCGCGATCCGACTGCCTTTGCCGATTCGAATTCCGCTGCGTCCGCACTGCCCGGCCTCGAGCAGATCGCTCGTTTTGGAGAGCGGCAGGGACTAGCGGATGGCTGGCGGGCGTGGCTCGCACGGTGGCTCGGTCGGAGCGACCTCGCGCAGGCAGCGCCCGCGAGCGTGGCGGCGGCAAGCGTCGCGGCGGCAGCGAACACAATGCCGGCAGTGGCCGTGGCGCCGGCTGCGTTCGTCGCGCCAACGGCAAGCGTCGCGCCAGCGGCAAGCGTTGCGCCAGCGGTGAACCAGGGACCACCGCCAGTGCAGGGCGTCGCTCAACAGTCGGCGGCAAGCGCATGGATTGCAACGCCCGTCCATTTCGCCGCGGGGCTCACGGCGCTGCATTTCGATCGTCGCGGGATTTTGCGTCTGCCGCGCGCACAGCTCGAGCCATTGGCGCTCGACTTTCAACGCTCCTTCCTGGATTCGCACCTGAGCCTCGCGCCGCTCGATTCGGGCGACTTCCTTTTGTTCCAACCGGCTGTGCCGGAAGTGCGGACGACTGAGCCCGCGCGCATCGCGGGCGCGGATGTAGCCGCAGCGTTGCCAAACGGCGCGGGTGCCACAGTTCTGCGGCGCCTGGGCGCGGAGCTGGAGATGTGGCTGCACGAGCACGCAGTTAATCGCGAGCGAGCAAGTCGCAATGAGCCGCCGATCAGCACACTGTGGCTCTGGGGAGGAGGGCCAGCGACGTTAAGCGGAGCATCGAGTTCGCACGACTCCGCGAGCGCACGCTTACCGGTGAGCGCGCACGTCGCGGTCGCCACTCCACTGGTAGCACCCGCACCCGCACCCGCACCCGCATCGCCAACCGCGAGCGATCTTCCTCGAGCGTTCGGTTCCGATTCCTACTTGACTGGACTTTGGAGGCTCTGCGGAAGCGACACTCGCCCGCTGCCCGAACAGATCGACAGCGCGTTCAGCTATGCTCAAAGCGCAGTGGTCGTGGTGGAAGCAGGTCAGGGGTTGCGCACGAATGAGAGCTGGACTTTGTACGACGCGCTCGCGAACCTGGACCGGCGCTTCATCGCACCGGCAGTCGAAGCGCTGCGGCGCGACGACGTCGATGCCGTCTCGATCCTCGCTAACGATCGGAGACTCGTCCTGAATCCGCGCGATCACTTCAAAATCTGGCGACGCCCGCGAACGGGCCTTGCGGGTTTGCGATGATGCTCAGAGTCGTGCGGCGCGAGTGCTGCCCGCCCGATGAGCTGCGCCTCGCGAACGAGCTGCATCCGGTCCTCCAGCGCATCTACTCTGCGCGCGGCATTCGCAATCAATCGGACCTCGACGTATCTCTCGAACGCATGCTGCCGGTGGGCACTCTCGAGGGAGTTCCGGCGGCCGTGGATCTGCTTCTTCAGCATCGCAGCGGCGGGCGAGTGCTGGTCATCGGCGATTTTGACGCCGATGGCGCGACCAGCACCGCGCTCATGCTCCGGGCCCTTCGGGCTTGGGGCTTTGCGTCGGTTGAATTCCTGGTACCGAACCGGTTCGAGTTCGGTTACGGCCTCACGCCAGAGATCGTTGCGCTCGCGGCGACCCAAGCTCCGACTCTGATCGTGACCGTCGATAACGGCATCTCGAGTAACGCAGGTGTGGCAGATGCGCGGGCGCGCGGCATCGACGTGCTGATCACCGATCACCATTTGCCGGGGGCACAGCTTCCGACCGCCAACGTCGTGGTCAACCCCAACCTGCCGGGCAGCACGTTCGGCAGCCGGGCGTTGGCAGGCGTCGGTGTCGCGTTTTACGTGATGGCTGCGCTGAAGCGCCGCATGGACGAGGAGTCGTTGACTCCTGATGGAGCGCCACCTGTCGCGGAATACCTCGACCTGGTGGCTCTCGGTACGGTTGCCGATGTCGTGCCGCTCGATCCCAACAACCGCGTCCTGGTCGCCCAAGGTTTGAAGCGAATTCGTGCCGGGCGTTGTGTCGCGGGCATTCGCGCCCTGCTGGATGTGTCGAATCGCCGCAGTGCCGATCTGACTGCGGCTGACCTCGGTTTCTCGGTCGGCCCGAGACTCAATGCTGCCGGTCGGATCGACGACATGAGTATCGGCATTCAATGTCTTCTGGCCGATGAGCCGGCGGCCGTGCAAACGCTTGCAGGCCGCCTCGAGCAGTTCAACCAGGAGCGCAAGAGCATCGAGGCGCGCATGCAGGCCGAGGCACGCGCAGCCGTGCGCCGGCTTACAGATCACGGTCCGCGAGCGCTACAGCGCAGCGGCGTATGCCTTTTCGACCCGACGTGGCACCAGGGGGTCGTGGGCCTTGTGGCGAGCCGCGTCAAGGATCGGCTGCGTCGTCCTGTGATCGCGTTTGCTCTGGCTGCGGACGACACGCTGCGCGGATCGGCTCGCTCGGTGCCCGGAATTCACATCCGGGACGTGCTCGATTCGATTGCGGCTCGCCAACCCGAGCTGATCAGTCGATTCGGGGGCCATGCAATGGCCGCGGGCCTGACGCTCGAGCACTCCAAGCTTGACGGTTTTGCGAGCGCTTTCGACGAGGAAGTCGCGCGGTGGATGAAACGCACGCCGGGTACGGACGCAGTCGAGACCGACGGCGAACTGACTCTGGAAGAGATTGCACTCGAAACCGCACGTGCACTGCGCGCCGGTGGTCCGTGGGGGCAGGCCTTTCCCGAGCCCTGTTTCGATGGCGTCTTCGTGGTCCAAAATGCGCGGATCGTCGGCGAGCGGCACTTGAAAATGTGGGTCGAAGTGCCACGTACGGGTCGCTCTTTCGACGCCATTGCGTTCAACCACGTCGGCGAGCTCTCCGAATTCGTGCCGCCCGCGGGCGCCGTCCAACTCGTTTACCGGCTCGACGTGAACGAATACCAAGGCGAGCGCCGCCTGCAATTGCTGGTCGATCACATACTCCCGGTCGCTGCGGCCCCCCGTGCGAGCCCCGGCGCCGGTTTTGGCGTGTCGGCCGCTGTGGCAATCGCAGCGCCTGCCGATTAGCATTGCGCCTCATCATGGAACTCAACCAGCTCAAACGACAGCTCAAAGATCTCGGGGAGCGCATCGGCTCCTTACGGGGGTTTCTTTGAATACGATCAAAAGAAGGAACGCCTCGAAGAGGTAGGCCGCGAGCTGGAAGATCCCAAAGTGTGGTCGAACCAGGATCGCGCCCAGCTACTGGGCCGCGAGCGCGCCCGGCTGACGGCCGACGTCGCCGAGATCGACCGGACTTCCAAAGGCATTTCGGATGCGTCCGAGTTGCTCGAGCTTGCCGAAAGCGAGGGCGATGAGGCCGCGGCGCGCGACATCGAAAGCGATGCCGGCCGTCTGGAGACGATGGTGCGGCATCTCGAACTGAAGCGCATGTTTCGGGGCGAAATGGATTCGCACAACGCCTTTCTGGACATCCAGGCGGGCGCCGGCGGAACCGAGGCTCAGGACTGGGCGCAGATGCTGCTGCGCATGTACCTGCGATGGGCTGCCAACCGCGGTTTCAGCGCAGAGGTGATCGATTCGAATCCCGGTGAAGTGGCGGGGATGAAAAGCGCCACCGTCGAGATCAAAGGTGACTACGCATACGGCTGGCTGCGCACGGAGATAGGCGTGCACCGGCTCGTTCGCAAGTCGCCTTTCGATTCGGGAAATCGCCGTCACACCTCGTTCGCGTCCGTATTCGTTTCGCCCGAAGTCGACGACGACATCAACATCGAGATCAATCCCGCGGACTTGAAAACGGACGTCTACCGCTCATCGGGCGCGGGCGGCCAGCACGTCAACAAGACCGAGTCGGCGGTGCGCATCACGCATATTCCTTCGGGAATCGTTGCAGCCTGTCAGAACGAGCGCAGCCAGCATAAGAACCGCTCCACGGCGATGAAGATGCTGAAGGCCAAGTTGTACGAGCTCGAGGTCAACAAACGCAACGCGGCGTCAAAGGTCCTGGAAGACGCCAAGTCCGACGTGAGCTGGGGCAATCAGATCCGCTCGTACGTGCTGGATCAGTCGCGCATCAAGGATCTGCGTACGGGCGTCGAAGTCGGCAACACCGGCGCCGTGCTTGACGGCGATCTCGATCAATTCATGGAGGCCTCGCTGAAGGCGGGCGTCTGACACAGGGCGCCGACGACGAACGGCATGGGGTTGGCGAGTACACAATGACAAATCCGCAAGTTCCAAAAGACAAGCCGGTCGAGGCCGACGAGAACAAGCTCATCGCCGAGCGACGGGCCAAGCTGGAGCATCTGCGCCAGGCAGGCCAGGCGTTTCCCAACGACTACCGCCGCGATGCACTTGCCGCGGAGCTGCACGCTGCTTTCGGCGATCGTCCCCCGGAGTGGCTCGAGGCGAACCCCGCGCGTGTGAACGTCGGTGGACGCATGCTGTTCAAGCGCGTGATGGGCAAGGCCAGCTTCGCGAAGATTTCCGACCGCACCGGGCAGATTCAACTCTTCCTGCAGCAGGACCCGCTTGGCGCTGCATACGATGCGTTCAAGGGGTGGGATGTCGGCGATATCGTCGGCGCCGGAGGTGTGCTGTTCAAGACGAAGACCGGGGAGCTCTCGGTTCGTGTCGACAGCCTGCGCATGCTCGTGAAGTCGTTGCGGCCGCTGCCCGATAAATGGCACGGCCTCGCCGACACCGAAACGCGCTATCGCCAGCGGTACGTCGATCTGATCGTCAACGAGACGAGCCGCAACGTGTTCCGCACCCGCACCCGCATCATTCGCTTTCTGCGGGACTTCCTCGACTCGCTGGACTTCCTTGAAGTCGAGACGCCGATGATGCAACCGATTCCCGGCGGTGCGACGGCGCGGCCGTTCGTTACGCATCACAACGCGCTCGACATCGACATGTACCTGCGCATTGCTCCGGAGCTTTACCTGAAACGGCTCGTCGTGGGCGGCTTCGAGCGCGTGTACGAGATCAATCGCAACTTCCGCAACGAAGGGCTGTCGACGCGGCACAATCCGGAATTCACGATGCTCGAGCTGTATCTTGCGTACGCCGACTATCGCGATCTGATGGCTTGGATCGAAAAAGCCATTCGCGGCCTGGCGGATAGCCTGTATGGCACGCAGCAGATGACGTACCAGGGCAGAGCATACGATCTGAGCAGGCCGTTCCGCCGGTTGACGATGGAGCAGGCAATCATCGCCAACAATCCGGGCATCGATCCGCTCTCGCTGCGCGATGTCACGTATCTGCGCACCGTCTGTGAGCGCCTGGGCGTCCCGGTGAACGCACACGACGGAGCGGGGAAGCTGCAACTGGATATTTTCGAGAAGTCCGCCGAGCACACGCTCACGGACCCGACATTCGTGCATGCGTATCCGGCGGAAGTGTCGCCTCTGGCGCGTGCGAACGATGCAGATCCGTTCCTGACGGACCGGTTCGAATTCTTCCTGTCTGGAAGAGAAATCGCCAACGGTTTTTCCGAGTTGAACGACGCTGAAGATCAGGCGGCGCGCTTCCGCGCCCAGGTGGCACGCAAGGACAAAGGCGACGAAGAAGCGATGGTCTTCGACGGGGACTATGTACGCGCACTCGAGTACGGCATGCCGCCAACCGCGGGAATGGGGGTCGGTATCGATCGGCTCGTCATGTTTTTCACCGATTCGCCCTCGATCCGCGATGTCATCCTGTTTCCCCAGATGCGGCGGGAGGTCGATTGAGGGATCGGCCCATCGGGGTCTTCGATTCCGGCGTCGGGGGATTGACCGTTCTCAGGGCCTTGGCGGCGGAGTTGCCGCACGAGAGCTTCATCTATCTCGGCGATACGGCGCGTCTGCCGTACGGCACGAAGAGCCCCCAGACCGTGGCGCGGTATTCTCTTCAGGCCGCTGAAGCGCTTGCCGATTACGACGTGAAGTGCCTCGTCATTGCATGCAACACCGCCTCGTCGGTTGGTTTGCCAGGCATCCGCGAACGAATCGAGAACGTACCCGTCGTGGGCGTCATCGAGCCCGGAGCCGAGGCCGCGTGTGAGGCCTCCAGATCGGGCCACATCGCGGTGATCGCAACGGACGGTACGGTCAGGGGTGGCGCGTACCAGGAAGCGATCGTGCGGCGACGAAGCGACGCGCGGGTGACGGCGAGGCCGGCACCGCTGTTTGTGGCGCTAGCCGAAGAAGGATTGTGTCAGGGGCCGATCGCCGAGAGCATCGCGCGCCACTATCTGGATCCTCTCTTTGCCGGTCGGCTCTCGGCACAAAGCGTCGACGAATCTGTGCCTGACACGCTCGTGTTGGGTTGCACGCATTTTCCGATGCTCGCCGAAACCATTCGCCTGGTGGTGGGGTACAACGTGCGTATCGTGGATTCGGCGGCAACGACTGCACAAGCCGTGCGCGCCACGCTTCACGCTGGCGGTCTCGCGCGCGAGCCAGATGCGCGCCTCAGCGCCGCCCAGGGAACCGCGCGTGGTGCGGGTGGTGCGGGTGCCGCGGGTGGTGCGGGTGCCGCGGGTGGTGCGGGTGGTGCGGGTGGTGCGGGTGGTGCGGGCATGGCGCGGACCGCGGGCACGACGGGTGTGGCGAGTGTGGCCGATATGTCGAGTGTGGGCGTACGCTTCCTCGCAACCGACTCCGTCGAACGCTTCGCGCGCATCGGCAGCCGATTCCTCAATCGCACGATCGCGCCCTCAGAGGTCGAGCTGATCGACCTGTGAGGGAAGCGACTCGCGGCAAGGGCAGCATGTGCCGATAGCACGACGGGCGCCGCCGCCTATTCCCATTAACGTGCTCGCGACCCTGGCCGTGCGAGCTTCACCGTCACGCCCTTATCGGTATCCAAATCTCGAATCCGCCGGTGCCGCTCCGCGAGTCGAACTCCTCTCCGTAGCGCTCCAGCTCCGGCGCATCGAGCACCTGGTGGCCCGACTCGGGCAGCCACTTATTCAGAATCGTAAATATCGTCGCACGCACGGAAGAAACGTGGTCGCGATGCCGAAACACGGCATAGCGCGTCGCAGGAATACGCAAGCGCGCCCATTCAGCAGTGAGGGCCGAGAAGTCCGTCACCTCGACGCCGGTGAGGTAGTCGATGTTGCCCCCGCCGTCGCTGTTATAAATCACACCGTAGGCGATGTGGCCCGTCTGTCCAGGGACGTGATCGAAGTGCGGCAGGAAGCGTTGCCACTGAGAGGCGATTCCACCGAGGTGCTCACAGTTGTAGCGTTCCACGATTCCAGCGATGAGCATGCCCCGGCTGTTCTCGAAGCGCGGCGGCTCCAACTCCACGAACTGCATCTTGTCCATTCTCATAGGCTCCACGAGTGACAGGTTTTCAAGACCGCGTTGCGCACGGACCGATTCGGGAGTGACCCCGAACTGATCGCGAAACGCGCGTGTGAATGCCTCATGAGAGCCATAGCCGTAATCGAGGGCGACCGAGAGGATGTCGACGGCGCCGTTAGAGAGGGCGCGTGCGGCTTCGGTCAGTCGGCGGCCGCGGATGTAGCGCATCACCGGTCGACCGGTCGCAACGCCGAACACGCGCGACATGTGATAGCGCGATACGCCGCCGACCAGCGCGACTTCTTCCAGTGTGATCTCGGTCGCGAAGTGCGACTCGATATACCAGAGTGCTTTGGCTACCGGGTTCATAGGGTCTCTCACGAAGGCACGATGCAGATATACGTGCACTGCGCGAGGCTCATTTGATCGGCGTTGCTGGGGCCTCGGCTCCGGCGCCTGACGTGCCTTTATTCCGGCAGCGAATACGGAAGCGGGAGCTGGTTAGCCTCGATCCTGGAGGTGTCGGTGGGCTGCGGCGCGTCATCGGCCTCGACCTCTCCCGCCTCGGTCTCTGCCGATGCGGTCTCTCGCGACGCCGCGGTCTCTGCGACCAACAGCGGCGCGACAGCGAGAAATTCGCAACGCCCGTCGTCCAGCCGTACCGCATCCACGACTTTGAATGCGCGCCCGTCAGCAAGCTTCCCGGCGCTTCCCGCGACAAGCTGCACCGCCGCGTGGGTAGAAAATCTCTGCAGTCGCCGTTTCACGCGTCCGCGGTAGTGGGCACGGGCGACGACTTCCTGTCCGGTGTAGCAGCCTTTGTCGAACGAGATTGCATTCAGCACGTCGAGGTTCAGCATCTGTGCCACGAATTCTTCCGACGTTGCCGCGTAGACCTGCGGCAGTCCCGCGGCGATGTCCAATTGGCGCCACTTATCACGGACGCCCTTGATGCCAAGTGGCACTTCGCGCACCTCATTCACTGGTGAGTCCACCGGTGAAAGGGTGAGCCAGCGCGGCGGCGCATTTCCCACGCACACGAAGATGGATGCGCCCTGCGTCGTCTGACCGTTTGGATCCGGCGCAAGCTCCAGCGCCGACGATTGCACTACAGCCCCAGGCTGATCGCTCTCGGGAGTCGCCGGTCCAGCGAGTCCCGTTGCTCGCCAGGCCGAAGATTGATCGCCGATTTTCACCTTGGCGCGCAGCACGAATTTCAAGAGGCGCGCAGCGACTGTGGGAGCCAGCTCGCGCGGAAGAATCACGAGGAAGTCTTCCGCCGCGAGCCAAACCAGCCTGAGAATGGCGATCACTCGCCCTTGCGGACTGTGATACCCGGCAAGCAGCGAGCGCTCGGCGCTGAGTGCCGCCATGTCGTTCGAGAGCTGTCCCTGAAGAAAGCGCGTCGCGTCCGGGCCTTGCACGCGCAACATGCCGAGATCGTCGAGCGGCACGCTGAGCCAATCGTTTCGCATGTCTTGCGCGTTGTTTTTCAAAAGGTTTCCGGTGGTCCTGGGACGCAGAATCTGGCAAACTGGTGTTCCGTATGCGAAACACTTCCGACCCGCTTCCGCACCCCGATTCTGACCCTCAGTCTACGCCGTCCGCGTCTACGGAATCGCCGCAAGCTGCCGTCCCGCAACGTGTGCGCGAGATTGGCGGCCCGTCCGGTCCCGAGCCCACCCGCTACGGCGACTGGGAACGGAACGGTCGCTGCATCGACTTCTAAAAGAACGCATGGCTGAACGACCGCTGTCTCCACACGCGACGGTGTACAAGCTCAAGTACACGCTGACGACCTCCTTTCTGAATCGGCTCACAGGGATTGCCCTGTCCCTGGGACTGATCGTGCTCGCGTACTGGCTCATGTCACTGGCGAGTGGTTCTCGAGCGTACGCACACGCGAACGTTGTGCTCTCGCTGGGAATATTCAAGCTGCTGTACGCGGTATTGCTATTCGCCTTTTCCTACCATCTCGTTGCCGGCATCCGGCATCTCATCTGGGATACCGGGCGCTACATGGAGCGTGCCCAGTCCAAGCGTAGCGCCGGCATCGTCGTCGTCAGCAGTGTTTTGCTGGCGGCAATCTTTATCTACATCGCACTCTTCGCGGGGGCGCACGTCTCATGAGTCTGCGCAGTCCGCTCGGCCGCGTGCTCGGGTTAGGCTCTGCAAAAGAGGGCGTTCACCATTGGTGGATGCAGCGCCTGACTTCGATCGCGCTGCTCCCACTTGCGATCTGGTTCGTCGTCTCGCTGCTGGCGCTGCCGACGCTCGACCATGCGACCGTCGTTGCCTGGATGAGCCAGAGTTGGACCGCGTTATTGATGATCCTGTTCGTGGCGGTCGCAACGTGGCACTCGCAATTAGGCCTCCGCGTGGTCTTTGAGGACTACGTGCCCGCTGCCGGCGCCAAGACGCTGACACTGGTGATCGTCACATTTGCTCATTGCCTCATCGCCGCTGCCTCGGTCTTCGCCATCCTGAAAATCGCCTTCGGAGGCGCACCGTGAGCGCCTACGAATTCATCGACCATACTTACGATGTCATCGTCGTCGGGGCCGGCGGAGCCGGGTTGCGTGCGACCCTCGGACTCGCCGAGGCCGGGCTGACGACGGCGTGCATCTCCAAACTGTTTCCAACGCGCAGCCATACCGTCGCCGCCCAAGGTGGCATCAGCGCCGCGCTCGGCAACATGGGTGAGGACGACTGGCGCTGGCACATGTACGACACGGTCAAGGGGTCGGATTGGCTCGGCGACCAGGATGCCATCGAGTTCATGTGCAAGGAGGCTCCTGCAGCGGTCATCGAGCTGGAGCACTACGGCTTGCCGTTCTCGCGCACGGAGCAGGGTCTGATCTATCAGCGGCCCTTCGGCGGCATGACGACTCATTTCGGCAAGGGCACCGCCCACCGCACGTGCGCCGCTGCCGATCGCACCGGCCACGCGATGCTGCATACGCTGTACCAGCAATCGATCAAGCACGCCGCGACATTCTTTGTCGAGTATTTCGCGATCGATCTGATCATGGAGAACGGAGCGTGCCGTGGAGTCGTGGCCCTCGACATGAACGAGGGCAAGCTGCACCGCTTCCGCGCGCACACGACGATCCTTGCGACAGGCGGATACGGTCGTACTTACTTCTCGTGCACATCGGCGCATTCCTGCACGGGTGATGGCAATGGCATGGTGCTGCGCGCCGGATTGCCGCTGCAGGACATGGAGTTCGTGCAATTTCATCCGACCGGTATCTACGGTGCAGGCTGTCTGATCACGGAAGGCGCACGCGGCGAAGGCGGTTACCTCACGAACTCAAAGGGCGAGCGCTTCATGGAGCGCTACGCGCCCAACGCGAAGGACCTCGCTTCACGCGATGTCGTGAGCCGGGCGATGACGGTTGAGATTCGGGAAGGGCGCGGTGTCGGACCGGAGCACGATTACATCCAACTTCACCTCGAGCACCTGGGGCCCGACGTCATTCACGAGCGCTTGCCCGGCATTGCGGAGACGGCTCGGATTTTTGCCGGTGTGGAAGTGACGAAGGAGCCGATCCCGGTTCAACCGACGGTTCATTACAACATGGGCGGCGTGCCGTGCAATTACCACGGCGAAGTCGTCAGGCCGCAGGCTGGAGATCCCGACAGTGTTGTGCAGGGGCTCATGGCCGTCGGCGAGGCGGCATGCGTTTCGGTTCACGGAGCGAATCGGCTCGGCTCCAACTCGCTGCTCGATCTCGTCGTTTTCGGGCGCGCGGCTGCGCACCGCTGCGCCAAGATTCTGACGCCGGGCGCCGGTCACAAGCCGCTCGCCAAGGATGCCGGCGATCTGGCGGTAGCGCGTCTCGACAAACTGCGTCACGCAAAAGGCTCCCGTCCGACGGCGGCGATCCGGCTCGAGATGCAGAAGACGATGCAAACGGATGCGGCGGTGTTTCGCAGTGGCGCCAGCCTCGAGGAGGGCATGCAAAAGCTCGCCCGGACGTTCGAGTCTTTTGCCGATGTGAAAGTCGCGGACCGGTCTCTCATCTGGAACACGGACCTGATTGAAACGATGGAGCTCGAGAACCTGTTGCTGCAGGCGACCGCCACGATCCACTCGGCGGGCAATCGGACCGAGAGCCGCGGCGCCCACGCACGCGAAGATTTTCCAGATCGCGACGATCAGAAATGGATGAAGCACACGCTGGTGTGGGTCGAAGGTCCGGGTCGGGCTCGATTCGACTACCGTCCGGTGCACCTGTCGACGCTGACCGATGAGGTCGAGTCCATTCCGCCCAAAGCCAGGACGTACTGAAGGTATGGCACAGTTCAGACTCCCGCCGAACTCCCGCATTCGCACGGGGGTGACCCACAAGGCGCCGGCCGCGGCGCGGGCGGTAAGCACTTTTCGCATCTATCGCTTCGATCCGGATTCCGGTGAGACCCCGCGCCTGGATTCGTTCGAGCTCGATACGAAGAGCTGCGGGCCGATGGTCCTCGACGCCCTGATCCAGATCAAAGCCACGATCGACTCTTCAGTCACGTTCCGCCGCTCCTGCCGCGAAGGCATCTGCGGCTCCTGCGCCATGAACATCAATGGCGTGAATCGTCTGGCGTGCACCACGTTCCTGAAGGAAATGGGAAGCGACGTTCGCATCTATCCGCTGCCTGCCATGTCGGTCGTGAAAGACCTTGTTCCCGATCTCACGAACTTCTACGCGCAATACGCGTCCGTCAAACCGTGGTTGCAGACGCGAACTCCGCCGCCGCCGGACGCGGAGCGTCTGCAGTCAAAGGGCGAGCAGGAAAAAATCGACCGCCCGGGGGCTTGTATCCTGTGCGCGTGCTGCTCGACCGCCTGCCCGAGCTATTGGTGGAACAGCGATCGCTTTCTCGGTCCTGCCGCGCTTCTGGCTGCGTATCGCTGGATCGTGGACAGTCGCGATGAGGCCACGGGAGAGCGGCTCGATGAGCTGGAAGATCCCTTCCGCCTGTACCGCTGCCACACGATCATGAACTGCACCGATGCCTGCCCGAAGGATCTGAATCCGGCAAAGGCCATTGCCGAGATCAAGAAGATGCTGGTCGAGCGTCAGTCTTGACGTTGGCACCACCCACCGCAGCACTGACCGGGCTGGATGTGGAAGCGCGGCGGCTGCTGTGGCGCTGCCGGCGAGGCATGAAGGAATTGGACATTGTGCTCGAGCGTTTCGCCCGCCGTCGCCTCGCCGTTGCGGGCGCGGAAGAACGTCAGACCTTCGCGCGCCTCCTCGAGCTTCCCGATCCGGAGCTGGCGGACTACCTCCTGGGAGAGGGGGTGCCGCAGGAGCCGGAGCTCGCCCGCCTGGCACGTTCGATAACCGAACCGCTGTCCCTGCCGGACAACTGTTAGACTGGTCTCGGATTGAGGGGCCCGCCGCCGGCCCCATCGTCCATGAGGATGCGCTGCTTTCTGAACTTTCAAACCGGTTCAGAGTCTATTCACGCCGTGGCGCAGCGGCCTTCGACAATGGGAGTGGAGGGCGCTATGAGCGCCGACGTAAGCGACTTGAGCCTGGTTCGCCGCGTGCAGCGTGGCGACAAGGGAGCCTTTGATGCGCTGGTTCTCAAGTACCAGCACAAACTCGTCAAGCTGGTCATGCGTTACGTGCGCAATCCGGCCGAGGCCGAGGACATTGCCCAGGAGGCCTTCATCAAGGCTTACCGCGCGCTGCCGCAGTTTCGCGGCGACAGCGCGTTCTACACGTGGCTGTATCGCATCGCCATCAACTCCGCCAAGAACGCCGTGGTCTCCCGTGACCGCAGCCCGATCGAATACAACGTCGACCGCGAGAACTCAGATGAGTCGTACGACATGCAAGGCCGGATGAAAGATTCAGAGACCCCGGAAGGCCTGGTCCTGACGGATGAAATCCGCTCAACCGTCAACGCCGCGATCGAGGCGCTGCCGGAGGACCTGCGCACCGCTATCGTGCTGCGCGAGCTTGAGGGATTATCCTACGAAGAAATCGCGGCAGCCATGGATTGCCCGGTGGGGACTGTCCGCTCCAGAATATTCAGAGCGCGTGAAGCCATCGACCGCCGCCTGCGGGAAATATTCGAAGGCGGGCTCGGTCGCGCGGAGGAATTGGGATGAACGAGGAACTCGACAGTCAGCTATCCGCCATGTTCGATGGGGAGCTGCCTTCGGCCGAGTGCGAGCTGTTGGCGCGACGCCTGTCCCGTGACGAGCAGCTCAAGGCCCGTTGGGGCCGATACGCCGTGATCGGGGCGAGCATTCGCGTCGAGAGCGG
>FTEM01002255.1_pt1 | contig 19090 bp, 14 predicted proteins | sample 1640201 | NCBI WGS metagenome assembly FTEM01 (sample SAMEA3914816, study PRJEB12502) | metagenome | biome: forest; material: soil | place: USA | collected 2011-09-16 | depth 0.3 m | reverse complement strand
GCGGGCAGCGATCCCGGTGTAGTCGGCGGGCCGAAGTGCCTTCAAACGGCTCTTTTCCGCGGCGCTCAGCGGCAGAGTGTCAATGAAGCCTGCCAGCGACTGCGCGTCTATCGAACGGCCGCGGGTGAACTCCTTCAGCTTCTCGTAGCCGTTGGGAACGCCGGCGGCACGTAGAACCGTTTGAACCGCTTCCCCGAGCACTTCCCAGGCACTTTCCACATCCGCGGCGATCCGCGCCGGATCCGCGGCGACTTTGTCGAGGCCGCGGCCGAGCGCTCGCCAGGCGATGAGCGTATGCCCGAGCGCGACGCCGAGGTTGCGCAACACCGTCGAGTCCGTCAGATCACGCTGCCAGCGCGACACCGGTAGTTTGTCGGAGAAGTGTCGCAACAGGGCGTTGGCAACACCGAGATTGCCTTCCGCATTCTCAAAGTCGATGGGGTTGACCTTGTGGGGCATCGTCGACGAGCCGACTTCGCCTGCGACCGCGCGCTGTTTGAGGTAACCGAGAGAGATGTAGCCCCAGAAGTCGCGCGACAGATCGACGAGCACTACGTTCACCGCCGCAGCCGCATCGCAATACTCCGCGATCCAGTCGTGCGGCTCAATCTGCGTCGTATACGAATTGCTCTCGAGGCCGAGAGACTCGATGAACGAGCGGCTTACGGCGGGCCAGTCGATATTCGGAGCTGCTGCGACGTGGGCGTTGAAGTTGCCCACGGCACCATTCCACTTGCCGAGAATCGAAACAGCAGCCCAACGCTGTTGCGCACGGCGCAGACGCGCGGCGAAATTCGCGATTTCCTTGCCGAGCGTCGTTGGACTTGCCGGTTGCCCATGCGTGCGCGCGAGCATTGCAGTGTCGGCGTACCGATGCGCCATCTCGGTGAGGCCGGCGATGCGCGTCTCCAACGTGCCGAGCATGATCTCGCGAGCTGACATGAGGATGCGAGCGTAGCTGAGGTTGTTGATGTCCTCGGAGGTGCATCCGAAGTGCACCAGCTCGAGCGTCGCCTCCGTTGCGCCCGCGCCGGTGAGTTGTCCTCGGACGTAATATTCGACCGCTTTGACGTCGTGATTGATGCGCTCTTCGAATTCCTTGACGGTGCCGGCCGCAGCGGCGCCTGGCTCGCGCGCCATCTCCTCGGCGCAACTGCGGACGGCGGAAGCGAAAGCGGCGCCCGCGAGCTGCGGCGCTGCGGCTGCCAGATGCAGCAGCCATTGGGCTTCGATGCGAATGCGCTCGCGGATCAGCCCTGCTTCGGACAGCAGTGGTCGCAGCGGCTCGGTCGCTTTGCGATACCGGCCATCGACGGGAGAGAGGGCGTCAATCGGCGACAGACTGTCGCGGGTGCTGGCGGCCATGCGTTACCGGGAGCCTCGAAGTGCTAGGATTTACATGATAACCGGAGTGCTTCTCATGACGAATTCCTTTCGGATCGAGCGCGACAGCATGGGCGAGCTGCAGGTGCCCGCGGAAGCGCTCTGGGGCGCGCAAACGCAGCGCGCCGTACAGAATTTCCCCATCAGCGGGCTGAAGATGCCGCGTGCCTTCATCGGCGCGCTCGGACTGGTGAAACAGGCGGCCGCCCGCGCCAACACCCATCTGCACCTGCTCGACGAACAGATTGCACGGGCGATCGATTCGAGCGCTGCGGAGGTGGCCGCCGGCCGCCACGATGCGCAATTTCCCATCGACGTGTTTCAAACGGGCTCCGGCACCAGCACGAACATGAATGCCAACGAGGTGATTGCCTCTCTTGCATCGCGCGTCCTCGGCAAACCGGTACATCCGAACGATCACGTGAACATGGGTCAGAGCAGCAACGATGTGATCCCCACAACCATTCACGTCAGCGCGGCGTTGTCGGTGCGGGGAGAGCTGGTGCCCGCACTCGAGCACCTGAGAGACGTGTTGCGCGCGAAGGAGCGCGAAGTGGGCGCCATCGTGAAGACCGGACGCACGCATTTGATGGATGCGATGCCTGTGACCTTGGGCCAGGAAATCTCTGGATGGCGGACGCAGATCGAGCACGGAATTGAGCGTCTCGCCGCAGTGGAGCCGCGGCTGCATGCGCTCGCGCAGGGCGGCACTGCAGTGGGCACCGGGATCAATGCACACCCGGCCTTCGGAGCCCGTTTTTGCGAGGAGCTGGCGGCTCTGACGCGGGTGCCGTTCATGCCAGGCCGGAATTATTTCGAGGGACTGTCGGCGCAGGATGCGGCGGTCGAGCTCTCCGGCCAGCTCAAGGGGATTGCCGTGAGCCTGATGAAAATTTCCAACGACCTGCGCTGGATGAACAGCGGACCGCTTGCGGGACTTGCGGAGATTGCACTGCCCGCGCTGCAGCCCGGCAGCAGCATCATGCCGGGCAAGGTGAACCCGGTGATTCCGGAAGCGACGGCGATGGTCGCGGCGCAGGTCATCGGCCACGACACCACGATCACCATTGCCGGCCAGTCCGGGAATTTCCAGCTCAACGTGATGCTGCCGGTGATTGCCTACAATCTCCTGGAGAGCGTGCGGCTGCTCGCAAACGTGTCACGGGCGCTGGCCGACAAGGCGATTGCGGGCTTCAAGGTCAACGAGCCGCGCCTCGCCGAGGCACTCGACCGCAACCCCATCCTCGTGACGGCCCTGAATCCGGTCATCGGGTACGAGAAGGGCGCGGCGATTGCGAAAAAGGCCTACGCGGAAGGGCGGCCGATCCTCGAGATCGCTCAGCAGATGACCGACCTGTCACGTGAGGAGCTCGCGCGCCTGCTCGACCCGGCGGAGCTTGCCCGGGGCGGGATCAAGGGCGGCACGAGCGGGGGCGGCTGAAGCCGTTCAAGGACGACGGCACGATGCAGAATCCGATCGACTGGCGCGCCCGGATCGGGGCGAGCCTCAAGGGCTCGGCGCCCCGGCACGCGCTGGAGGATTGGCTGATTCCGGGGCTTACGGCGGCGGAAACCCGCCAATACCGGGAACACTTCCCGCCAGCGCCCATACCGGCTGCAGTGTTGATCCCCCTGGTGGAGCGTGAAAGCGGTCCGACGGTGCTGCTGACCCAGCGGGCGACCCAACTGCGCAATCACGCAGGACAGATCAGCTTTCCGGGCGGCCGCATCGAGGCTGCGGATTCAGGCCCCGCCGCGGCGGCCTTGCGCGAGGCCCGCGAAGAGGTCGGGCTGGAGGAGCGTTTCGTGTCTATCGTCGGATACCTGCCGGATCACGTGATCCTGAGCGGGTTTCGGGTGACCCCGGTGGTGAGCTTCGTGCGGCCGGGATTCGAGCTGCTGCTGGATGCCCAGGAAGTGCAGGACACTTTCGAGGTGCCGTTGGGATTTGTCTTCGAGCCGGCCAACCATCGGCTGCGCCGCCGCCGCTTTGGTGTCGGGGGAGCGGAGCTCGAGCTGTATGACATCCCGTATGGAGAACGAAACATCTGGGGCGCGACAGCCGGAATGTTGCTGACGTTGTACCGGTTGTGCCTGCCGGAGGCCGCCCCATGAGCGATGCCGAACGCGCCGTCACGGCGCTCATCGAGCTCATGGCGCGGCTGCGTAACCCGGAAAACGGTTGTCCCTGGGATCTGCAGCAGACGTTCGCCACCATCGCGCCGTACACGATAGAGGAAGCGTACGAAGTTGCGGACGCGATCGAGCACGGCAGCCCGGAAAAGCTGCGTGACGAGTTGGGCGACCTCCTGTTCCAGGTCACCTTCCATGCGCGCATGGCCGAAGAGCGGGGCTGGTTCGATTTTGCAGCCGTTGCCCGCGCCATCCACGACAAACTGGTGCGCCGCCATCCCCATATCTTCGCCGGAGCGACGGTTTCGGACCCGCAAGAGCTGATCCGCACATGGGAGGAGATGAAGGCGTCCGAACGGGCGCAAGCAGCGCAGCATGGGAGCACCGACGCGGGAGTGCTGGCGGATGTGCCCAAAGCGTTGCCAGCACTCGTACGGGCCGGAAAGCTGGGTCGGCGAGCGGCGCGTGTTGGTTTCGATTGGCCCGACGCGGCACAGGTCCGCACGAAAGTGGTTGAGGAGCTCGCCGAGGTAGACGACGCGCTGGCGAATTCGTGCACGAGCGACGCGGCGCGAGTGGCGGAGGAAATCGGCGATCTGCTGTTTTCGCTGGCGAATTGGAGCCGGCATCTGCACATCGATGCCGAAGAAGCCTTGCGTGGCGCCAACGCGAAGTTCGAAACGAGATTCCGCCGCATGGAGGCGCTTGCAGGCGCCGGTGGAACGGCGCTCGACGCGCTCAGCCCCGCGGAATGGGAGGCTTTGTGGGTGCGGGCGAAGCAATCCGACTCCGCTTGAGTGCGCCGGCACGGCCTGTGGCCGGGCCATTCAGTCATCATTCATCGCGCGTTTTATATCTTTGGTGCCAGTCGAATTGCACGGCTACTGGCCCACGCTCGGACAACCCGGCGGGCCAAGGGATGCGGGCAGAGGTAGTGACCTGCCCGCATCAATCTTTGACCTCACGGACGAGCGCGCTGCCCGGGGCATGACTGCAACGGGAATATGCGAGACTCGCCTTGGACACCATGACCGCAGTTCGCAGCATCTCCCGCCTCGTTCCTCGCCTGCCGGCGCTGGCCGCCACAGGGGTGCTCGCGTTCGCCGTCATCGTCGTCCTGGCGGTGACCATCGTGCCGGCCTGGTCGTCAGCACAATCGATTACAATCGTCCACAATGTCGGCGCGGTCGTCCTCGCGGACAGCCGAATCTCCATGGAGCAGGCCGTGAAGATGGCCGAGCAGAAGTTCAAAGCGCGGGTCGTGCGCGCGCAATCCGAAGATGAGGGCGGCAAGACGATCTACGTCCTGCGGCTGCTCAACGACTCCGGCCGTGTGTGGACGGTCCGGGTCGATGCGGCAACAGGCTCGATGATTTAGGAACCGTACCGTGCGCGTGTTGGTTGTCGAAGACGAAGCTACGCTGCGCGACATGCTGAAAGACCGGCTCACCGACGCCGGCTTCACCGTCGATGTCGCGGCGGATGGCGAGGAAGCGCTGTTCGCCGGACTCGAATATCCCCTGGACGTTGCGATCGTCGATCTCGGCCTGCCGAAGATCACAGGCCTCGAGGTCATCCGCCGCTTGCGGGCGGGCCACAAGAGCTACCCCATCCTGATTCTCACGGCGCGCGACAATTGGCAGGACAAGGTCGAAGGCCTGCAGGCCGGGGCCGATGACTACGTCGCCAAGCCCTTCCACTTTGAAGAGGTTCTGGCGCGCTTGCAGGCGCTGCTGCGACGCGCGGGCGGCTGGGCCAGTCCCGAGCTGACTTGCGGCCCCATTGCGCTCGACACGCGTGCGCAGACCGTCAAGGTGAGCGGCGCGCCGGTCGAGCTGACCACGTTCGAATACCGCATTCTCGAGCATCTCATGCTGCGTGCCGGCGAGGTGATCTCGAAGACCGAGCTGACGGAGCGGCTCTACGACGAGGACTTCGAGCGCGACAGCAACGTGATCGAAGTGCTCATCGGGCGTCTGCGCCGCAAGTTGGATCCGCAGGACCAACTGAAGCCGATCGAGACGCTGCGCGGCCGAGGCTATCGGTTCGCCCTGTCACGCGATCAGACCGCGTAGGCCGTGCATTCCCTCAGCCGCCGGCTGCTGTTCTCCGTCTCGATTCCCCTGTTCCTGTTCTTTGGCGTCATGATGTTCGTGCTCGATCTGGGTTTTCGCACCCTGTCGGACAAATCCCTGCAACAGCTCCTCGACGGCCAGATGGTGGCCCTGATCGCGGCGGCGGAGCCGCAACCCAACGGCATGTATGCTCCTGCAGCCGCAGGGCTCGAGCCGGCGCTCGCAACACCGCGCTCCGGTCTGTATGCACAGATCCGCTCGCCGCGCGCTCATGCGCTGTGGCGCTCGCCTTCGACGGCAGGCATGAACATCGACTTCGGCCCCGCGTTACCCGAAGGGAAGCGGTATTTCAACGACGCTACCGAGAAAGGCGATGAACGGGTGGCGGTCGAAAGCCGCGGCATCCAGTTCACGGACGACCCGGAGACCGGGCAGACACTGACGTTCAGTGTCGCGAAGAGCCTGGGGCCCTACGAGCAGGAGTTGTGGCACTTCCGCAGCCAGCTTCTCGAGGTGTTCGCCGGCTTGATGGCGCTGCTGCTGGGCACTCTCGCAGCCTTGCTGCGCTGGGTTCTAAGCCCGGTGCGCAGGCTGGAGCGGGAAATACACGAGGTGGAGGAGGGCCGCAGCGATACGCTGGGCACCGGCTATCCACGCGAATTGAGCGGCGTTGCCACCAACCTCAATGCGCTCCTGGTCGGTGAGCGCAAGCGCGTATCACGGTACCGCGACACGCTGGGAAATCTCGCACACAGTCTGAAGACGCCGCTCGCCGTCATGCGCACCGCGGTGTCCACGGAAACCAACTCAACACCGGGCAGCGGCGCGCTCGAATCCGAAATCGACAGGATGAGCGGCATCATCGAGCATCAACTCAAGCGCGCGGCCGCCTCGGGCGGCGCGCTGTTGGGCCAGGCGCCAGTCGATGTTGCGGCGGTTGCAAGTGAGTTGCGAGCCACGCTTCTGAAAGTCTACGCGAACAAGGATTTGAGTATCGAGCTGGTCGTGGGGCCGGGAAGTCAATTCGTCGGCGATCGCGGCGACCTGGTGGAGCTGCTGGGCAACGTGCTGGATAACGCGTGCAAGTGGTGCAAGAGCCTTGTGCGCATGACCGTGGAAATCGACATCTACTCGTTCTCGCGAGAGAGACTCAAGCTTGTGATCGAAGACGACGGCCCCGGAATCTCGGAAGAGGATCGCAGGCGTATCGGTCACCGCGGAGTGCGGACCGACGAAAACGTCCCGGGCCACGGAATCGGGCTGTCCATGGTGCATGAGACCGTCGAGATGTACGGCGGATCGCTGAGCATAGACGCCTCGCCCCTGGGCGGGGCGAGGTTCTCTGTCCGGCTTCCGGGACGGTAGGCCGAGAAGGACCGCAGGCGAACTGCCCGTGGGTCACCCTAGACCTTGAATTCAATCCCCTGCGCGAGCGGCAGCTCGCTGCTCCAGTTGATCGTGTTGGTCTGGCGCCGCATGTACGCTCGCCAGGCATCGGAGCCGGACTCCCGCCCACCGCCGGTGTCTTTCTCGCCGCCGAAGGCGCCACCGATCTCCGCACCCGAGGTGCCGAGATTCACGTTCGCGATGCCACAGTCGCTGCCGACGCTTGAAAGAAAGGCTTCAGCGCTTTGCAGGCGGTCGGTGAAGATTGCTGAGGACAGTCCGTGAGCGGAGGCGTTCTGTTGTGCAATGGCCTCGGCGAGTGAATCCACCGGGATGACATACAGAATCGGCGCAAACGTCTCCGTCTGCACCAGCTCCCAGTCATTGCGTGCCCGAACGATTGCCGGCTCGACGAAATGGCCGGACTTCGCCAGCACCTTGCCGCCGTACAGGATCTCGCCACCCGCGGCGCGCGCCGCCCCAATCGCGGCTTTGTAGCGCTCGACTGCTTGGGCATCTATGAGCGGACCCATCAGCGTGCCTTCGTCCAGCGGATTGCCGATCTTCACTTGGCCGTAAGCGTGAATCAGCCGCTGCTCCAGCTCAGCGAGGCGGGATTGGTGAACAAACACTCGGCGCGTCGTCGTGCAGCGCTGCCCGGCAGTTCCAACAGCTCCAAACACTATCGCCGGCACCGCGAGGTCGAGGTTCGCAGTCTCATCGACGATGACGGCATTGTTGCCGCCCAACTCGAGCAGGCTCTTGCCAAGACGTGCGGCAACGCGTTCGCCGACCTTGCGCCCGACTGCCGTCGAACCGGTGAACGAAACGAGTGCGATGCGCGGATCGTCAACGAACCGCGCTGCGAGCTCCGTACCCGAGTCGATGAATAGCTGGAAGATCGGCGGAAAGCCGTGCGCCTCCATCGTTCGATTGCAGATCTGCTGCACCGCAAGCGCTGTAAGAGGGGTCTTCGGCGATGGCTTCCAAACGCTGACGTTGCCGCAGATGGCAGCGAGGAACGAGTTCCACGCCCACACGGCAACTGGAAAGTTGAACGCCGAGATGATTCCGATGACGCCCAGCGGATGCCATTGCTCGTACATGCGGTGCTGCGGCCGCTCCGAGTGCATCGTAAGTCCGTAGAGCATGCGCGCCTGACCGACGGCGAAATCGGCAATGTCGATCATCTCCTGCACTTCCCCGAGGCCTTCGGGGAGGATTTTTCCGTTCTCGAGCGAGACGAGCGTGCCCAGATCGGTTTTGTGCCGGCGCAGCTCTTCTCCCACGAGGCGTACGGCCTCACCGCGCTTCGGAGCTGGAACTCTGCGCCACACGGCCGCGGTCTCGACTGCGGAGGCGACGACGTTTTCGTAGTCCTCTGTGCTTGCGGGTCGCACCTGCGCGAGGACTGTGCCATCGGCGGGATTGCGGATGTTGAGCAGGGTCGCTTCCTTGGAGGAAGACCAACCGTGAGAGCCTGACCATGCGCCGGGGCTGACCGGTTCCAGGCCGAGCCGGGTGAGGATCGAGTGGATGTCGGGTGTGCTCATCGGGCTGCCACCTTGTGTTGTCGGCGCTGTCGTCCTGTCTTGCCGCTCACGACGACTTCGCCGGAGATATCCTTCGTGCCTCCCGGTGCGTAGTAGCGTCCGAAGCGATTGGCCAGGATGCCGGTCAGGCGAAACTGCTCCTGGGCGACGAAACCGTGGTACTTGTCGGGTTGCTCCAGAACGAGATCGACCACGGAAGTCATTCCGGATGCGGTCGTGACCTGGATCGCCGACCACAAACGCCCGGCAATGAGCTGCGGGTAAACCTTGTTGACGTAGTTCTCTTCGCGCAGCTCACCGTCCTGCGTACCGGTTACGGCGGCGTAAACGATGACGACATCCTGCAAGGTCTGGGGCACCGCGTTCTCGAGAATGCGCTTGAGCGTGCCGCGATCGTGATTGAGCTTCAGATCGTTCATCAACAGCCGCATCTGGTCACAGTGGCCGGGATAACGGATCGTCTTGTAGTTCATCGATTCGCAGTTGGCGCCGTGGGTCTCGGCCAGGGAGCCGAGGCCGCCTGACGTGTTGAACGCCTCGTACAGCGTGCCGTCGATCTCGATTTCCTCAAGCCCCTCGAGCGGGGAAACATTGATCGTGTGGCCGTCAACGACGGACTGGCACGGGTTGCCGTACTCGTTGATCAGTCCTTCGGTCGACCATGTCAGCGAGTATTTCAGAACGTTGTTCGGATGCTGCGGAAGGGCGCCGACGCGCAGCTTCACTGCGCGCACGTCGTCGAAATGCGTGATGAGCTCGGCGGCCGCAATGCTGATGAACCCGGGGGCAAGGCCACATTGGGGTACGAAGGCTCGCGGTGAGCCTTCCGCGATCCGCCGCACCGCGCGAGTCACCTCTACGTCTTCGGTCAGGTCGAAATAGTGAGTGCCTGCCTTGCGCGCCGCTTCTGCAACACCGACGTTGCAGTAGTAGGGCAGGCTCGAGATGACGGCGTCGACCGGCTGATCGGCCAGGTGGCGCGCGAGCGCCGCAGCGTTGGTTGCATCCAGAGCATGCGAGGTGAGATGCGGCGAACCGTGCGCCCTGACAACCGCTTCCGCGGCCGCGGCGTCCACATCTCCCAGTTGAACCTTGTAACTGCCGGATTCGGCGAGCAAACCGGAGATCAAAGCGCCGATCTTGCCGGCTCCGAGGATAAGCACATGATGCATGGGAAACCCCTTGAGCGCGCGGTACGGGCGACCGGAGCGCCGCGCGGCGGCCGTCTGGACGGTGCCGGGTGCGGCGGTGCCCGAAATCCGCGGGGGTTCAAAAAGGCGCGCATTCTGCTCCCCCGGACCCTCGGGACGCCAGCTTTGGGGCCCTTGGTGTAGCATCAAGGGATGCGCTCCCCCGAAACCACCTCCTGGCACAGTGCGACCTGGCAGACGAAGCCAGCGCAGCAGCAGCCGGTTTATACCGATGCGAAGGCGCTCGAACGCGCCGTCGCCGATTTGTCCCGTCTGCCGCCGATTGTAGTCTCGTGGGAAATCGACGCCTTGCGCGAGCGGCTCGCGGCAGCCCAGCGCGGCCAGGCGTTTCTCCTGCAGGGTGGGGACTGCGCCGAGACCTTCGTGGAGTGCGAATCGGATCTGATCGCCAAGAAGCTGAAGATCCTGTTGCAGATGAGCCTGGTGCTGCTGCACGGACTGAAGAAGCCGATCATCCGCGTCGGGCGCATGGCCGGCCAGTACGCGAAGCCTCGTTCGGTGGATACCGAGACACGCGATGGCGTGACGCTGCCGAGCTATCGCGGCGATCTCGTCAATCGACCGGAATTCACCGCCGAGGCGCGCGCCGCAGACCCCGAGCTGTTGTTGCGGGGGTACGAGCGGGCGGCTTTGACGCTCAATTTTGTGCGCGCGCTGGTTGATGGCGGCTTTGCTGACCTGCACCACCCGGAGTATTGGGACCTCGGGTTCGTCAAGCATGCGCAGCTAAAGGACGCGTACCAGCGCATCGTGAACTCCATCGGCGACGCTCTCGATTTCTTCGAGGGCATCAGCGGCCGGGGCGTGCACGAGGCGACCCTCGTTGATTTCTACTGTAGTCACGAAGGACTGCACCTGTTGTACGAGCAGGCTCAAACGCGCTTCATTCCGCGCCAGAACCGCTGGTACAACCTGTCGACGCACATGCCTTGGATCGGTATGCGAACGGCAAAGCTCGACGGCGCGCATGTCGAATACTTTCGCGGCATCTCGAACCCCGTGGGGGTGAAGATCAGCGCGGCGATGGATTCCGCGTGGCTGCAGGGCCTCGTGACTACGCTGAATCCGCAGAATGTACCCGGACGGCTGACCCTCATTCATCGCTTCGGTGCGAAGGATGTGGAGAGCGCGCTGCCGAAAATGATCGAAGCCGTGCGCCAGACGGGACAGACTGTCCTGTGGGTGTGCGACCCGATGCATGGCAACACCGAGACCAGCACCGGCGGACTCAAGACACGGCGATTCGAGAACATCCTGAAAGAGCTGGATGTGTCGTTTCGGATTCACGGGGACATGGGCTCGTACCTGGGCGGAGTGCACATCGAGCTGACCGGTGAAGACGTTACGGAGTGCACCGGCGGCGCACGGGGCCTGACCGATGGCGACCTGCAGCGGGCGTACCGCTCATCCGTCGACCCCCGGCTCAATCATGAGCAGGCGCTCGAGCTGGCGATGCTGATCGCCGAGCGATCGCAAAATCGCCGCGCCGAGAAACGCGCCGCTCAAGCTTGAGCTGATCCAGGGGGCTGCTCCGCGCGCCGCGGCCGTTCCAGGCCGAGCCGCTGCCGCTCACGTTTGCGCACAAATCATTTTCATACGGATGATACCGGTGTCATATTGGCGCCCGGAGGCTGCGGCCGGTATCCTCGAGTTGCGCCTAACTGCGTGAATTTCCTAATCTTGTCCCTGTCGAGGCGGCGGCGGAGAACGATCACACCATGAGTCCAGCGAGCTCGCTCTCGATCAGCGCGCCGGTGCGTGCGGAACATCAGCCCATCCTGTCGCCCGAGGCGATGGAATTCGTCAGCGCGCTGGTGGAGCGTTTCGGGCCGCGCGTCGCACAGCTCCTGCAGCTCAGGGAGGATCGCCAGCGGCGCCTGGACGCCGGTGAGTTGCCGGACTTTCTCGCTGACACCCGCAACATCCGCGAGTCCGAGTGGCGCGTTGCGCCGATTCCGCAGGACCTCCTCGACCGTCGTGTTGAAATCACCGGCCCGACGGAACGCAAGATGATCATCAACGCGCTCAATTCGGGCGCGAAAGTGTTCATGGCCGACTGCGAGGATTCACTCGCGCCAACCTGGGAAAACGTGGTCGCCGGCCAGGAAAACCTGCGCGATGCGGTGCGGCGCACGATCGAATTCGTGTCCCCGGAAGGCAAGACCTATCGTCTGAACAGGGAAACCGCGGTGCTGATCGTGCGGCCGCGAGGCTGGCACCTGTACGAAAAGCACGTGACGCTGGCGGGGCAGCCTGTGCCCGGTGCGTTGTTCGATTTCGGTCTCTATCTATTCCACAACGCTCACGAGCTCATCGCTCGCGGCACCGGCCCATATTTCTATCTGCCGAAGCTCGAGAGTCACGACGAAGCCGCGCTGTGGGCGCGTGTGTTCGATTTCGCCGAAAAGCGCCTGAATCTGCCGCACGGCACGATCAAGTGCACCGTGCTCATCGAGACGATCCTCGCCGCGTTCGAGATGGACGAGATCCTGTGGGAGCTGAAGGACTCCATCGTCGGCCTCAACTGCGGCCGTTGGGACTATATTTTCAGCTTCATCAAGAAATTCGCGCGGCGCGACGATTTCGTGCTGCCCGAGCGCAACCAGGTAACGATGACGACGCACTTCCTGCGGTCGTACTCACTGCTGTGCATCAACACCTGCCACCGCCGCGGAGCCTTCGCGATGGGGGGCATGGCTGCGCAGATCCCAATCAAGGGCGACCCCGAAGCTAACGAGCGCGCGCTCGCAAAGGTTCGCGCCGACAAGGAACGGGAGGCGTCCGATGGTCATGACGGAACGTGGGTGGCACACCCGGCCCTCGTGCCGATCGCTCGCGAGATTTTCGACCGGTTGATGCCGACGCCGAATCAGGTGACCCGGCTGCGCCCCGATGTGAAAGTCTTGGGTGCGGACTTGCTGCGGATTCCCAGCGGGCAGATCACCGATGAAGGGCTGCGCAACAACGTCAGCGTCTCGCTGCAGTACATGGCAGCGTGGCTGTCGGGCAATGGCTGTGTCCCGATCAACAATCTGATGGAAGACGCGGCCACGGCCGAGATCGCACGGGCGCAGATCTGGCAGTGGATCAATCATCCGGCCGGCGTGCTCACAGACGGACGGCGCGTGACCGCGGACCTGTTCCGCCAATATCTGAAGGAAGAACGCGAGCGTCTCGCGGCGAAGCTGGGTTCGGAGGCCTATGCAACGGGTCATTTCGACGAAGCCGCAGCGCTGGTCGATCAGATCACGACGGCGCGCGAATTCCAGACTTTCCTGACCCTGAGCGCGTATCGCAAGCTCGACTGAGAGTGCGTCGCTTCACTGACCGCGCCGAAGGTCCTCGACCGGACGGCGGGAGTTCGCGAGAATCCTGCGATCTGAAGGCATTCGGGTCGCCATTGCATGCAATACGAGCACATCGTTCTCCCCAAGGCGGGGCACCGGATCACGGTCAACCCCGACTCCTCGTTGAACGTCCCGGACGACCCGATCATTCCCTTCATCGAAGGGGATGGCATCGGCATCGACGTGACGCCTGCGATGCTGCGTGTCGTCAATGCCGCGGTCGAGAAAGCCTACGGCAGGAAGCGCAAGATCCACTGGGTCGAGGTTTATAGCGGCGACAAGGCGACTCGCCTGTATGGACAGTTCTTTCCGGATGAGACGCTGCAGGCGCTGCGCGAGTTCGTCGTGTCGATCAAAGGTCCGCTGGGCACTCCCATCGGGGAGGGCATCCGTTCTCTGAACGTCGCCATGCGGCAGAGCCTGGATCTGTACGCCTGCGTCCGCCCCATCCGCCATTTCCCCGGCGTTTCCAGTCCGATGCAGGATGCGAGCCTTACGGACATGATCGTCTTTCGGGAGAACACCGAGGACATCTACGCCGGCATCGAATGGCCGGCAGGCTCTGCGGACGTTCACAAGCTGATCAGCTATCTGCAGCGGGAGTTCGGCGTGACCGGAATCCGCTTTCCGGCCAGCTCCGGAATCGGGATCAAGCCGGTCTCGAAAGAGGGCAGTCAGCGGCTCATCCGCAAGGCAATCCAGTACGCGATCGATAACGACCGCGTGTCCGTGACGCTGGTGCACAAGGGCAACATCATGAAGTTCACGGAAGGCGCCTTCCGGAACTGGGGCTATCAGCTTGCGAAGGAGGAGTTCGGCGCGACGGAGATCGGCGGCGGACCGTGGCTGGCGTTCCCGAATCCCGTGAGCGGCAAGGACATCGTCATCAAGGATGTGATCGCGGATAATTTCCTGCAGCAGGTGCTGCTGCGGCCCGAGGAATACGACGTCATCGCCACGCTCAATCTCAACGGTGACTACATTTCCGATGCGCTGGCGGCCCAAGTCGGCGGTATCGGTATCGCTCCGGGCGGCAACATCGGCGAGGGCCTCGCCGTGTTCGAAGCAACGCACGGCACCGCGCCCGGGTTTGCCGGTAAAGATCGCGTGAATCCCGGTTCCCTCATTCTGTCTGCCGAGATGATGCTTCGGTATCTGAAATGGAATGAGGCAGCGGACTTCATTCTCAAGGGAGTTGCCAACACCATCGCACACAAGGAACTGACCTACGATCTCGCGCGGCTGCGCGAGGCCATCCGCGCTCCGAAACGAGAGCTTGCGGCGCGAAAGAACGTTGAAGAGGATCTGCAGCGGCTGATCCCGGGCGCCACCTTGATGAGCTGCTCTGGATTCGCCGGCGCGGTGATCCGGCATATGGATGACTGAGCGGCGCCAAAATATCCCTGCGGTCGCCCGTCCGGCGGCGATCGAGCGAAGCGACAGCTACGATCCGAACTGCACTCGCTGCCCTCGGCTCGCGGAGTTTCTCGCGGAGACGCACCAGCGTTATCCCGGCTACTTCGCGCGGCCGGTGCCGTCGTTTGGCGCGACGGCGCCTCGCATTCTGATTGTCGGGCTCGCGCCGGGGATGCATGGAGCCAACCGGACGGGACGTCCCTTCACTGGGGATTTCGCTGGGATTCTGCTCTACGAGACCCTGTACGAGCTGGGACTGGCAACAGGCTCGGAGTCCATCTCGGCGGACGACAATCTGAAGCTGCGGAACGTGCGGATCGCAAACTCGGTCAAATGCGTGCCACCCGAGAACAAGCCCCTGCCGGATGAAATCCGACACTGCAATGCCTACCTTCAGGTTGAAATGCGGGAGCTGACCAAGGTCCGGGTGATCCTCGCGCTCGGGCGCGTCGCGCACGATGCCGTGCTGATGGCCGAAGGGCTCAAGCGCTCGCAGTTCCAGTTTGGACACGGGCGAGAATACTCGCTCGGTCCTGCACGACATTTGATCGACTCGTATCACTGCAGCCGCTACAACACCCAGACACGCCGCCTGACCGCGCCGATGTTCAAAAAGGTCGTCGCGCGCGCGTGCGAATTAGCTGAGCTTTAAGCTCATGAACGCTCGGGTATTCGATCCAAAGGAATTTACAGCAGCTCTGCCGAGACGGCCGGGTGTGTATCGCATGTTCGGCGCCGATCACGAAGTGCTGTATGTCGGTAAGGCAAAGAGCCTGAAAGATCGCGTGAGCACGTATTTCGCCGCGGGCAATGTAAACCCCAAAGTGCATGCGCTGGTCAACCAGATCACCGATATCGAAGTCACGGTCACCGGGTCCGAGACCGAGGCGCTGCTGCTCGAATACAACCTGATAAAGGCGCACAAGCCGCGTTACAACGTCGTGCTGCGCGATGACAAGAGCTTTCCTTACATACACCTGTGCATCGATCACGAGTTTCCACGCCTTGCGTTCTACAGGGGCTCCAGGAGCGCACCGGGCCGTTACTTCGGGCCGTTTCCTAACGCCGGCGCCGTGCGCGATACCCTGAACCAGCTCCAGAAGTTGTTCCGTATCCGCAATTGCCGCGATAGCTTCTTCGCCAATCGCAGCCGGCCGTGCCTGCAGCATCAGATCGGCCGCTGCTCCGCGCCGTGCGTTGCGCTCGTCACGCGCGAGGCGTACGCCCAGGACATCGAAGCTGCGGTCAAAGTTCTTGAAGGCCGCAATGACGAAGTCACGGTGCAGCTCAACGTGCGAATGGAGGAGGCCGCCGCCAAACTCGATTTCGAGCGTGCGGCGCAGCTTCGCGACCAACTCGCCGCCCTGAAACGAATTCAGTTGCAACAGGTGGTGACGGCGGACGACGAGCGCGATGTGGATGTCATCGGCATTGTCGGCGAGCCCGGCGAGTATTCGGTGAGCGTCATGCTCGTCCGCGGCGGCCGCAATCTGGGAACGACCAGTTATTTCCCGCGTGCGGCTCTCGCCGAGCCTGAAGAAGCGATGTCGTCCTTCATCATGCAGTACTACGCCACTCAGGAGGCGCCGCCGGAAGTCCTGTTGAGCCGCAAGCTCGACGACGAGGAAGCGTTGGCACAAGCTCTGAGCACGCGAGCCGATCGCACTGTTCGCGTTCGCACGCCCGCTCGCGGACTCGGCGTGAAGTGGGTCGAGCTGACGCAGGACAATGCGACCCAGGCGCTGCGCATGCGGGTCTCCCAGAAGCAGGGCATGGAGGAGATGCTCGCCGCGCTGGCGACGGTTCTGGATCTTCCCGAGTCGCCGGCGCGAATCGAATGTTTCGATATCAGCCACACGGGCGGCGAAGGAACGGTCGCTTCGTGCGTGGTTTTCGGACCAGAAGGACCGCTGAAGAAGGAATACCGACGCTTCAATATCACCGGCGTGATTCCTGGCGACGATTACGGCGCGCTTCGCCAGGCGCTCGAGCGACGCTACACCCGGATTCGCGACGGCGAGATTCCAGCACCGGATCTGCTGCTGATCGACGGCGGTCTCGGCCAGATTGCGCAGGTTCACGAAGTGCTCGAACCGCTGGGATTCGGCGACATCACCCTGGTCGGCGTGGCGAAGGGACCGGACAGGCGCCCGGGGCAGGAGCGGCTGTTTGTTCAGGGCATCGCGGACCCGCGGATTCCGGAGGCGCATTCGCCCGCGTCGCGGCTCGTGCAGCGCATTCGCGATGAAGCGCATCGCTTTGCGATAACAGGGCACCGCCGCAAGCGGGCGCGCCGGTACAACGAGTCCGTGCTCGAAACGGTGCCCGGGCTCGGCCCCGCCAAGCGCCGCGCACTGCTCAAGCACTTCGGTGGCCTGCAGGGCGTACTGCGTGCCGGCGTCGCCGACCTCGAGCAGGTCACCGGAATTGGGGCATCTCTGGCGCGAAGTCTTTATGATTACCTGCACCCGGGCGCTTGAGCCGAACCATTTCACAGCTACGTCAGAGTTTCGATGCCCTGGAATGTGCCGAATACGCTCACGTGGCTTCGCATCGCCGCGATCCCGCTGATCGTCCTTCTCTTCTACATGCCATCTCCGTGGGCCGATCCCGCCGCGGGGCTGCTGTTTGCCGCCGCTGGCATTACCGATTCCCTCGACGGCTACCTGGCGCGCAAGCTGGGGCAGACCTCCCGGCTGGGGGCATTTCTCGACCCGGTCGCTGACAAGCTGATCGTCGCGGTCGCCCTGGTGCTGCTGGTGAGCAAGGATCCTCGCCCCCTTATCGTCCTGACCGCAGCAGTGGTGATCGGGCGCGAAATCACGATCTCAGCGCTGCGGGAGTGGATGGCGGAGATCGGCGAGCGTCGCAAGGTCGCGGTATCGCAGCTCGGGAAGTACAAGACGATTCTGCAGATCGTGGGGCTCGCGACGATGCTCTTCCGAAAGGACCTGCTGGGGCTGCCGATCTACAACATCGGGGTGGTGCTCACTGAGCTCGCCGCGGCCGCTACGCTGGTTTCAATGGTGGCCTACCTGCGGGCCGCGTGGCCCGAGCTGCGGCGCTGAGGCAGGCTGAGGCGCTCTACGCCGCGTATAAGCCGTGGCCCCGGTCCCTTGCCGCTTGCAGGTGCGCAACCCGCCTAAGTGGGCGCGCCGGTTCGATTTTTAGCCGCGCCGGTTGCGATGATCTGCCTTGACTTCGCGCCGCCGCCCCCTACAATTTCGGGCTCGTGACGCGGGAATAGCTCAGTTGGTAGAGCACGACCTTGCCAAGGTCGGGGTCGCGAGTTCGAGTCTCGTTTCCCGCTCCAATCCTTTAGTGCCGAAAACCGCGGATGCGCGACGTGCAGGCGATGTGCCGCCGGTTCCTTTGAGGCACCACCCCCTTGCCCTTCGTTGAGCGTTACCTGGCGGTCGCGAGTTCGAGTCTCGTTTCCCGCTCCAAATTCAAGGGGTTAGAAGACCCCCTCATCCCACCTGCCACGCATTTGCCACGCAGTTGCGTACACAGCGGGTCATCGGGCTCCGGCTGATCCAACTTCTGGTGACCTTTGAGCGGTCGCTTCAGCAGATCACTCAGTTCCGCATAAAGGTCTTCGATCACATCGACGACGTGCCTGAGGTCCTCGGGAGCTGGTCACTGTCGGTGGTTGGGGAATTCGTTTGCCGCAGGATTACTCCCAGTGAAATTCAGGCCAGTGGGTTTTCTAGTCCACGCGCCCTTTCGATGGTTCAAGATCGGACTTGAACCGCGTTCGGGCGCCCTCAACTCGATCCAGTAGGTAGTGGTCTCGTGCGAATTCGCGACTCAACAGACGCGCGGCTGCTTCTACCCGCATCGCCCGATTGATGCAGCTTCCAATCGTGCTCGCCCAGCGACGCGGCGCAGAACTTGATACGTCAAGCGAGCGACGGAAGTCGTTTCGGCACTGGGAGCTCTTGCGGCGATGGGACCGTGCCGGCGACACACTTCCGGAACGGTAGCAAGATCTCAGCCGTAGCGGCTCCTGCTTCCGGTCGCCTAAAGGCATACAGCCGAGCAGGCAACCGCTGCAGATGTCTTGCCCTTCCTTGCTATGCGCTCGTATCGTGACGCCGTCTGCAGGAGAGCGCCACGAAGTCAGCCCGGCGGAGTTCGATGTACATGCGGATGGGCTGGCCGCTGGATCATCGATCTGCTCGGCGCAGTCCGCAGCGGTGGCTCATTGGCCGCCGGTCCCTTGACTGCGGCGCCAGGAGGGAGGGGTCAAGCCTCACTGAAGAGTAGCGACGACGAGAATGACCTTGAAATGTTCTATCGCACCGCAATTCGCTGGATACGTGACAAATTATTTTCGGGCGCGCGGCTTCCGGTGGTCGGCACACGCGAAGATGAGCCCGCAGCAACTAAAGGAGCTGAGCCGTCGATTCTGAACGATCGTGGATAACTGCTCCACCACTTGAGCCACGGCGGTTTCCATCCCGTCTTCTTTCGCTATTGATGTGACCGCTGCGATCAATTTTCTCACTTCAGTGGGCTTAATCACGACATAAAACTTGAACGCGATTTCGCCTGGTACACATGACGCCAGCGCTACGCAACAT
>FTEM01001908.1_pt1 | contig 19157 bp, 16 predicted proteins | sample 1640201 | NCBI WGS metagenome assembly FTEM01 (sample SAMEA3914816, study PRJEB12502) | metagenome | biome: forest; material: soil | place: USA | collected 2011-09-16 | depth 0.3 m | reverse complement strand
TCCTGGCCGAGCCTGCCGACCGCTGCCCAGATGCCCTCCGCGTCGCCGAAGGTCATTGTTCCGAGGCAGATCTCCGAAACGACGAGGCCGGTATTACCGAGCTTTTTCATGCGCATGCGCAATCTCCTGCAGGGGCGGCGCAAAAGGATGCGCGCCCGATGTGACAGAACGGCTGACGGAGCGCGCCCTCGCGAGCGCATCTTTCCGTCAGGGAAATGGGAATGTTCCGCGAGTGCATCGACTCTCGATCACCTCACGGCGTGAGCGTATTCTAGCCATCCGCGCGTAAACCGGCTCGCCTTGGGCTAGCCGGGCGTATGAGGATTTCCAATGAAAGCGACACCGAAGCAGCGGATCTGGATGTACGAGACGATGTTGAAGAGCCGTCTGTTCGATGACGCCGTCTTCAACGCCTATTGGGAAGGCAAGAAGCCGATTTTCCACATGGGTAAGGGTCCGCTGCCCGGCGAAATGCATCAGTCCTTCGGACAGGAGCCGACCGCGGTCGGCGTCTGTGCGCATCTTGGCCCGGACGATGCCGTTGGAGCCGGACACCGGCCCCATCACGTCGCCATTGCTCGAGGCGTGAATCTGAAACGCATGGCGGCCGAGCTGTTCGGCAAGAAGACCGGCCTCTCAGGCGGCCGCGGCGGCCATATGCACCTGTACGACGCCAGCGTGAACTTTTTCTGCAGCGGCATCATTGCCGAGGGCATGGGTCCGGGCGCCGGCATCGCCATGACGCGCAAGATGCAGGGGAAGCCGGGCATCGCGGTGAGCTACAACGGCGACGGCGCGGTGAACCAAGGCGCCTTCCACGAAGTCATGAATATGGCTGCGCTATGGAAACTCCCGTACGTTTGCGTCATCGAGGACAACAAGTACGCCGTCTCGGTGACGACCGAGGAATCGACGATGGTTCGTGCATGGCAGCGCGCGTCCGCATACGCATGCCCCGGTGAGTACGTCGCAGGCAACGATCCTGACTTGATTTTCGAAGCTGCCGGCCGCGCGATCGAGCACGCGCGCAGCGGCAAAGGCCCGAGCATCCTCGAGCTGCAAACCGAACGCCTGCATGGGCATTTCATCGGCGATTCCGCGGGCTATCGCTCGAAGGAAGAAGTTGCCGCGCAGAAAGATCCGATCCCGTTGTATCGCCAGCGACTCCTGGACGAGAAAGTATTCACCCCCGCGGAGGCCGAAAAGCTCGAAGCGGCGGTGAAGGCCGAAGTCGATGCGGCGCTCCAGTTTGCGCGCGACAGCGAGTATCCGGCGCCTGCGGAAGCGCTGGAAAAAGTGTTTGCCTGAGGACGCCCCGCGCACTTTCAAAGATTTTCGACACAGAGGTTCATATGGCACAGCCAGCCAGCAGCAGCGGCGCGCAGAAAGCCGACCGCACGCTCACCATGGCCCGCGCGGGACGCGAGGCGGTCATTGCGGAGATGCGCAAGAACCCCAACATCTTCGTGATCGGCGAGGACGTGGGCAAACTCGGAGGCGTATTCGGCACGACCGTCGGAATGGCCGAGGAGTTCGGCGCGCAGCGCGTCGTTGACACGCCGATTTCCGAGACCGGCTTCATCGGCATCGCCACCGGGGCGGCGATGGCCGGAATGCGGCCGATCATCGAGATCGCGTTCGTCGATTTCATCGGCGTGTGCTTCAACCAGATCTTCAACTTCGCCGCCAAGACTCATTACATGTCGGGCGGCCAGTTCAAGGTCCCGATGACCATGATGATCGGTTACGGTGGCGGCTATAACGACGCCGCACAGCATTCGCAAAGCCTCGTCGGCACGCTTGCGCACGTGCCGGGCATTCGCATCGTGACGCCTGCCGACGCGTACGACGCGAAAGGCTTGATGCATACCTGTCTGCGTGATGACAACCTGACGATCTGGATGGTGCACAAGTCCATCTGGGGCCTTGGCTGGCTCGGGCTGCCGATCAAGACGGCGCTCGCGGTCGTGCCGGAAGAGGAATACACGATTCCGTTCGGCCAGGCGCGCATCTGGCGTGAGGGCAAGGATGTCACTCTCGTCGGCTACGGCATCACGGTCCACCACGCTCTCGTCGCTGCGGACAAGCTCGCCGCAGAGGGCATCTCCGCGGAAGTGCTCGACCTGCGCAGCATCGTGCCGCTCGACCGGGAAGCCATCATGAAGTCCGTTGCCAAGACAGGCCGGCTGGTCGTCGCGGATGAGGACTACATGAACTGCGGTGTCACTGCTGAGGTGCTCGCGGTCGTTGCCGAGCGCAACCCGCGAGCGTTGAAGGCTCCCGCCGTGCGCGTTGCCAACCCCGATGTTCCGATCCCGTTCTCCCGGCCGATGGAAAACTTCGCCCTGCCCGATGCAGAGAAGATCGTCGCCGCCGCCAAGGCCACTCTGAAGGCATCATGACCGACATCACCGTACCCGAGGATTTGTGGGATACCGAAGACGAAGGGGTGATCCTGACCTGGATCTACGCGAACGGCGCTCCGGTGGAGAAGGGCAACGTGTTGGCGGAGCTCATGGTTGAGAAAGCCCAACTGGAGATCACCGCTCCGGTGAGCGGCAAACTGACCATCCTCGCCCCACCCGATACAGTCGTGCGCAAGGGTGCGGTCATCGGCAAGATCGAATAGTCAGGTGAATTGCGCGGCCGTGGTCTCGTAGGCGGTCCGCGCAGCTTTTTCCAGGGGCCAGGGACGCAGATCCTTCGACAGGACTTCGATGCCTACCGGCCCGCTGTAGTGCGACTTGGGCATCATGGATGTGAAGCCCTTGACGTCAAATTCTCCCTGTCCGCACAGACGGCGATATTGCGTCGTCTCCTCGACGAGGTCCTGCGTAGGCAGATTCCTGATGTAGCCGTCGTTGATCTCGATACCGAAGAAATATTCCTTCGGGAACTGCCAGACTTTCTCGTACGGAATGCCGAGCTTCACCATGTGCCACAGGTCGAAGATGATGCCGCCGTTCTTCGCGCCCGCGCCCTGCACGAGCTCGAGTGCGTTCTCGAGCGTGTTGATCTTGGAGAACGGCATCATCTCGTAGGCGATCTTCGTGCCGCGCTCCCGCGCCTCTTTGCAGAGCTGCGCGAACTCCTCGATCAGCTTCGGCATCGCGACCTCGGTGCGGAAGAAATCGCCGACCTTGATGTGCCGGCCGCCGAGCGCTTCGGCAGCGTCGAACAACAGGCGCCGCGTCGCATCGGAATCTGCGCGCCGCTGGCCCGGCTCCAGGAAAAAGTCCGCGAGGAATTCGATCTCGACGTACTTCATGCCGTTCGCGTCGAGGATCTGCCGCATTTCCTGCAAGCTGCGCGTCTGCATGACGTGGATGAGGTCGGAGTGCCACAGCCCGATGCCTTTGAAGCCCGCCTTCGCCGCGTGCTCGATGCGAGTCTTGAATTCGAAAGTGCTGTACTCCTTGTCCGTGTGCGGCAGGGCGCCGCCGGCGAGGGTCCAGTAGGAGGCAATCAGCTCAGGCTGGCTCATGGAGGCGATTCTCCGAACTTGGCGAAAGAGGGGCCTGGTCCGTGCGCGGCCGCGCTGCGCAGGCCAGTCCCTATGGTACCCAATAAAAAAGCGCCTGCGGACCGCACGCGGTCGCACAGGCGCTTTTAAGTGAACGCCGTAGCCGAAGGTTGGTTACTTCGCCGCCCCCGGCGTATAGCGGAATGTCGCGTACCACTCGCGCGGCGCGTTGTATGAGGCGTCCATCACCGCCACGCCACCCTGGTTCTGGCCGCTGACGATGTAACGCTTGTCGCTGAGGTTCGTCGCGCCGAGTGCGAATTCCCATTCGCGGCTCGGCGCCTTGTACGTGACGACAGCATTGATCAGGCTCATGTCCGGCCGCTCGAGCTGCCAGGTGTTGCCGATGTCGTTGAACTCCTTCGTGATGTACGTGTAGTCCGCGTTGAAGTTCAACGAGGCCTGGTTGGGCAGGTCGAGCACGTACTGCGGTCCGAGGTATGCCTTGAACTTTGGCGTCTTCGGCAGGTCGCATGCGCCGTTTTGCACCTGCGCTGCCGGATTCGGCGATGCCGGCGGCAGCGGCGAAGCCGGATCGCGCTCTGGGCACGATGTCAGCGTCAGCGAGTAACCGTTGTCGCCGACATTGTTCAGGCTGTCGTACTTCGCGTGCGTGTAACCGGCGGAGCCCTGCAGTGAGAACCCGCCGCCCACCACGGCTTCCATTTCCGCTTCGAATCCGTAGATCGTCGCATCGCCCGCGTTGACGATCGTCGGGGAAATGCCGATCTGCGAGTTCAACTGGATGTTGTCGTATTTGCTGTGGAACGCGGCAAGGTTCAGCAGCAGCTTGTGGTCGAGAAATTCGGACTTGAGTCCCAGCTCCTCGGACTTCGCGAACTCAGGCTCGAAATGCAGGCTCGCATCGTACGTGGGGTGCGGGTTGGACAGGCGCGTGGTCCAGCTTCCCGTCTTGTAGCCCTTCGAGAAGGATGCATACAGCATCATGTCCGGGGTGATGTGGAAGTCCACGCCCAGCGTCGGCGAGAAGTTGGTGTAGTCCTGGTGGAACGGTCCCAACGGGTAGTAGGTGTACGGATTGCCTACGACCGGGAAGCCGATCGCCTGCTGGCAGGTGAGGAACGCGGGCGCGCCGAGATTGTTCGGCGCCGCAGGGTCGGTACAGCCGGAGATCTTGTACGACAGTCCGTTGTCGTCGGTCTGATAACCCTGGAAGGTCTTGTGCTCCTTGGTCTCGCGTCCGCCGAGCGTCACCGCCCACTGATCCGTCAGCTTGAAGTTGAAATGAGCGTACAGCGCCTCGGCGCGCGTCTGCAGATCGTTGGGGCCGTCGATCATCAGCACGCCGTACGGGAAGGTCACGAAGTCATGCAAGTGACCCGACTCGCGGAAGTAGTAGGCGCCCACGGCATAGTTGAGCCGCTTGTCGATGGCGCTGCCGTTCAACTGCAGCTCCTCGGAGGTCTGGCGCTGCACCATGTCGAAGGAAGTCGCGAGCACCGATTCGGGACCGCCATCCAGATCCATGCCGGTGTCCCAGTGGAGTGCCCGATAGGCGTTGATCCACTTGAGGTTCATATTATCGCCGAGCGCCCAGTCCAGGACCGTCGAGACGCCCCAGTTCTTGAGCTTCGAGAAGTCGTTGCCGGTGTTGTAAGTCGTGTCGATGTTGTTGGTCTGGAAACGGCTGTCGTACGGCAGGTAGTTGTTGTTCGGGTTGCCGTCGGCATTGAGGCCGTACAGCGGAGTCGAGACCGGCATCGGCGCCGGCGTCGGGCTCAGGCCGCCGCGCGGGCTCGTGCACAGCGCGTTGAAGGCGATCGTCACCGGCACCGGCGATGCAGGCCCGAGCAGGCACAGATTCGGGATTGCGCCAAGAGCGCCCGTGTAGTTCGGATTGATGGCGAGCGCCGTGTTGGCCGAGGCTTCCTGGTCCACGTGCAGGTAGTCGCCGGTCACCGATAGTTTGACGGCGTCGCTGAGGAGAAATACGAATTTGCCGCGTGCGGCCCACTTGTTGATGCCGCCCTGATCCTGGGCGGTCTGATAGCCCGCGGCCGGGAACTGCTGGGCTGCATCCACAATGTAGGGGCAGGTTGCAGTGGTGCAATCGGGGATTCCGGCAGAGCCGCCCGCGTTGGTCTGCACGTACGGAATGCGATGCTGATAGCCGTCACTTTTCTCCGACGAGAACGACAACGTGCTCAGCACATTGTCGGAGAACGGCACGTCGAACGTCGCCTTCACGTCCATGCGGTTGTACGCGCCCGCGGTGATCTCTCCCTTGGCGGTGAATTCGTGGCCAGGATCGCGCGTCACGATTGAAATGGCGCCGCCGATGGAGTTGCGTCCGAACAGAGTGCCCTGCGGACCCTTGAGGATTTCTACTCGGTCCACGTCCAACATCGTCGTGTTGGCGCCGACGCTGCGTGCGAGGTAGACGCCATCGACGTACACGCCGACGCCCGGGTCGAGGTTGAAAGCGAAGTCATCCTGGCCGACGCCACGGATGTAGGCCGACAGGACGGTGTCAGATCCGGAAAACGGAGTTCCGGCGTCGAGGTTTACGTTCGGCGCGAGGTTGCTTAGCTGCGCGACGTTCGTGATGCCTTTCTGTTCCAGCATCGCAGACGTCACCGCGGTGACCGCGATGGGAACGTCCTGGACGTTCTCCGAGCGCTTCTGCGCCGTGACGACTATTTCTGCGAGCTGCTCCTGCGCGAACGCGGGCAGCACAACGAGTGAGGCCAAAGTCGCTGCAACGACTGCCTGCAGCTCCTTGCAAGCCAAGCTTGCACGAATCTTCATACGCACATCCCCCTGCGGATTGGTAAACGATGGAACCGGCCGAACGTCGAGTTTATGCAACGTGCGCAGCCTACTGAAACGTCCCCTGGGCTGCGCGCCTCACATTTTGCGCAAATAAGGCGCCTAACAGTGTATTGTGGGCTCTACCGAGAGTGAGATCCTGTTCGACCCAGAGCGCATCGTGGCGTAAGTGTGTCGAGTCCGCAACACCGATCGCGCCGGAACGGCAGTCGAGGGATCATCCCACCGCATGGCGACCCTGCAGTAAGCGTGGTTTTGGGGGATTTGTACCGTGTCGAGGGGGGTGTCGGGTCGGGCGCTATGCGTTCGGCCCGGCACCTCGCGGAAACTGCCGCCACTGGCCGCAGCAATCCCTCAGCGGGTGGTTCTGGAGGCGACGCGGCGACTGCGCTGTTCGTCGACTCCGGCCAGTGCAGCGCTCGCATTGACGCCGATGAGGGCCTCCGCCGGCATCGCCTGCCCGCCAGTGCCCGCGGTGCGCTTCAGCAGGGCTGCGGCCGAATCGGCTGTCAAATGAGAGTCCGCTGCCAGGAGCAGGGCGACTACCCCTGTGACCTCGGCTGCCGCCACGGACGTCCCGGACTCGAAGTCGTACTGTCCTTGCGGGCGCAAGGTGAGTACATGAACTGATGGTGCAGTGACGGTCGGACGCCCGAGCTCACGCTCGCTGCTTCCCACGGCAATCACGCCTGCGATGCCAGTCGGAAAGGCGTCCGCTTCTTCTGCTGCCGCCCCAATGAAAATCACGCCACGCTTCAACCCGGCTTCGACCAGTGCCGTCAGCAGTGGGTCGGCGGGCCCCGCAATGCTCAGGTTCACCAGCGGAATGCGGGCGTCCAGTGCGGCCGCCAGGGCTTGCGCCAGTGTGAACGTGTTGCAAACGGCTTCGTCCGAGTTGGCCCGGAGTTGCCAGCAGGCCGCGAATACCTCGACGCTCGCGAGCGGGGCAACGCCGACGATTCCAACTCGATTGTTCGCCGATGCCGCGATGAGGCCAGCCATGGCAGTCCCATGCCGGTAAACGGCAGAGGACGCGGCGGGTTTCCCGACGAACGAATGTGTGCCTGAAATCCGATCGCGCAGATCGGGATGAGAGGCGTCGACGCCGGTATCGATCAACGCTACGCGCACGCCTGCGCCCTGTGAGTGCTGATGCGCCTCGGGGACACCGAGCGAAGTGAGGTTGGTTTGGAGATCGTAGAGGGGGTCGTTGTAGGGGGACGTGCCGGAAGACGTGCTGGCGGCAGAGGAAGCAGCGGCGACGTGGGACGCGGCCGCCACGGAGGCCACAGCGGCGGCAGGTGACGCGGCGGAACTCTGTGTCAGCGTGTGGAACTGCTGCAGCGGCTGCGCGAGGGAGATCTGCGGATCTTTTGCCAGCGCGGTCAGAATGGTATCGAGCGGTCGGTCGTCAGGCACTTCGTAGACGACGCAGTGCACGGACAGCGTCCTGATGGGCCAGTTTGCGACTTCGCGCAGCGAGTAGGCGGCGGCAACGCGTTGCGCCTGTTTGTGCGCGCTCTGCGCGAGCAGATAACCGGCGCCGGTGTAGTGGTGTGCTGTCGTTCCTGCGCGCCCGGCGGATTGGCTGGGCATGTTAGCGAACGTGACCACGATAAGAGGGTGACGCGGCTCGATGGTCGCAGCGGCCGCCGATCCGGCGGAGCGCAAGGCTGGAGCGGGCAGGGCTGCGGTCGGCGAAGCGGGCGCGGTTGGCGCGGTCGCTGTGGCAGGTGCGGCTGATGAGGCTGCCGCGGCTGATGAAGGTGCGGCGGCTGAGGAGGGTGCGGCGGCCGGGGCGGCCGGCAAGTCAGCGAGGGCGGCGGCCGGCCCGTTGCCGATGACCAGCAGGGCGGCGGCCAACAGGGGCGCGGCAAGGCGCATTACGGTTCTCGGTTGGTCGACGGCGGTGAGTCGGTGGTTGAGTCGACAGCATCGATCGGCTCGACCCAACGCACTCGCGGGTCGGTAAGCAGACGGGCGGCAAGGTCCAGCATTCGGCGGCTCGAAGCCGCACCTGTGGTCGGTGCGACGCCGAAGATGCCAGTCGTGCCGGGACCCTCGACGACGCGAGCGCCGCTCGCCCGCAGGACTTCCTCGACGTCACCGATGGTCAGTCCGCGATCGAATGCGATGTGCAGAATGCGCGGATCGCGCACTTCGGTGGAGTCTGTCCGGGTGGTGTAACGCGGCTCCGACCAGCGATAGGTCGAAGCGACGAGCGCCGTCATGCCGACCATGACGATGAAGCTCGCAGCCCACGCAAGCCCGGGCGGGCGCCAGTGAGCCGCGCTCGCAACCTTGGAAAAGCGTGCCTTGCGGACCCGCGGAACGGTCGGTTCCGCGCGCAAGCCTGGCTCTGCACGGGAATCCTGCTCTGCGCGTGAACCCTGCTCAGCGCGTGAACCCTGCGCACCGGGGCCATCGAGTCGATCCAGAAGTTTGCGAAACGAGGGGCCCGGAGCGTACGTCACGCGTTCCGGCGATGAGAGTGCGTCGCAGAGCATGCGCTGTACCGACAGCTCGTCCGTGCACTTCGTGCAAAGGCGAACGTGCTCCTCGGCACGCTCCCGCTGAGAATTCGACAATCGGCCGTGGGCGAGCCACGGCAGCACCAACCACACTTCCTCGTGCACCGATGAACGTTCCGGGAGGCTCATGGTTTGCTCCCGTTTGCGCCGGCGCCGTGGCCTGGTGCCGGCGGCGCGCTACCTCCCAGCACGGGCAGCAGCTTCTGCAGCTTTCCGCGTGCATGGAACAGGCGAGTCTTCACCGTGTTGACCGGACAGTTCATGATCGTTGCGATCTCCTCACACGAATATCCCAGCTCGTAGCAGAGCTCCACCGCCATCCGCTGCTCGACCGGCAAGTGCGCGAGCGCTTGCAGCAGCCAGTCGCGCAATTCTTCGGTGTGCATCGGCTCGTGACTCGTAAGTGGCTGGAGCAGCGCTTCCAGGTTCTCGCCGGCTGTGATGCGGGTCGCAGATCGGAACGCATTTCTGGCGCGCCGATAGGCGATGCCGAGGATCCAGGTCGAAGGCTGCGAGTCGCCGCGGAAGTCGCCGGCCTTACGCCACACGATCATGAACGTGTCGTTGATGATCTCTTCCGCAACGTCGAAATGGCTGGTCAGCCGCGTCAGAAACCGGGCGAGGCGCCGATGATAGAGGTTGTACAGCTCCTCCAGCGCGCGCCGGTCGCCGGCCGCGATTTTCTGGACGAGCTCCGCCTCACGCGCGGCGGAGGCGCCACTTCGATACGACGGCTCCGTCGCGGTCCTGGGTTCGCTGTGCTTGCTGTCTCTCAAACCGAAATCCTCTTTCCGGTAAGTGTCATCCGGGACCCCGCCGGTTCAAGCGAATCCGGTCAGAACCGCCAGCTCAAAGTGGCCGCGACGCGGTCATTTGACGTCGAGTAGGGAAACAGGTTCTGCGCTTGGCTGTCTGCGACGTAGTACCCCACGTCCAGGCGCCAGGCTTTGCGCTCGACGCCCAGTCCCGCATTTCCGTACAGGTAGCCCTGGGTGCCCCACTGGGGGAGCGAGAAGCCGGAAAGATAATAGTAGCCGGCGCCTGCGGTCAGGTAGACGGGACCGAAGAGAGGCCATTGCGTCGTCACGTCCGCGTCGTAGGCTGCATAGCGCCCCAGCCGGAATCCCCGCCAATAGTGGACGGCATTCGGGGACGCTGAAACCGACAGGTTCCAGGAGTCCAGGTACGAGATTGCAACGGACAGCTCCTGGTAATCGTCCGAGGGGGTGGCCTCGCGCTCCAGGTAGAAATAGTCCACGGCGCTCACCGTTGCGCTCCAGGCGCTCGAGAGCTGAAACCGCTTCCCGGCGTACGCCTCCACCTCGAAATCCGCTCGCGGCTCGCGGCTATTGAGTGTCGAGGTCCAAAGTCCGGCGAACAGCCCGTTATTGGCTCCGACATGGACGTCGAATTGAGCGGCGGCGCGGCCGTCGTTCTGGGAGACGCCCCGAAATATGTAATCCGTGACGCCCGTGATGTCCCCCCCGACAGTCACTGCGTCAGCTCCTGCGGCGGTCAGCCCCGTGAGGGCAGCCAACAGGGGAATCATTCCGGCGCGACACCGGCCACTAAGTCGTCGGGACTGACCCACGTTGCCCCTCAAGGCCCATCGGGCAGATTTGCCCGTCTCGAAGTCTAGTGCCAATCGAACGTGGGCGTATCCAAGTCCTTCATCCTGCCGGAGATAGCTCGTCCAAGATCCTCAGAAGTTCAGCGACATTCCGGACCGCCAAATGCGGCTGCTGTCCCGGGGGCAGGCTTGCGAAGGCCGATTCGTCACCGATTCCCGTATGTACGGCGATCGCCATTGAGCCACCACGGTGGGCCATCGGAACCTCCAGGGCGGGATCGTCTCCCACCACGGCAAGCTGCCGGGGAGAAATCCCGAGCCGACGTCCCGCACAACGCAGTGCCTCGAGTGCGGGCTTGCCGAGAACGGTGGCCCGCTGGCCTGTGATGCTGGTGATCATTGCGCAGATCGCTCGCGAGGTGCCGAGCGCCCTGCCATTCGCGGTTGCGAAGAATGGCGCCATCGAGCTTGTGAAGAGTTTCGCGCCTGCCCACACCGCGTTACACGCCGCCTCGATGTCGTCCATCGTGAACTCGCGAAACCAACCTATGTAGACAGCATCCGCAACCGCTCCCGGCTCTACACTTGGTTTTCCCGGCAGGAGGATTTCAATTCCGGCCGCTTCGAGTGGACGCCACACGCCTTCGCCGCCCAGCACCAGCGCGCGCTTGAACTTACGACGGCTGAGGAATTCCGCAGCCACCGCGCTGGGGGTCAGCATCATCTCATCGCGAACCGGGAAGCCCAGTCCACGCAACGTTTCTGCGTAGTCAGCGGGCACGCGGGTCGTTCCGTTAGTGAGAACGACGAACGGTACTTCGCGCTCGCGCAGACGCGACACGAGCGCGATGGCGCCAGGGAGCGGTTGCAGTCCCTTGTTACGCCTATCTCCGAGTACGAGGGTGCCGTCCATGTCGAATACAAAGCCACGCGTGTTGCGGAGTCGATCGATTACGTCCAGGGCGGTGCTCACTCGGTAGTTTCGGGGGCGGCGCTGCTGCGCAACTCGAGCCTGAAATTCGGCTTTTCGACGACGATTCGCGCGGTTCGCGGTCGCTGCGCCAACTCGCGCAGCAAGCTCAGGAGCGGGCGCGTATCCGGGTTGTAGTGCCGTTTCGCGGGCCCGGCGGCACGCATCGCATCTACTTGCTCGGCGGGCATTACGGCACGCAGCAGGAATTCGTCGTCGCTGATCGAGGGATCAAACCTCTTGCGCAGCTCAGCCAGCGGTAACGCGGGCGGCTCGGACTGAAGTTCCCGCGCACGTGGCCGCGCAAGAATGCGATCCACTACGTTCGGATCGAGGGGCGCAGTCGGGTGGCCGAAGCGGCCGATGACGTAGCGGATCACCTGGTCAGGCACGTTGCCGTAGCGTTCCGTGCCGATGACGTTGAACAGCGCCTGTGTACAGACAATCTGCGGGAACGGCGTCACCATGATGGGGTGCCCCAACTCGGCGCGGACGCGCTCGACTTCCTCGATCACGGCGGGAAGCTTGTCTTGCAGCTTCAGTTCCTCGAGCTGCCGGTGCATCGTCGTCATGACTCCGCCAGGAATCTGATGGCGCAGAAATGCAGCGTCGTATTCCTGAGGCGTTCCGGACGGCAATCCTTCCGCGCTCGCTAATCGCGTGAAGTAGTCGGACACCTGCGCGAGCGAGCGGTCGTCGATGTCGACCGTATGTCCTGCTTCCCTGAGATTGGCAACAAGTCGGGTGGCTGAGGGAAGTGAGGTTCCGTTCGCGAGAGGTCCGATGGCGACGTGAATCGTAGTGACACCCAGCTCCGCAGCCGCCATGGACGCAAATGGCCCGAGGCCGATCGTGCAATGAGAATGGATCTCCAGCGGCAGCGCTCCAACGCGGGAACGGATCGCAGGCACCAGGGTGCGAGCACGCTCGGGTGTCAGCAGGCCTGCGGGGTCCTTTATGTAGAGGCGATCCACATGCGGCGAGGCGGCGATCTCGGTGGCGAGTGCTGCGTAGAAAGCGTCGTCATGGATGGCGCTGATCGTATATGTCAGGCCGGCTACGACTTCCTCGCCTCCTTCTTCATGTATGAGCCGCGCCGAGCCCACTAGCGCCGCCATGTCGTGCATCGGATCGATGACCGCGAACCGCGACACTCCATTTGCGATCAGGCGGCGGAACACCAGGCGCATGAATTCAGCGTCCGACGTTTCCCACGAGATGAAGCGGAAGCCCGTCGTGATGAGCTGCAGCGGCGTATGCGGCGCGGCCGCGCGCATGAGGCGGATTCGCTCCCACGGGTCTTCCTTGAAGACGCGAACCGCAACTCCCATGTGCGTGCTCGAAGTGAAGTCGAGTGCCCGGAACCCCACGCGGTCGAGGAGGGGAGCCGCTTCCAGCATCTGGGCTGTGTTCAGTCCGGTGGCACCCCACAGGCTCTGGTTGCCGTCACGGAGGGAAACGTCGACGAGCTGGATGTCAGCCATTACCGCCTCCTGCCAGAAATCGGGTCAGGAACGACGTGTCGACGCCCCCCGCAGCAAACCCGGAGCTTGCGAGAACGGCCGTGTGCAGGCCGATGTTGGTGTGGACGCCTTCGATCCGACAGTTTGCGAGCGCCGTTCGCAGCCTCGCCAGGCATGCCGGCCGGTCGTCTGCGTGAACGATGATCTTTGCGAGCAGGGAGTCGTAAAACGGTGGCACGCACGATCCGGACTCGATGTGCGTGTCCACTCGTATCCCGGGCCCAGCCGCGAATACCGCGCTCGTAACCGTGCCCGGGCTCGGCCGAAAGTCGTGCTCGCTGTCCTCCGCGTTGATGCGGCACTCGATCGCGTGGCCATCGGTCCTGACTTCAACCTGTTGGACACGCAGTTCCTGGCCTTGGGCAATCGCTATCTGTTCCGCCACCAGATCCACGCCAGTGACGGCTTCGGTGACCGGATGCTCCACCTGGATGCGCGCGTTCATTTCCAGAAAATAAAACTCTCCACGCGCCCGGTCGACAAGAAATTCGACCGTGCCCGCGCCCCGGTAGCTCAGCCGCTGGCCGAACTTGACCGCCGCTGCGTGCATCGCCGTCCGCAGGGCCGGCGGGAGATCCGGCGCCGGAGCCTCTTCGATCAGCTTCTGATAGCGCCTCTGGATCGAGCAGTCGCGATCGCCGAGATGAATGACCTTCTCCCCGTCTCCCAGAACCTGCACTTCGACGTGCCGGCCGGAGGCCACGAAACGCTCCAGATACACCCTCGGATCGCCGAAAGCGGCGTTCGCCTCTGCCATCGCCAACTCGAGAGTCTGCTCGAGCTGCGCCTCCTCCTGAACCCGTTTCATGCCGCGGCCGCCGCCGCCGCCGACGGCCTTGATCAGAACGGGCCAACCGATCGCGTGCGCCAGCCTGGATGCCTCGGCCAGCGATGCAACCGGACCGCCCGGGACGACCGTCAGACCTGCTGCAACGGCGTGACGGCGAGCTTCCAGCTTGTCGCCGACGGCCGCGAGCTGTTGCTCGGTCGGGCCAACGAACACGATGCCGGATTCGCGGCATGCGCGCGCCAACACTGCATTCTCCGACAAAAAGCCGTACCCCGGGTGAATCGCGTCCGCACGCGTGCGCAGCGCTGCAGCCATCACCGCCCCGACATTCAGGTAGCTGTGCGCAGACGGGGCAGCGCCGATGCAGAACGTCCGGTCTGCAAGCCTGGCCGCAGTGGACTGCATGTCGGCTTCGGAGGCCGCGAGCACACTTTCGATACCCAACTGCCGGCACGTCCTCAGGACACGCACTGCGATCTCGCCGCGATTGGCAATGAGCAGGCGGCGGATGATCACTTGTCGGTCCGTCTCACGCGCAGGAGCACGTGGCTCTGCTCGACAAGCTGGCCGTCTCGCGCGTGGATCTCCAACACTTCTCCCGTGACTCCGGCATATACCGAGTTCATCAGCTTCATCGTCTCAACGATGCCGACCACTGTTTCGGCCTCGACTCGTGACCCAACCGCCACGAAGGGCGCGGCGCCAGGTTTCGGAGCCCGATAAAACGTGCCGATGATCGGCGTGCGCACGTCGAAGACGTCGTCCCGAACGCTGCCTTGTTCTGTCGAGCGCGAGGCACCTTCAGCCTCAGCGGGTGCTGCGTCGGGAGTCGGATGGATCTGCGCGCTCGTTGGAGTGGCGCTCACCGGATGCGGCGCCGCCACGGTTTGATTCTCTTGCGTCCAGCTTCCGCCGGAAGAGCGGCGCAAGGTCAGCTTGAAGCGCTCGGTCTCCAGGTGCAGCTCGTCGAACGATGAAGCATCCAGCAGCCGCAGAATCTCCTGCACATCCTCCTGAGTCAGATTCACGGTTCTAACGGTCTCGGCCGCTCAGGACGGCCAGCACGTGGTCGAAAGGCTTTGCCTTCGGAGCCGCAAGCGGCTTCGCGTCGCGTGCGGCCCAGACGGTTTCCGGGCGGCTCTGCAGGAGAAAGATTCCGTCGGACGCCGCTTCACTCCCGGGTCCGATTGCCCACTCGATGTCCTGCGGCGCTCCATAGTGCCGCTCCACGCGTTTGCCCAACTCGGCAAGCGCACCGATCTCTTTATCACTCAAGCACGGCACGCTCTGGCGGCTCTCTTCGACAGCCGCCGCGCGCACACCGCCGGAGTCCGCATTCGGCAAGTGCTGGTGCTGCTTTGCCGACACGGTGCGCCTGCAGATCTCGGCAGTCACCTTGTTCACGACGAACTTGTCAGGTGTGACTTCGCCGCTGACGATGCACGACCCGAGGCCCCAACTGCCTTCGATCGTGATGACCGAGCGGTCGCCCGACGTCGGACTCCTTGTGAACATGACTCCGGAGCAAAGCGAGTTCACCATCCGCTGGATCACGACGCCCATGGCGACGTGCTCCTCGGGAAGCTGCAATCGCAATCGGTACGACACGGACTCCGTGCTGTACAAGCTCGCCCAACACGAACGAACGTAACTCTGGACCGCATCCTCGCCGCGCACCCAGAGATAGGTATCCTGCAGGCCGGCGAAGCTTGCCTCCGCGCTATCCTCGCTGGTCGCACTTGAACGCACGGCGACCGGCGCCCGCTGGTCGCTTCCCACAAGCTCGCCATAGGCGTGCGCAATTGCCTTCGACAGCTCATCCGGCAGTGGCGCGCGCTCAATGCGTTCACGCACTCCGGCGCACACGGCGGTAATTGCCGGCAGGTCCACCGGATCGAGTGCGGCGATCGTCTTGCGGATGGTCCCGTCGCTATCAAAGCTGGCGACGAATTGCTCGAACGCCGCGGTCGTCAGCACGAATCCGGGCGGAACCGCGATGCCCGCGTGAGTCAGCTCACCCAAGCTCGCGCCCTTGCCGCCGACTGTCGGACGGTCTTTCAGGGTCAGGTCTTTGAATGGCGTTACGAGGCTCACGGGCGTCAATCCAGGATGGTGACAATGCCCCGATCGCCGTCAACCCGCAGGCGTTGTCCCGTGCGAATGCGCTTCGTTGCCTGCCCGGTGCCAACGACAGCGGGCATGCCGTACTCACGTGCAACGATTGCAGCATGCGACATCGTGCCGCCGATGTCGGAAACCGCAGCTTTGATTTTGTTGAAGAGCGGCGCCCAGCTCGGTGCAGTCACCGGGCAAACCAGGATTTCCCCTTCGAGGATCTGTCCGATGTCGTTGACTGTCGTGAGCACTCGCGCCACACCCTCCACGATTCCCGGCGAAGCGGCAAATCCGCGAATCTCGTTGGCATCCTTCTCATCCGGCACCCGGGACCAGGAGTCCAGTGTCTCGGACGTGATTCCCCACAACATCTGCACGGCCGGATCCTCGAGCCGCTCCGGCATGGGGCCCAGCGCCGGCGGCGCATCCCAAGGCCTGAGCTTTTCGATCAATTCGCGGCGCTTGGCCACGATCGGCCGCCAATGCTCCGCGCCCGCGGGCTTGGAGCCTGCGGCCCACGAAAGCAGCACATCCACCAGCGCCTGATCGACCTCGGTGTGATGCAGTTGAAAGATATCGTCGTCCTTCAACAGCACGCCGGAGCGCACCAACAGCGCACCGAACTCGCGCACCTTGTTGAAGAACAGGGTCGTGAACCAATGCTCGCAGTAGAACTTGTGATCCTCGACGTACGGAAACACGGTGTGGCAAAGACCGAGCATCTGGTCGAACGCGCCTCGCTCTTCCTCTGAGCCCAGCAGGCCACGGTATTCGGCAGTGATGCGGGTGCGCTCTTGCTTCAACGCTTGCGTCGGCCGCTCGAGGCTCTTGCCGGCCTTGATCTGCGCCACGTAGCGGGGTAGCGCCGAGAACGGCACGGACAGATCGTCATTCCAGCTACGGTGATGGTGATAAAAGCCATCGCCGGTCGATGTGTTGAACCACGGCTCACGCGCCGCATCCAGCTCTGCGATCCAACGCTTGCCGGGCTCGCCGAGCTTGGCGATCTCAGCCAGGATTTTCTGCGGGTCGCCGTTGTCACGGCCGTTCGCCGCGAACGGCGCATCCACGCCCAGCTCGACTGCACGCCGCGCGAGCTTCTTGAGCTCATCGTCCGGGCGGAACATCAGGACATCGATGCCGGCCACCATCCGCGCGACCATCTGGTCGGGGATCTCGGGAAAGGCCTTCTTGCAGAACTGAAAGAATACGAGATACGCCCCGTAGCCGAGCATCAGGAACTCGAAGTGGTGATGCCACATCTTCGAGTAGCTCTCGACGCAGCGATGAAATCTCTCGCGCACGTAGTGGTTCTGCGCGATGCCGTGCGCTTCGAACACCACCTCGGCGTCGTCAAACTCCGGCAGGGCCGGCACTTTGATGGCGCTGATCTCCGCGATGAGCTTCATGATCCGGTCGCGCCACTGGCCGTAGAGCTTGTCCCAGTTCTCGTAGTAGTGGCCTGCGCGCTCCTGGAAGACCTTGAGCCGGCGCTCGATCTGCGCTGGATCGGTCACCGTGTTGGCAGTGATGTAGACGCGGCCGTTGACGATGCGGTGATCGATCCCGAGCGCGGTCGGAAAGGCGAACACGCGCGTCGTGAACGCTCCCATGCCGGAGTAGGGCACTTCCGCCGTGATGACGTCGAACGCCGGCATCGGTTCGGGGAAATGCATCGAATTGTAAAACCAGAAGCGTTGATCGTCCTCCGGCCGGAAGCGGGTGTAATACGGATACATCGACTCCCAGCCCTCGGCGCCGGCGGGAGTGGCGATCTGCGAGGGCAGGGGGAAGGATTTGCGGCTCGAGTCTGAATTCATGGGCGTGCTTCCGTCGGCACTGCGCCTGTGTGTTGCGAGCGTATGGATACCGCCCGGCGCAGCGCTGCTCCATCCGCGCTGAAAGAATGCTCCGATTGCGAAAGGGCTAGGAGCCGGTGCGGCGGCGAAACTCGCTGGGCGTCGCCCCGAAGCGCTCTCTGAACACTCTTCCGAAATGAGAGGCGTTATTGAAGCCGTGGAGAAACGCGATCTCGGTAACCGTGCGGCCAAGTTGCGCCGGGTCGGTCATCGCACGCGCGCATTCCTCCAAGCGGCGCCGGAGGATGTAACTGCCGACGGTTTCGCCGTCGGCTTCAAATAGTTGATGCAGCCGGCGCGCTGACAGGTGAACCGCTTCCGCGACGCGCCCTGGCGTCAGCGCCGGATCGTGCAGATGCGATTCGATGTACGTCCGAACCTGCTCGCGCCGCGCCACGGCGACGGATGAATGTTCGGTTCCGGCGGAGGCGACGGACGCGTATGCGCTCGCGATGAGATCGAGCAGAGCTTCGCTGAAGCGCGGCGAGAGGAAGCGGTCTTCGCCGCTGCGCCGCTGCTGCCAGAACCCGCACAGCAAGGAGGACAGCAGGCTGGCCAGTCCCGTCTTGCCGGACATCGGCAAGCCGATGACGCTGTCCGGGTTGGCCAGGCGCCTTGCCAGATCGCGCTGCGGGATTGCGAGCACGAGCATGCGGTTCGACTGCTGAAACGAGAGCTGGTAGGGACGAGTGCTGTCGAGGAGGTGAAAGTCGCCGTACCGAAGCATTGACTCCCGCCCCTGCTGGCGTGTGATGCTGCAGCCGTCAAGTTGCAGGCACAGCATGTAAAGTGCTTCCCTAGCGCGAGCCACGTGCTGCCGCGAGTGATGCACGACTGCAGGCTCGGAGCGGGCTTCCGCAAGACGGATGTCGCCTACCTGCGTGCGCGTCAGGCGTCCGGCGAACGCGAGCCGGTCCAGCGGATCGCTGACCAGCGGCGTAAAGGCGTTTCCGGTCAGTTCGTTCCAGTAGTCCAGGCGCCGGTTGGCCGGCACTTCGGACGTTGAGAACGATTCCAGCGCAGACATTGCAGTCCCCCTCAAGATGGCAGCTAGTCAAGCCGAACGGCGGGCGCGATGCAAGATCGGACCCGCGCTTCGCTGTAGGTCGAATACTATCTCCTTTTGGGTCGAGCCCGCCGCAGCCCCTCGGAGGCTTGATTGATTCACCCATTGCCGGAGGTTCCAAGCGTGAACGCCTCGATTGCCCCCATGCAGATTGCCTCGCAGCCGGAGCCTTCGGCGACCGTGGCGAAGTTCCTCAAGCGCGCCCCCCGACTGTTCATCGGCGGGGAGTGGGTCGAATCCAAATCGAAGGAGCGTATCTCGGTTGTCGACCCCGCGACGGGCCGCGAGATCGCATCTGTTCCGGATGCGAATGCGGCAGATGTCGATCGCGCTGTCGCAGCCGCGCGAGCTGCGTTCGAGAAGGGCCCATGGGCGGACATGTTGCCCGCCGACCGCCAGGCACTGCTGTGGAAGCTGTCG
>FTEM01001437.1_pt1 | contig 19457 bp, 15 predicted proteins | sample 1640201 | NCBI WGS metagenome assembly FTEM01 (sample SAMEA3914816, study PRJEB12502) | metagenome | biome: forest; material: soil | place: USA | collected 2011-09-16 | depth 0.3 m | reverse complement strand
CGGTAATACCGGCCTCGTCGTTTCGGAGATCTGCCTCGGAACAATGACCTTCGGCGACGCGGAGGGCATCTGGGCAGCGGTCGGCAGGCTCGGCCAGGATGCGGTGAACGGCATCATCCGCACGGCTTTCGACCGCGGGGTGAATTTTCTGGACACGGCGGACGTCTATCATGGCGGCCGTTCCGAGAGCTTGACCGGGCAGGCGCTCAAGACGCTCGGCATTGCTCGCGACCAGATCGTGGTTGCTACCAAGGTTCACGGCCGCATGGGTCCCGGGCCAAACCAGGCTGGCCTGTCCCGCGCCCACATCCTCCATGCAGTCGATCAGAGCCTCAAGCGGCTGCAGCTCGACTACATCGATCTCTATCAGATTCATGGCCGCGATCCACTGACACCGCTCGAAGAGACTCTCGGCGCGCTCAACGACTGTGTGCGCGCCGGGAAAGTCCGCTATCTCGGGTTATGCAACCTGTCTGCCTGGGAAATAGCGAAGGCGCTGTGGATATCGCAGCGTGAGGGATTCGCACGTTTCGAAAGTGTCCAGGCCTACTACACGCTGGCGGGCCGCGACCTGGAACGGGAGATCGTGCCGCTGGCCAACGATCAGCGGCTGGCGATTCTGCCGTGGAGTCCACTTGCCGGCGGACTGCTCTCCGGGAAGTTCACCCGCGACGGCAAGGGACCGGAGGGAGCGCGGCGCGTGTCGTTCGATTTCCCGCCCGTGAACCGTGACCGCCTCTTCGACTGCGTCGATGCCATGCGTCCGATCGCGGAAGCGCACGGAGCATCGGTTGCGAGAATTGCGCTGGCGTATCTGCTCCACAAGCCACATGTCACATCGGTCATCATCGGCGCAAAGACGGGCGAGCAGCTCTCGGACAACATCGCGGCGACCGACCTGAAGTTGAGCGAGGAGGAGCTGACGACGCTCGACAAGATCTCTGCGCTGCCGTCTGAATATCCCGGTTGGATGTTGGATCGGATGGGCGGCGACCGGCTGGCGCTGCTCAAGTAGCCGGCGGAGGGGGACTCATCGCGAGCGGCGCGTCACGAGCGCCGCGCGGCAGATGCGCTCGCAGAGTTTGGGGAAATCGATGCCGGCCGCTCGCGCGGCCTGCGGCAACAGGCTCGCTGCCGTCATGCCCGGCAGCGAGTTTGCTTCCAGGCACCAGAAATTGCCGTCGGGATCCATGCGGAAGTCGATCCGGCTGTAAACGCCGAGCTTCAATGCGTCGTGGGCACGAACCGCAAGCTGTTGTAGCTGCGCCGCGGCGCTCTCGGGCAGGGGGGCAGGAAAGATCTCCCGTGCCCCGCCCTTTTGATATTTCGCGGCGTAGTCGAAGATCTCGCCCTTGACCACGATCTCACCGGCCGGGAGCGCCTTGCCGTCCAGAATGCCCACTGTCAGCTCCCGGCCCGGGATGAATCTCTCGACCATCACCTCGTTGTCATAATGGCCGGCACGCTCCACTGCTGCGCCCAGCTCGCTCGCCTGGCGGACGATGGTCAGCCCGACGGTTGAACCCTGCTTGTTCGGCTTGACCACGACGGGCCAGCCGAGCGATTCGCTCACGTCGTGCTCCAGCACCGGGGCCATGAGCCAGTCCGCGGTGGGGACACCCGCCGCACGAAACAAACGCTTGGACAAATCCTTGTCCATCGCCGTGGCGCTCGCGATGTGGTTGCTGCCCGTATACGCAAGTCCGGCGAGATCGAGCACCGCCTGCGTCCTGCCGTCTTCTCCCGCCCCGCCGTGCAACGCCAGGAAGACGACATCGACGTCGCGAATATCTGCAGCGTTTGTGGTGAGTGCGTGAGCGGCGTCTCGCATGTTTGCGAGCATTGAGTCCGAGGGTGGTTGCGGCGCGATGCCGCTCATCAGGAGCTGCCGTTCCGCAGCGGGAGCAAGTCTCCCGGTCGCGGTGTCGACTGCGATCACCTCGTGACCCAATCCCCGCAGGGCGGGAATTACCTGGGCCGCGCTCGCGATAGAGACATCCCGCTCCTCGCTCGTGCCGCCAAAGAGAACTGCGATCCTCATGGAGAACATTCTCGCATGAGGCGATGCCCCGCAGGGCGACGCCCTCGCGGGCGTCGCCTCACGGCGACAGAAACTCGAAACTTAGAACGGGTAGTGGCGCGGCGTTGTCTGAATCGTGATCCAGCGCAGCTCGGTGAACTCGTTGACACCGGCCTTGCCACCGAACCGGCCGTAGCCGGAGGCCTTCACACCGCCAAACGGCATCTGCGCCTCATCGTGCACGGTCGGTCCGTTGATGTGGCAGATCCCCGACTCGATACGCTTCGCAAGTTCGAGCGCACGCGCAATGTCCTTGCTGAAGATCGCGGCCGACAGGCCGTATTCGGTGTCGTTTGCCAACTTGACCGCCTCATCCGCCGACTTCACGCGTGTGATCGACACCTGCGGGCCGAAGGATTCCTCACGGAACAACCCCATGTCCGGCGTCACCTTGTCGACGACGATTCCCTTCATGATCGTGCCGTCGCTCTCGCCGCCGCACAGCAGCTTTGCGCCCTTTCCCACCGCGTCATTGACGAGTTTCTGCACGCGGTCAACCGTTGGCTTGCCCACGACAGATCCCAGCACGAAGTCGCCCTTGCGCGGGTCTCCGGTGGGCAGCCCGGCAACACGCTTCGCAAGCTTCGACGCAAACTCGTCGGCTACCTTTTCGTCGACGATCACGCGCTCTGTAGACATGCAGATCTGGCCCGAGTTGGCGAACGCGCCAAACACAGTCGCGTTCACCGCCGCATCGACGTCTGCATCGTCGAGCACGATCAACGGTGCCTTGCCGCCCAGTTCGAGCAGCACCGGCTTCAAATACTTCGCGCCGAGGCTGGCGATGATCTTGCCAACCCGCGTCGAGCCGGTGAAGTTGACTCGCTTGACGGCCGAATGAGAGATGATGGCTTCTGCAATCGCCTCGGCATCCTTCGGATCGTGTGTCACGACGTTGACTACACCATCGCCGAGTCCGGCTTCAGACAACACTGCGCCGATCAGGCGATGCGTGGCCGGGCAGACTTCCGAGGCCTTGAGGATGACGGTGTTGCCGCATGCGAGCGGCATCGCGATGGAGCGAACCCCGAGAATGATGGGTGCATTCCACGGGGCAATACCGAGCACAACACCCACGGGTTGCCGCATCGCGAGTGCGAGGCTGCCGGGGACGTCGGACGGCACCACCTCGCCCTGGATCTGGGTCGTCATTGCAGCGGCTTCGCGCAACATGCCCGCAGCGAGATGAACGTTGAAGTGGCCCCAACCGCCCGTAGCACCGGTTTCCGCCGACAGGATCGTCGCAAACTGTGCGGCGCGCGCTTCGAGCAGGTCCGCGGCCTTCCACAGCTTTGCGCGGCGTTCGCTCGGGCCGATAGCCGACCACTTCGGAAATGCGGCAGCCGCTGCATCTGCCGCCGCTTTCGCGTCTTCAACGGAAGCCGCAGCCGCACGCGTGGCGACCTCGCCTGATATTGGATTCAGTCGATTGAACGTCGCGGACTTGGCGGCGGGAACGTCGCGCCCCGCGATGAGCAATTTGATGTCTTCCATTGTCGTCTCCGGGTCTTTCAGGCGGTGAGTGAGTAGTCGGTCTGATTCTTGGCGTAGGCGGTGAAGTAGTCCAACGCTTGCGGGTTGGCCACCGCGTCGCGGTTGGCGGCCTTCTCGGGCGCCATCCCCATCAGGATCTTGCGCACGGGGACTTCCATCTTCTTGCCGGTCAGGGTGAACGGAACGCCTTGCACCTGGTAGATCTTGTCAGGCACATGCCGCGGCGAGTATTCGCGCCGCAAGGTCGCACGGATGCGCTCGGCAAGGGCCTCGTCCAGTACGATTCCGTCCTTGAGCTTCACGAACAGGGGCATGAAGAACTTCCCGTGCGGCAAGTCGAGATTGACGATCACGGAGTCGTCGATTTCGGGAAGCGTCGCGAGTGAGCGGTAAACCTCCGCAGTGCCGATGCGCACGCCATGCCGGTTAAGCGTGGCATCCGAGCGTCCAAGCACGAAGCTGCCGCCGCGTTCATTGATGCGGAAGAAGTCGCCATGGCGCCAGACGCCCGGGTATTCCTGGAAATAGGATTCCTTGTAACGTTTGTTGTCCGTGTCGTTCCAGAAGCAGACCGGCATGGACGGCATGGGTTCCGTCATGACGAGCTCGCCGACCTGGTTGACGACCGGCTCGCCTTGCTCGTCGAACGCATACACGGCGGCTCCGAGGGCGCGTGCCTGAATCTCGCCCGCGTAAACAGGCAATATCGAAACCCCGCCGACGAATCCTGTGCAGACATCCGTGCCGCCACTGCCGGATGCGACCCACAGATCCTGCTTCACGTTCTTGTAGAACCACTCCATGGCCTCGGGCGTGACCGGTGAACCGGCAAGCGTGACGCTCTGCAGCGTCGTCAGCTTGAACTTCTCGCGCGGCACGAACCCGCCTTTTTGCAGACCGGCCACATAGGTCGGGCTCGTTCCGAACAGCGTCGTGCCGCTGTCGTCAACCATCTTCCACAGCACATCCGGAGTCGGCCACGCCGGATTGCCGTCATACAGCACCGGAACGACATTCGACAGCAGCGAGCTGACGAGGAAATTCCACATCATCCAGCCCGTCGTCGTGAAGAAGAACAGGCGCTCGCCCGGATGCACGTCGAAGTTGAATGCCAGGTGCTTGAGCTGCTCGATCATGATGCCGCCGTGCCCATGGCAGATGGGCTTCGGCAGTCCGGTCGTACCGGAGGAAAACAGGATCCACAGCGGATGATCGAACGGCACCTGCTCGAAGTGGAAATCCGCGGCGGGTACCGGAGCCGCTCGCAGCAGGTCGTTCCAGAACAGCGCCCCGGCGGTCAGCGGCTCGCGGTCGTCGCGATTCAGGTAGGGCAGATAAATCACGTGCTGCAGGGAGGGCAGCTCGCCCAGAATCCTCTGCACCTCGGCCTTGCGCTCGAACGGCTTGCCGCCGTACTGGTAACCGTCGACGCAGAACAGGACCTTCGGAGCCAACTGCGTGTACCGGTCGAGCACGCCTCGCGTGCCGAAGTCGGGTCCGCAGCTCGACCAGATCGCGCCGATGCTCGTCGTGGCGAGCATCGCGATCACCGCCTCGGGAATGTTAGGCAGATAGGCGGCGACGCGGTCGCCGGGCTGCACGCCGAGCTTGCGCAACTGCGTCGCAAGAATGCGGACCTTGCCGCCGAGCTCCTCCCACGACATGCGGGACAACGGCGTGCGCTCGTTGAGAAACATGATCGCGTCGGCATTCGGACGCTCGTGGCGCAGAATCTGCTGCGCGTAATTCACACGCGCGCCGGGAAACCATTTCGCGCCCGGCATGCGCCGGTCCGCGAGCACGCGCTCATGCGGTGCGGACGACTCGATCTTGAAATAGTCCCACAGCGACTGCCAGAACGCCTCGAGCTCATCGACTGACCAGCGCCATAGCTGCTCGTAGGTCGCAAACTTGAGGCCGCGCTCCTTTTCAAGCCACCGCATGTACGCCGTGATGTTGGATCGCGCCACCCGCTCGGGGCTCGGCGTCCACAACAGGTCACCCTCCTTCAGCATCAATATCTCCAGGTCAGGTAGTAGCGCCGGCCGATGGTGCGTGTCCGCCCGCGTTGGTGCGGACGGATATGCGGCGCAGCGGCGGCCGGATGAGCAGCAAAGTCACGGCGCCGGCGAAACACACGCCGGCGACGGCGTAGAAAGCGGGAGTGTAAGTGCCGGTACGGTCATACAACAATCCGGCCAGGGGAGGCACGATCGAGCTGCCGGCGGTCTGTATCGCGATGGCCAGCCCCACGACCGAGGCGTAGACCTTCAAACCGTAGTAGTTGCTGAGCACGGCCATCAGGCAGACGAGCATTCCGCCGAACCCGCTGCCCACGCACGCCGCGAACACATAGATCTGCGCGGTGGTCCTGGCATCGACCGCGAGCAGCGCACCTGCGCCGCAGACGGCTGTAAACACAGCCCAGATATAACGCGGATCAAGGCGGTCGCCGAGAGTTGCGACCACAGCTTTCGCCAGGAGCGACGCGAGCGTCATCGTCGAAATGACGACCGCTCCAGCCGAGACCGGATGGCCGAGGTCCCGCATATGCACGCCGCCGTGGGCGACGAGCATTGCAAAGGTTCCGCTGACACCGACAGCGCACGCGAACATGAGCCACAGGGCCGCAGTTCGGCTGGCTTCCCTGAAAGTCCACTGCTCGGTCGTGACATGCACGCGCAGCCTGGACGGCGCGCGCCAGGCGCGGGCGGCTTCCGGACGGGCCGTGGAATCGCCGCCATCGGGAAGTTGCCCAAGGTCCTCCGGGCACTCTTTTGCGAATACCGCGGCGACGAGCGTCGCGAGCGCGCTCAACCCCGCAACCACCCACCAGCCCATGCGCCAGTTGCCATGCGCCGCACGGATCACGGAATCCAGCAGCCGTGCTGCCACGAATCCTCCGAACCCGCCCCCGGACAGGAGTATCGACAGGGCCAACGCACGCCGGCGCACGAACCACCGGGCAACCCCGGTCTGCGTCGCAACCGCGCCGCCGGTTGCAACTCCGCCTCCAACCAGCATTCCGAACGCGAATATCGCACCGACACCGCTCGAGACGAACAGGGCCATGAGCAGCGAACCGGTCATCACCATCAGGCCGCCGAGGACGAGCGTGAAGCGGATGCCGCGGCGGTTGACGCACAATGCGGCCAATGGCCCCGGCAAGCCGGACATGAGCAGGTAGACGGAGTAAGGCAGGCCGACCATCTGTCGCGTCAAATGCAGATCCAGCGCCATGTAAGTGTTGATGACACCCGCGCCATACGCCGGAAAGGCAAGATTGATGAACAGGACGAACCAGAAGGCCGCCAGAAGTCTCCAGCCGTAGAAATCCGCTTTCGACATTGCCGTTCCCCCTCGTCGGTGTTGGCGGCCGCGCGCAGCGCAGCGCCGCCCCCAAACGCCCCGTGACCGTCTGCCTACATTCTTTCGACGATCATCGCGATCCCCTGCCCTACTCCGATGCACATCGTGCACAGGCCGTAACGCCCACCCGTGTCGATTAGCTGATACATCGCAGTTGTTGCAAGCCGTGCACCGGACATGCCCAAGGGATGGCCGAGTGCGATCGCGCCACCGTTGGGATTCACATGCGCAGCGTCATCGGCCAGGCCCAATTCCCGCAACACGGCGAGCGCCTGGGACGCGAAGGCTTCGTTCAGCTCGATCGTATCCATCTGAGCCATACTCAACCCGGTGAGCGCAAGGACCTTACGGGCAGCCGGAACCGGTCCCATACCCATGATCCGCGGCTCGACGCCCGCAGTCGCCGCGCCGACGATGCGTGCGCGCGGCGTCAGACCGAATCGCCGCGCCGCGGCTTCAGATGCGATCAGAAGCGCACAGGCTCCATCATTGACGCCTGACGCGTTGCCGGCGGTAACCGTGCCGTTCGCGCGAAAAGGGGTCGCCAATTTAGCCAGTTGCTCGAGCGTCGTTGCGGCGCGCGGGTGCTCGTCGCGGGCTACGACCAGCGGCTTGCCCTTGCGTTGCGGTATTTCCACCGAAACCAACTGCGAGTCGAAGAAACCGCGCGCATAGGCTGCCGCGGTACGCTGCTGACTGCGCAGTGCGAACCGATCCTGGTCCGCGCGCGCCACTTTGAAATCCGCCGCAACGTTCTCGCCCGTTTCCGGCATCGAGTCGGTCCCGTAGCGGGCCTTCAGGAGCGGATTGACGAAGCGCCAGCCGATCGTCGTGTCGAAGATTTCTGCAGTGCGGCTGAAAGCAGCGTCAGCTTTGGGCATCACGAACGGCGCACGCGACATTGACTCCACGCCGCCCGCAACCGCTATGTGCGCCTCGCCGGTCTTGACGGCACGCGCAGCCATCGCGACCGCGTCGAGGCCGGAGCCGCACAGGCGGTTTACGGTGACCCCGGGGACGGAAACGGGCAGTCCCGCCAGCAACGCCGCCATGCGGGCGACATTTCGATTGTCCTCGCCTGCCTGATTGGCGCAGCCGAGAAAGACCTCATCCACCGCGCCCGGATCCAGCGATGAGCTGCGCCCGATGAGGGTGGCGATAGGCAACGCGGCAAGGTCGTCTGCGCGAACGGATGCGAGCGCGCCGCCATAGCGCCCAATGGGCGTTCGCACGGCATCGCAGATAAAGGCTTCGGTCATCGATCGCCTCGTCGGTCACGGCCCGTCACGGGCGCTGAGCTTTTGATGATAGCTCCGGATCGAGGTGCAGCGACTGCCGCCGGGCGGGAGGTGACACGGCGATGGCCGACAGGTACGATTACCGTACCCTCATCTTAATCTGTACTACAAAGCCGTGCTGCACTCTAAAGCATTTCCAAAAAGCTCTGGTTCGTTTATCGCGCCGCGGGTCATGAGCGCGACCGATCCCGACAACGCCCTGTTCCGCGGCGGCGATCCCGACTTCATGACATCGCTTGCCCGCGGCTTGCACGTGATTCGCGCCTTCGCCGGAGTCGATCGGCGCCTTACGATCGCCGACGTGAGCCGCGCGACCGGGCTTACGCGGGCGGTAGTCCGGAGATGCCTTTACACGTTGCGTGAGCTGGGCTACGCCGCAACGGATGGCCGCACCTATTTCCTGCAGCCGAAGATCCTGAATCTCGGCTACGCCTATCTCTCGACGGCCCCAGTCCCGATCGCCGCGCAGCCGGTGCTCGAGGAGATGAGCGAGTTGCTGGGGGAAGCGTCCTCTGTCGCCGTACTCGACGACGGCGCCGTTGTCTATGTCGCGCGGGCGGCGACCAAGCGAATCATGTCGGTCACGCTGGGCGTTGGCAGCCGCCTGCCCGCGTATTGCACGGCGCTGGGCCGAGTGATGCTGTCGCATCTGAACGAGGAGCAGGTGTCGACGGAGCTCGCGAAAGTCGAATTCGTACAGCACACGAAGTACACGGTCACTTCGCGCAAGAAACTTGAAGAGGTGCTTACCTCCGTTCGCACGGAAGGCTACGCACTGAACGACCAGGAACTGGAGATAGGGCTGCGCTCCATTGCCGTGCCGGTACGGAACGTCGTCGGGGCGGTCGTTGCGGCAATGAACGTGAGCACGCAGGCGTCGCGCGTGTCGCGCCGCGAGCTGCTGGAGCGCTGTCTGCCGGTTCTGCTCGGAGCCGCGGAAAAGCTCAGCAGCCAGCTCCCGCCACCGCGCTGAAACAGATCCCGCGACCCGCCAGCCGACCCACCGGACGCGAAAGCTGAAGTGCGATGGAACTCCGCGACGCACACGAGCCTGACCTGCGAGGACTTCTCGCGATCTACAACGATGTGATCGCGACTTCGACGGCGGTGTACGCGGACGCGCCCGTAACCCTCGAAGATCGTCGGCAATGGTGGCAGACCCGCACCGCGGCCGGGTATCCGGTTCTCATCGCTGCCGACTCCTCCGGCGTGCTGGGTTTCTCCACGTTTGGCGACTTTCGTGCCTGGCCGGGATACCGCTTCACAGTGGAGCACACCGTTCACGTGCGGTCCGACTGCAGAGGACGCGGCATCGGGCGCGAATTGGTACAGGCGCTGTTCCCGCGAGCGGCCGCCCTGGGCAAGCACGTCATGATCGCCGGCGTCGATGGCGCAAACCTCGCATCGATCCGCTTTCACGAGCGGCTGGGTTTCGAGCGGGCCGGTGAGCTGCGCGAGGTCGGATTCAAGTTCGGCCGCTGGCTGGATCTTGTTTTCCTGCAGCGACGGATCGCCTCCCGGTAAACTGGCGCGATGTTCGGTTCCATGCCGCCCGCCACGCGGGCCATCCTCATCGTCAACGTACTCGTGTTCCTGTTGCAGCAGTACGCGGGTGCAGGGATTGCCGCGCTGTTTGCACTATGGCCGCTTGGCGCGGGCTTTCAACCGTGGCAGCTCGTGACGTACGCGTTTCTGCACGGCGGCTTGACGCACATATTCTTCAACATGTTCGCGCTGGTCATGTTTGGCGCGGTTCTGGAGCAGTTCTGCGGCAGCCGCCGCTTCACCGTGTATTACTTCGCGTGCGTGTTGGCTGCGGCGGCGACCCAACTCGCCGTGCAGGCTGCCACAGGTTCGATGGAAGAGACCATCGGAGCCTCGGGCGGCATCTTCGGCCTGCTGCTCGCGTTCGCGATTTTCTTTCCGCGGCAGAAGCTCCTGATCTACTTCGCCATACCCATGCCGGCATGGCTGTTCGTCACGCTGTACGGCGTGCTCGAGCTGTATCTCGGTGTCACCGGTAAGCAAGGCGACGTGGCGCATTTCGCGCACCTTGGCGGCATGCTGGGCGGGGCAGCCGTCATCCTCTACTGGCGCGCACGGGGAATCGTCCGTTTCTAGGTCCCGGGCTCGCCGTTCATGTCATGCTGGACGGTTGTCCGCTTGAATTCCGTGGTGCGCACCAGCCACAATCGCGCCCGCCGAAAATGGAATTTTCCGGAACTTTTCCCGAACTCTCCCTATCTAGACCGCAACTTATGATCAAGACAGAACATCTGAGCAAGCGGTACGGGTCGCTCACGGCCGTCGACGACGTGAGTTTCCAGGTAGGCGCCGGCGAGGTACTGGGATTCCTCGGCCCCAACGGCGCCGGCAAGACGACGACGATGCGCATGCTCGCCGGCTTCATCAGCCCGAGCGCAGGCACGGCCAGCATCTGCGGTCACGACATCGAATCCGATCCGCTCGCGGCCAAGTCGAGCCTCGGGTACCTCCCGGAAGGCGCCCCGACGTACGGCGAGATGACGGTGCGCGGCTTTCTCGATTTCATCGCCGACCTGCGCCAGATCGAAGGCGGCCGGCGCACGGCGCGGCTGGATTACGTGATCGGGCGGCTGCAGCTCGAGACCGTCCTGGAACAGACCATCGAGACGCTTTCCAAGGGTTTCCGCCGCCGCGTCGGCCTGGCGCAGGCGATCGTCCACGACCCGCCCGTGCTGATTCTCGACGAGCCCACCGATGGGCTGGATCCGAACCAGAAGCAGGAAGTGCGCATGCTCATCGACGAGATGGCGCGCGACAAGATCATCGTGATCTCGACGCACATCCTCGAAGAAGTCGAGGCCATCTGCAGCCGCGCGATCATCATCGCTCGCGGACGCATCGTCGCCGACGACACGCCGGTCGGGCTGGCGGCCAGATCCCGGTATCACAACGCTGTATCGCTCCAACTCGAGAGAACGGATCAGCTCGCCTCGTTTCGCGCTGCCGTCGCAGCGTTGCCTTCGGTGGCAGGCGTCGAGGTCAGTGAACGGGACGCACGCCTTACGGCACTGCCGCGGGGCGGCGCGACGATCCTGCCAGCGCTCTCCGAGCTCGCCGCCCGCGAGGGCCTGAAGCTCAAGGAGCTGCACCTTGAATCCGGCAGGCTCGACGAAGTCTTCCGCACGATCACGGCTTAGAAAAACGTGAAACGGCACTTTTCCCGGCGCGCTTCGCGCCGCCAACCTCACGGGATGCGCGCACACCGCAAGTCTCGGTCGAACTCCAGGGGCAGCCCGTGAAAATCGGCATCATCATGCGCCGCGAGCTGGCGAGTTACTTCGCGACGCCGCTGGCCTACGTCTTCATCCTGATCTTCGTCGTCCTGGCGAATTATCTGACCTTCTTCCTCGGCGGCTTCTTCGAGCGCGGCCAGGCGGACCTGCAGCCTTTCTTCAGCTTTCATCCGTGGCTGTACCTGTTTCTGATCCCGGCGATCTCGATGCGCCTGTGGGCAGAGGAGCGCAAGTCCGGCAGCATCGAGCTGCTGATGACCCAGCCGGTCACCCTGTGGGATGCGGTGCTCGGCAAGTTCCTGGCCGCGTGGATTTTCAGCGCCCTGGCACTCGCCGTGACGTTTCCACTGTGGATCACGGTCAACTATCTCGGCAGCCCGGATAACGGCACCATCATTGCGGCCTACGTCGGCAGCCTGCTGCTCGCCGGCGGCTTCCTGGCCGTCGGCTCGTGCATGTCGGCGCTCACGAACAGCCAGGTCATCGCCTTCATCCTCGGCGTCGTCGTGTGCTTCATCTTCCTGCTGATCGGGTTCTTTCCGGCGATGGCCAGCGACTTCCCGAGCTGGGCGCAAACGCTGGTCCAGGCCATCGCCTCGCTGTCGTTCCTGAATCATTTCAACTCGATCGCCAAGGGCGTGATCGACATCCGCGACCTGTTGTATTTCGCGATGCTGATCGGATTCTTCCTGCTGGCCACGTCGATCGCACTCGACGCCCGCAAGGCCGACTAGGTGCAAGGAGCCCCTCGGATATGACGAAACGCTGGAAACTAGGCGGCAGCGCGCTCATCGCGCTCGCCCTGCTCTTTGTGGGCCTCACCGTCCTCTTCGACCATGCGCTGCGCGGCTGGCGGCTCGACCTGACGCAGAACCATCTCTACACCACGGCGCCGGGCACGGACCGCATCCTTGCGAGCATCAAGGAGCCGATCAACCTGTATTTCTTCTTCTCGCAAAAGCCCGCGGCGGAAATTCCGCAGATCAACACGTACGGCGTGCGCGTGCGTGAATTCCTCGAAGAGTTGGAGTCACGCTCCAGCGGTAAAGTAAAGCTGCATGTGATCGACCCGCAGCCGTCGTCCGAGGATGAGGATCGCGCGTCCGAGCTTGGCGTACGGGGAGCACCTGTCGGCACCGCGGGCTCGCTCTACTTCGGACTTGCCGGCACCAACTCGACCGACGGACACCAGGCCATCGAGTTTTTCGATCCCGCCAAGGAGGAATTTCTCGAGTACGACGTCGTCAAGCTCATCTATCAACTCGCGAATCCGAAGAAGCCGGTCCTTGCATGGCTGTCCGGCGTGCCCATGACCGAAGGATTCGACCAGCAATCGGGACAGATGCGCGACCCGTGGGTCACCTATACGCAGGCCGCCCAGCTCTTCGACGTCCGGCCGCTCGATGCGAAAGCGACACAGATCGATGCGGACGTGAGCGTCCTGGTGCTCGTACACCCGAAGAATCTGCCACCGGCGCTGCAATTCTCGATCGATCAGTTCGCCTTGCGCGGCGGACACATCGTGGCCTTCGTCGATCCGCTCGCCGGGGCCGATACGGCTGGCGCCGATCCGCAGAATCCAATGGCCGCCATGACCGCGGACAAGTCTTCGCAACTCAGCGCGTTACTTACCGCTTGGGGTGTGCAGTTCAATCCCCGCCAGGTCATTGGTGACCGGGCGCGCGCACTGTCCGTGTCGACGCGCCAGGGCGAAGCCCCGGTACAGCACCTCGGCATTCTCGGGCTCGATCAAAGCTCCATGGCCGCGGGGGACGTCATCACCTCGGGTCTTTCCAACGTCAACGTCGAGACCGCGGGGTATCTCGAACCGGTGAAGGGATCAGCGGTCAAGTTCGAGCCCTTGCTGCAGACGAGCACGGAAGCGGCCCCGATCCCCGTCGAGAAGTTCGCGATGCTGTTTGACCCATCGACCCTGCGAGACGGATTCAAGCCGACGGGCCGGCGCTACACGATCGCAGCACGCGTCAGCGGAAACGTGAAGACCGCGTTTCCTGGCGGCGCCCCGGCCGGTGTGACCCTTCCGGCTGGCCAGGCGGCGCTCAAGGAATCCGCCAAGCCGCTGCATCTCGTCGTGTTCGCCGACACCGACATGTTGTCCGACTTTCTCTGGGTGCATGAACAGAACATCTTCGGTCAGCGTGTTGCGCAGGCCTTTGCAAGCAACAGCGATCTGCTGATGAACACGCTCGACAACCTGGCGGGCAGCACCGACCTCATCAGTGTCCGCGGACGCGCGACCTTCACGCGGCCGTTCGAGCGTGTCGAGGCTCTGCGTCGCAACGCCGACGACCGCTTCCGCACCAAGGAACAGGAGTTGGAGCGTCAGCTACGCGACACCGAAGAGAAGCTCACGGCACTGCAGACCAAACGCAACGACAAATCCGCGGTCATCCTGACACCGGAGCAGGAGCAGGAGCTCGATCGCTTTCAGCAGGAGAAGCTGCGCATCCGCAAGGAGCTGCGCGCCGTGCGCGCCGGTCTGAACCAGGACATCAAGGGACTCGGCACCGAGCTGAAGGTAGTGAACATCATCATCGTACCGGCTGTTTTCGCCCTGGTTGCGCTGTTGATCGGCCTCTGGCGCAGGCAGAAACGGGCGCAACGGCGCGCGCAGCCGCGCTCGACTGCACCGCGGGCCGCTGCGGCGAGTACCGAGGTGCGCCCATGACACCACGCCGTGTCGCCACCCTCCTGGTCGCGGGATTTATCGTCATCGTCTTCGCGGTCTGGCTGTCTTCAAAACGGCACCTGGAGCGGGCGACGTCGGCAGGCGATCCCGTGCTGCCCGGCCTCGAGCGTGCCTTGAACTCCATCACTGAAGTACGGCTGGCCAAGGGCGACGAGACGCGCACGACCCTCAAGAAGGGCGCAGCAGGCTGGACGGTCGGCGAGCGTGGCTACCCTGCGGACTCGGGCAAGGTGCGCAAGTTTCTGCTCGACCTCGCCGCTCTCGACGTCGTGGAGGAAAAGACCCGCACGCCTGCCAACTTCCCGGTACTCGGCGTGGAAGATGTGAACTCGCCGAAGGCATCCGGCACACAGGTCGACGCGGTCACTCCGGGCAAGACGTACGCCGTCATCGTCGGCAAATCATCGAGCGCGAAGTCGGTTTACGTGCGCGTCGCGGGTTCACAGCAAAGCCTGCTGGCAGCGCCGTCGCTGACGGTGGATGCAGATCCGCGGCGCTGGCTCGAGAAAAGTCTCATGGACGTCCAGCAAGACCGGGTGAAGGATTTCACCATCAAGCCTGCTGAAGGTCCGGGCTACGCGGCTTCCCGCCCGAGCAAGGATCAGCAGGACTTTGCCGTGGCCGATATTCCCAAGGGCCGCGAGCTGTCGAATCCGACGGCCGCGGACCCTATCGCTGGATCGCTGGGTGGGCTGACGATCGACGACGCCCAACACGCCGCTGCGCCACCGGGCGATCCCAAAGCGATTTCGCACGCAACATTCCACACATTCGACGGCCTGCAGGTCGATGTGAGCGGCCGCAAGGATGGCAACCGGACTCTGATCTCGGTCAGCGCCAGCTCGAGCGACAAGGCCTCCGCGGCGCAGGCACAGTCGCTCACTGCCCGTACACAAGGGTGGGAGTACGAGATTCCTTCATACAAGTACGATGCGATTTTCCGGCCGCTGGAGGATCTGCTGAAGAAACTCCCCGCAGCGCCGAAGAAAGGCGAGCCGAAAAAGACCGATGCGCACACGGCGGGCGCGAAGCGGAATCCGGTCCTACCGGGCGCGAGCGAGCAGAAGTAACGTCACGGTAGCGAGCAGGACGGTGGGGAGCCAGGCGAGAATCACGGGATTCAGATCGAACACGATCGTCCCGCTTTCGATCAACCGCTGCAACAGAAAGAACCCGATGCCGAGCAGCAGTCCAAGCATGGTGCGCGCGCCGGCACCTGCGGAACGCAACGAGCCGAGCACGAACGGAATCGCGAGCAGCACGGAGAATGCGATGGCCACCGTGCGTGCGATGCGCGACCAGAACGCGAACACGTATTCGCGCGCATCGAGCGAATTCGCTTCGAAATACTGAATCAGCCGCCACAGCGAGCGGCTCGTGAGCTGCCCGGGATTGTCCACGGCCAACCCCAGGAAGCCGGCCGTTAAGTTGGATTCGAGTGAGCGTTGGCCCGGGGGGAGGTCTGTCACGCTGTCATCCGTGAAGCGCGATTCCACGTACTCGCTCAGCGTCCAGCGGCGATTCGTCCCCGCTGTCGCGCGCACCGCGTGACCGATCGCGCGCAAGCGATGATCGGCAGACAGCTCGAATACCTGCATGCCGCCGAACTGCCGCTCGCCGGACTGCCGTGCGACGTTCAGAATCAGATTGCCATCGCGCACCCACGCCCCGCTGCCCCCGAAGCTGATGTTGTTGAACTTGCCGAATGCCTTCTGCTCCTTGGCTGCCTCCTGGAGCGGCGGCGCAAGGAATTCCCCAAGCAGCACCTCGACGCCGATGAGCAGGAGTCCCGCCATCAACGCAGTGCCCGCGATGCGTGCAACCGAGATTCCAGTCGCACGGATCACTGTAAGCTCACTGCCGCGCGCCAGCGATCCGAGCCCGAGGAGCGAGCCGATGAGCACGGTGATCGGCAACAGCTCGAACGCCTGCTGCGGAAGATTCAGAAGCGTGAACCACAGGGCGCTGAGAGCCGTATAACGCCCAACGCCGATGTCGCTCTGCTGATCGATGAAAACGAACAAGGCGCCGAGGATGAGCAATACCGACATCACGAGCAGCACGAAGCCGATGATGGTGCGGATCAGGTAACGGTCCAGAATGCTCACTACGCCCCCTGGTGCCGCAATCGCGCCATGGCTCGCGGCCCGAAGATCACCGCCAGCGCCAGCAGTACCACGAGAGCGTGCGTCCACCACAGCCCGATCGCTTCAGGCACGGTGCCGCGGGCGAGCCAGACTTTGCCCGCCGAAATCAGGTTGGCGTAGACGAAATAGATCAGCCCCGCGAGCCACACCCGTGCAAAGCGCCCCTGCCGCGGATTCAATCGGGATAGCGGGATTGCCAATAACGTCAGCACGATGCACATCATCGGCAGCGCCACTCGCCAATGCAGCTCCGCCCGCTCCACGAGATCTGCGGAGTTGTAGAGGGTGCGTGACGATTGCGCGTCGAGATTCTTTACAACATCTGCGAGCGCCGGCACCTGGACGGGCACGACATGCTCGGCAAACCGTACGATTCGCCATTCGGGGCTGCCGGGCACCCCTTCGAACCGCTCTCCGTCGTAAAGCGTGATCGTGTGAGTCATTCCGTCCGGCGTGACGGTGTGGCGCGCTCGATCTGCAATCGCAACTTCGACACGCGCACCGCGATTGCGCTCGACAAATACATTCCCGAGCGTGCCGTCCGGATTCACGTCTTCCGCATAGACGACGGCGCTTCGTCCGCCGAACGTACGAAATTTTCCGGCGGCGATAGGTGCAAACTGTCCCGCACGAAGCGCGGCGCTGCGCAGCGACAAAGTGCGCTCCGTTGCTTGCGGAGCGAGCACGAGCGTGAGCCATGCGAGAAGGCCCGTGACAACGACGGCAAGCGCGGCGATCGGGACGTAAACGGTTGCGGGTCCCACGCCACAAGCCAAAGCAGCGGCCATTTCACTGTCGTGGTAGAGGCGGCCAAACGACAGGACAACGCCTAGGAGCAGACCCACGGGCACGAGGATGCTCAGGTTCTGCAAGGTGCCCAGCCAGATCAGCTCGAGCACCACGCCTTGTGGAAACTGGTTTACCGCGGCGCGCTCGAGCACGCCGGCGACCTGGTTCGCGAGCAGGATCACAAGCAGCACGCCCGTCACGACCAGCCAGGCCGTCACCACTTCGCGCAAAATATAGCGTCCGAGGATCGTCCCCAAAAGCCTCATCCGGTGCCGGCCCCGCCGCAATCCCGGCAGGTACTTGAGTTACACTTATGCGCTGCTCGCGGCCGCCGCCTGAAGGTAAAAGCCCATTTTGCGAACGAATCAACACGAGATTCAGTCTAGCGTCGGCGCGGCGACTAAGGTAAAGCAATCAGGCGTCGACACCAAGCGCACTTGAAGGGGAGAGGAGATGCATTTCGAGGTCTGGACCCGTGGCCTGGCGACACTCAGTGTGGACTGCCTCGTCCTGGGGCTCTGCGACGAAGGCGAGTTGACCGACGAGGCGCAGGCCATCGACGCGGCAGTCGGCGGCAGACTGAAGAAACTGCTCGCGCGAGGCGATTTTTCCGGCCGTGCGGGCGAGACGCTGCTCGTCACTGATCTGGACGGCATCGAGGCAACGCGCGTGCTGCTCACGGGCCTCGGCCCGAAGAAAAGCCTTGGCCGCCGCGCATGGCGCAAAGCGCTCACGGCTGCCGTGACGGCGCTGGCGCGCACCCGAATTGCAAGCGCCGCCATCGCGATCGAGCGGCCTGCGGCGAAAGATCTCGATGACTACTACCTTGGCAGGGCCGTCGCCGAGATCGTCGGCAGTACGCTGTACCGCATCAACGATCTGAAGACTGCCAAGAAACCCAAGGCGGTTGCGCTGCAAAAAGTGCTCGCCGGCCCGGTTCGCAAGACGGGTGTTGAGGCGGCCACCCGAGGATTGGAGCACGGTGTCGCCGTCTCATCCGCCGCCCGCGTGCAGCGCGACTTGGCAAATCTTCCCTCAAACATCTGCACCCCGATCTACCTCGCGGATCAGGCTCGCGCACTCGCGAAGCGCTTTACTTCGCTGCGCGTGCAAGTACTCGACGAAGCCGCCATTCGCCGCGAAAAGATGGGTTGCCTGCTCGCTGTCGCGCAAGGCAGCCATCAGCCTCCGCGCTTCATCGTGCTGGACCACCGGGGCGGCAAAACGGACAAGCCGGCAGTGGTTCTCGTCGGCAAAGGCGTGACTTTCGATACCGGTGGAATCTCGCTCAAGGATCCGCCGGCAATGGACGAGATGAAGTTCGACATGAGCGGCGCCGCCGCCGTTATCGCATCGATGACGCTCGTCGCCGAACTGCGACTTCCGTTGCGAGTCGTAGGACTGGTCGCCGCGGTCGAGAACATGCCGAGCGGACACGCGATCAAGCCGGGCGACATCGTTACCAGCGCATCCGGACAGACGGTGGAAATCCTCAACACCGACGCCGAAGGCCGTCTCATCCTGTGCGATGCGCTTCACTACGCCCGGCGCTTTCACCCTGGCACCGTCGTCGATATTGCGACGCTCACCGGCGCGTGCGTGGTAGCACTCGGACACCATCATGCGGGTGTGATGGGCAACGATGACGATCTCGTGCAGGAGTTGGTCGATGCCGGGGTGCGCGCCGATGATCGCGCCTGGCATTTGCCGCTTACCGAGGAGTACGCTGAGCAACTGAAGAGCAATTTCGCTGATTTCGCGAATATCGGCGGGCGCGAGGGCGGCGCCATCACGGCTGCGGCATTCCTGGGCAAGTTCACACAGGGGCTGAAATGGGCGCACCTCGACGTCGCGGGCACCGCCTATCAGAGCGGTGCGCAGAAAGGCAGCACGGGGCGGCCGACGCCGCTGCTCTCGGACTTTCTTATCCATCGCGCCGCGCTCTGATGCGCAATGGCGTGAGCCACGACCGCAAGCGACGCCACATTCGCTTCTGCCGCCTCGAGCGGCGCCGGCTCCTGGCAGCCCGACGCGTCAGAAGGTAATTGCCGGTGACGAGCGAGCTGCGCGTGGATTTCTACATCCTCGAAGAAGCGTCGGGGAAGGCTCGATTAAGCCTGGCCTGCAAGCTCGCCGAGAAGGCTTACCTGGCTGCCCAGAGCGTGCTGATCTGGCACACGGATCTGGACGAAATCAGGACGCTCGACGAGATGCTCTGGACGTTCCGCGACGGCAGCTTTGTGCCGCACGACGTACTCGCGCCTGAAGCCGCGGGCGCCGGGACGGTTGCGG
>FTEM01002370.1_pt1 | contig 19649 bp, 14 predicted proteins | sample 1640201 | NCBI WGS metagenome assembly FTEM01 (sample SAMEA3914816, study PRJEB12502) | metagenome | biome: forest; material: soil | place: USA | collected 2011-09-16 | depth 0.3 m | reverse complement strand
GCGTTTGCGGCGGCTGGCGCTAACGTCGTGATCGTCGGGCTGGGAGCTGTCGAGGGCCGGCAGGTCGAATCCGAAGCCACGGCGAGCGGAGCCCCCGGATCTCTTTTCATTGAGGCCGATGTTACTCGCATGGCGGAGGTGGAAGCTGCGGTGAACCGCGCCGTCGAGCGCTTTGGACGCATACACGTGGCCGTCAATAACGCGGGGGTCGAAGGCCGGTTCGGCCCTGTGCACGACGCAACGGAAGAAGACTTCGACCGCATCATTGGCGTGAATCTCAAAGGAATCTGGCACGGCCTGAAGTTTCAGATTCCGCACATGTTGGCTCACGGCGGCGGAGCTATCGTCAACACGTCATCGAGCGCGGGCCTTACCGGCATCGCCAATATCGCGCTTTACACCGCCAGCAAGCATGCGGTGGTGGGGTTGACGAAGGCGACCGCTCTCGAGCTGGCTAAGTCGAATATACGCGTCAACGCTGTCGCGCCCGGACCGGTCAACACCGGACTGCTGCATCGCATGATCGCCGGGCAGATCGACGTTGCCACGATCGCCGCCAGTGTGCCGATGGGACGAGTCTCCGAACCGGAAGAAACGGCTCGCGCGATTGTCTGGCTGTGCTCGGACGCGGCCTCGTTCGTTACCGGGCACACGTTGGTCGTCGACGGCGGACTGACGGTAGGTTGACGTTCGGCGCATCTGATGGCGCTGATTTCCTCGCCGCAGGAATCTTAATAGAGAGGGGATATGATTCAAGCAGACACCGACAACGAACGGCTGGCCGTCGATTTCTTCACGACGCTGAGCACGGGCGATCTCGACCGCGTACGCGAATTCTTCCATGAAGAGGCGACCTGGGTCGCCATGGTCAAAGACATTCCCGGTGTCGGCGTACATCGCGGCAAGGCGGGAATCGTCGATGAATTCCTCAAACCGATCCGCGGCCTGTTCGCTCCCGGCGACCCGAAGGTCACACTGACCTCCATCGCCTCCAAGGGCGCGCTGGTGATTGCGGAAAGCAGGGGCTCCGGCAAGGTGGCCGATGGCCGCCCGTACGACAACCTGTATTGCTGGGCTCTGGAGATCAAGGACGGCAAGATCTTCAGGCTGCGCGAGTACATGGACAGCCTGTACATCCACAAACTGTTCGGTTGAGGCGCGCTGCGCCTGCAAAGGGGAGTCCAGCGTGACGAGTGACAATGGCCTGTTTCAGGAGCGTCTCGATCATTTGCAGAAAGTGATCGCGGCCGATGTGGCGCGGCAGCTTTATTTCGGCGCGGTGATCACCGTAGCGCGGCACGGCCGGATCGGTCTCGAGGCCACGATCGGCGCCGAGGATGGTAAGGGACAGCGGCCGCTGCGGCCCGATTCGGTGTTCAGCATTTTCTCCGTCACCAAGGCGTTCACGAACATATTGGCGCTGCGGGCGATCGAGCTCGGGCAGTTCGCGCTCACGACGAAGATCTCGGAAATCATTCCGGAGTTTGGCGGCGGATTACGCAGCCAGATCACCGTGTTCAATCTGATGACGCACACCTCCGGCTTGCCGATGGTCTGGACGCCAAAGGCCGGCATGTACATCGATCGGCTCGATGAGATCATCGCGGCGATCTGTGAGAACGTGCATTCGACCGAGCCTCCGGGCGAGCACGTCGCGTATTCGCCCCTGGCGAATCAGGCGCTGCTGGGCGAGGTTGTGCGCAGGACCGATCCGAAGCGCAGGTCTTATCGCGACCTTGCCAGAGAGGATTTGTTCGAGCCACTCGCCATGCGGGATACGGCTATAGGACGGCGAGCCGACCTCAAGTCGCGACACGTCGTTCCAGACATGCGCGGCAATGTAGGCGCCACCCATCCCGGCCACAGCAATCTCGGACCCAATGGCGCCTTCGAGGAAGAGAACGCCGAGATGCCGTGGGTCGGCGCGGTGTCGACGACGCCCGACATGTTCCGGTTTGCGGAAATGCTGCGGAATGGGGGAGTGTTGGACGGCGCGCGCATTCTTTCGCCGCAGATGGTCGCGCTCGCGCGTCGCAACTGGACGGGAGACAAGCCGAATGAGCTGTACAAGGCGTTGGCTCACAAGCGCGGTTGGGAACCGTCACCCGCCTACATCGGTCTCGGCTTCTCACTGCGTGGCACCGCGATTTGTCATCACCAGTTCGGCACGCTCGCCTCTGCCGGTACCTTCGGCAACTACGGCGCCGGAAGCGCCCTGTACTGGGTCGACCCTGAGCTCGACATGACATTTGTCTGCCTCACGGCCGGCGTGATGGAAAGCAACGACAACATCGAACGATTCCAACGACTCTGCGACGTGGCGGTGTCCGCCGCCGTCTGAAAGCGCGCTCGGAGCTAACGAATGAAAACTGGCGAGCGGCCGCTATCGCGGACCCGCATTCGTCTCAACCACGCCTGAAGGGCAAGGTCAACAGGAACACGATCATCCGGAAGTTGAGCAGGCCGAAGGCCTTGCGCGCCTCGGCGGGCCGTAGCTTCGCGGTCAACGGCATCGTGCCGAAGAGCTTACCCTTGACCACCAGCGTCGAGCCTTCACGCTCGATCGCCGTGACCGTCATCATTTCTTTCCCGTCGGCGCCGTAGATTTTCATGCGGCCGCATATTCGCTGTTTGAACGGCCGGCTGTCTACTCAGGCTTTGCAGACTCCGCGCTCGCCGTCTTCAGCGGCACTTGCGTGTCCTTTGCCTCGTTGAGCAGCGCGCTGCAGTCCGCGTCCTTGGCGAGTCCTGGATCGATGAAGGCCAGGACCGCGCCGACGGGACCCAGAAGCGCTCCCAATCCGGCCGCGACGCCTCCTTGACCCAACGTCTTGCCGGCATCGACTCCGATGGACGGCTTGAGGAGTGTGCCGCGCACGACGATCGGCGACTTCAAGCGCACGAGCCGCCACTTCTTCGGTTGCCCATTGAGCATCAAGTCGAGGCGCTCGCTGCCCAGGTCGATCTCGCCCTTGCCCGTGACGAGGACAGTCTGAGTATCGAACACGAGACTCTTTGCGACGAGCGTGCCTTTCTGCGATTCGAACTCGGCGACTCCGCAACGAACATCGGACTTCTGCTGGTCCTTGGTGAGCAGCAGGCCCAGACCCCGAGCGACGTTGATACCCGTGAGCTCGGCGAACGCCGAGCGAATTTCGCCGTGCGGAACGACAGCCGTGACCGTGCCGTCAGCCGTCGAAACGACCGCATGCACGGACGCTCCGCGGCCACGCAAGAGTGCTCGGCCCACCATCACGCCGTCGAGGGCCGGAGGCCCGTTTTTGGGATGAAACTGCGACAGGAGCACATCGCTGAAACGGATGTCCGCCGCGACTTCCGGTACGTCGCGCGAAGCGTCCATCGTCACGCGACCCGACACTCGACCCTGCGTCAGCGTAAACGCGATCGGGTCCACCGTCAGGACGCCTTTGTCGAGCTTCAATTGAAACGCCACCTGCCGGAAGGGAACCTTGTTAGCCTGGATGCTTTCGGCTCGAAAGCGCACGTTCGCATCCATGCCACGAATGCGCTGCGGATCGAGAGGCGCATCGGGAAACAACAGCACGGCAGTCTGTTGTCCGTCATCCCTGGTGATCGCCGTTGCGGCTGCCTTGCGCGGGACAGGCGCAGCCTTCGGGGTCTTGGCCCCCGGCACACGAGTGCCGAACGCCGGCGCAATATCCGCAAGATTCAAGGAGCGTGAGGCTATATCCGCCCTCATCAGCGGACGTTTGTTTGCGGTGTCGACGGATATCGTGCCGCGCAGATCGCTGGAGCCGAGCTTCCCGTCCAGATCGTTCACCTGCACCTTAGTGCCTGCACGGTGGACATGCGCCGTGAGGGTGTAGGGTGATGTGTTGGGAAGCGCCAGGCGAGTAATGTGATAGAGGTCCGCGAGGTCCTTGCCGGAAGCGTCGAAGTCAGCATCCAGGCCGCCCAGATCGAAGGCCTTGGCGATCGTGACCTTACCGTTCATCCGCGTGTCGGAAGCGCGCACCGCGAATGTCAGGATATACGGCTGGTCGATGCGAATATTCAACAAGGGCTGACCGATTGCGGCCAGCGTGAAGGGTTGTCCATTCGCCTCACCGCTTGCCTTGAGTCGCGCCCATACGGGTCCGCCGCCGTTGGCAGCCTCGTCCGCGGACAACGCGCCCGTGAGTTTGAGCTTGGCCAGTCGGTCGGCGTAGTCCAGGCGCGCGCCTTTCAAGCTGAAACTGCGCACGACCGGCAGCTTGGTAGGCTCGTTGGATTTGGTCCGACCGTTGCCCGTGCTGAAACGCCAGTTGGCACGGTCCGAGGCGTCGCGTACCAGGTTGACTTCGGCAGCGTCGATTTCCAGCAGTGGCAACACGATCGCACCGCGCAGCAGTGGCAACAGCTCGAGCTGAACGGCGATGCGGCCCACCCGCGCCATGTCACCGTGTCCGACCCAGTCGGGATTGGCGACGGTGAGGCCATTTATGACGGCATGGGGATGCAGCGACAGCAGATGCAGTTCCAAGTGGTTCTCGATACGCACCGGCCTGCCGAGGTGAGCCGAGGCGACACGTGAAATCGGGCCACGCAACTCGTCGGATTTCCAATCGAGCACGGCCAGTATCAGGACGAGCACCGCCACCACCGCCGCCACGGCGATGGCGACCCCTTTCAGCAGTGCCCGGAGGTTAGGATTCAGGCGCGTCATGATGGAGTAACGTTCGAGCGGCCAACCGGTTCGTCGTGCGTTGCGTCAGCGCCGGCCGCGGCTTTCAAGCTCGGGGTAGTGCCTGAAAATTCCGTCCTCGTTGAAGGGTATGCGCCGCTTCGAGGCGAGGTAGCCAGCAATCCGGGGCCGCGCCTCGACTCTGCCGTGCAAGGCGGCAACTCGGCGGTAAGTGCGTTCGGCTTTCGCGGCGGCGCGCGGAAACGCGTAGCGCAATCCCGCGATAACCTGAAACAGGGACAGGTCGACGTAGGTCAGACGTCCGCCGACGAGATAGCGCGTGCCGCGAGCGTTGCGTGTCAGGACCTTCTCGAAGTAGCCCAGAAATTTGGGCACCCGGTTGCGCAAAAAATCGGCCGCCCGGCGTTGCGCCGCCGCCTTCTGGTCTTCGTAGTACAGGTTGGCGGCGAGCGGATGATGCGTGTCATGCACTTCTGCGACGAAGTCCGCGATCGTGAGCTGCAACTGATGCGTCCAGAGCCGCCCGTCCTCGGACTTCGGCGCAAGCTCGTGGCGCGGCCCGAGGAACAGCAGGATGTTGGCAGTCTGGCCGATGACGCGCCGGCCGGCCTGCAGGAACGGCGGCGCGAACGGTAAGTGCTCGAGACGGCTGACTGCGCGTGCGCCGCGCGGGGAGTTGCCCCTGCTGGTGGGGCCGCCGGGGCTGGCGCCGTTGAGGACCCGCAGCAGCGCAGGGACGCCGCGGCCTTTCCCCGACTCACGCGCCACGTCCACATAGTCTGCACCGGCTTCTTCGAGGGCCAGGCGCACGAACTCCCCGCGACCCTGGATGCTCGGCCAGTAATAGAGCTGATACGGCATATACCCACCTGTTTTGGTTCGGATTGTCGCAACCGTCGTGCCGCGGCGTGGCCGGCGGGGAACCCGCGCCGGGAGGTCGCCGTTCTATACTGCTGGGAATGGCCAAGAAGAAGATAAGGTAGGTTATTGAACCGGCCGCTGCAGCATCGCGGGCCCGAACGAGTGGCTTGCCCGGATTGCGGGCTGGTCCAGCTCATGCCGGCTGCTTTACGGCCTTGTGTGACCGAATGCAGCCGCTGCGAATGCGTTCTGGCCGGCCCCGCTACCGGGCGCGTGGATGCGCCTCTGGCCCTGTCCGTCGCCGCCTTGCTGCTCCTTCTTCCGGCGTTCGCCGCGCCGCTCATGATCGTTTCGACCTTTGGCGCGCTGCGCGAGAGCTGGCTACCCTCCGGGGTGGCAGCGATGTGGAACGACGGCTTCCCGACGCTTGCGGTCGTGGTCGGCACATTCAGCATTGCGCTGCCTGCCGCCTTCCTGGGGTTGCTCGTATGGGTGCTCGGCAGCCTGCATTTCGAACGTCGCGACGCACTCGGACCCGCATTTCGGTGGGTCAAGTACCTGCGCCCGTGGGTCATGATCGAGGTCTATCTCGTCGGCTGCTTCGTCGCCTACAGCCGAATCAAGGTGATTTCGACCGTGGATGTCGAGGTGGGCGGTTGGTGCCTGATTGCGGCTACTCTCACTCTCCTGGTCGCGCTGACACAGCTCGATGAGCGCACCGTATGGCAGTCGCTCGAGCCTCGAGATTCGGGTGATGAGGCAACCAGGGTCCGCGAAACCATTGCGTGTTCCGTGTGCGATCTCATCACCGCTCGGGTCGCGTCCGGAAAACAGTGCTGCCCGCGATGCCGGGCGACCCTGCATACGCGCAAGCCCGATTCGATTCGGCGCACTGCCGCGCTAGTCGTGGCGGGATACATTCTCTACGTTCCCGCGAACACCCTGCCGGTCCTCACGATCGTGCGTTTCGGGCGCGAGGATAACAACACCATACTCAGCGGCGTGATGGAATTGATTCACAACAAGCTGTGGCCGCTGGCGGTCATTGTCTTTGCCGCCAGTATCGTGCTGCCGCTGATCAAGCTGTTTGGTTTGACGTGGATGCTCATTGCCACGCGCACCCGCTCCAGGAAACTCCTCGTGGGCCGAACGCGGCTCTATCGGATGATCGACGTCGTGGGCCGCTGGTCGAATATCGACGTCTTCATGGTTTCCGTGCTGGTTGCAATCCTGCAGTTTGGAGCCGTGACGTCCGTCCACGCGGGGGAGGGTCTGGTCGCCTTTGCGGCCGTGGTGATCATTACGATGATCGCCACGGAAACCTTCGACGCCCGGCTGATGTGGGACGTGGGCTCGCGCGCCTCTTGGGGGGCGCATGGTTGAGCCTCCACACACCCAGGAGCCTCCACACCGGGATGAGCCCGCGCATCGGCCCGAGCTTCCCGAGCAAGAGCCGCAAGCGCGACAGCGTCCGCGTCGTTGGTTCGCTTGGGTGTGGGCGGTCCCCATCGCCGCGGCAGCGATCGTCGTGTGGCTCGCTTGGCGTTCGCTCGCCGGCAGAGGGCCTGAGATCACCATCTCGTTCAAGGTTGCCGATGGCCTGCAGGCCGGGCAGACGAAGGTTCAGCATCGCAACGTCGATCTTGGGACGGTTGAATCGCTGCAGCTTACGCCAGATATGTCGCGAGTCATCGTGCATGCGCGCATGTCGAGTGAAGCAAAAGAGTACCTGACAGACCACGCGCGCTTCGCGATCATTGCCCCGCGCGTCGGCGTGGGCGGCATTTCGGGATTGTCGACGCTCGTCTCGGGCGCCTACATAGAGATGTACCCCGGGAAAGACGGTCAGCCGCAACGCAGTTTCGTCGGCCTGGACGAACCTCCCGTTCTGCCTCCGGACACGCCTGGCCGTTCCTTCGTTCTCGAGTCGGGTGACCTCGGCTCGCTGACGCGCGGATCGCCAATCTCATATCGTGGCGTGAGTGTTGGCGAGGTGGAGGACTACCTGCTGACGCCGGATGGCCAAGGTGTCAAGGTCACCGCGTTCATACGTTCGCCGCATGACCGCCTCGTGCATCCTGAAACGCGCTTCTGGAATGCGGGCGGAGTCGATTTGACAGTGGGGACGCAGGGTGTGCGCTTCAGGGCGAATTCATGGCAGCAGCTCCTTGCGGGCGGCATTGCATTCGATACGCCTCAGGAAGTGCTGAAGCGGCCACCCAGCGCGACGAGCGCCGTATTCCATCTTTACGACAACAGGCGAGCGGCGGTGCGCGCGCCTCTGGGTGACGAGCTGTACTACCTCGCGGAATTTCCCGGCAATCAGCGCGGCGTCGATGGTGGAACCGCGGTCGAGCTGGAGGGCAACGAGGTGGGCGAAGTCGAAGAAGCGCATCTGCGCTACGACGCCCGCCTGCACACGCTCGTGACGCGGATCATCTTCTCTATCGATCCGAAGAGGGTCGACATTCTGGACATGCCGCGGGCGCAAGGCGCGGATCAGCAGATGGCGGTCAAGAGTTGGATCGAGTCCCTGGTCGGGCAGGGGTTGCGGGCGCAAGTCACGTCCGTGAGCTTTCTTACCGGTTTGAAGATTGTGGGACTCGAGATGGACAAGGGTGAGCCGCGCGCCGCGCTCGAGCACGTTGGCGATTACGTGAAGATCCCTGCAGGGGCCTCGGGCGATTTCGCCGAAATCCTGCAGAACCTGCACAGCGTGCTCAAGAATGTCGACCGCGCCACTTCCGGCCCGGAGCTGGGTCATGCGGTGAAATCGCTTGATGACACGCTTACGCGGCTCGACAAAGTCACGCAGGAAGTGGAGCCGGACATCAAGTCACTCATCAAGAGTCTGCGCGAGACGGCAGATTCGGCACAGAGCACACTCAACACCGTGCAGGGCCTGATCGGCAACTCTGCGCCGACCGGCACGGATTTGCCGCGTCTGATCCGTGAGTTGACGGAAGCGGCGCGCTCGGTGCGCGGGCTTGCAGATTTCCTCGACCGACATCCCGAGGCGCTGTTGCGTGGTCGGAAGGGAGATGCTCAATGACGCGGCTGGTGTCGTGCGTGGCGATCGTCGCGGCGTGTCTCATCGGTGCATGCGCATCGAGCCCGCCGATGCGTTACTACACGTTGACGCAGATTGCCCCCGAGACCCGCCTGAGTGTGCCCGCCGATACGGTTCCGCTGCGCCTGGATCGCGTGAACCTTCCCAGCGAGTTGGACCGCTTGCAACTGGTCCGCAAGATCGATGCGACCCGCCTGCAGATCTCGGAAGTCGACCGTTGGGCGGCGCCACTGGATGAGATGATCAAGCGAGTGCTATCGGTCGATCTTGCAGCGCGCCTACCCGCCAATCTGGTGGCGGATCCCAATGAGCCTTCGCAAGGCGAGCGTCGGCAGTCGCTGTCGGTAGACATTCAGGAGTTTTACGCTGACGCGGGGTGCTCCATCACACTGCACGCCACCTGGATCGTGAAGCAGCCGCAGCCGGCGAGCGCGCCGGGCGGCCGCCAGGGCCATGGCGCGACGGCGCAGAATGCACAGGCGCAGAACGCACAGGCGAGCGAAGAGATACAGATGCCTGCCGCGGCGAGCTGCTCGGGTTCCGCACCGCTGCCCGAGGCAATGAGCCGTGCGCTGGCCGTTCTGAGCGACCGCATCGCAGCGGCGGTTGCCAAGTCCGCGTCACCGGGGGGATGACGTGCGGGAGGGCTCCGGCAAGCTTGATTTCCTCACTGGCGGCGGCGAGATGGGCGAGCGCATGCGCGCCCTCGACTGGTCGTCAACGCCACTTGGGGCAGCCACTCTGTGGCCCCAGAGCCTGAAGACGATAATCCGCGTGATGCTCGACTCGCGCTACGCGATGTGGATGCTGTGGGGACCGGAGCTCACGTTCTTTTGCAACGACGCGTACCTTCCTACGGTCGGCAACAAGCGCAACTGGGTGTTGGGCTCACGCTCGGACCGGGTTTGGGAAGAGATCTGGCCCGACATCGGTCCGCGCATCCAGCACGTGCTGTCGAGCGGGCAGGCGACCTGGGACGAGGGGCTTCTGCTGTTTCTCGAGCGGACGGGCTTTCCGGAGGAGACCTACCACACGTTCTCCTACAGTCCCGTCTACGATGACAACAATCGTATCGCCGGAATGCTGTGTGTCGTCACCGAAGTGACCGAACGCGTGATCGGCGAACGGCGATTGCGAGTGCTGCGTGACCTTGCGGCACGTGTCACAGGCGTCGATTCTGTAGAAGTGAGTTGTCAACGCGCTATCGAAGTATTGGCGCAGTATCCTCTGGACGTGCCGATAGCGGCGTTGTATTTGATCAACGCCGAGGGCGACGCGGCGCATCGCGTCGCCGCAACCCGGGTGGTCTCGGAGTCCGCGCTGCCCGCCGCCGTGTCCCTGGCCGGCACCGCGGCGGCATGGGATTTCTCACGCGCGCTCGCAGTCGAATCCGGTCAACAGGTGGCAGACCTGCCGGCGCGCGGCGTGTATATCGATGCCGGGCCTTGGCCCGACCTCGTGCAGCATGGCTTCGTCATGCCGCTGAAGGGCAGCGGGCAGGACAAGTTCACGGGATTCCTGGTGGTTGGAATCAGTCCCCGCCGTCCGCTCGACCAGACGTATGTTGAATTCCTCGACCTGGTATGCGGACAGGTCGCTGCTGCGATTGCCGACGCGCAGGCATACGAGCACGAACGGGCGCGCGCCGAAGGCCTCGCAGAGATTGACCGCGCCAAGACCGCATTCTTCTCGAACGTCAGCCACGAGTTTCGTACGCCTCTGACATTGATGCTCGGACCCATTCAGGACACCCTGGCGGACGGCAACACACCGGCAGCGGTGAGGGAGCGTCTCGAGGTTGCGCACCGCAATTCGCTGCGCCTGCTGAAGCTCGTCAATTCCCTTCTCGACTTTTCCCGCATCGAGGCAGGAAGAGTCGAGGCGTCGTACGAGCCCAGCGATCTTGCAGCAGTCACGCGCGATCTGGCGAGTACCTTCCGTTCGGCAATCGAACGAGCCGCCCTCAAGCTCGAGGTCCGTTGCGAGACGCTTCCGGAACCGGTGTACGTCGATCGGGACATGTGGGAAAAGATCGTCCTGAACCTCCTTTCGAATGCGTTCAAGTTCACTCTCGACGGCTCGATTGCGGTGCGCCTGCGGCGGGATGGCAATTGCGCTCTGTTTGAAGTGGAGGACTCCGGAGTCGGCGTCCCCGCTGCGGAAATTCCCCGCCTGTTCGAAAGATTCCATCGTGTCGCGGGCGCCCGCGGCCGCAACTACGAAGGCTCGGGAATCGGGCTCGCGCTCGTACAGGAACTCGTCAGGCTGCATGGCGGCAGTATCGAGGCGCGCAGTATCCTCGGCTCGGGCACGACGTTCTCGATTCGCATTCCGTTGGGAGCGAGACATCTGCCGCAGGACCGCTTGCGCGGCTCGCGACCCGAGTCGTCTGCGCCAGCCGGTGCGGAGGCATTTGTGCGGGAGGCCGAGCGCTGGCTACCGGATGCAACGGGAACGGAATACGCGGTACCGAGCGCGGACGAGCTGAATTCCAACACCGATCGCCGCTTTGCAAACACGTTTGGCGCACGCATCGTGCTCGCAGACGATAACGCCGACATGCGCGCATACGTGGGCGCGCTGATTTCCCCGCGCTATGAAGTGGAAGCGGTCCCGGATGGAGAGGCCGCCCTTGCCGTGATCCGGCGCAAGCGCCCCGAGTTGGTGATAACGGATGTCATGATGCCCAGGCTCGACGGATTCGGCCTGCTGCGGGCCATCCGGACGAATCGCGAGCTGTCCGGCATTCCCGTGATCCTGCTTTCGGCGCGTACGGGGGAGGAGGCGCGTATCGAGGGATTGGACGCGGGCGCCGACGACTATCTGACGAAACCGTTCGCTGCGCGCGAACTGCTGACGCGCATCGGCGCCATGCTCGAGCTGGCGCGGCACCGCGCAGAGAATGAATCACAGTTGCGGGAAAGCGAGGCCAGGCTACAGCTCGCTCTGCAAGCCTCCTCCGCAAGCGAGCAGCGTTTCCGCGCGACTTTCGAGACCGCGGCGGTGGGAATTGCGCAGGTCGCTCTCGATGGCCATTGGCTGCTCGTCAACGACCGGCTGTGCGAGATCGTCGGCTATTCTCGCACGGAGTTGGAAAGACTCACTTTCGGTGACATCACGTATCCGGACGATCTCGCACGCGACCTGGCACACGTAGCCGAGCTGATAAAAGGCGAGATTGCGACGTATTCGATTCACAAGCGCTATTTACGCAAGGACGGCAGCCTGGTCTGGACCAATCTCACTGTTGCCATGGTGCGCACGGCGAGCGGGTCGCCAGAGCATTTCATTTCAGTTGTCGAAGACATCACGGAGCGCAAGCGTGCGGAGGAAGAGCTGCAGCGCGCGGCGCGCCTCAAAGACGAATTCCTGGCGATGCTGGCACACGAGCTTAGAAATCCACTGGCGCCGATCCGCAACGCCAGCGAGGTGCTGGCCAGGGCCTTGCCGAACACTCCACGCATACAGGCGCCGCTCGGAATGATTCGCCGGCAGACGGCTCTTCTGACGCGCTTGGTGGATGACCTCCTCGATGTCTCGAGGATCACCCAGGGCCGGATCCAGTTGCAACGCCAGCCAATCGATCTGGCTACCGTCATCTCGCAGGCCGTTGAGACCGTTGCGCCACTGATCCGGGAGAAGCGGCACGATATCTCGGTCCTGACGAAACAACTGCCGGTCTATGTATATGGTGATAGTGCGCGCCTCGTACAATGCGTCGTCAACGTCTTGACAAACGGAGCTAAGTACACGGACGCCGGCGGCCACCTGCGCGTCGAGACGCGGTTGGAGGGCCTGTACGCCGTCATCGAGATGTCCGACAACGGCATCGGCATCTCGTCGGAGCTCCTGCCGCAAGTATTCGATCTTTTCGTGCAGGGCGATCGGACACTCGATCGCGCCGAGGGTGGCCTGGGTATCGGACTTTCCGTAGTCCATCGCCTCGTTGAAATGCATGGCGGTGAAGTGAGGGCCCGCAGCGAGGGACTCGGTAAAGGTTCAGCCTTCGAAATCCGCCTGCCGCACATCGAGGCGCCCCGCCAGCAACAATCGAGTTCGCAACGGACCACCGGTCCCGCGAGACGCGTGCTCATAGTCGACGACAATGTCGATTCGGCTGATTCGCTCGCGATGGTCCTCAAGCTCGATGGCCACGAGACCGAACGCGTCTATACCGCTTTCGATGCGCTGGAGCGCACGGTGACGTTCAAGCCGGATGTCGTGCTTCTCGACATCGGACTCCCCGAAATCGATGGCTACGAAGTCGCGCGGCGCCTGCGCGCGTTACCCGGATTGGACGGCCTGCGGCTGGTAGCCCTCACCGGTTACGGACAGCCGGAGGATCGAGCCCGGACGCGTGAAGCAGGCTTCGACGCCCATCTCGTCAAGCCCGTGGAATTTGTTGCGCTGGAGCGCGCGATCGCCGGCGTGGATCACGCGCCCGCCGACTGACTAAGTGTCGAATTGCGGCCCGGTCGGCGGCTGTCTAACGGGTGCGCACGCGCGCCAGGCCGACGTAGCAGGCAGATACGACGAGCAGTGGAATCGCCGTAACCGACAGCACCCGGGCGACTGCGTTGTTACCTGCAAAGAAAAAACCGGACACTGTGGGTGCGACGACGCCCGCGAGCCGTGTGACGAATAGTCCGAGCGCAACGCCGTTCGCCCGAATGGACGTCGGATAGATCAGACCGCCGGTGGCGTGCATCCCGGTGTGACCGCCCGAATAGGCCATGCTGACGAACAAGGATACGGTCATGATCAGCAATTCCGGCGCGCCGCCCATGTGCCCCACGATCAGCAGCAGCGGAAATCCAATCAACGGCGGGAATATCATCGCGCGCAGTCCGAAACGGTCCATGCACTGGGTGATGACGATCCCGCCAGTCCAGCCCGCAAGGCTGCTCAACGAGGTGATCAGCGCTGCGTGCGCCACACTCACTCCAAGTGCGCTCAGAGCGGTGGGCCACCAGCTCAGAAGCGTCGTCAGCGTCAATCCGCTGCAGAAATACGCAAGCCAGAACAGCAGCGTCGTGCGCCACCAGCCGTGTGAGAACAGCTCCGCTCGTGCAGTCGTTGCCGCTGGAGCTTCCGATGCCATCGTGAATCGTGTCTCGGCAGCAAAGGCCGCTGGCGCAAAGCGGGCGGCGATTTTCCCGATCTGCGGCGAGTCCGGCCGGCGCGTGAGCAGAAAGCGCAGGGACTCGGGCATGAAAAAGGCGAGACCGACGCACACGAGCAGGGGCGAAAGTCCGCCGATGATGAACATGATCGGCCAACCGTGCGTCGTGACGAGGAAAGCCGCGACCACGCCCGCCAACATGTTGCCAAGTGTCGTGCCCAGATAGACCCCCGCCACGATGGTCGCCCGAAGGCGGCGGGGTGCGAACTCGTTCACCATGACGATCGCCACCGGCGGCACGGCTCCGATCCCGAGCCCCGCGACCACTCGCCAGGCAATCAGTTGGGATAAAGAGGTTGCGGATGCACTGCCGAGCGTGCTGAGGCCGAGCAGGAGTGTGGCAATGACGAGCGTCCGTTTCCGCCCGAAGGTGTCGGCGAAGTAGCCGGCGGCGATGCCGCCCACCATCATGGCTGCATACGCTGCGCTGAACACCGGCCCGAAGCTCGCCTTGGTCAGACCCCATTCGTCGATGATGTGCGGTGCGACGTAGGAGATGGACAGGAGATCGAAGCCGTCCGCGAGCATGGCGAGGATGGCCCACGCGAGGATCCATATGCCGCTGCGCCAGAAGTTCTGGCGATCGATGACGTCATCGAGGTTGACGGCAGGAGGCATTCCCGAGCATATCCGCTCTTTTACGGCTGCTCCAGAAACTCCTTCAGCGCAGCGTTCAGCAACTCGGGGCGCTGCTCGAATGTGCCGTGTTCCGTCGCAGGCAGAATGAGAAGTTGCCCCTTGGACAGGCCTCGATAGATCTCGGTGGTCTCTTCCAGGGAAGTGAAGTCGTGGTCACCGGCGATGACCAGCACGGGGATATTGATTGCCTTCAGCGCCGTCGGCTCGATGACGACGGGCTGCAACCAAAGCGCTTCCGATTTGGCTACGTGCGTAAACCAGTGGTCCGGGCCGTCCGGGCTCATTTGCTGATACTGCGTGCGAAATTGGGGCGGAAATTTCGCTGCTGCGTCCTGTGGCGAACGGCGGCTTTGACGCAAGGTTTCCTCGGGCGACAGGCCCGACCTGAGATTCGCCCCCGAGATTGCGAGGCGGCGCACGAGCTGCGGGTGGTCGTGCGCCAAAATAAGACCGACGTTGGCGCCGTCGCTGTGCCCGATGACATCGACCACACCGAGGCCGAGCTTCTCGATCAGTGCGGCGGTGTCGTCGGCCATTTCCTGGTAGGAAAACGGCTTCGAGTTGTCGGGGCTGTGGCCATGACCGCGCTGATCGATTCCGATGACGGTCCGGAACGCAGAAAAATAGTCACGCTGCCGTGCGAACGAATTGTCGAATCCGTGCAGCCCGCCGTGCAGAAAGACGATCGGTGGGCCGTGGCCGAAGATCTGCGTGTACAGCTTGACGCCATGCACTTCGTAGAGCCTTCCAGCCGGCGGCCCGTTGGTATCGGCATGCACCCCGCCGATACCAACGATCATACAGACTGCCATGCCGACAACCATGGCCCGTGTGAGCGCTCTTTTCATGGAGCACAGTCTACAGTGCTTCAGAATACTTGCGTCAACCCAGCAAAGAATCCACGCCGCGGACCGTATTGCGACGCGCCGACGCCGATGCCGGTCCCGTTGCGGATCTGGTAGATCTGATCGAACGAGTTGATCACATCGAAACGCGCGGTCAGCCCCTGCAGGCCCTGGCGGTCGAAGTCGTGGCTGACTCCCACATTGACCTGGCGGTAGTACGGCAGGTGCGCGCCGTTGGGAATCGAGGCCCCGTCGGGCAGCGCCAGGTCGGCTCGCAGTCCGGAGCCGACGATCAGATCGCCGCTCAGCCGCGTTCCTCGCCACTCATATGAGGCTCCACCCGAGATCGTCATCTGCTGCTCGTGATCGAGATGAATATAGTGGTCCGCGATGTAGGCGAGGTCGTCGGCGCCGAAGTTGAACTGCCCGGTGACGATGTCCTTGCCGATCGCCCTTTGGAACGCGACGTTCGCATAGGACTGGAAATGCCTGACGGTGTAATTTCCGGTGAACTCCACGCCGTAGACCTGTCCGTTGCGATAGTTGAACGGTGTGAGAATGATAGGGGCGCCGAACTGCCCCTCATCGATCAGGTCGCGCGACTGCTTGTAGTAGCTATCCATGCCTACCGTGAGCTGCCGGGTCAGCACCTGCTCGATTCCCAGGTCGTAATAGTTGGAGCGCTCGGCCTTGACGACAGCGCCGGTGGCGACCTCCGGCGCGGCCGTCGTGTTGAGGAACTTCGCCAGCGACTGATTGCCGATCAGCTCAAACGGCGGTGGTGAGAAGAACCGCGAGTAGCCGGCGTGCAGAGTCGTGTTCTGCGCGGCCTGCCACACAAAGTTGACCCGCGGACTCAACTGGCTGCCGCTGCTGAAGGCTGCGTAGTGATCGAATCGCACGCCATAGTTCGCTGTCAGCACCGGCGCGATCCGCCACTCATCCTGGACGTAGGCACTCTCGATCCACTGCCTGTCGACCGAGTTGTCGGCGATCGAAACCGGGACGTCGCTGGTGACGGCTCCGGAGTCGTCCGTGGCGAGGACCTGTGAGGTGGTGGCGCTGGTCAGGCGATCGGTTTGCGCATAGACGCCGCCCCGGATGGTATGCGCGTCGTTCAACTTGTACGCGCCGTCGCTTTGCAATCCATAGGCCACGTCACGCTTGTAGGCCTGTTGTGAGATACCGTTGAACAGCAGGTCGCCGAGCCCGGGGTCGGGGGAGAAATTCAGGCTGGAGTAACGTGCGATGAAAGAGGTCTGCACGCTCAGGTCGCCGGCCGAATGCTGCAGGCTGACGATGCCGAAATGCGTGATCTCGCGCTGGTTCTCGTTCAGGTCGTTACTGAGGAAGTCGGACTGGCCGTTGACGGTGAGGCCCGGCCCCAGGTCGCTGGCATGCACGCCGGCCAGATTTGGAATCTGGAACCGGTCATCCGAGGTACCCAGGATCATGGCGATACGGTTGTTCTCATCCAATAGCTGCTCGAAGTAGCCGAAGCCGTGATCCTGGCGGGTGTGGTCGTGCAATGGCGTTGCCCGCCCGTCCGGAGATTCGATTCCGAGATCGTTGCGCAGGAAGTCTGCCGATACGAAGTAGGTCGTGGAGCCCGACGAGCCGCCGTAGTTGAAGCTCGGCTCCAGCGAGCCATGACTGCCACCGTAAGTGGAAAACGTGCCGCCCGGCTGCAACGCACCGCTCTTGGTCGTAAGATCGATGATGCCCGCGCTTCTGAGCCCATACTCGGCAGGCAGGCTACCCGTTAGAAGTTTGAACGAGGAGATCAGCCGCGGCGGCAGGGTCTGTCCGAACAGGCTGATGCCATCGGGCAGAATCACTCCATTGAGACGGAACTGCAGGCCGTTGTGGTCGCCGCGAATGTGCAACTGGCCGAAGGAGTCCTGTGCGGCATCCGGTACCTGCAGCATGATCTGGTTGAGCTGCACGTTGTCGCCGCCAGGGGCTGCCTGGATCGCGTTCGAATCGAACGAGTACGTGGAGGCGCCCGTGTCGGTGTCGATACGTGAGCGCTCCTCATTCAAGTGCTGCGCCGTAACGACGATGGTGGGAACGCCGGCGCTCGCCTGGTTGGCCACTTGGGCGATGGCCGCCGGGCTGATGAGATACACCGGAATGCAAAGGAACAGGGGACTGACCGCTGCCGGCGCGAACGCCGCAGCGCGAAGGGAAATTCTTGACATACATATGCTTCCGCGAAAATCCATGACTTGAGGACGCCCCCGCGTTCGCGGGAGCGGCGCTCGTGGTTCGAATCAGGAATTCAGGCGCGGAGCTTCAGGTGGGCCGCGGCTGCGCGGCGTGGGCGGATCGACAGGAGTTGCCGCAACAGGCCGTTCCGCCCCGATCCGGGACGCGGCCCGTTCCAACAGGAAGACAGGGACCGAATGGGTCGCGGGAGTGGCGAGCTGCGAGTAGCCCAGGCACAGCTCGCAGGATTTTTCTGCGAAGCCGTCCGCATGCACGCTGACATCCACATTGCCGGCACGGCAGATGTGGCTCAGCTCGTGAAGAACGGCTCCATGCTGCCCAACGAGGAGCAGTATCCATAAGCCGATCGACAGGGAGATCTTGCGCATGCGTGTACTGCTCACGGGCAGCGACACTTCAGAGGATTGCTATGATACCAAAGTTCCTCAGCCGCCGCCGCAGTGCCACAGGTCGTGAACGAAGCTCATGAAAATCGCTAAAGCCAGTGTTGCCATCGTCGGCGGCGGACCGGTCGGGTTGTGTCTCGCCATCGATCTGGCGTGGCGCGGAATCGATGTCATCGTGGCAGAGGTGCGCGCGGCGGCCGAGCCGCCTAGTGTCAAATGCAACCACGTGTCGGCGCGGACGATGGAAACTTTCCGGCGCTTGGGGTTCGTCTCCAAGGTGCGCAGCGTCGGCCTGCCCGATGACTACCCGAACGATGTCGTATTCCGCACCCGGGCTACGGGCTGGGAGCTGACCCGTATTCCCATTCCGTGCCGCACGCAGCGCTATACGGCGCTCGGCGGCCCGGACTGCGGCTGGCCGACGCCGGAACCACCCCATCGTATCAACCAGATTTACCTGGAGCCCGTGATTTTCGAACGCGCCGCCAACACTCCGGGCATCACGATTCTCAACCGGACGCGCATCGAAAGTTTCGACCAACACGCCGACGGCGTAGTTGCAGTTGCGCGCGACCTTGCGACCGGGGAGGAGTTCAGGATTGAGTGCGAGTATCTGGTGGGATGCGACGGGGGATCTTCGGGCGTGCGCAAAGCGATCGGCGCGCGGCTCGCGGGAGACGAAGTCATTCAGCGCGTACAATCGACTTACTTCCGCGCACCGGCGCTTCTCGGCCTGGTAACACCGCCCCATGCCTGGATGAGCTATCTGTACAACCCCGAGCGCGCCGGCAACCTGATCGCAATCGACGGCAAGGAAAAATGGCTGCTGCACAACTACCTGCTGCCGCACGAGAAGGACTTCGCCGCGGTCGATCGCGATCGCTGCCTGAAGCTTTTGCTCGGCGTCGATGCGGCGTTCTCGTACGAGATACTCGGTAACGAGGACTGGATCGGCCGGCGCCTCGTCGCCGACAAGTTCCGGGAGCGGCGGGTTTTCATTTGCGGGGATGCCGCTCACCTGTGGGTTCCGTATGCGGGCTACGGGATGAACGCCGGCATCGCCGACGCAATGAATCTTTCGTGGCTGCTCGCTGCCCATCTTCAGGGTTGGGCGCCTGCGGAAATCCTGGATGCGCACGAGCGGGAGCGACTGCCTATCACCGAGCAGGTATCGCGATTCGCCATGAAGCACGCGGAAGGAGCCATCCGCGAGCGGACACATTTGCCGGAGGATGTCGAGGCAGATACGCCAAGCGGCGCCGCCGCGCGTACAAGAGTTGGCGCGGCCGCGTACGCGTTGAATGTGCAGCAATTCGCGTGCGCGGGACTCAACTTTGGTTACTACTACGAGAACTCGCCGCTGATCGCGTACGACGACGAGGCCGCGCCCGGTTATACGATGTTCAGCTACACGCCATCGTCAGTGCCCGGGTGCCGGACTCCGCACTTCTGGCTCAAGGATGGACGTTCGCTATACGACGCGATGGGGCAGGGATACACGCTGTTGCGCTTCGACCGGACGGTCGATGTAAAGGCGCTGAGCCTGGAAGCGGCGCGCCGAGGCGTGCCACTCGAGGTGCTCGACGTCGCGGCGGGTGAGTTGCCTGATGCATATCGACACAAGTTGGTGTTGAGCCGGCCGGACCAACACGTGGCGTGGCGCGGCGACATCGTGCCGGCGGACCCCGGCGCGCTGCTCGATAAGGTTCGCGGGTTGCGCACGTAGCGGGGTCGGGTCGCGCAGCTCAGGGCGCGATGATGCGGCGCGGCG
>FTEM01001931.1_pt1 | contig 19830 bp, 8 predicted proteins | sample 1640201 | NCBI WGS metagenome assembly FTEM01 (sample SAMEA3914816, study PRJEB12502) | metagenome | biome: forest; material: soil | place: USA | collected 2011-09-16 | depth 0.3 m | reverse complement strand
TTTCTGGACGAGCTCGAGGACTACATGGCGGAAGAGGGCGCGGAGGAGACGCTGCGGACCATCATTAGCTGGGGCCGCTATGCGGAAGCCTTCGCGTACGACGACCAGCGCCAGGTGTTCAGTCTCGAAAACCCAGCCTGAGAGCCCGAGCCGCGCCTGCCTGCGTTCGCGCTGCGCTTGCCTGCATTCGCGCCGGGCCCGTCCGCGCCGCGCCTGCCTGCGCTCGCGCCGCGCGCGCCGGGCCAGTCCGCGGCGGGCCACGCCACGCCGCGCCGGGCCGCGCCAGTCCGCGCCAGTCCGCGCCAGGGGTCCAACCTTCCCTGACTTCGCCACCGCCTCCCTGCCTCCTTGCCGGCCGCTGCGCCCGCATCGCACCCCGAGTACGATCGGGGTGTCCCAAAGAAGTGTAAAGAAGTCTCCCTGACCGCTCGCCCGGGACCCGCGCGGCCCGGCGTGCGGGTATCGTGAGGAGTGTGAACATGGCCGAAGCGAACAATACGGCTCCGAAGCCCAAGCTGTTGATCGTCGACGACGATCACGAACTGTGCTCGATGCTGGCGGAATACCTGGGTCCCGAGGGCTTCAATACGGAGACCGTCGGAAGTGGACCTGCCGCGCTGGCCCGCCTGGGCCATGGGCCGGTGGACCTTGTGGTTCTGGACGTCATGCTGCCCGAACTGTCGGGTTTCGAAGTCCTGCGGCGAATCCGGGCGCTCAACCGCGTTCCAGTGATCATGCTGACTGCCCGGGGTGAAGAGGTCGACCGGGTGGTGGGTCTTGAAATGGGCGCCGACGACTACCTCGCCAAGCCTTTCAGCCCGCGCGAGCTCGTTGCGCGGATCAGGGCCGTCCTGCGGCGAGTCGCGGGGGACGGACAGGCCGTCAACGGTATCGTTCAAGCTGGACCGCTGAGCATCGACTTGCGTGCGCGCCGCGCGGAGGTCAACGAACAGGACCTGGAGCTCACCTCCGCGGAGTTGCGGATTCTGGAGCTGCTGGTGCGCGCCAACTCGAAAACCGTGACGCGCGATGATCTTATGACACAGGCGCTCGGCCGCAGGCTGTTGCCCACCGACCGCAGCCTGGACACGCATGTCAGTAACCTGCGCCGGAAGCTGCTGAAAGTGACGGATCGTGTGACAGTTCAGAGCGTACGGGGTACCGGTTACGCGCTGGTGCTGACGACAACCCGAGCGGCACCCGGCGTGACGGCCGCCCCTGGCGAGGTATGACGGAACATGCACTCACTTTACTGGCGGATCTTTCTCTCATTCTGGCTGGCGCTGGCGCTGATCCTGGTCGGCACGGTGACGGTTGCGGTCAACGTCGCCTTGCAACACCGCAACGAGCGTCCGTGGATCCAGCGCGAACAGCTCTATAGCCAGGCGGCGCAGGCGTTCCGCTCCGGAGGTTCCGAGGCGCTCAAGGGCTGGGTCAACGGTCTGCGGGCCGACGAGGCCTTCAACCGGACGTTTGTGATCGACCCGACGGGGCGCGAGATGTTGGGACGGCCGCTGCCCGGCTTCATTCGCTCGCCTCATGACAGTCCCTCGGAGCCGGATCGCACGACAGCACCGATCGCGCCGATTGGCGGCGCCCTCGTGCTGGTTGGCCTGAACGGCGCCACCTATCACGTCGTGGTGGGGCCGCTCATGTTGAAACAACGGCTGTTCGGGGATCTCGAGCAGCCTGGCGTCCCGACGGCCACCCTGGCAATTGCCCTGATCGTGAGCGCCGCGATCTGTTTCCTGCTGGCGCGGTATCTCGTCGCGCCGATCGACAGGCTGAGGCTGGTCACGCGGCAACTGGCTGCAGGAGATCTCAACGTCAGCGTCTCCACGAGCCTGAAGGGCAGGCAGGATGACCTCGGGCTGCTCGCCGCGGATCTGGATTCAATGGCGGGGCGATTGCGCAATCTCCTCGAGTCGAAGCAGCAGTTGCTGCGTGACGTGTCGCATGAGTTGCGCTCGCCGCTGGCTCGGATGCAACTCGCACTGTCTCTCGCGCGCCGGACCGAAAGCGGTGTTGAGCGCCACCTCGCGCGCATTGCGTGCGAGGCCGACAGGCTCGAGCAGCTCATTGCGCGGACGCTCAAGCTCGCAAGGCTCGAGCGCCCTGGCGAAGGATTCGAGCGCGCTCCTATCGATCTGAGCGACCTGCTGAACAACATCGTCGCGGATGTCGCGATCGAAGCCGAGGCGCAGGGCTGCACGATTGCGCTGAATACCGAGCCCGGGCTGCAAGTGTGTGGCGACCTGGAGCTCATCCGCAGCACCTTCGAGAACGTCATCCGCAACGCAATCCGCTACAGTCCCTCCGGGTCGGAAGTTGGAGTCGCCGCGCGCCACGCTGCAGGGGACACTCGCACCGAAGTCGTTGTGCGCGATAGCGGGCCTGGCGTCCCCGAGAAAGACCTTGCGCTGATTTTCGAACCGTTCTATCGCGTTGGCTCGGCGCGTGATCGTGCCGGCGGCGGGGAAGGCCTCGGCCTCGCCATTGCCGCGCGGGCCGTTGCGTTGCATGGTGGCGCCATCGGGGCCAGGAACCAGCTCAAGGGTGGTCTCGCCGTGTGCGTCGAGCTTCCCTTGTTGAAGCAGGTTGCCGCGAACACGGCGCCGGCGCCTGTTGAGACATCAGAAGCGGCGGTCGCGGCCCACGAAGAAGTCGTCGCCTGACGGGCTTCTCCGTGCTCGCGGATCAGCCGTTGCCGACGCTCAATTGTGCTGGCGGGGCGCGGCGATCTGCATTCGGCGAGATCCGGCCGTCCTCCAGCTCGACGACGCGGTTGCCCAGATGGAAGTAACGGTCGTCGTGGGTGATGACGACGACGGCCTTGCCGCGGCTGCGCAGGTCCGGCAGGAGCTTGCGATAAAAGACGTCCTTGTACTCAGGGTCCTGGTCCGCGGCCCATTCGTCGAAGACAAAGACGGGACGATTCTCGAGATACGCGGTGACGAGCGCCAAGCGCTTGCGCTGGCCTTGCGACAGATCGGTCGTCGAGAACTCCTGGCCGCGCACCTGGACCTTGCGGTCCATCTGCAGCAGCTCCAGGTAGTAGCGCGCGGCCGATTCGAGGTCGGGGGAATCCAGGCCCAGGAGCTTGCCGAACAGATGGCAATCGGAGAACACCACCGAGAATCTTTCGCGGTAAGCGCTTCTGTTGCGATCGTCCACCGGCGAGCCGTCCATCAGCAGCTCGCCGTCCTGCGGTGAGTAAAGCCCGCACAGCACCTTTACGAACGTGCTCTTGCCGCTGCCGTTGCCGCCGACGACGAATACCAGCTCACCGGCGCGGAGCCGGAAGTCGAGCGGGCCCAGCGTGAAGCCTTTCTCCTCGACGCCCGCGTCGTCGTAGTGGAATACGACGTTCCGCATCTCGACGAGAGGCTCGGCGCCCGGCACGACAGGCGGCTGCGATACTTTCGCGGGCTCCTGCGGTTCGGATGCGATGAAGACGCCGAGCTCCTGAATCTGCTGAAGCGCGACCTGGCCGCGTGTGACGGCAGGAAGTGCGCCGATGGCGGCCCAAAGCGGACTCGTGGCATAGAGCATCGCGAACGCGTAGCCGGTGATGGCCGCCTGAGTCGGGTGACCGATGAATGACGGCACGAACAGCAACAATCCGATCAGCGCGTAGAAGACGCCCTGTACCCAGCCATCCGCGATCGTGTAGTGCGTCGCGGCCAACACGTTACTGTCACGGCATTCATCCGCGGCGGCCCGCATCTCGCTATGGATGAATTCTTTGCGCCGCTGCCGGTGCATCATCAGCTCTTTGAGGCCCGACGTCAGCGTGCGGAAATGTCCGAACAAGTGCGAGCGGGCTTCGCGCGCAGCGTAGATCCTCTTGAAGGCGCTTTGGTGCAGCACGCGGTACGTCAGGGCGCCGATCGCGGACACTGCGGCCGCGAACAGGAACATCTGCCACGACAACCACAACAGATATGCGGCGCACCCCAGCAACACCGCAACGTTCATTGCGAGCTGTGGGATGCACTGGATCGCCCACGTAACGGCGCTGACATCATCTGTCAGAGTCGCGTGCACGCGGGCGACGCCGCGCTTTTCGATCTGGCGTAGCGGCGCCTCCACGATCTTCTCACACAGGTTCAGCGACAGATCCAGAATCGCTCCCTGCGAGAAGCGGACCAGCAGCAGTTGGGCTGCCGCCGTGGAGATGATCTTGCCGGCGGCGAGCGCGGCAAATCCCAACGCCAGCAGCGTTGCAGGCTCGCTGTGCCGGCTCAACGCGCGGGTGATCAGGGCGATGACACCTGCGCTGCAGATACCTGACAGCGCGCCCGCGAGCGTCATCAGGACGACGGTGCCGCGTGCGTTGCCCAAGAGGAATCCGAACAGCCGCAGCGACTTCATCGTCATTCGCTGACGGCTGCAGTGGAGCTCGACCAGTCCGGATCGGCGGCTGCGTAGGTTTTGCGGCTCGGGGGCAGGTGGTTGTGCGCGTATCGCCTGATCTCGTCGGCGAGCTTCTCGACATGCGGCGACACAAACAGTTGGCCTGAGTCCGCGGCCGGAATCACCACGGTCCGGCTCGGCGCCAGGGCCAGTTGTGTCCAGACCTGGCGCGTGTCGGTCGAGCCTTCGAGCACCCGCCGGTTACCCGCAATGACATTGAGGATGCTGCTCGGGTACGGCTCTGCCTCGTAGGCGGCGACCGCCTGCAGGGTCGTGCGCATCAGGCGCGCGGAAGCGAAAGTGCCGTCGGCGTGAATCTCGGTCGGTTTCTCATCGAAGAGCGCCGCGGCTGCCCGCCGCGCCTTGCTCTTCAGAAAGCCGCCCCATTCGTTCAGCGGCAGGCTGGCAAGGCCCTTCGCATACAAGGCTAGTTTCGACCACGTGAAGATCAGAGGCCACAAAACCGAAGCCGGGCGCGCGGCGCGCACGAATGACGTCGGATGAAACGCCTCCATGAGCACCAGTGTGACCTTTTCGCCTTGGGCGACCAACTGTTGCGCGACTTCGTACGCATACACACCGCCGGTGCACGTGCCCCCGATGAAATAGGGGCCGCGGGGGCGCACCGAGCGAATCTCAGCGACGTAGTGCCGGGCTGCCTCGCCGATTGAAGTGAATGGCTTATCCGCGCCATTCAGGCCTCTCGCCTGCAATCCAAAGAAGGGTTGCTGTGGGCCCAGCAGCTTGGCGAGCTTTGCGAACACCAGAACGTCGCCGCCAACGCCCGGCACCGAGAACAGCGGCACCGAGTTGCCCTTCGGCTGGATGGCGATGAGCGATCGTTGCGATGCTTTCCAGGCGCCGTCCGCGAGCACCTGCGCCATCTGCGCGATCGTTGGTGCCTGGAACAGCGTCGCCAATGGCAAGCGCTTCCCGAAGACCTCGTGAATGTAGGAGAACAGCTCGACAGCCTGCAGCGAATGTCCTCCCAACTCGAAGAAATTGTCGTGGATGCCGATAGCATCGTTGCCGAGAACCTGGCGCCACAAGGCCGTGAGCTGCACTTCGACCGGGCTCACGGGCGGTGTCGGCGCCGACGGGCCCGGCAGTTTTGCGACACTGGAAGGCTCCGGAAGGCTCTTGACGTCCACCTTGTTGTTGGCCGTCAGCGGAAACGAGTCGAGGAAAACGAAATGCAGGGGCACCATGTAGGACGGCACGCTGGCCTGCAGCGTCGTACGCAGCGACTCGACGGTCGGATGCTCGCCATCGCGAGGGATCAGGTAGGCCACCAGTTGCGGCATGCCGGCGGCATCGTTCCTGGCTGCCACGGCTACGCGGGCGACCGCCGGATTGCGCGCCAGCACCGACTCGATCTCTCCCAGCTCGATGCGGAAGCCGCGAATCTTTACCTGCATGTCGAGGCGGCCGAGGTGCACGATCCGCCCGTCGGGCAGGAAGCGCGCCAGATCGCCAGTCCGATAGATCTTGCCGCGCGGCTCGCTGCCATGGGGATCGGCGACGAAGCGCTCCTGTGTCAGATCCGCCCGGCCGCGATAACCTCGTGCCAATCCGTGTCCGCCGATACACAGCTCGCCGGCCACACCGACCGGAACGGGTTGCAGTGCCTTGTCGAGAATGTACACCGCGGTGTTGGCGATCGGGCGTCCGATATCGATCGGGCCGTCACGCGCGACTTTCGCGAGTGTCGACCAGATCGTGGTCTCCGTTGGCCCGTACATGTTCCAGAGAGTGTCGCAGCGCTCAAGCAGACGGTCGGCAAGCTCGCGAGACAAGGCTTCGCCGCCACACAACACTGTGAGCGTACTGTCGCCTGCCCACCCGGATTCGATCAGCATGCGCCAGGTTGCCGGGGTAGCCTGCATGATCGAAGGCTTGCAGGCTCGCATGCGCTCGACGAGCAAACCGGGGTCGCTGACTTCGGCACGGGTGGCGAGCTCCACGCGGCCTCCGACGATCAGCGGCAGGTACAACTCGAGGCCGGAAATGTCGAAGGACAGGGTGGTTACCGACAGTAGAGTGTCACTGGGGCCGCAGCCTGGCGTCGTGCGCATCGACCAGAGAAAATTGGTGAGTGCCCGGTGAGGAACCTCGACGCCCTTGGGTTTCCCGGTCGACCCCGAGGTGTAGAGGATGTATGCCAGGTCGTCGGGCGAGCCGACGTAACCTAAACTTTCGCTGCTGAGCCGCGCGATCTCACGCCCGGCCTCATCGAGGTACACCTTTGGCCCCGGCAGATCCAGGAGCATCGTGCGCAGGCCGCTGTGGGTCAGCGTTAGAGCCAGGCCCGCATCCTCCGCCATGAATTCCAGCCGTTTTTTTGGAAACGCCGGATCCAGCGGGACGTACGTTCCGCCGGCTTTTTGCACCGCCAGTAGCGCGACGACCATGTCGACGGAGCGCTCCATACACACGCCTACTCGCGCGCCCGGTTCAACCCGCTGCTGGCGCAGGTAGCGTGCCAGTTGGTTGGCGTGCGCCTCCAGCGAGGCGTAATTCAAGTTGCGAGCGCCCATGCCGACGGCAATGGCTTGCGGGGTCCGCAGCGCCTGAGCGGCGATCAATTCATCCGTCCTGCTGCGCTCCGGATACGGCGCTTGCGTGAGGTTCCAATCCTGGGTCATCTGCCGTAGCTGCGCATCGGTCAGCAGTCGATACGCGCTCAACTGTTTCGCAGGGTCCGCGACGACCTGCTCGATGAGCTGCAGGTATTGCGACAGCATGCGCTGTGCGGTCTCGGGCTCGAACAGGTCCGTTGAGTACGTCAGGACTATCCGGCCGAAGAATTCGGTATCCACATTGACCGACAGGTCGAACTGCGCAGAGCCGTTGTCGAAGTCGAACAGCTCGACCGCGAGCCCATCCAGATCCAGCGTGCCCACCGGCGCGTTGGGCACGTTGAACAGCACCTGCACCAGGGGCGATTGACTCGCATCCCGGCCCGCGCCGACTTCTTCGACCAGGCGCTCGAATGGGAGGTCCTGGTTTGCAAAGGCGCCGAGCGCCGTTTCACGCACGCGGGCGAGAAATTCCGCGAACGTCGGATCTCCTTCCAGGCTCGTGCGCATCGCGAGCGTATTGACCAGCGTGCCGACCAGGTTCTCCGTCGCGACGCGCGTGCGGTTTGCGACTGGACAGCCTACGACGATGTCCTTCTGTGCAGAGTAACGCGCCAACAGGATCTTGAAGCACGCCAGCAGCGCCATGAAAGGCGTCGTGCCGCGTTCGGCGCACATGCGCTTGAGGGTCGCAAGAGTTGCAGGAGGCAGCGATTCGAACACCCACGAGCCGTGGAATGTCTGCCGCGGTGGGCGCGGCTTGTCGGTCGGCAACGCGAGCGGCGCAACGCCGCGGAGTTTTTCGCGCCAGTAGCTCAACTGCTCGTTCAGCGCGTCGCCGCCCAAATGGCGCCTTTGCCAGACAGCAAAGTCCGCATACTGGATCGGCAGCGGGGCGAGCGGCGCGGGCTTGCCGCGGGCGAACGCCGAATACAGTTTCGCAAGCTCCCGGACGATCACTCCGGCCGACCACTGATCTCCCACCGCATGATGAACCAGGAGGAGCATGGCGTGATCGTCCGCCTCGAGCTGCGCGATGAGGAAACGGAACAGCGGCCCGCTGGCGAGATTGAAGGGCCGCATCGACTCTTCACGGAAAATCCGCTTGGCCTCCGTCTCGCGCCGCTCCTTCGGCAGGTGGCGTAAATCGAATTCGACGACGTGCAGTGGGGCTGGTGGGGCGATGACCTGTACGGGCTCGCCGTTCGCAACGGCAAAGGTCGTTCGGAATCCCTCGTGACGATGGACGATGAACTCCATCGCGCGGTCGAACGCTTTCCTGTCAAGGGTGCCTTTCAGCCGGGTCGCAAACGGCATGTTGTATGCCGTGCCGGCGGGCTCGAACTGCTGCACGAACCACATGCGCCGCTGCGAGAAAGACACCGCGAGCGGCTGCCCGCGCGGCACAGCATCGATCGGCGGCTCCGCAACGTGAGGTGCTCGTGCACGCGCGTCTGCGACATGCCGCGCCAGTCCCGCGACTGTCGGCGACTCGAACAGCGACCGCAGCGGCACGTCGGCATTCAAAGTAGTCCGAATGCGCGACACCACCTGCGTTGCGAGCAGTGAATGACCGCCCAGCTCGAAGAAGTTGTCCTCTGCGCCGACGCGCCGCAGCTCGAGCACGTCTTGCCAGATTGCAGCGAGCTGTTCTTCGAGTTCGCCGCGGGGAGCTACGTATCGTAAGAGCGCGGCGTCAGATCCCGGAACTGGCAGTCGGTTACGGTCGATCTTGCCGTTGGGAAGCTGCGGCAGGACCGCGAGCGGAACGATGGCGGCGGGTATGAGATAGACGGGTAGCCGCGATCGCAAGGCCTGGTACAACGCCGTGACGTCGAGGCTCTCGCCCGTTACATAAGCGTACAGGCGTTTGCCGGCCCCCTCGTCGCGAGCGACGACGACACATTGCCGGACTCCCGGTGCGGCATTGAGCGCCGCCTCGATCTCGCCCAACTCGACGCGAACGCCGCGCACCTTGACCTGAAAATCGGCACGGCCGAGGAACTGGATATTGCCATCATCCAGGTACCGCGCGACGTCGCCGGTGCGATACAGGCGTTCGCCCGGGCGAAACGGATCCATGACGAAGCGCTGCGCAGTCAGCTCCGGCTGGTGCAGATAGCCGTTCGCAATTCCCGCGCCGCCGACGAACAGCTCCCCCGCCACCCCGACAGGCACGGGTTGCAGACGAGCATCGAGTATGTGACATCGGACGTTTGCAATCGGCTTGCCGACCGGAACGGTGCCTGAGCCCTCCGGCGCCGCATGCAACTCGAAGTAGGTTGCGTCGTCGCTGGCCTCTGTCGGTCCATAGAAGTTGCCCAGCGTTACAATCGGGAAGCGCCGGTAGACCGCGCGCGCAAGGTCGCAATCCAGTGCTTCCCCGCCGCTGATCAGGTAGCGCAACGAGCGGCAATCCTTCAAATCCGGCTCAGTGAGCAGGGCGCGCAGCGCAGTCGGAACCATCAACAGGACCGAGATCCTTTGTTCGCGCAGCGTGCGCGCGAGGTGCGCCATATCTCGATGCTCACCCGGGCGGGCAAGTATGATCGGCGCTCCCGCCAGCAGTGGCGCGAAGAACTCCCAAAGCGATGCATCGAAGCTGATCGATGTCTTCTGCAATACGCGATCGAAGCTCGTCAGATGCAACTGCTCGACGGTCCAGCAGATGTGATTGACGAGCCCGCGGTGCGGGACGAGCACCCCTTTGGGGCGGCCCGAAGAGCCGGACGTGTAAATGACGTACGCGCCCTGTTCGGGCGAGCAAGGCACTCCGGGGTCCGAACCCGGTCTGTCAGCAAAGCTTTGGCCGTCGGAGTCCACGCTCAGCACTATCGTGGCAGTGCCACTTGCCGCTGCCCGCAAGTCCTCGAGAAGGGACTGTTGGGTGAGCACTACGGGCGCGGCGGAATCCCGCAGCATGAGCTGCAGTCGCTCGCGAGGATATTCCGGGTCGAGCGGCATGAACGCGCCGCCTGCCTTGAGCACTGCGAGGATCGACACCACGAGCTCGAAGGAACGTTCCAGGCAGATGCCAACCGGAACGTCGCGCCGCACGCCGAGGCTGAGCAGATGATGCGCGAGCTGATTTGCCCTGGCATCCAGCTCCGAATACGTGAGCTGTTGCTGCTCGAGAACTACGGCGACCGCATCCGGCCGCTTTCGTGTCTGCTCCGCAATCAACTCGTGCATGCCTTTGTCGAGAGGGTACGCACGGTTGGTTTCGTTCCACTCAATCAGAATGCGCTGGCGCTCGGCGTCGGACAGCAGCGGCAGTCGTGCCAACGAACTGTCGGGGGCAGCGACCACCGCGGCCAGCAGAGTCTGGAAATGCGTTGCGAGCTGTTGAATCGTGGCGCGCTCGAACAGATCGACGCGGTATTCGAGCTCCCCGGTGAGCGCTCCCCTGGACTCTGTCAGCGCCAGCCACAGGTCGTTCTTGGAGAGACCTGAGTGCAGGGGAATGTCAGCCGTCTCCACGCCTTCCAGCAATTGCACGGAATCAGGCATGGTCTGCAGTGCGAAGGAGATCGGATACAGCGCATTGCGGCTCAGGTCGGGCTGCAGTCCCAACTCCGCCACCAAGCGGTCGGTCGGTATTTCCTGGTGCTCATAGGCTTCGAGCGCCGTCGCACGCGTGCGCGCCAGGAGTGCGCGAAACGTCGGATCGCCGCTCAGATCCGTCCGCATCACCAGCGTGTTGGAGAAGAAGCCGATCGTGTCCTGAAACTGCGGCTGCAGCCGGCCGGCGACGGGCGATCCGACGCAGATGTCTTCGCGTCCCGAATACCGCATCAGGAGCGTTTGGAACGCGGCGAGCAGAACCATGAAGAGCGTGCTGTTCTCGGCGCGCGCCAGGCTCTTCAGCCCCGCGACAAGCTCTGGCGGAATCGAAAAGCGTTCGACATCGCCACGCAGCGTTGTTCCGCTGGTACGCACGCGATCCGTCGGTAGCTCGGTCGGGTTGAGGTTCGCGAGGCGCGTGCGCCAATAGTCGAGATGCACCCGGTTCGCCGTGCCATGCAGACGTTGAGATTCCCAGTGAACGTAATCCGGATAGCTCGCCTTGGGCGCTGGGAGAGATGCCGGCTTGTTGGACGAGAAATCCGTATAGAGAGTCCGAATCTCCCGCGCGAGCACCGTTTGCGACCATCCGTCGAATACGAGGTGATGAATCGCGAGCATGAGGACGTGCTCGGCGTCGGCCAGCCGGAACAGAACTACACGCACCAGCGGAGCTCTTGTCAGGTCGAACGCCTCCCGGCCACATTCCTCCATGAGAGATCCAAGCGCCTGCTCGCGGCCGCCCGGCGAAGTGTCCCGCAGGTCCACGACGCGCATCGGAAGACGAACGGACGGATGGACGATTTGATATGGCGTGCCATCCTCGGTTTCGAATGACGTGCGCAGGCTTGGATGGCGGTCCACCACAGTCTGGAGAGCTTGCTCCAGCGCGGCTGCGTGCAACGGTCCGCGAATGCGCACGCCCTGCTGTAGGTTGTACATTGCATTGGCGCCTGCCAGCGTGGCGGCGACCCAGACACCCTTCTGTAACGCGGAAGTGGGTACGCGTCCCGTCTGCGGATTGGCGGAGAAAGCGTTGACGCCAGTGTCGCCGAGGCTCGATGCCGTTACGGCTTCGTCCGCGAGTGCTTGCACGGCCCGCTCGGAAAGAGCTTGCAGCGATGGCGCTTCGAGCACCGTCACAGGCGGCAACGCCACGCCAACTGCGGCCTCGAGGTCATTCAGGAGCCGGAACGCCGACATTGAGTCGAGTCCCGCTTCTATGGGCGACGCCGTCAGTGGAACCGCCCGCGCATCCTGGTGCGTGCGTCGGCCGACCCATTCCCTGATGAATTGCTCTAGCCGGGCTACGCGTGATGCATGCGTCGGCAGCCTGCGCAGCTCGTCGGGCGTCAGCGTGGGTGCGCTGTGTGACTCTGCGGATTCGGCTGACGAGCTGGTACGAAGCGCATCGAGCTGGCCGGCAAGAAATTGCTGCTTACAGCTCTGACGGCGGATCTTGCCGCTGGTCGTGCGCGGGATGCTGCCTGCGCGGATCAGTACGATGCTGTGAATCGGCAGCTCATGATGGTCCGCCACTGCCTTGCGGATAGAGCCGACAACCGCGTCGAGATCCGCCTGCTCCGCATCGCGGCGCAATTCCTGGACGATCACGAGTTGCTCGCTGTCGCTCCCATCGATGCAGAACGCGGCGCAATGGCCGACGCGCAATGCTCTGTCCGCGTGCTCTACGGTCCACTCGATGTCCTGTGGGTAATGGTTGCGCCCGTGCAGGATCACCAGATCCTTCAGGCGTCCGGTGACGAACAGCTCTCCATCGTGCAGGAACCCGAGATCCCCGGTACGCAGGAACGGCAGCTCGCGCCGATTGCCGAGGGTCGTGCCGAAGGTTGCCTGGGTCGCCTCCGTCTTTTCCCAGTAACCGCCACTGACCGAGGCGCTGGCCACGAGGATCTCACCCACCCTGTCGGCGGCGAAGATTTGCCCGGAGGAGGGATCGACGATCGCCAGCTCCGTACCGGGCAGGGGAACGCCGCAGCTAACCAAGGTGCGCGCATTCTGAGCGCCCGGGCCAATCGCCGCGACGAAGCCTTTGCCGAGCGATTCGGCGCTCAATGTCAGAAAGCTGGCTTGGGTGCCGTAGCGGTTGCCGGTGACGGCGAGAGTCGCCTCGGCGAGTCCATACGCCGGCGCAAAGGCCGAGCGCGCAAATCCAAATGGCGCGAATGTGTCGAGGAAGCGCGTGACGGTTGCCGGGTTGATCGGCTCTGCGCCGCAGCTCGTGTACCGCATGCTGCCGAGGTCGGCCGACCAGCCGGTTTGCGTTGCTAACGCCTGGACGCAGGCGGCGTATGCGAAGTTCGGCGCACCCGAGTGGGTGATACGGAAACGGTCGATCGCCTCGAGCCAGCGTAACGGCCTGCGCACGAAGGCGGTCGGGGTCATCAGATAGGCGGTGCAGCCCTTGTAGACGGGCAGGATGATCCCGTACACGAGGCCGTAGTCGTGGAAGTGCGGCAGCCAGCTCAGCGCCCGTGAGTCTTGATCGAGTTGCAGCACCTGGCTGACGGCGTCGACGTTGGCAAGAACGTTGGCATGCGAAACCATCACCCCGCGCGGCGCTGACGTCGATCCGGATGTGTACTGCAGATAAGCAAGCGACGAGGCGCGGGAGCCGATCCCTACCGGATCGGTATCGTCTTCGCTGGACAGCCAACGCCACGCTTGGGCTTCCGTCGGCGCTTGCGTCGCCACCATGTCGCGCATTCTCGATGTCGTGAGAATGAGAGTGCTGCGGGCGTCTGCGACGAGCGGCCTCAGCCGGGCCAACGCCGCAATCGATTCTGTTGTCGGAGTGGGCACGGCGACGACGCCGGCATACATGCATGCCCAGAATGCGCAGACGAATTCGAGTCCGGGGGCATACACCAGCAGCACCCGGTCTCCGGGGTTGGTCGATTTGGCTATGCGTCCGGCGAGACTGAGCGCCCGCTCTTCGAGCTGCCGGTAGGTCAGTTGCCCGGCGAGGGTGAGGTCATCGCGAATATGAGCGTAAGCGAGGCTGTCGGGCTGTAAAGCTGCCCGCTGCGATAGCAGACTCGGAAGGTCCCTCGCACGACTATGGTCGAGGTCGCGTGCCGCCTGCGCAGCCTCCGCCGCGGGCGAGCCAAGCTGTGTGGAATCCATGAACCGCCGTCAACGTTGATTTATTCCGACGCGTTCCCCGCGGTCGGTTTTTGCCCCTGCACAGTATAGGGGCGCAAACGCTGAGGAATGGCCGTGTTTCGGCTTGTGTGACCCCGATCACACGCAGACACGGACCGGCATGTGCTGTCCTGCACATAACAGAGCCTAACGTCTCAAGTTGCGTGCCGGCTGGCGCCGCGTACGCCTCTACGGGATCGTCGTGCTTACCGACTGCGTCTGCGCGCTCTCGACTCCCGCTGATGTGTAGGAGGTGATGGCGAAGTACCACGTTCCGGAGGCGAGGTTCGTCACCGTGAAGCTCGTCAAACCCGGGTTTGATTCGTTGATGGTCTGGCTGAGCGAGCCGGCCGACGTGCCGTAGTAAATGTGGAAACCAGCGAGATTGGAAAGTGTCGAGCCGTCAGTGTTGGAATTCGGCGGCGTCCAGTTGAGTGTCACCGAGCCGGTCGACACTTGATTTACCGTGATGGTAAATGCTGGCAGCGCGACGCTCGTCTTCCCGTCGGTCACCGTGATGATGATGTTCGAGTCAGTGCCGGCGTCCCCGGCTGCGGGAGTGCCCGAAAGCTTGCCGTTCTGAGTGCTGAAGGTCGCCCAGCCCGGCTTGTTCTGGACGCTGAATGTCAGCGTGTCGCCGTCGGCATCGGCCGCCGTCGGTTGGAAACTGTACGCGGAACCAACCGTCACCGCCGTAGCCGGTGTACCGGAAATGGTCGGCGCCCGATTGGCTGCCGCGTTGACCGAAATGGCGAAGGCCGGCAGTGCAGCGCTCAATTTTCCGTCGCTGACGCTGATGACGATATTCGCGTAGCTGCCTGCCTGGGCGGTCGTCGGCGTTCCCGTGAGGCTACCCGTCGTGAGGCTGAATGATGCCCAGACCGGCTTGTTCTGCACGGAGAAGGACAGAGTGTTCTTGTCTGGATCGCTCGCAGTGGGAACGAAGGAATAGGCGGCGCCCGCGCTCACCGATGTCGGCGGCGTGCCGGAAATCACCGGCGCGCGGTTTGATTGGGGCGCTGCCGCGACCGTAATGGAAAAGGCGGCCAGGTTCGTGGTCGCCTTGCCATCCGTCACGTGAATCTGGATGTTGGCGAAAGTGCCGACATTCGCGGCCGCGGGCGTGCCCGAGAGCCCGCCGGTAGAGGAACTGAAAGTCGCCCAGGACGGCTTGTTCGTGATCGAGAAGGTCAGGGCGTTGCCGTTCGCATCCGCGGCGGTCGGCACGAACGAATAGGCCGTGCCAACGGTCGCCGACGTGGCCGGCGTGCCCGAAATCGTGGGCGGCGTGTTCGCAGGCGGCGTGGGTGTCGTCGGGGGCGGCGTTGTTGGCGGAGTGGTTGGCGGCGTAGTCGGTGGTGTGGTGGGCGGTGTGACCGGGGGCGTCGGGTTCGAGGCCACCGGGGCGGCAATCGTGATCTCGAACGGGGTCAGCGATGCGCTTTCCTTACCATCGCTCACCGAGATTTCGATGGCCGCGGTGACTCCCGCATCGGTGGCAGCCGGCATTCCGGTAAGCGCGCCAGTCGTCGTATCGAAGCTCGCCCACTGCGGCTTGTTGGTGATTGCGAAAGTAAGGGCATCGCCATCGGGGTCGGATGCCGTCGGAGTGAATGCGTACGCCGTTCCGGCCATCGCAGTGATCGGGGGTGTGCCGCCGATCACCGGCGAATTATCGGAGCCGGACGAAGGCGGCGGCGCCGTTGCGTCGGACGTGGGAGTGTCCGTTCCGTCGCTATTGCAACCTGCAACCGCGGCGGCCACAAACAGGGAGCATACGAGCGTGCGGAAAAGCTGACCCGGACCGCGATTCAAAACCTGCACGTTGTTGACTCCTCGAAACGTCGCATGATCGAAAACGTCTGTGCGGGCGGCGTGGCGCGGTGGCGAGAAGTCGCTGTAAGTTCGAAAGAAAGCGAGCTGACGAGACTGCCGCATCCTTGCCTTGCAGTACCGGCAACCCCGCTATCTCTCGAGGAGACCTGCTCTCGAGACCGGAGGCTTTGCGTCCCCGCCTTTCAGCGGGTTTGCCCTTAAGTGCGACAAAGCTAACCGCCGCGTCAGGTTGTTTGCAAAAGTCGTTACCTGGCGACGTGTCTGCACGGCGACAACCCGCTGAAACGGGGCACGCGGCGCCGCAAGTCGCATGCCTGGAATTCCAACTCGTGGCGCGGAACGCCGGCTTTTCAGCTCGAATCAGCGCACAGAGGCGCGCGGTGGCGCGCGTCCCCCGAGCTGCACGAGAAGCTGCGACATAATGAATGTGGGATGTTAGATGTGAAGTGCAAGTCACTGCCGGCGTTGAGCGCGCAACGCGTTTCACATCTGCGCAGCGCCGTGGCACGGTGCACGTTGCAAGAGTCGGGAGTGAGTCAGGGTGCGCACCGCGCGGCGGCGTGCAATTTATTTCCGGGCGAGTTCTACAAGGTCATTGCGCTGACACGCGCCCATCACATCGGGCGTGCAACTTATTCTCACGCACGCAAGTGTTGCATCGGGTCGCAAGCGGTCGAGTAAACATAACGAAGCGTGGATATTCCGCGTCGCGACGCCGCGCGTCGCGAGGTGCCCCTGCTGGGCCGTTCTGTCGCCGTTAACAGACGAGCTTAAGCTACTTGTCTATCAACGAGTTAGCGTCGCCTGTGGTGGCGGAGCCTGAAGCTGCGTCGCGCCGGCGCGACACAAGGGACGCCAAGCGGCCGCAAAGAGTCTTCCCGGGTAGCGACAACTGCTTGATAATAAAAGCCTTGTGAGTTGCGGCGCACGGCTTGCATAGTGCTGCCCACCGTACCGCTCAGGTGCGGCGGTTCGCTTGTGTGTGTGGTTTTCGGGGGCCAATCGCTTTATGACAGCCAAACTCGTTCGTTCGCGTGCGTTGCTGGCGGCAATTTCGGCCGCGGCTCTTGTTACTGCCTGCGGTGGCGGAGGCGGTGATGCGACGACGGCTGCCACATCCCCGGTGACCAGCCCGCCCTCGGGTACGACCGACCACGCCCCGACGATCAGCGGTCAGCCAGGCACTTCCGTGGCCGTCGGACAGGCTTACGACTTCAAGCCCACCGCATCGGACTCCGATGGCGATGCGCTCACGTTCAGTGTGATGAACAACCCCGCGTGGTTGACCCTGAACGCCAAGACCGGCGAGCTCAGCGGCACCCCCGCGGCCGGCAATGTCGGCACCGCTGCCGGCATCACTCTGTCCGTCTCGGATGGCCAGGACTCCACCGCCCTTACGGCTTTCAGCGTCACGGTGACGCAGATCGCGACCGGCAGCGCCACCTTGACCTGGGCGGCACCGACTGCCAATTCGGACGGCTCGACCCTGTCCGACCTGTCGGGATTCAAAGTGATTTATGGCCGTTCCGCAGGCACTCTCGATCAGACCGTATCGCTCACGAACCCCACGCTCAGCACCTATGTGCTGAGCAATTTGTCTCCGGGCACCTGGTATTTCGCCCTCGTCGCGGTCAATTCCAAAGGCGTCGAGAGCACGCCGACGAACGTCATCAGCACCACGATCTGAAGCGGCCCCACCCGCATTGCTGCCGCCGATAGTGCGGCAGCCCTTCCTTCTGCCGCGCGCCTGCGCATAATGCCCGGCGGACGGGCAGATTTTGTAAAGTTCGGAATCTGAGACACACCGCGATGAAATTGCGGTGCGGCAACGGCATTCTACGGCGCCTAAAGATGGGCGCGAATCAGCAGGACGAGCGCGTGCAGCTTTCTGGGGCGAAGCAGCAACAATAATGCGGCACACTGGTTACGAGGCTCGCAGCGCGGTGAGCGGTGACCGGTTCAACCGGCAATGGCGACGAGGTCAAGCAATGACTGTGAAGCGAATGAAGGGCGGGCTGCTGGGATTTCTGGCCAGCCTGGCGATGGCAGCTTGCGGCGGCGGCGCAGCGGTGCATGACGGAGCCGGCCCGGCGAGCAAGACCGATCCGATGCGCGAGTACAAGATCGGCGCCGGCGATACCATCAACGTGTTCGTTTTCAACCAGCCCGACCTGACTACCACGGTGCCCGTGCGCCCGGATGGACTGATCTCCACGCCGCTCGTCGAGAACATGCTCGCCGCCGGCAAGACGCCCAGCGAGCTGGGCCGCGACCTCGAAAAGGTCCTCGGGGAGTATGTCCGCTCGCCCAAGGTCAACATCATCGTCACCAATTTCGTCGGCACCTACGGCGATCAGATTCGCGTCGTGGGCCAGGCCGCGCATCCTCAGGCGCTTCCGTATCGAAACGGGATGACGCTGCTGGATGTCATGATCGCGGTCGGCGGCCTGGGTGAGTTTGCGGCGGGTAACCGCGCCCGGCTGGTGCGTGTCGAGAACGGCAAGCCGGTCGAGATCAAAGTGCGGCTGCAGGATCTGCTCAATGGCGCGGATATCGGCGCCAACATGCCGATGGTTCCCGGGGACGTGCTCATCATCCCCCAGTCCCGGTTTTGAAGTGGTGCCGCTATGAAGGAAATGTTCGCTGAATTTCTGATGCAGATACGCGGCGCGTATCGCTTCCGCTGGTACGCGCTCGCGGTGTGCTGGGCAATCGCGCTGGCCGGCTGGGCCGTCGTGCTGAACATGCCGAGCATCTTCGAGTCGCATGCGCGCGTGTACGTGGACACCGATTCCGTGCTGAAGCCGCTGCTCAACGGACTTGCGGTGAACACCGATGTCTCGAATCGCGTGACGATGATGTCGCGCGCCATGATGGGACGGCCGAACCTCGAGCGCGTTGCGAAGGAGACGGGTCTGGCGGCGCGAGCGTCGAATTCACAGGAATTCGATCGGCTGATTACGAGCCTGTCGAGCGAGATCACCCTGGATGGCGGCGGCTCGAGCAATACCTATTCCATCCGCTATACCGACTCCGATCCGGTCATGGCACAGCGCGTCGTGCGGGTGCTGCTGAAAACCTTTGTCGAGGACACCCTCGGCATCAAGCAGGCCGATTCGGACTCGGCGCAGAAGTTCATCGAGGCGCAGATCGCCGAATACGACCAGCGGTTGCGCGATGCCGAGGACCGCCTCGCCGACTTCAAGCAGAAGAACGCCGGACTCATGCCCGGACAGGCGGGCGACTATTACACGCAGATGCAGTTGGCGACGCAGGCCGTCGACGATCTGCAGTCGAAGTATCGCCTGGCTACCGAGCGCAGCCGCGAGCTGCTGAAGCAGCTCGAAGGCGAGGAGCCCACTTTCGGCCTGTTCTCGGGCGGGGATACCTCGGTCGGGGCCAACGACGGCCAGATCGCAGAATACAAGCGACAGCTCGCTCAGCTCCTGCTGCAATACACGGACAAGCATCCCCGCGTGGTGGCGCTGAAGGAGACGATCGAGCAGCTCGAGGCGCAGAATCGCGCCGAAATCAGTGCCCCGCACTCTTCGGCGATTCCGGTTCCGCGCGACCGCAAGGATGCCGCCTCGCTCGCCCTGGACATCAACCCTGTGTATCAGAATCTGAAGATCGAGCAGAGCCGGGTGCAGGTGGAGATGGCCGAGCTGCGGCAGCAGATCAACGAGAAGGAAGCGACCGTCACCCAGCTCAAGTCACGCGTCAACACTGCGCCCGAGATCGAGGCAGAACTGACGCGCCTGAACCGTGACTATGAAGTGAACAAGGCACAGCACACCGCGTTGCTGCAGCGTCTGGAGTCCGCGCGGCTGTCGGATTCGGCAGATAGCAGCACCGAGCAAGTCCGGTTCCGCATCATCGAGCCGCCCACGCAAGCCGTGGTACCCATCGGCCCGAAGCGCACTTTCCTGATGACGGGCGTGCTGCTCGCGGCTCTCGGTGCCGGCATCGTGCTTGCACTGATCGCCAATCAGTTGAAGCCAGTGTTCCTCTCTCGCGGCATGCTCGCAACGGTCACGGGCCTGCCGGTGCTCGGCGCGATCAGTTTCGCTCCCCCGAAGACCGATCAGTCACTGCTGCGCAGGGATCCGGCCCGGATCGCCATTGCGGGTGCCTCTCTCCTCATCGCGTACGTGCTCGGTGTCGGCCTCGCAGAGCCGGTCAGCCGACTCATCCGCACGATCATGGGTTGAAAAAAGATGAGCATCATCGAAAAAGCGCTCGGCAAGCTGCAACAGGTCGCACCGGCGCG
>FTEM01002299.1_pt1 | contig 19902 bp, 17 predicted proteins | sample 1640201 | NCBI WGS metagenome assembly FTEM01 (sample SAMEA3914816, study PRJEB12502) | metagenome | biome: forest; material: soil | place: USA | collected 2011-09-16 | depth 0.3 m | reverse complement strand
TTCGGATCCCAGTCGGGATCGTTGTTGAGCATCACGAGCACCTTGCCCTTGAGATTCATTCCCTTGAAGTCATTCCACTTGAACTCCGGGGCCTCGATCCCGTAGCCGACGAACACCAGCTCGGCGTTGTCGATGTTGCCGTGATCCTGCTGCACGCCACTGCCGGCGATGTAGTCGTCAAACCATTTCAGGTCCACGCGGCTGCCGCGCGCATCGAAGCTCCACGTCGCGGGAAAGGCGGCTTGCACGCCGACGACATTGAACGGCTGCTGCCACTGTCCGTTGGGCCCGCCGGGCTGATATCCGAGCGACTCGAGTTGCGTCGCCAGGTACAACCGCGCGAGCTCATCCCCGCGTGTAGCGGGGCCACGCCCTTCGAGCGCGTCCGAGGCAAGAAAGCGAATCGGAGCCTCGAGAGAGTTGCGCGTGATGTAACTCTTGGCGGCAGCATCCACCGCGGCTGGAATATCTGCGCGAGCGGCTGGCTGTTGAGCCGCCGCGGCAGTCGTGAGCACGGCGCATCCAAGGGTCACGGCAAAGCGGCGAATGAGACTTAAGATCACGTGAGGATCCTTTCGAGATTCGGCAAAGTCGCGAACGGTATCACGCGTCTGAGGGAGCTGAGCGCTCCGTTTCGGTTCTTCGGGCGCTTTGCCTGATCGATGGCGGTGCACCTGGGCAGTGGCGCACGCAACTCGGGTGCTGCGCCGTAAGAACAATCAACGACTTAGGAATGACGTAGAGCACGGTCCACGTTGGCATCGCTTTTGCTTTGTTCTTCCTCGAGAGAGCCGCTCAACCCGAGTGGACCTGAACAGGAGGCCCCAGCCATGCGCACGAAACACGATTCCTACGGGAGTCGCAGCGCCGCCGCACAAAGGACCTACTACGTGCAGGGCCACCGCGTCGAGCAACACCGTAACAGCCAAGGCCATGCGTCCTGGACTTGCGACTGCGCGCGGGACCTGCGTCTGCAAACACACGGAACCGAAGACAGTTGCAGGCACCAGCAACACGTCGTCGGGTCGCTCACCCTCGGGCGGTTTCTCGAAAGTTTCTAGCTACGTGGTGCGTACTCGCCGTGACCCCCTCGCGGCGGGTACGCACTGCGTACTTTACGAAGTGACACAATGATCTGGGACACCCTTAGAACCTTCACGCCGATCTGGATCCTCAGAGCTTCGCTGGTGCTGCTGCTGCAAACCTGGGCCTTCGGAAAGATTCAGGCGCTGGACAGCGGTCTTGCGACTTCCTCCAGGGAGCGCCGCTCCGCCGCGACGCCCAGCCGCGATTCGACGATTGCGGCCACCACCATGAGCGCGGCACCGAACAGATAGCCGCCGCCGATCGCTCCGGGGTCGCCGGTGCCGATGAGCGTGCCGAATACCCATGGCGCGGCAATTCCGCCCAGTGCCGTCCCGACCGCATAGAAAACGGCGATCGCGAGGGCACGCACCTCCACTGGAAACGATTCGCTTACGGTGAGGTACGCGGAGCTTGCGGCAGCAGAGGCGAAAAAGAACACGCACGAGAACGCGATCGTCATCGAGCTTGCAGTCAACGAACCGTGCTCGAACAGCAAAGCCGTTGCGCCCAGCAGCACGCCACTGACTGCATAGGTTCCCGTAATCATCGGCCGCCGGCCCCAGTGATCGAACAGCCAGCCCAACGCCAGCGGGCCGAGAAAATTCGTGACTGAAAACGGCAGTAGATATAACCCCACGCGCTGCGACGGCACCTGGAAGAAGCGATCCAGCACTAGCGCGTACGTGAAGAAGATCGCGTTGTAGCAGAACGCCTGGCTTGCCATGAGAACCAGGCCCAGTATCGACCGGCGCGGATAGTGTTTGAAGAGGCTGATGCCTAGGTCCACCAGGTTGGACGCATGCTGCCGCACGATCAGCTTCAGCCGCGCGGGTACCGCGGGCGCGGAAGGGTGCACACGCGCCTTTGTCTCGATCGTTTTCACTATGCGATCGGCTTCGTCGGCTCGTCCATGGAGCAGAAGCCAGCGCGGGCTTTCCGGCAGTGCACGGCGGAATATCAACACGACGAGCCCGATCACGGCGCCGATACCAAAAGCAAACCGCCACCCGAGATCCGGCGGCAGAACTCCGGGAGTCAGCAGCAGACTCGAGCCGAGCGAACCGAGCGCCGCGCCGACCCAAAAACTTCCGTTGATCGCCAGATCCGTCCGTCCACGATAGCGCGGCGGCACCAGCTCCTGAATCGCGGAATTGATCGCTGCGTATTCGCCCCCGATGCCGGCACCGGTCAGAAAGCGGAACACGGCGAACAGCTCGAAGCTCGTCGAAAAGGCCGTTGCAGCCGTGAATACGAGATAGACGCCGAGCGTGATGAAAAAGAGCCGTTTGCGCCCGAGCACGTCGGTGAGCCAGCCGAAAAACATGGCGCCGAGTACGGCGCCCGCAAGATACGCGCTCGCGGCAGCGCCGACTTGGGGATCGGTAAGGTGTAAAAGCGGGCTCGCCTTCAGCGCAGGCGCAACCGCGCCGGCGAGCGTGACTTCGAGTCCGTCGAGTATCCACGTAATTCCGAGTGCGAAGACGACGAGCCAGTGGAAGCGGCTCCACTCGAGACGATCGAGGCGCGCAGGCACATCTGAATCTACGATGTGCCGCTCGAGCATGCCGCCTACATCGAGGTTACGACGCCGCGCTCGATGTAGCGCCGAGCATCCGCTGCAGTGAGTTCAGCGCGTCTTTTGGCCGAAGATACACCGGCGCCGCGGCTTCCATGGGCAAAGGCGAGCGCGGCGGAACACCCACTTCCGCGAACAGGGGATCGACTTCGGGCTTCTCTGCAACGACTTCGCCTGTCTCGGGTACTACGCCGTTTGCGTACTCTCCGCCATTGGCATGCGCGACCGAAGCGGCTGCCGCTGCGGCTGGCACCGTCGCCACGATGTCGTCGGCCAAGCGTGCCTTGTCGTCGCGAAGGGCCGGCTCACACAATTGCGCCATCGGCATATCGACCGCCGGCTTGCTCAGCCGCTCCGCAAGCCCTGCGAGCTCGACCGGAGGTTGAGTTTCTTCCGGCGTCAACAGCAGTCCGTGCCGGCGCATCCACTGTCCCGCGCCCGCACGGCTGGTCAACATTGTGAGCGGTACAGAAAGAATCAAACCCGCAAGCACCGGCAACAGCCACCAGATATAACGCGGCGCGAGCCACAGAATGACCGCGCCCCAGGCGAGCCCTAGTAGAACGTGCCACTTGTGGCGCCACAACGCTTCACCGAAACCGATGCCCCGGTCGCCACGCTCCTGCGCGCTCCACGAAACCGGTTTGCCAGCGAGCGTTGTCATTACAAAGGTGGTGTGGAACACCATCATTGCCGGCGCCAACAGCATGCTGAACACCTGCTCGACGAGCAGACTCGTGAGTAACCTCCCTGTGCCGCCGAAGCCGCGCCGCAGAGAGCGATCCTTGAGCGCGAGCACCGCAGCCAGCACCTTCGGCATCAACAACACGCCGAACGTAATCGTCAGCAGCGAGAAAATCTCACCGACCCGGGATTCGGGCCAGCTCGGAAACAGCGTGAACGAGCCGGGCGCGAAATACTGATAGCCGTTGACCGCTTCCAGGCAAACGACGATCGAACTGAGCGCCAGCACGGCGAACCACATCGGCGAGGTCGCGTACGACAGCACCCCGGTGACGAGGTGAATGCGGCTCAACCAATGCAGGCCGCGCATCGGCAGCAGGCCGATGTGCTGCAGGTTGCCCTGTGCCCAGCGCCGATCGCGCGCCGCATAGTCGATGACGTTCGACGGCACTTCTTCCCAGCTACCGCTCAAGTCGGCCAGCAGCCAGACCTGCAGACCCGCGCGGCGCATGAAAGCCGCTTCGACGAAATCGTGGCTGAGGATCTCACCGCCGAGGGGAGCGGCTCCAGGCAAGCGCGGCAGATCGCAAAACTCGGCGAATGCGTGCAGGCGCAGGATCGCGTTATGACCCCAATAGTTGCCTTCGCCGAGCTGCCAGAACGCAAGTCCGCTCGAGAGCATCGGGCTGCTCAAGCGTGCCGCGAACTGCACGAGGCGTGCGAACAGAGTCTCGCGGCCCGCAGGAATCGGCAGCGCCTGGATGATGCCGGCTTCCGGGTGCGCATCCATCATCCGCGCCAGTGCCACGATAGCGGTGCCGCTCATGATGCTGTCCGCGTCCAGCACGACGGCGTAGTCGTAGGCTCCACCCCACTGGCGTACGAAGTCCGCGATATTGCCGGCCTTGCGTCCGATGTTCTCCTGGCGGCGTCGATAAAAAATCCGTCCGCGTGCCCCGTGACGCTCGACGAGCGCCTTCCACGCCCGCTCCTCCGCCGCGCCGATTTCAGGCTTGCGCGTGTCCGAGAGGATGAAAAGATCGAACGCCGCCTGCTGCGGATGTGCACTCAGAGACGACCAGATGACGTCGAGGCCCGCCGCCACGCGCGTGGTGTCCTCGTTGTAGATCGGCATGACAACAGCCGTTCGCCCGCGTAGCGTGCGGCCAGCGACCTCGTCCTGGTGCAGCACGGCCGGATCGCGGCCGATGAGCCGGATCACGAAGCCCGCGATGGCAGTCCAGAAGGCGCCCGTGATCCACGTGAACAGCATGAAGAACAACACGAGGCCCGCGCGCTCGTAACCGGTGAAGCCATTCGCCTTGAGAATGTCGTACATCAGACCGCTTGCAAGGAGGGCGGTCAGCAGCGTCAGTCCGAAGAACAGAGCTCTTCGGCGGCGCGCGGTGTGCTTCAGGCGTTCGGGTGTCATGCGTGCGATCCTCGTCCTCCCCTGACTTCCCCGACGCAATTCACGGTCCCGCCATTCGGTGTGCGCGGGGCGGTGCGGACTCGCGTTGCATGCAGGGTATTCATCAGGGATTCAACAGGTAAGTCCAAGTTTCGGTCAGCGCTTCGCCGTACAGAGTGAGATAACACCGCAGCTCGACGGGCTTGTCGCCGGTCGGCTTGAGCCGCATGGCCATGCGCCATACTCCCGTTTCGGGCAGGCGCTCCACCGTGATGGCGTCAGCCTGTCCGTTCGTCGTGGTGATCTCGGCCTGCACCGGCTGCGCGGAATTCAATACATCGAGGTCGCCGCCCGCAAAATCAACCAGGACACGGCGCGTACCCGGGTTAGCTTGAGCGACACCTGGCACCGTACCGCCGAAGCGTGTAGCGATTGCACGTCCACCCGGAGGCCACACGGGCGCACGCGAATAGGCCGACAGCAGATATGAAAAGCTGATCGGCTTGTGCGGCTGGACGGGCGCTTCGGGCACCCAGTACGCGACGATGTTGTCGTGAATCTCCTCGTCCGTGGGAATCTCGACGAGCTCGACTCCGCCCTTGCCCCAATCCCCGAGCGGCTCGACCCAATAGCTCGGGCGCAGCTCGAAGCGCGATTCGTTGTCCTGGTAGTGCGTGAAGTCCCGATCCCGCTGCGCCAGTGCGAAACCGCGCGGCCGCTGATCGATGAAGCGATTGACGCGCAGGTCTTTCGGATTCACCAGCGGGCGCCACAACCATTCCCCGCCGCCGGTCTGCATCATCAGTCCATCGCTGTCATGCACTTCCGGGCGGAAATCGTCGAACTTACGCCCCACTGTGCCGTTCTCGCCGTACAGGAACATGGACGTCAGCGGCGCAATGCCGATCTTCTCGATCGCGCGCCGCGGATACAGCTCACCGGTGACCTGCACTTGGGTGTTGGTCCCGGGGCGCAGCTCGAACTGGTAGGCACCGGTCACGCTCGGGCTTTCCAACACCGCGTAGATGGTGAGCGTGCGCTGCTTCGGATCGGGACGCACCAGCCAGAAATCGGTGAAGTAAGGAAATTCTTCGCCGCCTGCGGTGGCCGTGTTCACCGCGAGCCCACGCGCCGAAAGACCATATAGTTGGCTGCGCCCCAGCACGCGGAAATACGACGCGCCCAGAAACACCATGACCTCATCCTTGTAGGCGGGTGTGTTCAGCGGGTAATGAATACGGAATCCCGCGAAGCCGAGATCGGCCGGCAGCTTGGTGAGCGCCGGCACGAGAGGCCCGAACTCGAACATGGAGGGGCTGTAGGAAATTGCGCGCACGCCTTCTGAACTCACTTCGTTGACATTGACGCGACGGTCGAAGTTGAAGCCACGGTGAAAGAACTGCACTTCGAAGAGCGCGTGGTCGTACCAGAGTGCGCTCGCGCGGTGAAAACGGATGTCGCGGAACTGGTCGTAATTCAGCTTCGCGAGATTCTGCGGCAGGTTCGGTGAACGGCTCCTGTACGGGTGCGCGGCGCGGTCTTGAGCCATGCGTTGGACGGTCGCGAACGTGAATGGCGGGCGGGCTACCTGCCGGGGTGCGTTTGTCGGAACGCCCGCGGCATTGGAGAACAGGAATACCGCGATCACGGCGGCAATCTGGAGTCGCTGTTGCGGAAACACGGAATCTCCCTTGGGCGTCGGCGGCGCATTGTCCACTTTCTTCACGCCAAGCGGCCCCACCTGTCGCTACTCTGCGACAAACTGAGGAGAGTGAAGTGGGACCCAAAAGGATTGTGTCAGCGCCGCAGGCGCCGGGAATCCGAAAAGCGTGTCAGAGGGGGCTTACAGCGCTTGGCCGTAAGCCTGCGGCGCAGCATCGGCGCCCTGCGCCAGTCGCTGCTGCAGCCGCTCCTCATCCACCCTGCCGCACCATTTCGCGACGACCAGGGTGGCGACGCCGTTGCCGATGAGATTGGTGAGGGCGCGAGCCTCGGACATGAACTTATCGATGCCGAAAATCAGCGCCAAGGCGGCCACCGGAACATGACCAAGCGTGGAAAGGGACGCGGCGAGAACGATGAAACCGCTTCCGGTCACACCGGCCGCGCCCTTCGAAGTCAGCAGCAGCACGAGCAGCAGCGCGAGCTGATGCCACAGGTCCAGGGGCGTATTCGTAGCCTGGGCGATGAACACGGCCGCCAACGTAAGGTAGATGGAGGTGCCGTCGAGATTGAACGAGTAGCCGGTGGGGATCACGAGACCCACTACGGCCGGATGTACACCCAGGTCCTCGAGCTTCGCCATCATTCGCGGCAGCACGGATTCGGATGACGAAGTGCCCAGCACGATGAGCAGCTCGTCGCGGATGAAACGGATGAATCTGAGAATGGAGAAGCCGTGCCACCTTGCGATCGAGCCAAGGACGACGAGCACGAACACGACGCACGTGAGGTAGAAACACGCCATCAACGCGCCGAGATGCACCAGCGCGCCCACGCCGTACTTGCCGATAACGAAGGCCATCGCCCCGAATGCGCCGAGCGGAGCTGCGCGCATCACGAGGCCCACGATCTGAAACAACACCGCCGACGACTTCTCGATGAATTCAAACACAACGCTGTTGCGTCCACCGGCGGCATGTAGAGCGAATCCGAACAGGATCGCCAGGAGCAACACCTGCAGGACGTCGCCCTTCGCGAACGCATCGAAGAAGGTGTTGGGAATGATGGCGAGCAGATAGTCGACCGCTCCCGGCATCCCGCCCTGCTTCACGTACTGAGCGACCGATTGCGTGTCGAGGTTCGCCGGGTTCACGTTCATGCCCGCGCCGGGCTGCAACACGTTGACGACCACGAGTCCGACGATGAGCGCGAGGGTCGTCACCACCTCGAAATACAGCAGCGCGAGTCCGCCGGCTTTGCCGACCTCGCGCAGCTTCTCCATTCCGCCGATGCCCGTCACGACCGTGCAGAAGATGATCGGCGCGATCAGCATCTTGATGAGCTTGATGAAGCCGTCGCCGAGGGGTTGCATCGCCTGCGCGGCATGCGGATGGAAAATGCCCAGAACGATGCCGGCCGCAATGGCGACCAGCACCTGGAAATACAGCGTGCGGTAGAGTTTCGTCCGCTTCAATGCGCGTTCGTCGCGGCCGGGGTGGGGGCCAGGGTGCGGCCGGCGGCGCGAGCCTATCAGTTTTTGGCGCTCATGATCTCGCCCTTCTCATCCAGCAGCGGGATGTGATAGGCGCTCAGAATCTCGTTGATCTGCGGGTGGTGCGAGCCGATCCAGGCGTCAAGTGTGTCCTTCCATTCCTTCTCGCCGAAGCGCAGGCCCATGGACATCTCGTAGTCGAACCTGATGCCGGGGTCGGGTTTGAACGGCAGGATCACCCACGCGGGAGCGCCCGTGTGATGGTTGACGAGGAAGCCGGCAACCGGACCCCATACGATCGCAGCGTCGATCCTGGCCGCCGTCAGGTCGCCCGCGATGACGCTCTGCGGGTTCACATTCGGATCGCCGCTCTGCGCCGCATAAAGCTGAGCGTGATCCAACAGGTTGTTCTTCAGCACCCAGTCTGAGCCCGGTGTCTGCGCGAATATTCCAACACGCAAGGCATGCAGCCTGGCGGGCGGCAACGTCAGGACTTCCGCCGCGCTCTTCAGATCACGAAAGTCGCCGTTCGCGGGGGCGACGATCGCGTACGTCGAGCGCATATAGGCCTGGGTCGTTGCAGTCAGGTCATAGCCCTTCGGCACGCCGATGATCACGTCGCACTTGAACTGGTGTGTGGTGTCATCCTGCGCGCGGAGCGTGTTGCGCACGAACCCCATGCGCTGCGGGAAGTAGGTGTATTCGACCTTGCGCTTCAGATCGTGCGCCAATGCTTCCGCGATCTTGTTCTCGTAGCCTTCGCCCTTGTTGTTGGACTGCGGCATGTTGTTCGCATCCGAACAGACTTTGAGCACTGTCGGATCCGGGTTCGCTGCCGCAGCCGGCGCCTCCGCTGTCGGCCCGGGCGAGGGTTGTGCGTGCGCGCTGCCTGCGAGCGCCAAGCCCATCGCTATGGCCATTGCGACGCCCGCCGCCATGGCACCGGTGCGCAGCCGATTCGGCCGATTCGCAGTGATCAATCTCATACAGCCTGAGCTCAGCGGCCGGCGCCGCTTACTTTCCCGGTATGGGATACAGATGGCCCGTCATGATATTCCCGTCGGAGCGCCCCTTCAGAAAGGCGTACAGGTTTTCCCAGTTATCTGTGACCATCTTGACGCCGCCGAAGTTCGGCATGCCCTTCTCGAGCCGGCCTTGCGTGATCGTGGTGTGAAACTGATCCTTGGTCAGGACCTTGAGCGAGTTGACGAGGGCGGGGCCCACCAGGCCTTCCTGATTCGGCCCGTGGCAGCGCTCGCAAGCCATGGCGCGCCATGTCTTCCAGCCCATCAGAGTCTTCGCATCGACCTTGTTACCGTCGACGACTGTGTACAGCGCGGTCTTGGCGTCGTGTCCGTTTCCCTTCGGAGCGTCTGCGGCGCTCACCGCCACGGGCAGGCACAAACTGGAGCAGGACAGTAACGACAACAGCAGGGCCGGGCGCTTCAACCGCATGATTTCCCCTCCGACACAAACGCGCCACGCCGCTCGCGCGGCGTGGCGCGACAATCATCCGTTTTCGGTAAGAAACCCGATCGAACGCTTGCGGCGTCCGATCGGGTTCCGTTCCGCTTGAGGTCAGGTCTCGGGCAGCGCGAACACGAAGAGCGAGCCGCCCAACGTGGTGTACTTCGCGAGGTCCTTGTAGCCACCGACTGCTCCCAGTCCCGCGGTGCTCTCGGTGAGACCGGCTGCCATGCCGATTCCCGCCCAGCCGCCGATACCGGAGTACACGCCGACGTACTGCTTGCCGCCGTACTGGTAGGTGAAGACGTTGCCGATGATTCCGGAGGGCGTCTTGAACTTCCAGAGATCCTTGCCGTCCTTGATGTTCACGGCCTTGATGTAGCCCTCGAGAGTTCCGTAGAACGCTACGTCACCCGCCGTGGTCAACACACCGGACCATACCGAGAAGCGCTCGGGCTTCGAATAGACGATCTTGCCCGTAGCCGGATCCCAGGCGATGAAGTTACCCATGCCGCCGTGGCTGTTGGGTGTCGGGAACATCGTCAGCGTCGCACCAACGTACGGTTGGCCGGCGGTGTACTCGACCTGGAACGGCTCATACGTCATGCACACGTGGTTCGTGGGCACGAGCATGTAACCGGTCTTCGGATCGTAAGCCGACGGTTGCTCGTCCTTCGAGCCAAGCGCCGCGGGGCAGATACCCTTCACGTCTACGTCCGGCCCAGTGGTGCCCGGCGAGTATTTCTTGTCGACGGCCGGACGTCCGGTCTTCATGTCGACGCCCGTCGACCAGTTCACCTGCGGATCATACTTCTGCGCGACGAGGAGCTCGCCGGTCTCGCGGTTCAGCGTGTAGCCGAAACCGTTGCGATCGAAGTGCACCAGCGCCGGTACCTTCTTGCCTCCCATCGTGACGTCGATGAGCGGCACTTCATTGATACCGTCGAAGTCCCACTCATCGTGCGGGGTCATCTGGTAGACCCACTTCGTAGCTCCCGTGTCGAGGTCGCGAGCCCAGATGGTCATCGACCACTTGTTGTCGCCGGGACGCTGTGCAGGATTCCAGGTGCCCGGATTGCCGCTTCCGTAGTACAGCAGGTTCAGCTTCGGATCGAACGAGTACCAGCCCCAGGTGGTGCCGCCTCCAAGCTTGTACTGATCGCCCTGCCAGGTCTTGAGCGAGGAGTCCTTGCCGACCGGCGCCATCTTGCCGTTCGTCCAGGTCATCGTCTTCGCGCCGTCCATGAGCATTTCGGCGTCGGTGCCCTCGCTGTATCCCACCCAGACCTTCTTGCCGGTCTTGATGTCGTAGGCCGTCATGCGGCCGCGCACACCGAACTCGCCGCCGGAGATGCCCGTGAGCACCTTGTCCTTGAAGACATGCGGAGCGTTGGTGTTGGTTTCACCGATCTTCGGGTTGCCGTTCTTGACGGTCCATACCACCTTGCCGGTCTTGGCATCCAGCGCCACCAGCGTGGTATCCGCCTGTTGCAGGAAGATCTTGCCGTCGCCGTACGCGAGACCGCGATTCACCGTGTCGCAGCACATCACGGGAACGACATCGGCGTCCTGTTTCGGCTCGTACTTCCAACGATACGTCTGGTCCTTCAGATTGATCGCATACACGTTGTTCGGGAACGGCGTATGGATATACATCGTGTCGCCGATCACGAGAGGCGATCCCTCGTGGCCGCGCAGCACGCCCGTGGACATTGTCCACGCCACCTGCAGCTTGCCGACATTGCTCGCGTTGACTTGTTTTAATTCACTGTAGCGATGATTCGCGTTGTCCCCGGCCTGGGACGCCCAGTTCGCGGGATCGGCGATTTTCTGGTCCAGGTCGGCATCGGCAAGGGCGATGCTCGACGCCGCCGCGGCAGCGGCGAGGACGACGGCCCTCTTCAGAGCGGAACGATACTCGTAACTCATATCTCCTCCAGATAATTGTTCTCGGGAATTACGATCGCCTCCCTGCTCTTCATCGAAGACGAGTAGACAGAGAAGAAACCCTCCGCGCCAGACATGCAACCGGCGCATGTCTGCCACGCTCGGCATTCGGGGCGTATCAATACACCCGCAGTCTTCGGGCTGCAACACCAAACGCAGGCGGAACACATCAGCGCTCCGTAGTGGAACACACTTCATCGGCGTAGGATGCACGCCTCACCGGCCCGGCACTCACGTCGGGGATGGGGATGGTATGGCCGTACGATCGTCAAGCTGGACCGCCACGCTCGCAGCGCTGCTCGCTTCGTGTTGGAGCGCCGTCCCCGCACTGGCCGACGACGCACCCCGCAACAATTACCCCACCTATGCGCGCGTGCAGTTCGTTCAGGATTGTGCGGCGAGGGCCGGCGGAAGTGAGGCGGACGTGTACAAGTGCTCGTGTGTCATCGACAAACTCGCGCAGACGCTGACATTCGATGAATTCGTCGAGTCTTCCACCTTCGCGCATTACGCGACGCTGCCGGGGGAAGGCGGCGGGATCTTCCGTGATCCTCAGGGTGCGAAGGATCAGACGAAACGCTATCGCACGTTGGAAGCAGACGCGTATCGCAGTTGCGGCCTGAAGCCCGCGGCTGCCGGGCGTTAGTCAGCTACTTCAATCGCTTACGAGCGCAATGTGCGCTTGCGCACCGAGCGACCGGATGTGCCCTGCGCAGCGCCGTGCGTGTTGAATCAGGGCCCGATCGCAAGTCCCCACGGCGAGCTGCCGACCGGGACGGTCTTGATGACGGTCAAGCTCGAGGTGTCGATGATCGAGACATCGTTGGAAGGACCGTTGGCGGTATAGAGCCGCCGCCCGTCGCCCGATAGCGCGATGCCCCAGGGTCGCTTGCCCACGGCGATCTCCTTCAACAGCTTCGGCCCGTCGAGCGAGATCGCAGCGACTGTGCCGCCGCGGCCCGTGCTGATATACAGCCGGCCGGCCTTTGCATCGAGCGCAACTCCCATCGGGCGCGCGTCCTTGCCCAATTGCAACAGCTTGCTGACCGGGGCTCCCTGCGGCATCGCAGCGCGATACACGGACGAGTCGAATTCCGCTGAAATATAGATGGTTGCGTTGTCCGGGGTGAACGCTACATCGCGTGGCCGCTGGCCGACGCTGATGGTGTGCAGTACAGCAAACGACTTCGCATCGATCACCGTCACGGAGTTGCCGGTTTCGTTCGTCACGATCACCCAACGCCCGTTGGGCGACACCCGCACTCCCTCGGGCTCGTTCCCCACGCGCACGGTCGCTTCGAGCGCTCCGTTGGCCACGTTCAGCACCGACAGAGTCGATGCGTCCTCGTTCGAAATGAACAGCCGCTTGCCGTCGGTGCTGAGATCGAACTGTTCCGGATCCGACCCGGACTTCAACACCTTGAGGAGCTTCGCCGACGCCGTATCGATCACTGCAATACCGTCGGCCAGCAGGTCGCGTTTGAGCTTTGCGCACTCCTCGTCCGGCACCGACGGCGGACACTTCGGCAAGCCGCTGACGGCGACGTAAAGCCGTGATCCGTCGTGACTTAGTTTGATTCCGCGCGGCCGCTTGCCGACTGCGATGGTGGTGAGTGTGTTACCGCTTTCGGCGTCGAGCACCGTGACCGACTCGCCATCCTCATTCGAGACATACACGCGAGCGGCTTGGGCGGTTAGCGGTATCACCGCTGCCGCTACTGCAGCAGCGAAGCAAAGCGCGCGCAGCCGGCGCACTGGATTCGAAGAGGTTGCGATGTGTGACATGAGCGGTGCGGGTCTCCACAAGAGGCCACAAGGGGCGGTGGCGCCAGCGAGCATATCGCCTTTGGTCGGGTATGAGGACCGGGCTGCGGTCCCGGGGTTCCGAAGGCCCGCGCCGCAGGGTGTAAGGCGAACGAGCGGCGCCGGGGAATGCGGTCGAATTCTTCGGCACAGAGGCGTCAAAAAATCGTCCAAATGAGGGCGCCCGGGTGTTCCGGCGTCGGGTCGAAGTGTTCCGCTAGATGAACACAGTCGACCCGCTCGGCGGGTCGCGGCGCCACGGCTTGGCCTCGAAATCGGCTCACAAGGCCGCAAACGACGTCCGGTGCGCAGCACTCTTGTGCAAACGGCCGGCCCCCGCCCGCCCTTGGTGCGCACTCCTCAACCCAACATCCGGCGCCACGGGCGCGGCGCGAAACAGGCGATCGAAACGGCTGGCATCGGTCTTGCTTGTGAAGAGGTGTCCGCACCCACAAACTACCTGAGGAACTCTCGATGAACCGGCCGACGCTCCTCGCGACATGGCTTGCGACTTCGCTGGTGCAGGGATGCGCAACCTCGCCGCCACAGGCCGTGGACCAGTCCTCCGTGACGCCCGCAGCTCCCGCGCCCCGAGCTATGTCCACCCCATCGATCTCGACGGCAGTACACGCGATTCCCGTCACGCACATGACTGAAGTCCCCATCGAGCAAAACGCGCCGCCCGCAGCCGGCCATCCGTTGACGTCGGTCGTGGTGACGCAATGCAATCTGATAGTCGCCGTCTACCTCACGATGGCTGACGGCCGCCTGCTGCGATTCGATCACAGCGCCGAGATGCCCGCAGATCAACTCCTGTCGATGGCATATACCGCAACGCGCAGCGAACGAGTCGAAGTCTCATGTAACGACACCGGTTCGGTAGGTTACGAGCACCACGAGCCGTTGTGACGGCCCGTTCGAGCACCGCAATGTGACCGCCGTCACACGCGAACCGTTGCGCCAAGGCTCGCCCAATGGCGCGTACCCGGCCCGTGATGACGACCGCCCTGCCTTGTACTTGCATGCAAAAGTCCCCAACTCTTATATATAGGCGTGCGGGCGAGCGCCTCGGGGCGTGCGCAGCACCTTGAGCGAGGCGCTGTAGCATTCTGGCCGATACGCAACAACCGTAAGGCGGACAATGGGTTGCGGTCGCGCAATCCAATACAAGTGACCGCAAAAGCGCGGCAGACGTGCTACGTTAGCGCGCACTCAACCCCTACAGGCATTGCATGACGAACAGCACTATTCCCGCGTCGGCAGCACCGCGTGAGCCGAGCACACGGAGTCAAGAACCGGCCCCTCTGATGTGGACCACCACACTGCTGTTTTCCCTCACCATGCTTGCGGCGATCGTGCTGGTCCCCTGGTACGGGCTGACCCACGGATTCTCCGCCGGGTCCTGGGCCTTTTACGCCTTCTTTCTGATCGCGAACGGACTGTCGATCACCGGCGGCTATCATCGCCTGTGGGCGCATAAGACCTACGACGCGCATTGGTCCCTGCGGCTGTTCTTCATGATCTTCGGCGCCATGTCCCTGCAGAACAGCGCGTTCGCCTGGTGCAGCGGTCATCGGACCCATCATCTGAACGTCGATGACGTCGACCTCGACCCCTACTCGATCAAGCGCGGCTTCTGGTTCGCGCACATCGGCTGGATGCTGCGGGAGTATCCGAGCGGCAAGCCGGACTTTACGAACATCCCCGACCTGCGCCGCGATCCGCTGCTGCAGTTTCAGCACCGCTTCTACGTTCCGCTCGTGCTGGTGACGAACATCGGCTTCCCGCTCGCAGCCGGATGGCTCGTGGGCGATGTGTGGGGCACGTTCATTCTCGCCGGAATCCTGCGGCTCGTCGTCAGCCATCACGTTACGTTCTTCATCAATTCGCTCGCCCACATGTGGGGCTCGCGGCCGTATACGGACAGCAACACTGCGCGCGACAACCCGTTTCTCGCCTTCGTTACCTATGGCGAGGGATACCACAACTTCCATCACATCTTTGCGCACGATTACCGCAACGGCGTGCGCTGGTGGCAGTTCGACCCGACCAAGTGGATCATCGCGTCACTGCAGTATGTCGGACTGACGCGCCGCCTGAAGCGCACGCCGCACTTCCAGATCCAGCGCGCGCTGCTCGCCATGCAGTTCACGCGCGCACAGGAGAAGTTGGCCAAGCTGCACCAGACTGGCGGGCATTCGCAGATCGAGCAGCTCCGGCAGCGCATTGCGCACGAATACGACACCTTCCTCGCCGCGGTCGCCGATTGGGCCAAGGTGAAGGAGCAGTGGCTCGAAGAGAAAAAGCGTGAGGTCATCGAGCACTGGGAGCACGCGAACTTCCAGAAACGGCTGAAGGAAATCGAGCGCCGCCTGCGGATGCAGCGGCGGCGGATGCGAGTCCTGCACGCGCAGCTCGCGTAGCGGCTCTTCAGTCAGGGGCGGCTTGAGGTTGCGGTCGCGTTGCGACCGTTTCGCAGCAAGCCGCAAGGGCCGCATCCGATCGTCCCGCTCGCGCGCATCGGATCCCTGCCTTGTCGGCACGGATGTCTGCCCATTCAGCGTCACCCCCGGTGAAGAGATCTGAAAACTCTTTGCCGTAACCCGCGATGTACGCCTCGGACACACTGCAGTGGAGCGCGATCGTCCCCGCTGCCAGGCAATGAGCCCGCTTGTCCGCAATTCCGGTTGGAATCCGGTCGCGCACCGCCCGCATGCACCCGTAGCTGGAAGGCGCCACTCGTTCCCCTCCGGCGAGCGTCATACATGCCGAAAGAGCCATTGCGGCCGCCACCAGAAGGCTTGCGCGAAGCGGCCGGCTGCGATTCATAGCTACCCGTCCCATCCTTGCCATTAGTTGAGCATGGTTGCACCATTCGCACCATGGGACGCATTTTCGAAGTCAGAAAACACACGATGTTCGCGCGGTGGAACCGCATGGCGAAGCAGTTTGCCCGGATCGCGAAGGACATCACCATGGCCGTGAAATCCGGCGGCTCCGATCCGGCGTCGAATCCAACGCTGCGGCGCGTGATTCAGAATGCGCGCGCCGTGAACATGCCGAAGGATAAAGTCGAGGCGGCCATCAAGCGCGCCTCGGGCCGCGATGCAACCCTCTATCAGCAGGTGGTCTACGAAGGCTACGCGCCGCACGGAGTCGCCCTCCTCGTCGAGACCGCGACCGACAATCCAACTCGGACCGTGGCCGGCGTGCGCAACATCATCACCAAGGGCGGCGGCAATCTCGCGACCCACGGCAGCGTCAGCTTCCTGTTCAAGAAGATGGGCGTGTTCCGTCTGAATCCTGAAGGCATCGACCAGGACGACCTCGAGCTCTATCTCATCGACCACGGGCTCGAGGAGATGGGCGAGAGCAGCGGCGAGAAAGGCGAGCCGCAACTCGTGATCCGCTGTGCGTTCGGCGATTTCGGCCACCTGCAGGAAGCACTCGAGAAACGCGGCATCACACCGCTATCGGCTGAGCATGAGTATATCTGCACCGTCCCCACAGAACTGCCCGAGGCGCACGCTACCGAAGTCTTGGAAGTGATCGACAAACTCGAGCAGGACGAAGACGTGCAAAAGGTCTTCCACACGCTGGCCTGACAGGCTGGCGCACCCGCTGTGGACGATTACTCTCTGGAGCTCGCTCGATCTGCCGACGCACCGCGTCTTGCCGAAATGTCGCAGTCGTTGGTGGAATCGGGTTTGCGGCCGGCGTGGATCGCATCCCGTATTACGTGGCACATGCGCCATCCCGAGAGCATCGTGCTCACCGCGCGATTGGCCGCTCAGCCGGAATTTGTCGCGGCGTTCGCGATCATGCGCTTCGCAGACGACACCGCTCATTTGAACTTGCTCGCGGTCGATCCTGCGCACCGGCGGCGACATCTCGGGCGCCAGCTCGTCAACTGGTTGGAAGACACGGCGACGACCGCCGGAACCTTCGTCATCGCTCTGGAGCTGCGCGTTACGAACGAAAGCGCTTTGGCGTTCTATCTGTCGCTGGGGTACAAGGAACTGGGTCGCGTAGCCGGGTACTATCAGGGTATGGAGGCCGCCATTCGGATGTCGCGCGACATTCGCACGACGCTCGGCGCCGTGCCCGGCGCCAGGCACGCGGCTCCCTGAGACTCAATCCGGCAGCGGTGTGACCTGGCCCAGCAGCGCATCCTCGAAGCCGAAGTTACGCAGATCGGCGATCCGTTGCGGATAAAGAATCCCGTCGAGGTGATCGACCTCGTGTTGGACCACACGCGCGTGAAAACCCTCGACCGTACGATCGATGGGAGCGCCTTCGCCATCGAAGCCCTGATAGCGCAGGCGCGTGAACCGCGGCACCAGGCCGCGCATACCCGGAACCGAAAGACAGCCTTCCCAACCTTCTTCCTGCTCATCTGCCAACGGCGTGAGCACAGGATTGACAAGCACCGTGTACGGAACCGGCGCGACGTGGGGGTAGCGCGGGTTTTCGCGTAACTCAAAAATGACGACGCGCAGGCCGACTCCGATCTGCGGTGCTGCAATCCCCGCACCGCTCATCGCGCGCATCGTGTCGTCCATGTCGGCGACGAGAACCTCGAGGTCACGGTCGAATTGCGCCACGGGCGCGGCTACCTGCCTCAACAGCGGATGGCCCATCTTCAGAACAGTCCGGATCGCCATGTCCGTATTTTACCAGTCGCGCACGCGCAAATCCGCAGCGCTTCCCCGCCAATGTCAGAACGTGACGGGGCGTGCCAGGAAATCCTCGGTGCCGAACAGCATCTCGAACCCAATGCCGATGCCTAAGCTACGGTCACGGTGCTGATCCCGGAAATCCCTGGGCCAGTCCACGCTGGTGCGCACTTCCATGATCAGCCAGCGGCGCAGGATGCTCTGCCGGTACGCCACCTTCATGCCGTAATCGTGCAGCGGTACCGGAGCGTTGGACTCGCCGTCGAATCCGATTTCCACCGCAATGGCGTGACGGTTCGGAAAGCCGCGCATTGCGAGGATTGCGGCGTAGCCGCGCGTGCCCCGGGTTTCCTGGGCGACCGTGCCCGAGGCCGTCCACCGCACCAGCCAGCGCAGATCGAAGATGCGCTCGAGATCGACGCGCGACGTGGCACCCAGTCCGTCGCTGTGCTGCCAGAACACGGTCTCGCGCAATGACAACAGCCCGTTCTCCGAAGTGCCGTGCTCGAAGACATAGCTGCCCTTGATGTAGGGGTCCATCGGAAACGCGAGCCGCACGCCGGCACCCGCATCGAAGTAGCCGTTCTGTTTGGGCGGCTCGTGAAAGGACAGTCCGAAGATCGTCTGATCTTCCGAGGCCGGTCCGTACTGCCGTTGGAACGCCCCCGAGGGCTCATCCCGTTCGGTGATGTATTCTTCCGGATTGACGCGGCCCACGAATGCATGAAAGCGCTCATCGATCTGCGGCAGCGGAAAGTTGGCATTGAAACGTAGCTGCGTGCGCAGGTGATTGTATTGATCCCAAAGCAACGCGGGAGCGATGCTGCCGTACGCGCCATGCTGATAGATCTGCGCATCCTGGTCCGAGCCGAACCACCGGTCGACCTTCATCGATGAATGCCAGACGGCGTCGTAGAGTTCCTGGTGCGTGCGATCGAGCCAGTGATACCGGTCGGGCGTGGCTGGCGGACCCGTGGAGGGAGTTGGCGTGGCGTCAGCGGGGCTCGCGGAGGAAGGCGGCGCCGGTGAAGTGCCCGGCGGTGTCGTCGGCGGAGTCACCTGCAGAGTTGCCTGCGGTGTGGTCAACGGTGTGGCCGGCGTGGTGGCAGGCGCGATGGCCGGCGTGGTGGCAGGCGCCTCATCCCGCGAATCCGTCAACGCCGGCATTCTCGCATCCGCGCTCAAGCCGGGGCTGGCCACAGGAAGCATGTCCTGCGCGCAGGCAAAGCTGCCCACTCCGAGAATCAGCCCGCACGCAGCGGTTCGTTCAAGCCATCGCACGAGCAACGAGACTCCTTACAATTAGAAACCCGCTGCGACGCCCTCGGTTCCAAAACCGGCTAGCTCGGAGCCATAATGTGCTTTGGCGGCGGTAGCCACCGTGATCGGCCCGCGAAAGGCCTCATCGGCGGTGTGACGTGAGTCTCGTTGCGCTGGGAGCGGCCAGCGCAGGCACGCTGGTCATTCCCGAGTCGGTCGTCAGCCGGTCGGCGGGATGGAGATGTGGTGGTCGCGGAAGATCAACGGCCGCTCCTGCGTTTCTACTGGGCCGCGTGCCGCGTGCTCGACGGCGTCAGTGACGCGCGCGTGATGGGGCGAAAGATCACACACCGGATCGGCATTGTCCGCGTCTCCCGTGAGTAGAAACGCTTGGCAGCGGCAACCGCCAAAATCCTTCGTTTTCTCCGAGCAGCTACGGCACGGCTCCTTCATCCATGAGTCGCCGCGGAAGCGATTGAACGCCTGCGAGTCGTACCAGATCGACTCGATGCTCGCATCGCACACGTTCGGTAAATTCAGACTCGGCAGCATTCGCGCTGCATGGCACGGCAGCGCCAGTCCATCGGGCGCTACAGTCAGGAAGACGGAGCCGAGCCCGTTCATGCACGGCTTCGGTCGTGTCTCGAAGTAGTCCGGCACCACGAAAAAAATCCGCATGCGCTCGCCGAGCCGGTCACGAAATTGCCGTGTTACGGCTTCGGCCCGCTGCAACTGTTCCCGGCTGGGCATGAGTTGCGCGCGATTGAGCCACGCCCAGCCGTAATACTGAGTGTTGGCCAGCTCGACGTACTCCGCGCCCATGCTCTCCGCCATGGCG
>FTEM01001776.1_pt1 | contig 20127 bp, 14 predicted proteins | sample 1640201 | NCBI WGS metagenome assembly FTEM01 (sample SAMEA3914816, study PRJEB12502) | metagenome | biome: forest; material: soil | place: USA | collected 2011-09-16 | depth 0.3 m | reverse complement strand
GTGGGTGACCGTGACCGGGCCACCACGGCGGATCTGCTCGCGGAACAGCGGCACGACCGAGCCGGAAGAGGCGAGCACGTTGCCGAACCGGACCATGCAAAAGCGCGTGTTCGCCGAGCGTTCCTGCAACGCCTGCAACACGAGCTCTGCAAGGCGCTTGGTGGCGCCCATCACATTTGCCGGATTTACCGCCTTGTCGGTCGAAATGAGAACGAAGGTTTCGACTCCGCTCTCGAGCGCCGCCTCGGCCGTGTACCAGGTACTGATGACGTTGTTGTGGATACCCTCAACGACGTTGTGCTCGACGATCGGCACGTGCTTGTAGGCGGCGGCGTGGTAGATGGTCTGCACGCCGCAGGTCCCGATGACCTCGCGGACGCGGTGGCGGTGGTGGGCGTTGCCGAGGAGCGGCAGCACTTCGACATCCAGGCCTTCCTTGGACGCAAGCTCGTTGAGCTCGCGCTCGATGTGGTACAGCGCGAGCTCCGACATCTCGAACAGCACGAGCCGACGGGGACCGAGTCGAATGATCTGCCGGCACAGCTCCGAGCCAATCGATCCGCCGGCGCCGGTCACCATCACGCATTTGTTTCGGATGCAGGCGTCGAACAGCTTCGGGTTGGGAGGCACGGCATCGCGACCCAGCAGATCGCTGACGTCGACGTCACGCAGCTCATCGATGCTGGCTTTGCCAGCGATGATGTCGGAGAGATCAGGCAGCGACTGAACGTGGACACCGAGCGGCTCGAGCGACGCGAGAATCTCGCGGCGGCGCCGACGCGAGGCGGACGGCATGGCGAGCAGAATGCGATCGATGCCGTGCTGACGCACGAGTCTGGGCAGGTCGCGCGCATCGGATACGCGAATGCCATTGATCTGGCTGCCCTGCAGCGATTTCTTGTCGTCGACGAATGCCACTGGCTCGAAATGCGGGCCGCCAATGAGCACCGACGAGAGACGCGCGCCCGCGTCGCCAGCGCCGTAGATCGCCACCCGCGCGGGCGGATGGCCATTACGCGTACGCGAGAACAGATAGCGCACCACGAAGCGGCTGCCTACCACGTACAGCAGCGCAAGCGCCCAGTAGATCGCGATTGCAGAGAGCGGCAGTTGCGCACTCGCATCCAGGCGATCGTACGCGGCGAGAATCAGCACTGAGAGACTGACTCCGCAGACGACCATGATCATCGCCCGCGGTCCCATGAAGCGGATGATGGCGCGGTACAGCCCGAGCACGAGGAATATCGTCAATGCCGAGCCGACTGCGACGAGGAAATAGCTGAAGTGAATCGGTGGGCTGAAGCTATCGGATTTCAGTACCAGCGCGGCCCAAAGCGCGATCGGCATCACGATCGCATCCGATATCAGCATGATGGCGCGCTTGGCGCTGCGAGGCATTTCGACCAGCGCATCGGCAATTGCCGGAACGCGCCGAATCTGTCGTCCGTCTGTGTACTTGTCCGTCATCGATCACCTGCGGGTATGCGCCGTCGGGAACCCATCCGCCGCCACGAGCCCGCCCCTATCCCCTGGCAATCTGTCCGCTCCGCCCGACATCTGCTGATGCGGCGCGCGGCGGATTCTATCGGAACGCTTCAGTGTAATCGACATAAATTCAGCCGGTTACAGGGATGACGGCACGAGGAGCCCGAACCGGGTCGCATCCGATGGGGTGTGGGGGTCGAACAAGTGGTGCATGGATGCGTGCCCGGCCGCCCCTGCAGTAGCAATTGCGACTCCCGGTTCTGATAGGAACGAAACTCAATCCGCTCCCACAGCCATCGCCGCGAGGCCGAGATATTCGTGGACGGCGCGCTCCGTTCGCCGCAGCCCAGTCGAACTCGGCAGCAGTTGAGAGAAGGAAAAGCGCAGGCTGCCGGCGCGATGGTCGGCCGGCGCTGGAATCGCATTGACCCCCGCGCGCGCCATGCATTTCATGGCACGCGGCATGTGGTAGGCGGACGTCACCAGCACGAAGGGCCGCTGGCCGACTTTCTCGCGGAGCGCGGCCGCTTCCTCGGCGGTATCCAGCGCCCGGTCAGAAAGGACGATGGGATTGCGGATCACCGCGAGCTCCCGGACCAGGCGCGCATAGCCGTCTGCCGCCGGCTCATCCGGCCCAAAAGCGCCTCCTGAGAGGATCAGAGGAGTCTGCGGGTGTCGCACCGCGAGCCGGATCCCCTCGACGATGCGCGCCAGACCGTCCTCGTCCAGCGCGGACGTGATCGGATAGCCAGTGCGCGGCACGTAGTTGCTACCGAGCACTGCGATTGCTGCGATGTTGCCCGTGGAGTAGTCCTCCGGCAGAGGCGGATAGCGCGTTTCGAGTGGGGTCAGCATCAGGTTGCCGGTGAGAGGCAGTGCACCGACATAAGCAATGACAACTGCCGCGATCGCTAGCGCTCGCGACCATTTTCTCCATCGAAGCAGGCGGCTCACCAGCGCAGCAAGCCCGACCACGGTTGCTGCGGCGAGCGGCGCAGACAGAAAGCTCACAGCATGAGCAATTAAGAACATCAGTGTCGAGCGATCCTCGCTGGAGTTCCGCGGCCGGCGCGCGATTCTATAGTATGCGATCCATCGCACACGGCCGATGTCGAGCATGTCCAAGAACGGTGGAAGAAGAGTGTGGTTGATCACAGTCGGAGAACCGTTACCCAAATTCTCCGCCGGCGACCGCGCGTGGCGCACCGGCTATCTCGCAGGGCTTCTGGCGTCTCAAGGCCACGACGTAACGTGGTGGGCGTCGTCGTTCGATCACTTTCGCCGCGAACAACTCGTCTCAGGCTCCGAGCGTGTCGTCGTCGATCCGGGTCTCACCCTGCAGTTCCTCAAAGGCCGGGACTACACACGCAACGTTTCCATCGCCCGCCTCGTGAACCACTGGCAGATCGCGCGCGAGTTCCGCCGCCTGGCTGCCGCACTGCCGCGGCCGGATGTGATACTTGCTTCGTTTCCGACCATCGAGCTGTCGCGCGAAGCGGTCCGCTTCGGTCGCGCGCAGGGCATTCCGACGTGGCTCGACATCCGTGACCTGTGGCCCGATGAAATGCTCGATCGCGTGCCCCGCCGCCTGCGCCCGGTCGGCCGGTGGGCTCTCGCACCGATGTATGCCGCCGCCCGCGAAGCACTGAGTGGCGCCACCGGACTGATCGCCATCTCCAACAGTTTCCTCAGCTGGGGACTTGCGTTCGCGCGCCGCGAACGTCGCGCGAACGATCACGTCCTGCCGATGGGCTACACCGGCAAGCTCGACTTTCCGGCGCCCGACGACGCCACACACGCCGCGCTCGCGGCACTGGGCGTCGATCCGGCAAAGCGCATCTTCTGGTTTGCCGGCACGTTCGTCGGCAACATCGATCTCGGCACGGTGATCGAGGCAGCACGCACCTTGCGCGATCACCCGCAGATCCAGTTCGTGTTGAGCGGCACCGGCGAACGCGACAAGGAATGGCGCGAACAGGCGCGCGGCTTGCCGAATATCGTCTTCACGGGATGGGCCGGCAAGCAAGCACTTTCCTGCCTCGCCTCGATGGCCTGGGCAGGTCTCGGTGCGTACCGCAAGGGAGCGAGCATGAGCTTGCCCAACAAGGTGTTCGAATACATGAGCGCCGGCGTGCCGGTGCTCCTGAGTCTCGGCGGAGAGACGCGCGAGCTCGTGGTCGAAAACGATATTGGCCTCGCCTACGAGGCCGGCGACGCGGCTTCGCTTCGCGCGGCGGTACTGCGCATCGCAGACGACAGCGCCTTGCGCGCGAGGCTTTCGGCCAACGCCAGGCGACTGTTCGATGAATCGTTCTCACCCCGTTCTATCTACGGCCGGTACGCCGAAGTACTCACGCAAACCCGCGTGCCGTCCTGACATCGGCCTGACCTTGCCTCGGCTTCGAGCGCAGCCGGACTTGTGTTATCTTGCCGGCCCGAAAGAGGCACCCTGCCCCTGCGAGCAAGGGTGAAATGATTCAATCCTTTGAGGATGTAACCTGAACGACACCGTCTCAGCACAGACGGCTGAAGTCGATTTTCTCGACGTAACCGAGCTGGCGGGAACCCCAATTACGGGTGAGCAGCTGGAGCGACTCAGTCACCGCTACGCTTGGGCAGCCGCGTACTGCAAAGATAAGGACGTTGCCGAGCTCGCCTGTGGCACCGGCCCTGGCCTCGGACTTCTCGCATCTGTTGCGCGCTCGCTGGAAGCCGGCGACGTGAGCGATCGCATGCTGCAACGGGTCCGCGGGCATTACGGCAACCGCATCGGCCTTGCACGCTTCGACGCGTTACAGATGCCCTATGCGGATGCGTCCAAAGACGTGCTCGTCATCTTCGAGGCGATTTATTACCTTGCCGACCTGCAGCGCTTCATCGCGGAGTGCCGCCGCGTGCTGCGACCGGGCGGTCATCTGCTCATCGCCACGGCCAACAAGGATTTGCCGGATTTCAACCCAAGCCCTCACAGCCACACCTATCCCGGCGTGATGGAGTTGCGCGACGAGTGCGGCAAGCACGGTCTGTCGGTCCGCTGCTTCGGCTACCTCGATACACAAGCCGTCTCGCTACGACAGCGAGTGCTCAGTCCGATCAAGCGCGTCGTGATAGGCCTCGGCCTCATGCCCAGGACGATGCGGGGCAAGCAGCTGCTCAAGCGACTCGTATTCGGCCGCCTCGTCACGATGCCGGCGGAGCTCGATACGCGTCAGATCCCGTATGTCGCGCCGACCGAGCTGCCGACCGACCGGCCGGATCATCGCCACAAGGTGATCTACTGTGCCGCGACGGTCGCCGGCGCCGCCTCTCCACGAGCTTGAACGCATGGCCAGGCTATTCGCCCCCCGCAGGGCGCGGGGACCTGTGCACACCGCCGTCCGGTGGCCCGGCCCTGTCATGACCCTTTCCACTCAGGACACTCTCAATCAGGACCCACCCGCATGAGGACCGAGCGAAAGATCCCGTTCTTCAACTACCCGGCGCTGTTCGCCTCGCACGAGCAGGAGCTGATGGCACTGCTGCGCGACGTGATGAGCCGCGGCGCCTACATCCTGCAGAAGGACCTCACGGAGTTCGAAGCGAATCTGCGTGCGTTCCTCGGTGTGAAACATGCCATCGGGGTCGCGGACGGCACCAATGCGCTGAAGCTGTGTCTGCTCGCAGCGGGTGTCGGCCCCGGCGATGAGGTCATCGTGCCGGCGCACACGTACATCGCGAGCGCCGCGTCCATCCACTTCGTCGGCGCGAAGCCGGTGCTGTGCGAATGCGGCCCGGATCACCTGATCGACGCGAAGTCGGCACGCACGGTCATCACCTCGCGTACGAAGGCGATCATGCCGGTGCAGCTGAACGGCCGAACGTCGAACATGGATCCGATCATGCAGCTCGCGAAGGAACATGGCCTGCAGGTAATCGAGGACGCCGCGCAGGCGCTCGGATCGCGCTTCGGCAAGCGGTTCGCTGGCACGTTCGGAGCGGCCGGCACGTTCAGCTTCTATCCGGCGAAAGTGCTCGGTTGCTTCGGTGACGGCGGCGGTGTCGTGACGAACGATGACCGGATCGCGGAACAGGTCCTCCTCCTGCGCGATCACGGTCGCAACGCCGACGGCGAGGTGGTGGCCTGGGGCACCAATTCCCGCCTCGACAACGTCCAGGCGGCCGTCCTCAACTTCAGGCTCAAGACCTTCCCGCAAGATCTCGAACGACGCCGCACCATCGCCCGTCTCTATGACGCGGGCCTGCGCGAGGTGAAGGAGCTCGTGTTACCGCCGGGCCCCGACCAGGACGGCTCGCATCACGACATCTATCAGAACTACGAGATCGAGGCGGAACGCCGCGACGCGCTGAAGCAGCATCTCGAAAAGGACGGCGTACGCACGATCGTCCAGTTCGGCGGCAAGGCGGTGCACCAGTTCGACGGCCTGGGTTTCGAGGATGTGAAGCTGCCCTACACCGAGCAGCTCTACACGCGCCTGCTGCTGCTTCCCATGAACACGACGCTCACCGACGAGGACGCCGCGTACATCATCGACTCCATCAAGCGGTTCTATGGATACGCGCATTGAAACGGCTGAGCGCGGCCCGGAGCTCGGGCTGCTGGCCGATCCCACAGCATCGCTGTCCCCACTCGATCTGACAGGATTCGAGCCGCGCCAGTTGCGCGGCTTCCTCGAGAGCATGCTGCGGATCCGGCTGGTCGAAGAAGAGATCGGCCAGCTCGTGGAGCGCTCGCTCGCGCGGGCGCCGTGCCATCTCGGCATCGGGCAGGAAGCGATCGCCGTCGGCGTATCGCACTCGCTCACGCCCGCGGATCGTGTGTTCGGCGCGCACCGCTCGCATCCTCACTACCTCGCCCTCGGCGGCAGCACCTACAAGCTGCTGGCGGAAGTGCTGGGCAAGGCGGACGGCGCCTCCAGAGGCATGGGCGGCTCCATGCATCTCTTCGGCGGCGACGTGGGATTCATGGGTAGCGTGCCGCTCGTTGGTGCCACCATTCCCCTCGCCGTCGGCGCGGGTCTCGCTGCCAGGATGGACGGGCACGGCGCGATCGGCGTCACGTATTTCGGCGACGGCGCCACCGAAGAGGGCGTCTTCCACGAGTCCATGAACCTCGCGGCGGCACTCAGCTTGCCCGTGCTGTTCGTGTGCGAGAACAACCTGTTCTCCAGCCATCTGCACATCACGCAGCGCCAGCCGAGCGATCGGATCGCGCGCTATGGCGAAGCGCACCGGATGACGAGCGTCACGGTGGACGGAAACGACGTGGCCGAAGTCGCGCGGATCACCGCGGCGTTGCTGAAAGATGTGCGTGCGGGCAAGGGTCCCGCGCTGCTCGAAGCGATTACCTATCGTCACCGCGGGCATGTCGGCCCCAATGCCGACATCGACGTCGGCGTCCAACGCAGTGTCGAAGACCTCAACCTCTGGAAACGCCGTGATCCGATCGAGCGCCTCGTTGGCGCAACGGTCGCGGCCGGCGTGATCTCCCGGGCGGACTACACCACGCTCGAAGCGAGCGTGCGCGACGCGGTGCGCGCCGACTCCATCCTGGCGCAGGCCGCGCCCTACCCGGCGATGAATGCGCTGCTCGACATGGTTTACGCCGCAGGGTCACGATGAACACGGGCAAGGGCATCGGTTACGGCGACGCCATTCGGGAAGGCTTCGAATACCTGCTGGGTCACTATCCCAAGGTGTTCGCGATCGGCCAGGGCCTGTGGAGTCCCTGGTACGTCGGCAATTCGATGACCGACCTCGACAAGAAATTCGGACGCGAGCGCGTCATCGACACACCGGTTTCGGAGCTTGCGTGCACGGGCGCCGCTGTTGGCGCGTCCCTGTGCGGCTACCGGCCGATCGTCATCCATCCCCGCATGGACTTCATGGTCCTGGCGGCGGACCAGATCGTCAACCAGGCAGCCAAGTGGACCCACATGCTGGGTCGGCAGGCGTCCCCCGCACTCACCATCCGTGCCATCATCAATCGCGGCGGCGAACAGGGCGCGCAGCACTCGCAGGCGCTGCACTCATGGTTCGCGCACATTCCAGGACTGCGCGTGGTCATGCCCTCGACCGTTGCGGATGCGCGCGATCTGCTCATTTCGGCCGTGCTGTGCGACGACCCAGTGATGTACATCGACGATCGTTGGCTCTACGAGCGCACCGAGGTGCTGCCCGCCGTCGTCGAACGGCCGCTGGCAAGCGAAGGCCCCGCGGTGCGAGTGCAAGGCTCGGATATCACGCTCGTCGGCTGCAGCTTTTCCGCTTACCTCTGCGAGCAGGCTGCAGAGCAGCTCGCCAGGCAAGGTGTCAGCGCTGAGGTCATCGACGTGCGCGTCCTCAACCCGTTCGACGCGACCGCGATCCTCGAGTCCGTCGCGAAGACCCGCCGGCTGTGCGTGGTGGACGGCGGCTGGAGCACCGCGGGCTTCGCCGCCGAAGTCATCGCGCGCGTGTGCGAAGAAGTCGACGGCCTGCAGCGACGCCCGGTCCGCATCACGCTGCCGGACGCACCCGCGCCGACGAGCAAGCCGCTCGAAGCGGCCTACTATCCAACGGTCGAGACCGTGGTGGATCGCGTGACGCGCCTGATGGCGCGTAAATAAGAACAAGGCTCAGGTGGCATGAAGAGATTGCTGGACATTCTCGGCGCCGTCATCGGACTGGTGCTGGCCTCGCCAGTGCTGCTGCCGGTGATGTTCCTCATCTGGTGGCAGGACAAACACTCGCCGTTCTACGTCGCCCCGCGCATGGGGCGCAGCGAGCGCCCCTTCCGCATGGTGAAGTTGCGCTCGATGATCATCAACGCGGACAAATCGGGCGTCGACTCGACGGCGGCGAACGACCGGCGCATCACCGGCGTCGGGCAGTTCGTGCGTCGTTACAAGCTCGATGAGCTCACGCAGCTGTGGAACGTGCTGAAGGGCGACATGAGCCTCGTCGGCCCGCGTCCCAACGTCGAGCGCGAGACGCGCATGTATACCGCGCAGGAGAAACGCCTGCTGAGCGTGCGCCCAGGCATCACCGACTACGCATCGATCGTGTTCGCGGACGAAGGCGACATCCTCAAGAACTACGCGGATCCGGACATCGCGTACAACCAGGTGATCCGGCCGTACAAGGGGCAGCTAGGCCTCTTCTACATCGAGCATTCCGGCCTCATGCTCGACCTGAAGCTGATCTTCCTCACGGCAATGGCGATCGCCTCCCGCACTTCGGCGCTGGCCGGTGTGGTGAAGGATCTGCAGAAGCGTGGCGCGAGCCCCGCACTGCTGGCGATCGCGGCCCGCAACGCGCCGCTGCGGCCCGCCCCACCCCCCGGATCCGACCAGATCGTCACCGAGCGCTACTGATCCGACCGGCTCAGCCCGGCCGCGCCTGCTTCTTCAGCTCGAAGGTGAAGATCCAGGCCATCAGCTTTGCGAGCGGCAGGCGTGTGAGCACGCTGTCGCAGGCCTCGAAGAGCGGCAGCAGGCCGCTGGCGCTCGCGGCCAGCGGGCTCGCGATGTGCCAATACTTCACTTCACCGATATCGAAGAACCGCTTCGCGAAGCGCACGTCCTTCAGGCTCAGGATGTGGGCCTTTTCCCACTCGGTGCGCATCGCCGGCGTGAGCATGCGATAGAGCTTGATGAGGGGGTTGTAGTCGAGCGCTTCCACCGCGAGGATCTTGCCGCCCGGCGCGAGAATGCGCCGCAGCTCCGGGAACGCGTACGACAGGTCGAGGTGATGCAGCATACCGCTGCAGAGAATGATGTCGACGGAGTTGTCCGGCAGATTCGTGTTCTCGGCGTCGGCTTGCACGAAGCGGCAGCGGTCCGACATCCCGAGCCCGGCGGCCGCGGCGGCGCCGTTCTGTACGGAAATCGGACTGATATCGATGCCTATCGACAGCGAAGCACCCGCCTTCGCGGCCGCGATGGCCGCGTGCCCGTCACCGCACGCGTAGTCGAGAAAGACTTTTCCCGGCACGTGGGACTGCAGCCAACCCGACACGTACTCCGTCGAACGGCGTGTGGTGTTGTAGTACTTCTCGTTGCCGTAGAGCTTTTCGTAAGTGTCCTGGTCGACCTTCTGCTTCAGCGTGTGATCGCGATACTGATCGTGGAACTCCAGTTCCTTGCGCTTGCGATCCTCCAGCCCCGACAGCCATTTTTCGCTCGGAATGCGCGACATGGCATCGAGATGCACTCCCAGCTGTTCTACGGTCAAACCCATGATGTTGCACTCTTACGTCGGATGGCGACGATTTGCCGCGAAGAATAGCAAATGACGCAAGCCCCTTACGAGCCGGTGCGAGGCGCACCTTACGCGATCCATGCCGCGTAACGGCGCATCCACAGCTCGAGCGACAGTGGCGCAAAGATTTCGCGATACCAGATCGAGCCACCGTCCACGGGCTGCCGGCGATACTGCGCATATCGGCGGCGCAGCGCCGGGCCGTTCACGAGCCCGCTGCGAACGATGAGGCTCTCATCGCTGAAGGCCTCTTCCACCGACTCCCGCAGCTCGAGCTTGAGCCACTCGCCTTCAGGATTGGCAAAGCCCTGCTTGTCCTTGCGCCACGTGATCGGCGCCGGCAGCAACGGCTCCATGGCCTTGCGGAAGCCGTATTTCGTCCAGCCCCGGCGCAGTTTGTAGTCGTCCGGCGCGCGCAGCACGAGGTCCATGAGACGCGAGTCGAGAAACGGCAGACGGATCTCGCGACTCATCGCCATCGACATGCGGTCTTCGTAGTGGCACAGCAGCGGCACCGAGTAATGCCGGATATCCATGACCTGACGGTCGCGCAGCGAGCCCGGACCGAGCCCCAGCTCCAGTGGCGCCCAACCGCTCACCTGCGGGCCGACGATGGACGTTTCCGCTCCCCCGTCGGCCATGCCGCCGAGACGCCGCAGGAACGGCACATATCGTTTCGCGTCGGCAAACTGCATCTGCGACACGATGGTGCCGTTCGCGATGAACGACGCCAGCACGCCAACCGCCCGTAACGGCCGCCCCTGGCGCACGAGAGATTGCAGGTAGAAGCCGAGAAACTTGCGGTAGCCGAGCAGGATCTCATCCGCGCCCTGCCCGCTCAGGATCACCGTGAGGCCGAGCTCTTTCGCGCGCGCCATCAGTTTGTAGTGCGCGACCGACGACAGGCCGGCAACCGGCGCGTCGTTGTACCAGTTGACGTCCGACAGCTCGGCCATCAACCGCTCCGGCGCCATGCGCAGATTGACCTTCTGTGCCTGCTGCCCGAGATGGCGCTCCATGGCCTCGATGTGGCGCGACTCGTCGAAGCGCGGATCGTTGCTCACTGCGGAGAGCAGGCGTGGCGCCGAATCGTGTCCGACGAGGGACTGCGACACCGCGGCGATCGACGAGGAGTCGAGTCCGCCCGAGAGCAGCACGCCCACCGGGACGTCGCTGCGCAACCGGATGCGCACGGAGTCGATGAACAGCTCGCGCAACGCGACGACGAACTCATCCAGTGACAGCCGCGAGGGGTCGCCTTCGTACAAGGGCGGCTGAAAGCGCACCGGCCGGATCTCGCGCCGCGGGTTCGCCACGTCGAGCTCGATGAAGTGTCCCGCTTCGACGCGGCGGATGCCCTGGAAGAACGTCTGCGGCGACACGTCCGTTAGACCCTGCACCAGGAACTGGCCCACCGAATCCTTGTCCAGCGCAAACTTGCGGCCGGTGAGCAGCAGCAGCGTCTTGATCTCGGACGCGAAGCAGAGTTGCTCCTCGTCGGCGTAGTAATAGATCGGCTTCTCGGAGCCCGCGTCGCACGCCAGTACGAGCTTCGCGCGCGAGCGGTCGAGCCAGCCGAACGCGCCCATCCAGTTGAATTTGCCGAGCGCCCGCTCCGGTCCCCAGCGATGCAGCGCCGCCAGCAGCACTTCGGTATCGGTGCGCGTCGAAAACGTTTCGCCCTCGGCCACGAGCTCGTCGCGCAACTCGAGGTAGTTATAGAGCTCGCCGTTGTAGGTGAGGCTGCCCAGCTCGCCGCGCTCCATCGGCTGCAGGCCCGCATCGCTCAGGTCGATGATCGACAGGCGCTGGTGGGCCAGCACCACTGTGTTGCCGGCCACGCTGTAAGTCTGGCGGCCACGCCCATCGGGCCCTCGGTGTCCCTGCACGTCCGCGGCGGCGTCGAGCGTCGACGCCGGAGGTGGCCGGTCTCCGTTTTGCAGAACTCCAAATATGCCGCACATCAGTTTCGAACCCGTTCTCTGCAGATTTCTTCGAACTTCTTCGCCCAGACAGCGTGGTCGAACTGCGCAGCGCGACTCAGCGCGCCCGCCTGCAGTCCGCGCCAGCGATCGGGATCGCCGTGCAATGCGGCCATGGCGTGCGCCAGCGCCTGCGCGTCACCGGGCTCGATGAGGAGAGCGCTGTGCTCGTCCACCATTTCCGGGATCGCCAGCCAGTGCGTCGTGATCACCGGCAGGCCGTGCGCAAACGCTTCTGCGATCACGCCCGGGTACCCTTCGCCCGGATGAAACGTGGGCAATATCAGGCAGTCGTAGTTCCACAACTTCGATTCGACTTCCGCATGGCTCAGGAAACCGCGGTAGCGCACACGACCCTGGCCGCGCGCCTCGATCTGCTCGGGCGTGTATTCGTCGAGCGGGCCGTACAGGTCGACCGTGCAGTCCGGTGGGAAGCGGGATGCGGCCTCGAGCAACACCTCCACGCCTTTCGTTCGCCAGAGATGGCCCAGAAAAACGAAACGCGTGCAGCGCGCGCTGCCGGCGGACGAGAGCGGCGCCGCCAGCCCCTCGGGCCGGGAGACTTGCCGGATGTATGTAGAGAACCAGACGAGAGCGCCCCGGGCAGCGGGCTGAAGCTGGCGAATGAGCCGTTGGGTCTGCAGCAACACGACATCAGAGGACAAAATGAACTTGCGAATGACCCAGCGCGTGAACGCGCCACGTTGCTCGTAGAAATCCCCGAACGAACCGCCAAAGATGCGAAACACCGTCGGCACGCCGGCCACGCGCGACATGCATCGGATGAGCGGGCCGAACATCACCATGCCTCGATCGCTCGCGTGGAAGGACAGGACGTCCGCGCGAGCCAGCCCGGCTCCGACGTCTAGCATCGTGCGCACCGCGACCCAGAAGTTGTGCAGGGGACTCCCATGGTTATCGCCGCGCGACGTATTGATGAGGGTCAAGTGAAAACCCGCTGCACGCTTCAGGTCCTCGGCAAGCGTTGCGAAATGCCGGGTGTCCCCGCCCATCGGCGGCGGGAGAGGCCCCACCAGCAAGACGCGAATAGGCGTCGTCAATGCGCGCTGCCCCGCGCCGAGGCGACAACGTAGGCACCGCAGGTCGTCAGATCACGCTCGGACAACTCGCGAAATCGAGCAGCGAGCTGGCGCGGCTCGAGCTCGGAGGCCGCTTGCACCGGACGCTCCTTGACCACCGCGAATCCCGCGGCGCGCAGCAACCGCAAATGCTCTGAGTGCGGAGCGCGGTTCAGAAGATATGGCCTGCGGCCCACGACGATCTTCCAGACCGGATCCGAGTAGGTCCAGTGGCCATTCCAGGTGTCCGCCTTGCCATGGCAGCGGTAGTCGATCTGGTGCGACATCACGCCGCCGGGTTTGAGCCAACGACGCATCGCCTCGTAAACGCCCGACATGTCGGTGACGTGTTCGAGCACAGCCTGCGAGTAGATGAGGTCGATCGAGCCGCCCTGGATCACCGACGGATCGTTCCACGGCGCGAAATACGCGATACGCGAGCCCGGGGCGTTCACGCGGCCGAGCGACGCGCGGATGTCGGCCGCTCGCTCGGGAGCGAGCGCCGCGGTCAGCCCGGCTTCTCCCAGGATCTCGTGGGGGAAGGCGTAGTCCGCCAGCTCGGGCTGCATGCCCGGAAACTCATCGCCCGCCGGAACGGGCGCACGCTCGCGAAACAGGCGCTGAAGCTCGTCGAAGATCGCGAGATTGCTGTTGAGATCCGGGTACGGCACGACATCGAGCGCGTAGTACCTCTCGGCGCCGGAGAGTAACGCCGCGAGGCCGATACCGATCGAATCTCCCGGCCCGAGCTCCGCGACGGTGTGTGGCACGCCGTGCAGGGCTCCCGCTTCATGCAGGAGCCTCAGGTGGCGTAGCCAGACGGAATAGCAGTATCGCGCGGAGTCCGTGCCACCGGTGGCTTTGAGATAGTCGTAGCCCGGCACATACGTCGCCAGGCCGGCCAATATCGCCTTGATCCTGAGCTTCATGCCTGTGATCTCGAATTGCGACTCACTGGGGCCGCTGGCAGCGCGCTTCGATGCCGTTGCCTCCCGTGGCAACCCAGATGTTCTGGCTCTCGAGCGACTGGAGTGCGGCGCGAATGGAGCGCGGCGTGCGCAGGTGCTTGTAGAAGTCCGTCAGGCCATCGTGCGTATCGAGCTCTGCCCATTCGTACTGCAAGCGGTCATCGAGCTCCGGTAGCGCGTGGAAGTACGTCAGCAGAGGCGAGAAGCGCGACAGCACCATCTGCCCGGGGCGGAAATGGCGTACCGCCCGATGAAGCGGGAACATCCAGCGCGTCAGCGCCTTGGTCACCGTCAGGCCCTTCGCGGGCGACACGCGCTTCAGAATTGGGCGCAACAGATGGTCGCCAAACCGCGTGTAGGCCGCGAACGAACGCGCATAGTGATCGATCACGAGCCAGCCGCCCGGCTTCACCTGCCCGTAGAGATTCGCAATCGTCGCTTCCGAGTTCTGCGTGTGCTGGACCACACCGAGACACAGCACGATGTCGTACTGCTGGGGTCGGAAAGGAAACTGCCCGATGTCGCACTGGATGACGCGATGACGATCCGTCTGCGGGCAGTTGGCCTGGTTCGGCTCGACTGCGGAGCTCAGGTCCGTCGACGTCAGCGATGCGCCGGGAAGCTGCATGATCACTTCGGAAAAACGCCCGGCGCCGCAGCCCGCTTCGAGAATCTCCACGCGATTGCCCGGCTGTTCGAGCCTGCGCCACAGCTCCTCACCAACGCAGCGTCGCAGCCGATCCTTCGACAACGTGGTCTTCGTGTAGGAGTCGAGCTGAGTCGTACGGTAGTGGTGCCACTGCGCACCGAAGGCTTCCGCGTAGTTGCGTTCGGGGGCGAGCAATCGGGGAATGCCCTGGCGGATCGCATAGCGATGCCCATGAGGACAGACCACGGCATCCGCGCCCTGCGCCGTGAGGTGCGCCTGGTCGACGGGACAGACCGATTCCGGAAACAAACCCGCGCCGGGAAGTGTCATCGCGCCTGCCGCTCCACATCGAACCTCACTTTTGAATCGTTTGCCCAGATCATCAGGTTCATCACCTTCCACAACATGTACGAATCGTCCCGCCCGCCCGCGCCGGTCTGCTGATACAGCCGCGTGACGTGCGCCACATCCAGCACGCCGCGATGAGCGCGTTCGAAGCGCTCGAGATGGTCGAAGAACAGGGGCCGCAACGGACCCTGCAACCATGCGCCGTACGGCACTTCGAGCCCGGCCTTCGGGCCGGTCAGCACTTCGTCCGGCACGACACCCTGCAGGGCTGCCTTCAGCAGCCACTTGCGGCGGCCGCCCGGTGCCTTCATGGCGCCAGGCACGCTGAGCGCGAAGTCCACGAGGTCGTGATCGAGGAACGGCACCCGCACTTCGAGGCTCGCCGCCATCGTCGAGCGGTCCACCTTCTCCAGGAAGGTGTCCGGCAACGTGATGGCCAGGTCGATGCACGACATCTGGTTCACCCGATCGACGCCCGCGAACGCCTGCAGGCAGGCACGATGGCGCGCGAACGGATCGGACTTCTCGACCACGGCCCGCATCGAAGCTGCGAAGATCGACGTCGGAAGCAGCGAGCGGTCTTCGGGCGTCAGCAGCAGCGCGACGCTCGTCGCCATGTCTTCCGCCGCCACGGCGCGCAGGTAGCGTCGCGCGCGAAAGTGAAATGCAGATTGCGGCGTGAGCGCCTGCAGGTGCTGCAGCAGCCGCGCCATGGGACGCAGCAACCAATACTGTCCCAGCGTGAAATAGCGGCTGTAGCCGCCGAACAGCTCGTCACCACCGTCGCCCTGCAGGACCACTTTCGTGTGCGCGCTGATGTTCGACGCCATCAGATACAGCGGGATGTTCGCGGCATCCGCGAACGGCATGTCGTGATGATGAACCAGCTTCTCGACCAGCTGGCCAACGTCGCCGCCGCGGATGTGGATCTCGTGATGGTCGGTGCCGAAGGCCTGCGCTACACGTCGCGCGCGCGGCAGCTCCCCTTCCCCTTTCGCGAAATCGAAGCCGGCGCAATAGGTCGCGAGCTTGCCACCGTAGTGACGGGACGCGAACGCTGCGATGGCGCTCGAATCGACGCCGCCCGACAGGAACACGCCGACCGGAACATCGCCGACGAGCTGGCGCTGCACGGCCTGTTCCAGCAACCGGCGCGTTGCGTCGATGGCTTCACGTTCGCTACCCGGCGGGGGCGCGTTGCGCCCGAGCTGTTCTTCGAGCGACCAGTACGTATGCACCGTGTGCCGGAAGGTGCGCAGATCGAGCTCGAGACAGGTTCCCGGCAGCAATTGCCGAATGCCCTCGTAGAGCGTGCGCCCGCCGAGCGGGTTGCCGTAATAGAGCCACTCATGCAGCACGGAGAGGTCGCACACGGGCGCGCCGTCGCCGAGGGCGTGGATGGCCTTGATCTCGGACGCGAAGCGCAGGCCGTGCTCATCGAGCCGGTAATAGAGCGGCTTGATGCCGAGCCGATCGCGCACCAGCCAGAGCTTCTGTTCACGCACATCGTAGAGGCTGAACGCGAACATGCCGTTCAGCTTCGGCAGTGATGCGGGGCCGAGCTGCGCAAACAGCCGGAGCACGATCTCCGTGTCGGAATGCGAGCGCAGTCCGTCGATCGCGTGCTCGCGCGCGAGCTCGCGAAAGTTGTAGACCTCGCCGTTGTAGCTGATGACGTACCGGCCATCGGCCGTCGCCATGGGCTGCCGTCCGGCATCCGAAAGATCGATGATGCTGAGGCGCGCGTGGCCCAGCAGCACGTTGCCGTCGCGGTAGCGGCCGTTCGCGTCGGGCCCACGATGCGCGATGGCGGCCAGCGCCCGGTCGAACCGGTCGTCGATGCCTGTCTCCGAAGCCCCGCGCGCCAGCGCCATTCCGACGATGCCACACATCGCTTTAGCCCTGCACCGCCGGCCGGAACTGCTCAGGCAGCAGCACCTGCAGGTACTGCCGCGCGATCCGGTCGTGAGCGAAGTCTTTCGCCCGCTGGCGCACATCGGGATGCGTGCGCGCGTCGAGCGTGCGACCGATCGCACCCGCCATTGCAGCCGCATCGCCGACGGGGACCAGCTCTCCCCACTTGCCATGCTGAAGCGTCTCGGCAGCGCCGCCGACGCTGTCGGTGCTCACCACCGGCGTGCCGCAGGCCAAGGCCTGCATCAACGCGTTCGGACAACCTTCCGACAAGGAAGAGCTGACGAACACGCCGGAGCGGCGCATCCATGAATACGGATTCGGCACGAACCCCGGCAGCGATACGTCGCTCTCGACGCCCAGCTCGCGGATCAGCGCGGCGAGCGAGGCCTGGTCCGGCCCCTCACCCAGGATCACGAGCCTGCAGTCCCGCCGGCCACGCAGCTGCGCGAACGCGCGCACGAGAGTGGGGAAATCCTTGAGCACCGAAATGCGGCCGACGCTCAGCACGACGGGCGCCGCGCCTTCCGCGACCCAGGGGTGATCCACCGGCTCGCGGCTGCGCCGTTCGATCGACTCCAGATTCAGCGGGTTGTAGATGACGTTGATGCGCTTGCGAGGGATGTGCAGGAAGCGCGAAAGATCGGTGGCGACGCCGTCGGAGTTCGCGATCATCGCGTCGGCGAATCGGTAGGCGATACCTGCCGCCTTCAGGACGGCCCATGCACGGAAGTGGCCACCTTCCTTCCCCAGCATCGTCGGCACGGATCGTGAGGACACCACGCAGCGAGTGCGCGCGCGCGCGGCGACGCGGGCCACCACCGACATGACGTTGGCGTGATCGAGCCCCGACAGCATGGCGTCGGGCTTCTCGGCGCGCAGGTATGCCATCAGCTTGCGCACGGAACGCGCAACGCCTCCCGCCGCGAAATCGACGATGCGCACGGCTTTCGACACCTCGCTCAGGTACGGGCCTTCCGCACTCGCCAGCGCGATGTCGACGCGCAGGCCGAGATCGGCAAACTCGTTGGCAAGCTCCACGAACACACGTTCGGCGCCACCGCCCGCGAGCGACGGCAAATACAGGACAACTCTTGGGCTCGAGGCCATGCGCTGCTCAGGCCGCCTGGCCGGCGTGCGCGAGAGGCTCAGCCGAAGATGCCGCAAGCCACGACTGGAACATCAGCACCTGCCAGAGCCCCTCGCCGGCATTCGACGAACGATTCAGATGGCCGGTCCACTGCTCCCGCACGCGGCGGGTGTTCAGGAACCCTTCGCGGTTCAGACGCGACTCCTGCAGCAGGTCTTCCGCCCACTCGCGCAGCGGACCGCGCAGCCATTCGCCGACCGGAGCGCCGAAGCCCATCTTCGGGCGCTCCATCAAGGCCGCGGGCACGTGCCGGTACAGCACCTGCCGGAGCAACCATTTGGAGACCCCGCCACGCACCTTCATGTGAAGCGGCAGCCGCCACGCGAGCTCGACGACACGATGATCCAGCATGGGAATGCGTGTTTCGAGGCTCACCGCCATGGCGGCCCGGTCGACCTTCGCGAGGATGTCGTCGGGCAGATACGTCATCGCGTCCGCGTACATCATCCGGTCGTAGAGGTTGCCGCTTGCGAGCGCCGGGCCACGCGAGGCTTCGAATCCGCGCAGGCCCGGGTGCGCCTGCCCACCCACCATCAGCTCGTCGGCGTCGGCGAACTGGAGAATGCGTGCCGCGTAACACTCGTCGGCTGTCCGGGCCGACAGATACAGCGCGAGCCGCCTCGCCTTCCAGCCGCTCGCAGAGGTGCGACTATTGCGCGCATAGGCGCCACAGCCCAACGACAGCAGGCGGCGCGCGAAGCCTGGAATCCGACTGAGCGAACGCCAGGTCTCCTCGGTCTTTCGATAGCGCGTGTATCCGCCGAAAAGCTCATCGCCGCCGTCACCCGAGAGACACACCGTCACGTGCTGCCGGGCGAAACGCGAAACCAGATGAGTCGGCACGGCGGAGCTGTCGCCGAACGGCTCGTCGTACATCATCGGCAACGAGGGAATGACATCGCGTGTTTCCCGCGGCGTGACGTAGAGCTCCGAATGCTCGGTGCCGAGATGCCGCGCGACCGCCGCCGCGTGCTGCGCTTCCTGATAGTCGGACTCATGGAAGCCGATCGTGAACGTCTTCACGCGCCGCGAAGATTGCGCCTGCAGCAGCGCCACGACGGTCGTCGAATCGATGCCGCCCGACAGGAATGCCCCGAGCGGCACATCCGCGATGCTCTGCTGGAGCACCGCTCGCCGCAGCTCGCTCTCGAGCGCGTCGGTCGCCTCCACATCCGTGCCCGCAAACGGATCGGCCAGTCCGCGCTCGGCGGCGTCCTTCAAGGACCAGTACTTCACGGGCTCCGGCAACGCGCCGGAAGCGCCCTGCGCAGGCACCTTGAGCACCGTGCCCGGCATCAGCTTGAATATGCCGCGATAGATGGAGCGCGGCGCCGGCACGTAGCCGAGCCTCATGTAATCCAGCAACGCGTCGCGGTCGATGTCCGCGCGAAAGCTCGCATGCGCGCGCAGCGCCTTCAGCTCGGAGCCGAAGAGAAAGGTGTTTCCTTGCCAGCCGTAGTACAGCGGCTTCTCGCCTGCGCGGTCCCGAGCGAGCAGCAGCGAGCGCGTCTCACGATCCCACAGCGCGATGGCGAACATGCCCGCGGCACGCTGAAGGGTCGGCTCAATACCCCACGCGTCGAAGCCCGCGAGCAGCGTTTCGGTGTCGGAGTGACCGCGCCACGCAGGCGCTGCGCCCGCTGCGGCGAGCTCAGCCCGAAGATCGGCGTGGTTATAGATCTCCCCGTTGAAGACGATGAGGTACCGACCCGAGGCCGACGCCATGGGCTGATGCCCCGCCGGAGACAGGTCGATGATCGACAGCCGGCGATGGCCGAGCGCAATGCCCTGCGCGGCATCGACCCACAGGCCCGCATCGTCAGGGCCGCGATGGGCGAGCCGGTCCGACTGCCGCCGCAGCTGCGCTTCACCCGCGGCCGTGCTGAACGACCCGGGCTGCAGGAATCCGACTAATCCACACATGCGGAGCGTCTGAAGGCGAGCTCGTTGCAGCCCCAGCTCGTCGTGCGTTTCGAATTGATCAGCGAGAAGCCGCGCGCCTCGAAATAGGCCTGCAGCAGCTCGAACGTCGCGAACTCGAATGGAAACCCGCCCACCCAGTCGACACTGTCGTACTTCGCGCTCATGCCGCGCTCACGCGCATCCTTCAGCAACGGCCCGAGCACGACCATCGGCTTGAGCAGCAATGTGTACTTCACGAGTGCGAGCAGATGAATCGTGCCCATCATCACCGATGTGAAAGCGGGCTTCAGCCAGCGTGGCAGGCGGTTGTAGAACGCCTTGATGAGCCACCAGAAGTGCGACTTCCATCCCTGGTCGTTGTAGATCGCGATGTAGAGCTTCCCGTCCTGGT
>FTEM01001853.1_pt1 | contig 20188 bp, 19 predicted proteins | sample 1640201 | NCBI WGS metagenome assembly FTEM01 (sample SAMEA3914816, study PRJEB12502) | metagenome | biome: forest; material: soil | place: USA | collected 2011-09-16 | depth 0.3 m | reverse complement strand
GTGCGAGTGCGAGTGCGAGTGCGAGTGCGAAGTCTCCCCAACACTGGCGCGAAGCGCCAGCGGTTCGGCTTCCTGCGCCAGCGCGGCGATCGCCGCAATGTCGAAGCGTTGGACAACCTCTGTGGCGATAGCCGCAATTAACGCATCAGCGTCGATCTGTTCGCCGCCGGGCGTCAGTCCCAAGTGCCGTTCAGGAATCCGCAGCTCCGACTGGCGCGGCAACCAACCGAGGACTGGAAGGCCCGTAGCCGCCGTGATGGCCTCGGCACACCCTTTTGCATGCCCTTCGGATCCAGCGAAATTGAGCGCAACGGCGCGCAACGGAACGTCGGGGTCGAAGTGTCGACAACCCAAAACGGGAATCGCGGCGCTGCGCGCGGCGCCCGCAATATCGATGACGAGGAGAACTGGAGCGCCGAGAAGTTTTGCGATCTGCGCGGTCGAGCCGCGCTCACTGTGCCAATCCGATCCGTCGAACAGCCCCATCACTCCTTCGATCACCGCGATGTCTGCATCACGACATGCACGGATGAAGCCCTCAAGAAGCTGCTCATCGTCGAGCATCCACGTATCCAGGTTTCGACAGGGCCGCTGAGCGGCACGCTCGTGGTAACTGGGATCGATGTAGTCCGGACCACACTTGAAAGGTTGCACGACGAGACCGCGTTGCCGAAGCGCCGCGATCAAACCCGCCGCGACGGTTGTCTTGCCAACGTTGGAAGCGACTCCAGCGACGATGATTCGCGGAATGCTGCACGTCGCGCTCACAACGCATTCCCGAGCGCATCGAGTAAGGCTCGCTGCGCCTTGGGAGCCTGCCCGCTCAGTCGAATCCACTGCCGCAGTCCGAACGACGATCCATCGCGTACGCGTACGCCTTGCTCCCGAAGTCGAGCCGCGACCCCGGTCGCATTCCCGACCCGACACAAGAGAAAAGTTGCCGGGCTTTCCCGCACTGACAGGCCGCGCTCGCGCAGCACGTGCGCCAAACGCAATCGCCAGCGAACGAAGTTCGGAATGACCTGCTTGAGCCACGCACGCGCGACAGGTTCGACGCTCGCCAATAGCATCGCCTCCGCGTCCCGCCCGATGACCCAACTTGAGGATTGCAGCGCGAGTCGCCGGTCGACCCGGGGTGTTATGACATACGCGCCTCGCACACCCGTAAGACCATAGGCCTTGTTAGGTGAATAGAGCCGAAACGCGCGCGACGCCGCCGCCTCGATCAGCGCCAGATTCGGTGATTCGCACATCGCGGCGTAGGCAAGGTCGATGACCACAGGTCCCGCCGCAGCAGCCGCCGATACAAATTCCAACGGCCACAGGTCGCCCGTAGGATTGTTAGGCCAACAGATGAAGCCGAGACCGGGATGACGCGACTGTACGCGGAGGAATTCCGACTGTGTACGAGCCGCGACCAATTTGCGACCGGCAATGAGCGCGCCCCGCGCGTACTCTGAAAATGTGGGGACAAGCTGCTGCACTGCGCCGGTGGAACTGCGAATCAGCCGTAATATCAGCTCACTGGCGCCCGCACCCACGACGATTCGCTCTGGTGAGACTCCATGAAACGACGCCAGGCTCTCGCGCAATCGCGTGTAGCTGGGGTCTGGATACCGCGTGACGTCGGCGGCACGCACTGCCGCAAGGACCGACGGACATGGACCGAGCGGATTGGCGTTGCTCGAAAAGTCATAGCGCGGCTCGGGCTTCGAGTCTGTGCCGCCGTGAGTTGGAACGAGCTTATGTATGGCCGGCACGGCGCACCCATTCCGTTGCAATTGCAAAAAGGCCGACGAAGATCCAGGCCGTTACCGTGGCGAGGCGGAGCGCAGATGTGAAGTCCACCGCACGCGCAACGGCACCGGTTTCGTTGAGGGTGTAAACGCCGGGCTTCCCCAGTCGAACATTCAGCGCGAGCGCCAATGCTGCCATGGGCCATCCCGAGTTCGGGGAAGGGGTCCGTACGGCCTCACTCAGCAGCGCGCGCAAATGGCGCCAGCAACTCGAACGACTCAGAAGCAATGTCACGGCTGTCAGCCGCGACGGCACGATGTTCAGCAGGTCATCGGCACGCGCCGCGAATTTCCCTGCCCACTCCCAGCGGTCCCGATAGCCCCACATGGCGTCCGCCGTATTCGCGAAGCGATAGACCGCGGCGCCGGGAAGTCCGAGCAGGACGAACCAGAACAGCGGCGCCACGACGGAATCCGAGAGATTCTCCGCCAGCGACTCAAGCGCCGATTCGCGGATCTCGGCGGCGCTAAGTTCCGCCGTGTCACGACTGACGATCCTCGACAGGCGAGCCCGCCCGCGTTCAACGCATCGTATCAGCGCTCGCTCGACGGCCGACACTTCGTCGAGCAGCATTCGCAGCGCAAACAGCGGCTTCAACAACAATGCTGTCAACGGAATTTCCGCCCACACGGGCAGCCGTGCGAGCGCCCTCCCCGCGCACCAATACGCGGCGCCTACAACGCCTGCGCCGAGCAGCCAATATAGAGTCCCGAGCGCAAAGGCCGTTGCCGCGCCACGTCCTGGTAAACTCCGACCCACGCATCCCAGGTACCGACCCATCCAGACGACCGGATGGACACGCGTTGGCGGCTCGCCCCACCAGCGATCGATCAATGCAGCAAGAAGCACGCTCATGACACTTCGAGCCGGCGATGTATGCGGACGGCCAGATCCGCAGCTTCCAGATCATCGAGCGCGATACATTCAGCCTCGAGTGCCTCGGCCAGAACTCGTGCCCGTTCCAGAACTATCGGACCCGGCTCGCAATCGACGACGACGATTCCAGCGCAGGTGCTGACCAACGCTCCACAGGCCGCAAGAGCTTCCTCCCAAGGATCGGTGTCGGAAACGCTGACGTTGGCTCGACCGTCAGTCAAAAGCACGAGCACGGCAGGAGTTCGGGTCCGCAGCAGCTCTGTAGCATCGAGCAGCGCGCGGGCCAGCGGGGTACGCCCTCCCGTGGGCACATCGCACAACGCACGCTCGATGCGTTCGACATGATTGGTAAATGGCAGTAGCAAATCAGTGCCGGCACCACGAAACACCATCAACGCCACTTCGTCGCGGCGTTGATAACTGGACTCGAGCAGCCCCAGCGCCGCCCCCTTGGCCATTTCCATTCTTCGGTGCGCGGCCATCGAGCTGCTCGCATCGACCAGAAACAATACGCTGGTGTGGCCGGAGCCGCGGCGATCGTGCTGCATGAGATCGGAAGAGGACAATGGCACGCCCCCCTCTCCCGCGCGCGCGCCCCGCGCCGCCGCAACGGTCAGCGTTTCGGTAACCGCAAGAGTTCCGGTTTGGTTGAACACAGTGGCGCGCAATGCTCGGCGCCCCGCGGTCGAATCCGATCCGTGTCGTCCAACGCTGTCCTGATCGATGACATCCGTCATCAACTTCACCGCGCCCATTTCCGGTGCAGGTGGCGCTGAATGCAGCTTCGGAGCCCCCACGAAACTGACCGATGGCGGCAATTCGGGATCGACGCGGTCGGATAATGGTGTCCGATTGCGTGGTGGTGAAATGCGGCGACTCCGGTGTGGGAGCGCAAATTCCGCTGCACGGCGAATGTGCTCACTGCTGATCTGACCGACCGCCTGCCATGCGGCAAGTGCGCGCGCCGCCTTGATGATCGCCAGATCGCCGCGAATTCCGTCCAGGCGGTGCTCGATGGAAATGTTTGCGACGGCTGCCAGGTGCTCCCCGGTAACCTCAACATCGAGCAGCCGCCGCCGGGCGCTCACTATGTCCTGGCGCAAAGCGTCTTCGGCCGATTGCGCCCGCGCCAGGAATGCCTGCGGGTTCGCATCGAATGCGAGGCGCTTTGCAACCGCAGCCATCCGCAGCTCGGGCGATGAAAGTCCGCGCACCTGCACCGACAGGCCGAAGCGATCCAGGAACTGCGGCCGCAGTTCGCCCTCTTCGGGATTCATCGTGCCGATCAACACGAAACGCGCCGCCTCGCCCGCGGATACGCCATCGCGCTCCACGGTGACCCACCCTCTGGCCGCCGCGTCCAGCAGCAAGTCGACCAAGTGGTCGGGAAGCAGGTTGACCTCATCGACGTACAGGACTCCACCGTCAGCGCGAGCGAGCAACCCGGAGCGAAGTTGCGTCTGACCGTCCTGGAGCACGCGTGTAATGTCGAGCGAGCCGACGACACGATCCTCGGTAGCTCCGAGGGGCAACTCGACGAAAGAGGCCTCCTCTCCCGCGCTGTTCCGTGGAAGGAGCGTGGCCAGCCCGCGCGCAATAGTGCTCTTCGCGGTGCCACGTTCGCCCTTGATAAGAACGCCGCCGATCGTCGGGTCGACTGCAACAAGCTGCAGCGCGAGCTTGAGGTCGTCCAGCCCGATCACCGCGGAGAACGGATACTCGATTCTCATGTGCCGCCCACCGCGGTCGCCCCGACAAGATCCTCGGAGTGTTCCTCGATCGTCGCTTCACTTTCCAACAGCACGGCACGCAGACCGGCGGACGTTTGCGGCTTCGGCACCCATAATCCTCTCCGCTCTGCTTCCAGCAAGCGCTCGGCGATAGCGTTCAAAGCCCACGGATTTGATTGCCGCAGGAAGCGCCGTGCCTCGTCACCAGTGAATTCCTGTGCAATCCCCTCGAACATCCAGTCCGTTACGATTCCCGTCGTAGCCGCAAATCCGAAGACGCTGTCGACGGTCGTGGCCATTTCCAGCCCTCCGCGGTAGCCGTGCCGTTGCATTGCGCGTAGCCACTTTGGATTTACGACCCGCGACCGATAAACCCGCAACGCTTCCCCCCGAAGCGTTCGAACGTGCGGCTGCGCCGGATCCGACGAGTCGCCGAAATAGGCGCGCGGCGAACGGTTGGAAAGCGCAGCCACGGCCGCGACCAGTCCACCGTGATACTCGAAGTAGTCGCTGGAATCGAACAGGTCTTGCTCGCGGCTATCCTGCGAATGCAGCACCAGCTCTACACTTCCGAGTTGTCGCTCAAACGCCTCGCTTGCAGCCACACCCGAACTGCTTTCGGCCGTGTAGGCCCAACTGCCTGACGAGATGGCGGCATTCGCGAGGTCATGCGTTCCAGCCCAGGCACACTGCTCCACGAGCTGCAACAAACCGGTACCGTAACCTCCGGGTTGCGAGCTGAAGACGCGATAAGACGCCTGGCGTTGCGCAAGTCCTGTATCGCGACCCTGTGCAACCAGAGTCGACGTTGCGGCGAGCCAATGCTTGCGTACGTAATTCTGGTCGGTCGGCTCATCGAGTGCCTGGACGCGCTCGATGGCAGCGCCGAACAGATACATCAACTCAGGAAACGCGTCCCGGAAGAATCCACTCACGCGCAGCGTGACATCGATACGCGGCCGGCCGAGCTCCGCCAACGGCACGACTTCAAACCCGCACGCGCGACGCGTCTCGGGTTCCCAAAGCGGACGAGCACCGATGAGCGCCAACGCTTGCGCGATTTCGTCGCCGCCCGTACGCATGGTCGGCGTACCCCAGATGCTCATGGCGATGGACTCCGGCCACTCACCGGTTTCCGTAAAATATTGGGCCACCGTAGTGCTCGCCAGGACTTGGCCCGTTGCCCAAGCTGCGGGCGTCGGTAATCCCCGCGGGTCGACTGTATAAAAATTGCGTCCCGTCGGCAGTACGTGTGCCATTCCGCGACTCGGCGCTCCCGAGGGCCCCGCAGGAACGTACTCGCCATTCAATCCAGCCAACAGATAGCGAGTTTCGTCCGTGGTTCGCGCGATATTCGGAACCAACACCTCGCAAGCAAACGTTAGCGCTTCGATGACGTCCGTGACCGCAGCCGACGCGCCAGTGCCACTGCCACTGCCAGCGCCACTGCCAATGCCAGCGACGGCGACGGCGACGGCGACAGCGCGCGCCGGCGCGGGCCCGAACCGCTCAGCGACCAGGGTTGCGACGAATTCCGCATCAAAGTGGCGTAACGCCAGTTCCTGCAGGAGCTGGCGAGCCAGGTCCTCTATCGCTGACCGTATCTGACCGACCGTGACACCGGCGCCCGAGTCGAGCGAAAGAGCCTCAGATACTGGATCAGGCCAGCGGCCCTGACAGTCTCGCAACAGGGATGGTTGAATCCCGCACGCCCGGGTCACGCCGTCGACCAGCGACGGCACAGTGGCATTCGGACTTCGCAGTATCGCGAAAACGAGATCGATCAATGCCGCGCCCACAGGAGGACTGCCAAACACATGCAACCCACCGCGGATCTGGGCGCGACCCAGATCGCACAGATAGGCGTCCAGATCCTCCAGTAAATGCGCGAAACCGCGACCTGACATTCGGTCCAGCGCCCGAGGAATTCCTTGTGCGGTGACGCGATCGTCCCACGGGTGCTCGTGATTCCCGTGCCGTACGCGGCGGATTTCCCTCAAGTCTCCTTCAAGATTTGCCGTGCGCAAGAGATCCCAGACCTGGGTGCGCAGCACCGGGAGCTTGCCCGGATCGAGCGCCTCAGCGCGGTAATACTCCTCGACCAGGCGCGCGAGGGTTGCGAGCGAACCGTAATTCTCGGCGTGCGTCAGAGGCGGCACGAGGTGGTCGATGATGACAGCATGCGAGCGGCGCTTCGCTTGCGCCCCCTCACCCGGATTGTTCACCACGAACGGGTAGAACAGCGGCACGTCTCCGAGCAGCGCGTCGGGTGCGCAGTCAGGTGAAAGCGCGAAACTCTTGCCCGGAAGCCACTCGAGTGTTCCGTGGGTCCCAAAGTGAATGAGCGCATCTGCTTGCCAGACATCGGCCAGCCAGCGGTAAAACGCCGCATAGTGGTGACACGGAGGGAGATCCGTCGCGTGATAGGCCACCTCCGCATCGACCCCGTACGAGCGCGGTGGCTGGATGGTCAGGAAAACGTTTCCGAGCTTCAGCCCGCAGAACAGATAATCGTCGCGATCGGTATGCGGCTCGCGCAGAGCGAGAAGCGGCGAACCCCGCAGCGATGGCCTGTCGCTGCGCCAGAATGGCGGAGCCTGAGAGGAACCCTCCGCCGACGGCTCACCCCACACGTCGGTCAACGATTGCTGGAATCCAACCGCTTGAGCACGAAACCAACGCGAGTAACGGACGCGGGGCATTCGCCAGGCGGCTGCCGGATCGACGGGATACTTATCGTCGTAACATCCGTGTTCCGCGAGCGCCAACATCAGCGCGTCCGGCGAATCTGGCAGCTCGCCGACGTCGTAGCCCTGCTCGCGCATGCTGACCAGCCACCGCAGCAGTGACGCGGGGGTATCCAGACCCACCGCGCAGCCGATCTGCTGTGCCTTGCCACCTGAATTCGTCAGCACCACGGCGATTCGCTTTTCGGAGTTTCGCTTGCGGCGCAGCACGGCAAAACGGCGCGCGATATCGGCGACCCTCGAGATTTGTTGGGTATCGGGCACGTACCGATGACTCTCTTTAAACGACACCGGCACTGTAATCACGCGCCCGTCGCATTCGGGAAGCGCGATGTTCATCGCCGCCTCTGTAGGGCTCAAGCCGCGTGCCGATTCAATCCACTCGGCCCGCGGTGTCCCGCAACAGATCGCCTGCAACTGTGGTGCGCCCAGCGCCTCGAATGTATCGATGTGAGTGGCCGGCGGAACCGGTTCCAGCGAAGTGCGCGTGAGGACGGGATAGCTGACCGTGTTGACGATGAGATCCGGTGTCGACGTCAGTAGGCCGAGGGCAATAGGCGCGCCGAACGCGGAGCAGTCTCGCAGGGATCGTGTAAACACCCCAACCGCTGCAAACCCGCGCCTTTCCAGCGCGCGCAGAATCTCGTCTACGAAGTCGAGGTTGCCGCTCAAGACATGGGCGCGGTAGAAAATAACGATCGCCGTCGGCTTGGCGGCGACGCGGAATTCGTCCCACTCCCGGTCACTCGTGACGAGCAGATCCGGGTGATACAAGCCATGCGCCGGCATTTCCCGCGGCGGCTCAATGGCTGTCGGTAACCCGAGGCACTCCCGCGCCGCATAGCGCAACGCCTGGGCGATATTGCGAGGTCCGCCGGCCAGAAAATAAGACGTCAGGTTCGAGACAAACTCGCACGCGACATTCGATGTTCGTGGCAGCGAGTCAACGCTTGCGCCGACACCGCTGATCACCGCCACGGCCCAACCTTTCTCCTGCGCTCGCTCGATCAACTCCGCAAGGCCCGGGACACTCGCAGCGGCGCCGTGGACTCGCACGATCGCGAGCAATTGCGGTTCGCACTCGACACCGAAAAGCTTGAGAAGTGATTCGGGATCGGTCAGCCCATTCAAGGAAAAGCCGGCTACGGCGGGAAATTGCTGCGGCAAATCAGCCCGCGCCCGCTCGAGCGCCAGCAGGTCTGTTTCCGCGTGTGACAGCAGCACGATCCCTCTGGAAATGGGGATTGACTTAGGACGCGCCGCTGTTGGCTCAGGTGAAACCACACCCTCTGATGGCAGCGCCAGCTCGCTGAGCTGAGGACTCATCGGTGGAAAGTCGGCCGCATCCACAACCGCCGCCGCGTACTTGATGATCAAACCGCGGGTGCGCTCACACTCGACGGGCCCAAACCAACGCAGAGTTTCGCCGTACCCGAGCCCGACCGAGCACCGCATATCGCTCAGTTTTGCATTGGAAACCCGCTGCAGCACCATCCGTGGCGCGTAAGCGCTCGCTTGGCGCGCTCCCTCCCACAACGACCACGCAGTTGTGTCGGAGCTGCCGGCAACGACAAGAATGCGGATGCGCGCGGTCAAAACTCGATGCCCGCCTGTGCGCGAATATGTTTCACCTTCAACGGATGCTTGATCAGCTTCATCTCGGTGACGAGGTCTGCACGTTCGATCAACTCGTCCGGCGCCCCGCGCCCCGTGAGGACGACATGCGTCTCGTGCGGGCGCAGATCGATTCCTGCAATGACCTGCTCGACTGACAGGTAACCGTTTCGCAACGCGATGTTGACTTCGTCCAGAAGAACGAGCCGATAGCGCGCGTCGGCGAGGTAACGCAGCGCAATCTCCCAGCCCGCTTGCGCCACGGCCTTGTCCCGTGCCCTATCCTGGGTTTCCCAGGTGAATCCTTCCCCCGTTGCGTGGAACTCGAGCTGTGCGCCCCATGGCTCGAATGCGCGCTTTTCCGCCGGCTCCCACGCCCCTTTGATGAATTGCACGATGGCCACTTTGTGGCCGTGGCCGAGGCTGCGCAGCACCATGCCGAGCGCCGCCGTGGTTTTGCCCTTGCCCGCACCTGTATGCACGATGACAAGTCCGCGGTCGGTAACGGTTTCCGCCATGCGGCGATCCTGGATCGCCTTGCGGCGCTGCATGCGCTGGGCGTAGCTGAGATCCGGGGCAACGGGTGTGCTGCCCTCAGCGGGTGAATCGGGATTCGTCATGCTTGCCAACCTGCCGCGTGCGTTGCCGATCGAGGGCTACGTTCGCGTGTGGGCAAGTTGGGGAGGGATGGGGGACGCATCGCGTCCAGAACCTGGAGCACCTTAAGGTGCCGGTATTCCCACTCCATTCGCCCGCCGCGAAAGTAGCCGCCTGGTCGTGTCAGGCCGGTCTCCGGACTCGCGAGCGCATCGCCAGATCAATGACCTGCAGATGCCGGCGACCGCCTTCCCGCGTTGCACACGCAGTGGCTCGATTCGATTCGCCTGGAACTCGCTTACCGTTGCGGGGGCAGTGCCGGAATGAAGTGCTGACGCGCAGCGCTCGCACCGGCTTCCCGTTTCACTCGCTGCGACCGCCTTGCGGGCCTCGCAGCCAAGCACCTGACAACTCCGCTTCAGGGTAAGGCATATCGCTTGGCATTGACAACCCGTCCGCGCAACGGTGTACTCCCGCACTGATGTAGATGGCCTCTCTCGACGCGAGAGAGCGATGAGGGAATGTGGTACGGACCGCACGGTCGATGTGACGTGCAGTACAAAGCCACGGCTGCCCCCGCAACTGTGAGCGGCGAGCGCTTGCCCGATGCCACTGATCGTCAGTCTGCAAGAGACGGATCGGGAAGGCGGCAAGGCGCAATGACCCGCGAGCCAGGAGACCTGCCATCCATTGAAGTCGCGTGCCGGGCGGGGTGCCTCGGCGACGGTCGAGTTCGTCTCGGCTGTGCGTGGATCAGCGTGGGCTGATTCGCGCCGGTTCTGCACCCCGATTGCGGCCCTTTGCAGGAGCAACGCGGGTGATAGAGATCGAAGGAATCGGCAGAACCACCGTGCTCGTTTGCGTAACGTGTCGCGCGTGCCCTGACCCGCTCCGCGCGTCGAACGTTGCCGTCGGCGCCTCCGCGGCGTCAGCCACGCCAGCCGCATCGTCCGCCGCACCAGCAGCATTGCGCAGCGCGTCCAACGCGACCTCCGCGCAGCTCGGCACCTCCACCGACGCCGGTCACGCGCAATGCCCCGGCGCCGCGTTGGCAGAGGCAACCGCCGAAGCCGCCGTCGGCGTTCCCGACATCGACGTGCAACGTATTCGCTGCCTCGGGAATTGTAGCCGCGGCCCCAGCGCTGCAATCCGCCGGGAAAATACGTGGACGTACGTGTTCGGCGGACTGGACCCCACGCGCGACGGCGAAGCGCTGATTGTCGGGGCGTGCCTGCTCGCAGATGCGCAGGACGGGCTGATGCCGTGGCGCGGCAGGCCTGAACCGTTGAAGCGGGGGCTCATCGCGCGTATCCCGCCCGTTGGCTTCAGAGAAACACTGCCGTGAATCCAAAGCGCCGCGGTAACTGTCCGGGAATCGACAATCCCATGCCTACTGGCGACGGACTGCTGGCTCGCATGGCATATGACGCGCCGATCTCAGTTGCTGCGTTCGCGGCTCTCTGCGACGCGAGCCGTGACCACGGGAACGGCATCATCGAAATTACTCAGCGGGGAAGCATCCAGGTAAGGGGCCTCACCCAAGCTTCCGCCCCCTCGTTCGCCAAGACCGTGGCCGCGCTCGAACTTGGAACGCATGTTCGTCCGCCATTCATAACGTCTCCGCTCCTCGGGCTGGATGTGACCGAAGAGTTCGATGCGCGCGATCTGGTGTCAGACCTGCGTTGCGCACTCACTGAGCGACCGTACCTGTCTTCGTTAGATCCGAAAGTCTCCGTTCTGATCGACGGCGGCGGCACACTGCATTTGGATCTGGTCAGCGCAGACATTCGGTTGCAGGCCACTGGCGCAGGGTACATTCACCTCGCGCTGGGCGGCGACGCACGCAATGCAACCAACGTTGGGTGGATCGACGCGCAATACGTTGTTTCCGTGGTTGACCGCCTATTGGAGTACCTTGCAGCGCGCGGTCCAACGGCTCGTATGCGAGACCTCAAGTCGCCCGCGGATATCGCCGCCATTCGCGCAACCCTTGCCGACCACGTCACCGACGGGCACGGTCTCACACGACGGCACGGCCTCGCAGCAGGGCACGGCATCGCAGCAGGACACGGCTTCACACCACGGCAGGACCTCGCGCCGCCAGCTCCGCCGCCCGCGCACCCACGAATGACGCTACACCGTCCGCCCGCTGAACCGCTCGGCACTCATCTCCTCAAGTCCGCAAATGTCGCCCGCGGATTCGCGTTGGCCTTCGGCCACTCCACCGCTGCGGCCCTGCATCGATTAGCCAGCGCCGTGGCAGCGAACGGCGCCGAATCCATACGCCCCTCACCCGGCCGTGCGCTGCTCGTAGTCGGACTTTCCCACTCCGCGGCCGATCAGCTTGCAGCCGTCGCAGCGGACCTAGGCTTTATCGTCGCGCCCAACGATCCGCGCCGCCAGGTAATTGCCTGCGCCGGCGCACCCGCCTGTGCTTCCGCAACTCTCCCCACGCGCGAGCTCGCACCGCAAGTCGTCAGGGCTGCGGGAAATCTCCTTGACGGTTCGATGTTCCTGCACCTTTCAGGATGCGCCAAAGGCTGCGCACACCCCGGAATCGCATCGCTGACCTTCGCAGGGTCTGATCGCGTGATCCTCAACGGAACCGCCGACGCGAGCGCGTACGGAACGTACTCGCCCACACAACTCATCGCCGGAATCGAACGCCTCCGCGCAGAGCGGGAACGCCGTGTAGGCGAAAGCAGCGCCAACGTATTGACCCGATTGGGTGCCGTACGCGTCCTTGAGTTGATGAACGGGCAGAGCGCGCGTGAGTAACTACATCCGCAGCGGCGCCGCGATCTACGAGCGTTCTTTCGCGATCATCCGCGCGGAAACGGACCTCTCGCGCTTTTCCGACAGTGAGGCGGAGGTTGTCGTGCGTATGATCCACGCCTGCGGCATGGTCGAGGCTGCTGGGTACATTGTCTTCTCACCAGGATTGGTCGCTTCTGCACGCACTGCCTTGAATGCAGGCGCGCCGATCCTCTGCGACTCCGAAATGGTGGCTCACGGAATCACGCGCGCACGTCTTCCAAAGGACAACCCGGTGGTCTGCACATTGCGGGACCCCGTCGTCTCGGGCCTCGCGGAAAAACTTGGAACTACTCGCTCGGCGGCTGCCTTGGAGCTTTGGCTCAACCGGTTGGGGGGCGCAGTCGTCGCCATCGGCAACGCACCCACCGCACTCTTTCGTCTTCTGGAGTTGCTTGCGGCCGGCGCGCCGCGCCCCGCTGCAATACTCGGTCTGCCGGTGGGATTTGTAGGCGCCGCTGAATCAAAGGAAGAAATGATTGCCCACTCGCACCGCGTCCCATTTCTCGCGGTGCGCGGACGCCTTGGCGGAAGCGCCATGACTGCCGCCGCCGTCAACGCCTTGGCGAGATCGGAGCTGTGAATGCCCGCGCGAGGTCTGCCCCGTGAACGCACTGCGGAGGTCTGCGCCGTGAACGCACCAGCGTGCCTCGCCCGTGAACGCACCAGCGACCCGCCCGTGAACGCACCGGCGACCTCTGCCCCGTGAACGCCACGGCCCGAATGATTGGTGTGGGTGTCGGCCCGGGCGATCCGGAGCTACTAACGCTGAAAGCCGTGCGGGCTTTGGACGGGGCCGACGTCGTGGCTCATTTTGCCAAGGCCGGAAACGCGAGCAACGCTCGAGCGACCGCTGCACGATTTCTGCGCCCATCAGTGACCGAGCTGCCGCTCCTCTATCCGGTCACTACCGAGCATCCGGCCAACGGTTCTGAATACGGATCGATGATCCAGACGTTCTTCGATGCCGCCGCACAAGCAATCGCGGTACATCTGCAAGCAGGCCGAGTGGTCGCCGTACTCTCCGAAGGCGATCCGCTGTTCTTTGGCTCCTACATGCACCTTCACGTGCGTTTGACCAAACAATTCCCGACCGAGGTCATCCCGGGAGTGACCGCCATGTCCGGGTGTTGGTCCGCCGCCGGACTGCCCATCGCACAGGGCGATGATGTGCTGACCGTCGTGCCCGCGACGCTGGCGCAGCCGGAATTAGCGCGACGGTTTCGCCAAAACGAGCCTACCGTCGTAATGAAGCTCGGCCGAAATCTCCCAAAGGTCCGCCAGGCGCTGCTCGAAACCGATCGGCTGTCCAACGCGATCTACGTCGAGCGCGGCACTATGCACAACGAGCGCTTGATGCCGCTGGCCAGTAAGACAGACGATTCCGCGCCGTATTTCGCCATTGTCCTGGTCGCAGGGCGCGAGTGGCGGCGATGACCCGAAAGCTGACTGTCGTCGGATTGGGACCCGGCAGCCCCTCGCAGCTCACGCCGGAAGCGACCGCGGCGTTGCAAGGCGCCGATGCGGTCTTTGGCTACCATCGGTACCTCGAACGAGTTCCGGACATCCTCGGTCAGCGTCGTTACGCATCGGACAATCGCGAGGAAATTCAGCGCGCTGAACAAGCTCTCACGTGTGCTGCCGGCGGCGCAGACGTCGTTGTCGTATCCGGTGGAGACCCTGGCGTCTTCGCGATGGCGGCGGCGGTATGCGAAGCCCTGGACCGCGGGCCGCCGCAGTGGCGCGAGCTTGATGTGGCGATCGTGCCGGGGATCAGTGCCATGTTGGCCGTCGCGGCGCGCGTCGGTGCCCCGCTCGGGCACGACTTCTGTGCGATATCGCTCTCGGATAATCTAAAACCCTGGCATCTCGTCGAGCAACGCCTGAAAGCTGCGGCAACCGCAGGTTTTGTCATCGCTCTGTACAATCCCATCTCCCGCTCCCGGCCATGGCAGCTCGAGCGCGCATTCGACACGCTTCGCGAATGCCTTCCGTCGAGTGCACCTGTCATTTTCGGCCGCGCCGTTGGCCGCGTCGACGAGCGCGTAACGCTTTCCACGATCTGCGCCGCGAATGCGTCGATCGCCGATATGGCAACCTGCATCATCGTGGGATCTTCCGAGACTCGAGTGATCGACCGTCCCGGAAGAGAATCGCTGGTCTACACGCCGCGATCCATTTCGGGGCCAAGCGCGTGATCGAGCCAAACAACAGCCTGGTCTACTGTCGCTACGGAAGCCGTTTGCGGATCCTGCAGCGGACGCCGGTACAGCATTACGGCGATACTGAGCGCACGGGCAGCCGCGATCTTTCCATAAGTCGAACTTCCGCCACTGTTTTTCGCGACGATCACGTCAATGGCGTTCGACAACAGCAGCTCGCGCTCCTCCCCTTCCGCGAACGGCCCACGACTCAGGACGTAGCGCGCATGCGGAACCGGCAGAGGCGGCTCAACCGGATCGACGCTTCGAACCACGTAATGATGTTGAGGCGCGCGGGTAAATGCTTGGAGGTCCTGACGACCGAGCGCCAGGAACACATGCCTGGGCGCTTCACCCAGAGCGCGAACGGCCGCCTCTGCATCAATGACATCTATCCAGCGATCGCCCTTGACCGGACGCCACGGCGGTCGGCGAACCGCAAGCAAGGGTGTACCGGCTCTTGCGGCTGCCTGCGTCGCGTTTGCAGAGATCGTGGCCGCGTAGGGATGCGTGGCATCGATCAGGAAATGAACCGGCGCTCCGAGGAGATACTCCGTCAATCCATTGACGCCTCCGAACCCCCCGCGCCGCGTCGGTACGGGTTGATTCAGTGGTGCAGCCGTGCGCCCCGCGAGAGACACAGTCACGGCAATATCATCTCGGCAAGCGAGGATCGAGGCGAGCTCGCGCCCCTCCGTCGTACCACCCAAAATCAGAATGTGCCGTCTCATGGCGCTCACTGAAGAAATCGCGCGTCAGCCTGCCGCACCCGGCCGGTGGCTGTCCATCGTCGGTATCGGCGAGGAGGGTGTGGACGGATTGAATGCCGAGGCAAAGGCGCTGATTCAGTCAGCGGCGGTCGTGTTTGGCGGCGGCCGGCACCTGGAGCTTGCGGCAACGCTGATCCGCGGCACCGCGCTCCCATGGATCAGACCCTTTGAGCGCAACGTGCCGGAGATTCTCGCAAACCGCGGCAGAGCCGTCTGTGTTCTCGCCTCGGGTGATCCATTCCAGCACGGCATCGGAAGTATTCTGTCGCGTCACGTCGCGTCCGAGGAGACGGTTGCGATTCCGACCCCGTCCGCGTTTACGCTGGCAGCATCGCGACTCCACTGGTCGCTCCCACAGTGCGTACTTCTGTCGCTGTGCGGACGTTCCCACGATTTCATTCGCCCTCACCTGCAGCCTGGTGCGCGCATCCTGATCCTCACGTCCGATGGTGCCGCTCCCGCTGCCCTTGCCGGGCTATTGAGTGAGCTGGGATTCGGATCTTCGCGTATCACAGTCCTGGAGGCTCTGGGTGGCTCCGCGGAGCGCGTCAGAGCCTCCAGCGCCCGCAACTTCGATTGCGCCGACATCAACCCCCTCAACACACTCGCAGTTGAAGTCGAAGCTGCCCCTGGCGCGCGCATTCTGTACCGGGCAGCGGGGCTTCCGGACGATCTCTTCGAGCATGACGGGCAGATCACCAAACACGAGGTCCGCGCGTTGACGCTTTCCGCACTGGCGCCCCGACGTTATGAGCACCTTTGGGACGTCGGAGCCGGATGTGGCTCGGTCGCAATCGAATGGCTGCTGGCGGATGTGTCGTTGCGCGCCGTTGCGATCGAACGGAGACCCGAGCGTGCCGCGCGCATTGCGCGCAACGCCGCCGCATTCGGGGTCCCCGATCTGCAGGTGGTCCAAGCTTCGGCTCCAGCAGGTTTCAGCGGCCTGCCGGCGCCCGACGCGATATTTGTCGGCGGTGGCGCGACTACACCGGGACTCTTGAGTGCCGTACGTGAGGCGTTGCGCCCGCAAGGGCGCCTCGTCGTCAATGCGGTCTCGTTGGAAACCGAAGCGGTGCTGCTGCATCACTATTCCCAGCTCGGTGGAACGTTGACGCGCCTTGCGGTTTCGCGTGCAGGGGCGATAGGCGGCGCTGAAGCTCGAATGTCGGGATGGCGCCCGGCCATGCCGGTCTCGCAATGGGTCTGGATGAAGAAATCATGATCGTTGCCGGAATCGGCTGCCGCCAACATGTCAGCGCGGCTGAAGTCAAAGCGGCGATCGAGGCGGCGATGCAGCACGTGCTGCCGCCGGGTAAAACACTCAACGTGATTGCGATACCCGCCTCCAAAGGCGCTGAGCCCGGAGTCTTTGCGGCAGCCGCGACACTCGGCATCGGACTCGTCCTGATCCCGCAGAACGCACTCGAGACTGAGAGTCCACGAACCCTGACGCGCTCGGCGCGTTCCCTGGCTGAGATGAACGTGCATTCCGTTGCCGAGGCCGCGGCTCTTGCCGGAGCCGGCGCCAATTCACGCCTCCTGGGCGCGAGAATCGTGGCCGGTCCCGTTACCTGTGCACTGGCTGAAACTCAGCTATGACCATTCATTTCATCGGAGCGGGTCCGGGCGCAGCCGATCTCATAACAGTCCGCGGCCGCGACCTGTTAGCACGCTGTCCGATCTGTCTGTATGCCGGCTCGCTGGTCCCGCTGGAGCTGCTTGCACACTGTCCGCCCGGCGCGAAACTCATAGACAGCGCGGCGCTGACGCTCGATCAGATCGAGGCTGAGTACGTCGCCGCACATTCCGCAGGCTTGGACGTCGCGCGATTGCACTCAGGCGACTTGTCGATATTCAGCGCGCTCGCAGAACAACTGCGTCGCTTGAAGCGCCGCGGCATTCCTTACACGTTGACGCCCGGCGTGCCCGCGTTTGCTGCGGCCGCCTCCCTGCTCGGCCGCGAGCTTACGGTACCCGGTGTCGCGCAGAGCGTCGTGCTGACTCGAATGCCCGGCCGAGCGTCACGAATGCCGGAGAACGAAAAGCTCTCTGCGTTCGCGGCCACGGGCGCGACGCTTGCGATTCATCTGGCTATTCATGCGATTGACTCGATCGTGCGTGAGCTAGTCCCGCACTATGGCGCGGACTGCCCTGTCGCCGTGGTCATGCGCGCAAGCTGGCCGGATGCGCGCGTGCTTCGCGGCACGCTGGCGGACATCCAATCGCAACTGGCCGCCGAGCCGATGGAACGCACCGCTCTCGTACTGGTCGGAAACGCGCTCGCAGTGGAGGGATTCGATGAAAGCGCACTGTACTCGCCCGACTACCGCCGTCGCTTCCGCAACGCCGATGCAACCTGATTCCCTCCAGGCTCTTGCCGCCCTCCGCGGCCACTTTCCACAGCTCGCGCCCGGCGAGGTTTGGCTCGTGGGCGCCGGACCCGGCGATCCTGGGCTGCTGACCCTCGACGCGCTTTCAGGATTACTGCAAGCCGACCTCGTCGTTCACGACGCGCTGGTGGATGCGCGGATTCTGGCACTCGTCCGCGAAGGCGCGTGTGTGCAGCTTGCAGGCAAACGCGGCGGCAAGCCGTCCAGCACTCAAGCCGACATCAGCGCGCGCCTCGTGCAATCCGCCCGCCGCGGGCTGCGCGTCGTGCGCTTGAAAGGCGGCGACCCGTTTGTATTCGGCCGCGGCGGCGAGGAGATCCTGACTCTGGCGGCGGCCGGAATTCCCTTTCGCGTCATTCCCGGAGTGACTGCCGGACTCGGCGGATTGGCTGCCGCGTGCATCCCTGCAACTGTGCGCGGCGTTAATCAAGCCATCATTCTTGCCACGGGCCACGCTGCCGACGAAGCAGGCGGCATCGACTGGCCGGCTGTGGCACGCACACGCCAGCCGCTCGTCCTGTACATGGCGCTTCGAAATCTCGATTCGATCGTTGGCGCCTTGCGTCGTGGTGGACTGCCGCCGGGCACGCCCGCCGCGGTGATTGCCTCCGCGACACTGGAGACTCAACAGGTCGTTGTGTCGACTCTGGAAAAAGTGGCTTCTGACGCGCGTGACGCCAGGATCACGGCGCCGGCGATCGTTGTGATCGGCGATATCGTCCGTACGCGGCAGGAGTTGCTGGCAATCTGCCCACGTGTCAGCCGCAAGGATTTCGAATGCGCAGAATCTTGATCATCGGGATCGGCGCGGGAAATCCGGAGCACATCACTATCCAGGCGGTCAATGCACTCAGACAGGTCGATGTATTCTTTGTCACGGACAAAGGCGCGGGCAAAGAGGACCTGATGCGCCTGCGGACACAGCTCTGCGAGCGCTACATCCCAGAACCGCGGTACCGGACGATAGAGGTCAAAGACCCGCAGCGTGACCGGTCGGCGTCGGATTACGAGTCTGCCGTCGAGGCCTGGCACGAACAGCGAGCTGCGATCTACGCAGCCCTGATCCGCGAGCAGTTGGGCGAAAACGAGTGCGGCGGCTTCCTCGTTTGGGGCGACCCCGCGCTGTATGACAGTACGATTCGGATCATCGGCGACATTGCCGCCCGCGGCGACGTAGCACTCGATTACGAAGTCATTCCCGGGATCAGCAGCATCCAGGTGCTCGCCGCGCGCCACCGCATTCCGCTGAATCAGATCGGCGCGCCGGTTCAGATCACCACGGGACGGCGGCTAGCCGAGAATCCCGGGCTGCACAGCGGCGATGCCGTCGTCCTTCTGGACGGAGAATGCGCATTCAACGATGTCACGGACCGGCAGACCGAAATCTACTGGGGCGCCTACCTGGGTACTGCGCAAGAGATTCTGCTCTCTGGCACGCTGCGCGAGGTCGCTGCGCGCATCGAGAGCGTCCGATCCGAGGCCCGGGAGCGAAACGGATGGATCATGGACACGTATCTTTTGCGTAAGCCGAGCTGAAACGGGAGTGGCCACTTGCTAGCATGTGGTGGCAGAACACATCAGGGGGAAGATCGCAATGACTCGAATCGCAGCTCGGAGTCTCTGGAAATGCACATGGCTGATGATGGCGCTGGCCATCCCGCTGCTTGGCGTTAGCGTCGCAGCGTCGGCGAAGGACCCCCAGGCGGCGAAGAAGCTGACCGCCGCCGTGAACAGTGACTTGCGCTCACCGCAGAACAAGGCGCGAGACCCCTACCGTCATCCAGTCGAAACGCTGACCTTCTTCGGCATTCAACCTGACATGACCGTCATCGAGCTGTGGCCCTTCGGCGGCTGGTATACGGAGATTCTTGCCCCATACCTGCGCGAGCACGGCACACTGTATGCCGCGGCGATGGATCCGGCTTCGACCAGCAAGGGCGACCTGAGATACAACAGCGAGTTGCATGCGCTGCTCGACGCTCACCCGGAAGCGTTCGACAAGGTCAAACTGTCCGTGCTTGCCCCGGGAAAGATGCAGATCGCGCCCGATGGATCGGCGGATATGGTCGTGACATTCCGCAACATTCATAACTGGGCTTGGGCCGGCATCCAGAAGGACGTATTCGCTGCGGCCTTCCGCGCGCTCAAGCCAGGCGGAATCCTCGGCGTCGAGGAGCATCGCAACAACGATCCGAATTTCGCCCCAAAGAAGCCGCCGGAGGCCTACGTCGGGGAAAAGTACGCCATTGCATTGATCGAATCGGCCGGCTTCAAGTACGTCGGGGAATCGAAGGTCAATCGCAACCCGAAGGACACGAAAGACTATCCGAAGGGTGTCTGGACGCTGCCGCCGATCTATGCCGAAGGCGACAAGGATCGCGCGAAGTATGCAGCCATCGGCGAGTCCGACCGGTTCACCCTCAAGTTCGTCAAGCCCAGGTCTTAACGGTCTTCAGTCTGGGAGACCGTCCAGCGTGGCGGGCTCGTCCAGAGCCTCGCCACCGCGACTTCGCCGGAACTCATGCGCAAGCTCGTATGCGTGTCTGCGGATCCGATTCACGGATCCTAACGGCCGATGCGCCGCCAGACCGTGCCACGGACTGAAAGCGAGCCCGTCGTCGATCGCCTTCGCACGCGCCTCGCTCCATGTGG
>FTEM01001824.1_pt1 | contig 20397 bp, 14 predicted proteins | sample 1640201 | NCBI WGS metagenome assembly FTEM01 (sample SAMEA3914816, study PRJEB12502) | metagenome | biome: forest; material: soil | place: USA | collected 2011-09-16 | depth 0.3 m | reverse complement strand
CGGATTTTCCTCGCCCGTGCCGAGGTAGTTGTCGGTGTTGACTCCGCCAGGGACGAACGCCGAGGTGCCGACGGTCGTGCCCTCGAGCTCGACGCGCAGAGCCTCAATGAGCCCGACCGCGGCAATCTTCGTGGCGGTGTACACGCCCAACGGGCCGCCAGGAAGCAGCCCGCTCATCGATGATGTCACGACGATTTGCGAACCCTCGCCATGTTCGAGCATGTGCGGCAGCAACACCGCTACGCTGTTGTAAGTCGCGGTGTAGTTGACCGCCACCGCGTTGTCCCAATCCTGGGCTGACACGGTGCTCACCTTGGCGAACGTCTTGATGCCGGCGTTGTTGACCACGAGATGCAGCCGGCCGAACTGGCTCTTGATCTGCTCCAGCACCTTCGCCCAGCCGTCGCGATCGGTGACATCGTGCTTGATCGGCAGTACGCCGGCGTTGCCCTTCTTGAACAGCGGCAGCGCGGCCTTGAGGCGATCCTCGTTGCGATAGCCGATGCACACCTTCATTCCGGCATTGGATGCGGCTCGCGCTATCCCGAGGCCGATGCCGTCGGAGGAGGCGGTTATATAAGCCACTTTGCCTTTCAGAACATGCAGCGGTGCGGCCTGCGAAACGGGCGGCTCCGGGGGCATGGGCGTCATCATCGGGCGCCCTGCGGGAGCACCTGCGCCCGCCGGTGGCGCAGCGGGTGGCTGGGCGACGGCGTAACGGCTTAGACCGAGTCCGGCCAGAATGCCTGCAGCTCCGGCGCCGTATACGGCACCCTCGGAGAGAAAGCGACGGCGCTCGAGCGCAAAGCGATCGAGGTCGAGGGGTGACTGGGACGTATCCTTCTTGGACATATGACTCTCGGTGTTTGGGCTTTAAGATTGTTGACTTGTCCAAAGCCGTGCCGCATTTGCAGCACCGGCGCCGTTTTGCGGCGCTTTGCCGAGCGGCAGTATGCCTCAACGTGCAGGAAACCGAGAGTGGAGAATAGGTCATGCACGGCAAGCGCCGGCCACAAAAACGCGCCGGGTATGAGTTACGGCGCGCGCCGGTGAGCGGCGGAAAAAGTCATTTGACGCGCGAGCTCGAGCGGCTTGCGATTTCTTTTGACTGGCCGAGTTGGCGCGGCGCAGCGCTCGTTCCCGGCTGACCTGCGGTCAACACGTGCAACCCGGCGAGCAGTGCAAGGCAGGCAACCTCCCACCAGTTGAGCGCACCTCCGCCCCCGCCACCGCCCGAACCCGAGGCGACGGTGACCGTCGGTGGTGGTGCCGGCGATACCGGCGGCGCTGGTGTCGGGTTGGTGACAGTAACCATCATCGTGGCTGGCGCCGATCGGTTAGCGCCATCGACGACCGAGACCGTCACATTGGCGGTGCCCCCTTGACCTATCATCGGCGCGACCGAGAGTGTGCAGGTCAGAGTGCTCACACCGCACGTCGGGGGAGCGATGGTCACCCCCGCGGATCCGGCGGCGACGATCGAGGCAGGAAGCAGCGCTGCGTTGCTACTTGTTACGGTGAAGTGGAGGTTGCCGGTGCCGGTGACCGTAAAGGGATAGTTGGGCGAGCTAACACTGCCGTCGATTGCACTGTTTGGCAGGGCGGTCATCGTCGGTGCGGGCAGCGTGCCGAGGGCGCCGATCGCATCGACCCGTCCGTAGCCGAACGTGCCGTCTGGCGCGCTGGCTCCAAGTTGAGCTGCGCCAGCCTGCAGAGCTGACTGAAGTTGCGCGACCGTCAGACTGGGGAACGCGCCACGAAGGAGGGCGGCGACGGCCCCCGCGTTGGGGACCGCGGCTGACGTGCCATAGAAATTCCCATCCGGGAAAAGGTAGCTCGTAAAGTAGGTTCCCGCCGCGTCGACGTAAATCCCGTCCGGGGCCACCAACAGGGGAGCCTGAATTGTCGCCGGCGCCGGGTAAGACACGGTGATCGGCCCGAGGCTGCTGAAACTCTCGATGCCGTTGCCGATACCGTCGGACCCGTTTACTGCCCCGATAGTAATCACACCCCTCGCGAATGCCTGTGGCGAGACGACGCTCCCCGGAGTCGGCTTCGAAAGCGTCGTCAGCCCATCGCCACCGATCCACAGCTTGAGAAACTTGCCGGCCTGCGATGCATCCGGTGTCGCGACATAAACGGTATAGGTGCCGGCGTTGAGACTGATGCTCGACGAGACGAGGGTGTCGGTGGATGACGAGGTTGAGAAGCACCCTGTGGTCGTGCCAGCGCTATTGCTGGACCAATACACATCAAAGTGGCTCATGTTCTGGCCAACGGGGTCCGCCCAAGCGAACGTGACGGGATAGGTACCCGGCTGCTTGACTGTCAGGACCTGACTCGGGCTGCCGCTGAATTCGGTGATGTAGTTGTCGACCTGGGTAGTGCCATTGGCCGGGCAGCTCAACGCAGGCAGGCTCTGAGAGGCCACGGAGACGGGAGTGTACGACCCTTCCCAGTAGCTGCCGTTATCGTTGCCGACTACCGTAAATATCGCGACGTTGGGATTTTGCGCGAGGAGCTGCTCGATCGCCTGTGCAAACATGTTGTCGGAAGACATGGGGTCCTGATCGAGGAACACGATGTCGTCGACCAGAATGGTCGCGCCTGCGCCGATCAACTGTCCGAGGCACGATGTGTACTCGATGAAGGTTCCCGGTCCGCAGAATGAGAGACTCGCCCCGGGAGCAACCGCGTGGACTTCCTCGAGCAACACGGTTCCCTCGTCACCGAGCTTGGAACTTGATCCGCCACTCGGATCGAGGACCTGCACGGTCGGCAACTCGCCGCGACCCTGCACCACGTTGAGGTTGGACACGCCGATGGACTGAACGCCGACGGTCACACCCGCGCCGCTGCTGCCCGTCTGCGTGACGAACTGATCCGCCCGCATGATCGAGACGCCATTGCGATTGATCGTGTTAGCGGTGGCCGCTTCGGTTTGCGCGTAGCCGCCAGCCGACTTTTGCGATGCGATCGAGACTGTTTTATCCGGAGTCAGCGTCCGCGGGCGCAGGCGCGCGGCGTAAGCCGGCATCCGCACTCGTGTAACGCCTGAAACTGCGGCAATCCGGCGCAGCGTTGCCGGCGGCACCCAGCCTTCGACGACGCACAGGGTTGCAATCCTCGCCGCAGCAGATACCAACAGCCCCGCAGAGCTCAGCGCCTCGGTTGGCGCGCTCCCTGAGCAATCGTAGTGAACATCGACCTGGACGCGCCCGCTACTGTCGAAGTGGGGTGCGCCGATCGAGGTGTCCATGCCGGATGCAATTGGTGGACTTACGCTGAGCGGCGGTTGTCTGCCCGCCCTGGAGTCGTAGACCGACAACAGCTTCGTCGCGACCCGGGCTCGCCAGGTGTCAGCCGTATCGGTGCGGGCCGCGACGCATGCACCTGAGGCCGCAATCCCGACCAGGAACGGCAAGAGCCGAGCGAAATGATTTGACCCCCCCATTGGGCATCATTGTGCCTCAAGGCAGCCCGGACGCAACGCCTGGGCTGAGAGCCGTTGTGGCCGGCACGTTAAGTCGATTTGCCGCCAGCGGGTTCTAATCCCCGCGTCGCGCCCCTGCGAGCGTGTCGACTTCGCTTTCAGCGGCAAGCCAGTCCTCGAGCTCCCCACCGGGCGCGAAACCGCGTTGCTCGGCCTTGCGGTAGGCGAGTTCTGCGATGCGAAAGCGGCGCTCTGCCTGCGTCAGACGGTGCGGCACGAGAGACAGGGATCGCAACTGACGGATCTTCCGGCTCTGATCCGGCTGTGAGCCCGTGCGCTGCGCCGCGGGGGACATCTCATCGTCGGCGCCATTGTCTGAAAGTTCGCGAGCCAAATGGAGTCTCCTGCGGCTTTGGCGATTCTCGTGCGCGGAACACTCACGCGCGGGCGATTAACGAGCACGACAGGATTCTGTTCCGCACTCAAGCCGACAGGTAGCCAAGACTTTTCCGCACGTGAGGCAGAAGAAGCAGTGCGCCAGCCACCCCGCCTCCGCACAGCAATGTCGAGACCATCCAATGCACGCCGGCTTCGCTCGCAAACGAGAGTGCCGTGGCCAGCACGGCGGCCGCCGCGACGGCCAGGAACGCCGATGCGAAGACTTTCGGTGTGAGCTGGCGGCGCATCATGATGATGGCTGCTGCCGAGGTGACGACGTCACCGCAGAGCTTTCCCATTGCGGCGCCGAGAATCCCATAGGGAGGAATGAGGAGCAGGTGCGCGAAAAGTGCGGCGGACACCCCGATGACATCGACGCGCAGCATGGCTCCCGCCTGGTTCAGGGCAGTTGCCGCGAAACGCAGAATCGCCGAAATGCCGGCAAAGACAGCGGCGGCCGCGAGAATGCGCAATGGCACGGCCGAGGCCACGAACTCGGGCCCGGCAAGCACGGTGACGATCGACTCGGCATGCACGAACAGCACGGCGAAGGCGAGACCGGAGATGATGACGCTCGCGCTGATCGCCGCAGTCAGCCGCGGTGCAAACGAGCCGCCGCCGTTGCCGACATCGCGGACGAACAAGGGCATCATCAGCCCACCGAACAAGTACGGAATGACGAACAACAGCTCATACAGTTTGACCGGCGCGTCATAAAGTCCCACTTGCCGGGCGTCGTGAAAGATCGACAGCAGCAGCACATCCACCCGAAGCTGGATGTTCAGCAGCAGAACCGAACCTGCCACCGGCAGTCCGGCAACGATCAGGCTGCGCCAGATGGCCCATTCGATCTGCGGCCGGAAGGCAACGAGACGTTGCGCGTAGGTCCAGGCCAGCGCGGCAGTGACGATGAAACCCGCCGCGGTGGCGGCCAACATGGCGGTGGTGCCCGCGGCAAGTTGCGAGAGGGCGATCACCAACAGCAGGGCGACGAGGGCGCCCGTCGTCTCCGCAAGGGCGCCAAGATGCTTGGCGAGCTTCAATTGGAAGACCGCCCGGAGCATGTCATTGAGCTGGTACCCGATCCATCCCACGCCGGCGATCAGCACGCCCTGGCGGATGGTCGGGCCATATCCTGCGGCCGCGACGATGAGCGACAGGAGTAATACAGATGCAATCGTCGAGATGATTCGCAGCGAGACGGCGTTGCCGACGATGCGCGCACTGTTGCCATCCGGCTGTGAGATCTCCCGCAGGGTGATCGTGTAGAGACCAAAGTCGAAAGCGACGCCCGCGAACAGCAACATCGTCAGTACCGTTCGATATTGTCCGAGTCCCTCTGCGCCGATCGTACGGGCGAGGACGCCGAACGTGAGAAGCCCGATCAGCGCTCCCGCCAGCCTGCCGGCGAGTGCGCTACTGACGTTTCTCAGCAGCTTGCTTCCACTTGGAATGATCCCCTCCCTTGTTGAGTCATGGCGGCGCTGTCCCACGAGGAAGGCATCGGCCGCGCACGGGCCTCAGATCGACGGATCCGGCGTCGACCCCATGCTTAACGGTATGATGGGCATCCGGGTCCCAACGGGTTGAGCAATTCTTGAGGCCGGCACGGATTCGGGCAGAAAAACGGGGGGAACGACATGCGCGCTTACCTGGTCTGTACCGCGATCCTGGTCATCCTTTATTTCGCCCTCGCCCTGAACGTCTCCCTGACCCGTGGCCGCACCAAGACCGGCATTGGAATGGGCGACGACCCTTCAGGTCCCCTGGTACGGGCCGTCCGCGCTCACGGCAACGCCGCCGAATTCATCCCGATCTTCGTAGCGCTGTTTCTGTATTTCCTCATGTCCGGCGCAGGCGGGTGGATCGTCTGGGTCGTTATCGGCGTCACGGTCTGTCGGGTTTTGCACGCGGTTGGCATGCTCGCATCGACCAATTTCAATGGCCCCCCGCATCCGCTGCGCGCAATCGGTGCCCTTGGCACTTATATCGGCGGGTTGGCCCTCGGAGTCGCGCTTCTGCTGCGCGCTCTGATTTAGCGGACCGTCACGCGCCGACTGGCGGGTTGGGCGCGGGAGCCGGCGATCAACTCCGGAACCTGTGATCGGCCAGTGCGTTCAGTCCCGTTGTGACCCGCCCTTCGCTTTAAAAAGAGTCTTTCAACGTCCAACCAGTGGAGGTTTCAGCATGACGAAGTCCAATCTGCAGCGCGCCGCTCTGGCAACGCTGCTCGGGCTGAGTTTTGGGCTCGCGAATGCCGCCGACGTCAAGGTGACCCTGACGGGTGACCAGGAAGTCCCGGCAGTGACGACCGACGCCAAGGCGACCGGAACGATCACGATCAAGGCCGACAAGACGGTCACCGGAAAGCTCAAGTCGACCGGGATCGAAGGCACGATGGCGCACATTCACATGGCGGCGCCCGGTAAGAACGGTCCGCCGATCATCACCCTCGAGAAGGGTGCGGATGGCTCATGGTCGGTTCCCGCCGGCTCCACGCTGACGGACGACCAGTACGCGGCCTACAAGGCCGGCAACCTGTACGTCAACGTGCACAGTGCGGAGCACAAGGGCGGAGAGATCCGCACGCAGCTCAAGCCGTAAGTAGTGGGTTCGGGGTGCGCGATATCATTCGCGCACCCCGTGGGCGCCGCGTGCGCGATGATTGCGGCCTGGGATGTGCTGTCGGACCGCGTCGACATCTTCAGTTCTCCTAATTCATCGGCGCTGGCGCGTCACGGGGGGCGTACCTCTGCGGCCGGGCTCCGGTAAAGTCGTGCGCCGCCGTTCCTTGCACTAGTATTGCCGCTCGGACATTAGTCCTCCATCCGGACGACCTCACTCATGTCTGCGAAACAAACCGCGACCGCAAAGGGCAGGGTGCGCGAACGCCTGATCGAAGCTGCCTACGACTTGTTCGCGCGCCGGGGAGTCAGTCAGGTCGGAATCGACACCGTACTGGCGAAATCCGGCTGCGCCAAGGCGAGCCTCTACAACAACTTCGACTCCAAAATAGAGCTGGCCATCGCATTCCTGGAACTGCGCGAGGAGCGCTGGACGCGAGGCTGGCTCGAGCGGGAGATCAAACTGCGCGCCCGCACCGGGCGCGGGCGGCTGCTTGCGATCTTCGACGTCTTCGATCGCTGGTTTCGCCGCGCAGACTTCGAAGGGTGCTCCTTCATCAAAGTGCTGCTCGAATCGGACGCCAAGGGGGCCGTGCATCGCGCCGCTGCGTTTCACCTGTCTAACATCCGCCGGATCGTGGGCGAGCTCGCTCAAGACGCCGGACTTGCCGAGCACGCAAAATTCGCGCAGGCGTGGCACATGATCATGAAAGGCTCGATCGTGTCGGCGTGCGAAGGCAACCGTAACGCAGCGCGTGAAGCGAAGGTTGCGGCACGCCTGGTCATCGACGGCTGGCGCCGCGCTCGCTAGAGATTCCAGGAGCTTGACGCAGGTTTTGCAGATGAGCGGCGGGCAAGTGCGCGTGGCGCTCTGTGCCACTCTCGCACTCATCAGCATTTTGTGGCGCGGCTCGGTCGCATTTGCCGCGACGTCCCCGACCCCGACAAGTGCCGCGTCCGCGTGCGGCGCGCCAGCTTCTCTTTGCACGACGTCGAGCGCGGGCAGCGCAACTCTCATCAGCGCGGGTCGGCCCGCCTCGATTTACGCTGACGCCAAGGACTTCCCGGGCGTGCTGCGTGCGGTGCGCAACCTGCAAACAGATTTGCGCCACGTCGCCGGAACGGATGCAACGCTTTATGACTCATCTGCAACCGCCAAAGGGGCGCTGATCATCGTCGGGACCCTCGGTCACAGTGCCGTAGTCGACGCATTGGTACGCGAAGACAAACTGGATGTCAGCGGGGTTGCCGGCGAGTGGGAGGCATTTGCTTTCCAGGTTGTCGAGCAACCCGTGCCGGGAGTGGACCGTGCGTTTGTCATCGCGGGAGCGGACAAACGTGGGACGATATTCGGAGTTTACGAGCTGGCCGCGCGCCTGGGCGTCTCGCCCTGGACCTGGTGGGCGGACGTTCCGATTCCGCAGCGCGCGGCGGTCTACGCAAGAGCTGGACGTTTCACGGACAAGCCGCTGGTCCGCTATCGCGGAATATTCCTCAATGACGAGGACCCGGCGCTGTCGGGTTGGGCGAATCAGACTTTCGGCGGCTTGAACCACCGCTTCTACGAGCACGTCTACGAGCTGATCCTGCGGCTGAAAGGCAATCTGCTCTGGCCGGCGATGTGGGGCAAGGCGCTCTACGACGACGATCCGCAGAGCCCGATCCTCGCCGATGAGATGGGAGTCGTGATAGGCACTTCCCATCACGAGCCTCTGATGCGCGCTCACGTTGAATGGAGTCGCTACGGCAAAGGTCCCTGGGACTACACCCGCAACGCAGAGCGCCTGCGCAAGTTCTGGCGTGAAGGCATCGAGCGCATGGGACAGAACGAAAGCATCGTCACGGTCGGCATGCGCGGTGACGGTGATGAGCCAATGACGCAGGGCACGGCGGTAGGGCTGCTCGAGAGGATCGTTTCTGACCAGCGCAACATCATCGCCGCTGTGACGCATCGTCCGGCCGCGCAAACACCCCAGGTCTGGGCGCTGTACAAGGAAGTGCAGGATTACTACGACCAAGGCATGACCGTTCCGGATGATGTCACGCTGTTGTTCTCCGATGACAACTGGGGCGATCTGCGACGTGTGCCGGCTGTAACCGCCAAGCGCGCCGGCGGCTACGGCATCTACTATCACTTCGACTATGTCGGCGGCCCGCGCAACTACAAGTGGCTCAACACGAATCAGATCGAGCGCACGTGGGAGCAGATGAACGTTGCATACGAGCACGGCGCCGATCGGATCTGGATCGTCAACGTCGGCGATCTGAAGCCGATGGAGTATCCGACGAGCTTCTTTCTGGACTACGCATGGAATCCGCGCGCATTGTCTGTCCAGTCGCTGCGCGACTATCCGCGCAACTGGGCGGGGCAGCAGTTCGGTGCGGAGCACGCGGCCGAGATCGGCGCGCTGTTGACTCACTACACGCAGTTCAACGCGCGCCGGAAACCGGAACTGCTCGAGCCCACCACCTACAGCCTGGTCGATTTTCTCGAGGCGGAAAGAGTCGTCGCGGACTACAACTCATTGGCTGCGGAGGCACGGCGGATTGGCGCCAGCTTGCCGGCGCGCTATCGCGATGCCTATTTCGAGCTGGTGCTGTTTCCAATCGAGATCTGCGCCAACGTCAATGAGCTGTACGTTGCAGCAGGCCAGAACCACTTGTATGCGGAGCAAGGCCGTGTGGCGACCAATACTCTGGCGGACCGGGTGACTGCATTGTTCGCCCGCGATGCCGAGCTGACGCGTCAGTTCCACGAGACTCTGGCAGGCGGCAAGTGGAAGCACATGATGTCCCAGCCACACCTGGGATATACCACCTGGCGCGACCCGCCGGTAAATGTCATGCCTGCGGTTCGCCGCATCCCGGTGCCTGCGCCCGCGGCACTGGGAGTCGCTGTCGAAGGCGATTTGCGAGCGTGGCCCCATGATAAGGAGGAGGCCGCGTTGCCTGAGTTGACGCCGTACAGCGAGCCAACGCGCTACCTGGAGGTGTTCAATCGGGGTACCGCCCCATTGCATTTCACTGTCAGCTCATCCCAGCCGTGGGTGCGCGTGTCGCAATCGGCCGCCGACATTACCGCTCAGACGCGAATCGAGGTCAGTGTCGACTGGCCATCCGTTCCGGTTGGCGAACATCGCGTTCCGATCCGGATAAACGGGGAGCGCAGTGCGGTGGTCGTGATCGCACATGTGACCAAGCCACCGCCGATCGATTGCGCGGGTTGTTACGTCGAGGCGAACGGGTACGCAGCGATGGAAGCCATTCATTTCGCGCGGGCTATTGGCTCCAGTGAGGTCACGTGGACGCCGATTCCTGCACTCGGCAGAACCGGCTCTGCCGTCACCATGTTGCCAACGACGGCGGCCAGTCAAACGCCCGCAAAAGGTGGCCCGAACATCGAATACCGTGTCTACCTCCTGCATCCAGGCCCCGTGACAGTGAAAGTCACCACTGCGCCCAGTCTGGATTTCACCGGCGGCCAGGGCTTGCGCTACGCAGTATCGATCGACGACGAGCGGCCGCAGGTGGTCAACATCAACGCCGGGGAATCCACGGCCAGTTGGGGAAAGTCAGTTGCCGACAATGCCAATGAGCAGTCGACTACTCATTCTGTGGCGCAACCCGGCGCACACACGGTCCGAATTTGGATGATCGATCCGGGAATTGCGTTCGAGCGCGTCGTGGTGGCGACGCGGGATCTACCACGAAGTTATCTCGGTCCGCCGGAAAGCGTTTCGCTCACATTGCACTGACCGGCCCGTCGAGCCGCTCTTCAAAACGTGTCGGCAGATTGCGGCGCAGGATCAGCCGCGCACTCGCGATTTCATAGTCGGTGCGCGGATGCACCGTGATGGCTGAGTTGCCGGCGTCGACACGAGCCGCGAAGGCGGAGGCGACGGCCTGGTCGCCGGTCTGATCGAAAAGCACGTGAAAATACTGGTCGATGCGGTTGCGGTAAGTAGGGCCGGGCTGCGCATCCGCCTGCCCGGTTTCCAGCCGTGACGTCAGCTCAACGCGGTCGGTCGGAAAGCCGTCTCCCACGAGCTCGGTCCGCGCCCGCTGCGCGGTTCCAAAGTCATCGAAAAGCGCAACCATTACGGGTGTCATGCGGCACCTCCTTATGTACGGCAACGTTCGCCGCAGGCCGAGGTTCCTCGCGGAACGCTCAAGACTACAGTCGCAGCGAAGGTTGATTTGCGTCGTCGGCGTGGGGCTCACGATGCGTGCGGCGCTGCGATTGTGATTTCCGTCACGTTCTAATCGAGGCGGGAGCGGACGGTGCGCCGCTACAATCACGTGCGTCCTCCCTTCACACTCCAATAACAAAGTGCCCCGATTTCGCCTGTGCAGAAAGGATTCCGGCCTCGATTCGGCTGAGCGTCGCCAGGGACCTGACAGGCGGCATAGCACGCTTCGGGCGCTCGTCTATGGGAGCTTGAACCCGCGGCGGCGAATCCCACGTCGCGGCAGTGAGGCCAGCTTCGTCGCGGTGGATTGGCACCATCCCCAATGGCTCGGCGTCGCCATCCTGATTCTGTTGCTGTCGTGCGCAGATGCGTTTCTCACGCTGAATCTCATCGATCGCGGCGCGTATGAGGTCAATCCTTTCATGGCGCCGCTGGTGGCCGGCTCGCCGCTGATCTTCACTCTGGTCAAGATCGGCCTCACCGGCGGGGGTGTAGTGGTTCTCACTCTGCTCGCCCGGATGAAAGCGTTCCGGCGCGTCCCGATCGGCCTGCTGCTGTATTCGCTGCTGGCGGCCTATGCGGTGCTCGTAATTTACGAGGTCAGGCTCCTGGAGGAGACCTTCCTCACAGCCTGAGCCGCAGATAAGGCGTGGAATGTGCGCACATTTCTTCCTGCGCCACATTCCGTTAAACTAGCCGCCTCCTGTCCGATCCCCCGCATGCTCGAACCGACACCCCCTTACGGCGGCAACGCCGATTTTCTGGACTCCCTCTACGAGCAATACCTGCGCGATCCTGCGAGCGTAGAGGCGCAATGGCGCACGTATTTTGACAGCATCGCGCCGCCGGCACCGGGCGACCGGCCGCACGGCCCGATCCGGGCTGCCGTGGCCGAGCGCGCACGGCAGCCGCGAGCGGTAGCGACTGCGCCGGCACCCGAGGGAGAGGCGAATGCACGGCAGGCAGCCGTATCCCGCCTCATCCAGATCTGGACGAATCGGGGCCACCTGATAGCCAAGCTCGACCCGCTCGGTCTCTTGCAGCGGCCGCGGCCCAGCGTCCTCGATCTGGGCTACTTCGGCTTGTCGGAGTCGGACCTGGACGCGGAGTTCTTCACCGGCAGCCGCACTGAAGCGGTGCCGAAGCGGATGCCGCTTCGCGGGATCCTCGCGCATCTTGAATTCCTGTATGCGGGGACGATCGGCGCCGAGTTCGCGCACGTGTCGGATTCCGAGGAACGGCTGTGGCTGCAGGATCAGTTTGGAATCGGGCGCCTGACCTATCGCTTCACGCCCGAGGAGAAGCGGAACATCCTGTGGCAGCTCACCTCTGCCGAGGGTCTGGAGCGCTACCTTCATACCAAGTACGTCGGACAGAAGCGCTTCTCGCTCGAGGGCGGCGATTCGTTCATCCCGCTTCTGGACGATCTGATCCAAAGTTGCGGTGCGGCCGCCGTGGAAGAGGTCGTGATTGGAATGGCGCACCGCGGCCGGCTGAACGTGCTGGTCAATCTGCTCGGCAAGGCGCCGTCGGCGCTGTTCTCCGAGTTCGAGGGCCGCTACGACCTTGCGCATCTGAAGGGTTCGGGCGATGTGAAGTATCACAAGGGCTTCTCCGCCGATTTGCGCACCTCGGCCGGAAATGTTCACACGGTGCTCGCGTTCAATCCGTCGCATCTTGAAGTGGTCAATCCTGTCGTCGAAGGTTCGGTCCGGGCGCGACAGGAGCGGCGCGGCGACATTCGCGGCGATCGCGTGCTGCCGTTGCTCGTTCACGGTGACGCGGCATTCGCAGGTCAGGGCGTCGTGATGGAGACGCTGCAGCTCTCGCAAGCGCGCGGCTTCTACACGGGCGGCACTTTCCATCTGGTAATCAACAACCAGGTTGGATTCACTACATCGGAGCCGAGAGATACGCGCTCGACGACCTATTGCAGCGACGTGGCGAAGATGCTCGAAGCGCCGATTTTCCACGTCAACGCGGACGACCCCGAGGCGGTCGTATTCGTGTCCCGCCTGGCGCTGAAATATCGCATGCACTTCCACAAGGATGTGGTGATCGATCTCGTGTGCTATCGGCGTCATGGACACAATGAGGCCGACGAGCCCGCAGCGACGCAGCCGACGATGTACCGTGCGATCCGGCAACATCCGACTGCGCGCAAGCTCTACGCAGACAAGCTCGTTGCGGGGGGCGTGCTCACCGAAGCCGAAGTGGCCGCGATGGTCGAGCAGTATCGCGACGGTCTTGATCAGGGGCGACCGCAAGCGCGGGCATCTCTCGGCATGATTGGCAACAAGTTCACGGTCGATTGGACTACCTATGGTCAGATCGACTGGGCCAACCGTCCGAAGTCGGGCCTGGAGCTGCGGCGACTGCGCGCTCTCGGCGAGCGACTGACGACCATCCCTGATGGATTCACGCTGCATCCGCGCGTGGCGCAGGTGATTGCAAACCGCAAGAAGATGTTGGCTGGCGAGCTGCCGCTTGACTGGGGCTGCGCCGAGACGCTTGCTTACGGTGCGTTGGTTGAAGACGGATTCTCAGTACGACTGACCGGCCAGGACAGCGGGCGCGGTACGTTCTTCCATCGCCATGCCGTGCTGCACGACCAAAACAGCGACCGCACGTATCTTCCTTTGCAGCATGTCACGGATCATCAGCCGCGCGTGCAGGTGATCGATTCCGTACTTTCCGAAGAGGCCGTCATGGGCTTCGAGTACGGATACTCCACTACGGAGCCTAACGCGCTCGTCATCTGGGAAGCGCAGTACGGCGACTTCGCGAACGGTGCGCAGGTCATCATCGACCAGTTCATCAGCTCCGGAGAGGCCAAGTGGGAGCGGTTCTGCGGGCTCGTCCTGTTTCTGCCGCACGGCTACGAAGGGGCAGGGCCGGAGCACTCATCGGCGCGCCTGGAGCGCTTTCTGCAGTTGTGCGCCGAGGCGAACATGCAGGTGTGCGTGCCCTCGACGCCTGCACAGATGTTTCACATGCTGCGCCGGCAGATGTTGCAGCCGTTCCGCAAGCCGCTGATCGTGATGACGCCGAAGAGTCTGCTGAGGCACGACATGTCGGTGTCTGCGCTGGAGGACCTGACACAGGGCAGTTTCTCACGCGTGATCGACGAGAAGGACGATCTCGCTGCGCTGCAGATACGGCGGTTGGTTTTCTGCAGCGGAAAAGTGTACTTCGACCTGCTCAAGGCGCGGCGCAAAGATGCGATTCGCGATGTCGCGCTGGTGAGAATCGAGCAGCTTTACCCATTTCCGAGCGATGAATACGAAGCGGTACTGAACCGCTATCCGAATGTGCGGGATGTCGTGTGGTGCCAGGAAGAGCCGCAGAACCAGGGCGCCTGGTACCAGATCCGGCACCGCTTGCAGGAGCTTCTCGGTGGCCGCAAGCAGGTGTTGTACGCCGGGCGTGCCCCCGCCGCAGCGCCGGCAACCGGAATATCGAAGATTCACGAAGCCGAGCAGCTAGCCCTCATCGACGCCGCCTTGCGTGCAACGGCGACAGAAGATTCCGCGCGAGAGACTACGCGCCTGACTGCATCCGCAACGGCTGCGCCGGCTCCTGCGCCGCCGCCACCCGCGGCTGCAATCAGAAAAAGCTCATGACAGTAGAGACTCATGACGACTGAAATCCGCGTGCCGCAACTGCCGGAGTCCGTGGCTGACGCCACGCTCGTGGCCTGGCACAAGCAACCCGGCGATTCGGTTCGCCGCGACGAGAATCTCGCCGATCTGGAAACGGATAAGGTGGTTCTCGAAGTGCCTGCGCCGGCGAATGGCGTCGTGCGAGAGCTTAAAGTAGCGAACGGCACGACCGTCACCAGCGGTCAGTTGCTGGCCGTGATCGATGAAGGCCCTGCGTCCGTCGCCGCCTCGCCGGCAACCGGCGCCGCGAAGCCGACGTCCGCCTCAGCACCATCCACCGTCGCCAAGGCAGCGCCCGCCGCCGGCGCGGCGAAGTCGACAGACGCCGAGATCGCCAAGGAAATCGAAAAACTGAGCCCTGCGGTCCGCCGCCTCGTGGAGGAGAATCACCTCGACGCTGCAGCCATCCCTGCATCCGGCCGGGACGGGCGACTGACTAAATCCGATGTGGTCGATTTTCTCGCCAAGCGCCCGACCGGATCGTCGACGTCCCCATCGACACCGGCGCCGCAGTCAGCGCCCGCTGCAGCCCCGGCACCCGCCGCAAAAGCGCCGGCAGCCCTCGCGCGCCCGTCAGGCGCAGCGGGCAGCCGAGCCGAGCAGCGTGTGCCGATGACCAGGTTGCGCCAGCGTGTTGCCCAACGCCTCGTCGAGGCGCAAGCGACCCAGGCGCTGCTGACTTCGTTCAACGAAGTGGACCTGACTGCAGTGCAGGAGCTGCGGGCGCGGCACAAGGATCGCTTCGAAAAGGAAAACGGCGTGAAGCTCGGCTTCATGTCCTTCTTCGTGAAGGCTTCGATCGAAGCATTGAAGAAGTTTCCCGTCGTCAACGCCTCGGTCGACGGCAGCGATATCGTCTATCACGAATTCTATGACATCGGCGTAGCGGTCTCCACGGACCGCGGTCTCATGGTGCCGATCCTGCGCGATGCGGATGCCAAGACCTTTGCGGGCATCGAAAGCGAGATCGCGCAGTACGCAAAGAAGGCCCGCGAGGGCACGATCGGTATCGACGATCTTACCGGCGGCACGTTCACGATCACGAACGGCGGCGTGTTCGGGTCGCTCATGTCCACGCCCATTGTAAATTCTCCGCAAAGCGCCATCTTGGGAATGCACAAGATCCAGGATCGGCCGATGGTCGTGCACGGCCCGGGCGGCGTACCGCAGATAGCCATCCGGCCGATGATGTACCTCGCGGTCACCTACGACCATCGCATCATCGATGGCCGGGACGCTGTGCAGTTCCTCGTGACGGTGAAGGACTGTCTCGAGGATCCGGGACGGATGCTGTTGGGGATCTGAAGGGCGATTCCGCGGGCCCGCTAGCGGCCCCCAGTGGAGATTCAATGTCTGACTCATACGATGTCGTCGTCATCGGCGGCGGCCCGGCCGGCTATCCGGCCGCCATCCGCGCCGGCCAGAACAAACTGAGCGTCGCCTGCATCGACGAATGGAAGAACCGCGACGGTTCCGCCGCCTTCGGCGGCACCTGCCTGAACGCCGGCTGCATCCCTTCCAAGGCGCTGTTGGAATCCTCCGAGCTGTTCCATCGCGCGCACGAGGAGTTTGCGGCGCATGGCATCCGCGCCTCGGGCCTGGAGCTGGATCTGGCCCAGATGCAGAAGCGCAAGGGCGGCATCGTCAAGACGATGACGCAGGGCATCCTGGCCTTGTTCAAGGGCGCGGGTGTGGTTCCATTACAGGGCCACGGCAAGCTGTTGCCGGGCAAGCGGGTCGAGTTCACGGCCCTGGACGGCACGCGGCGCGAGCTGAGGGCAAAGCACGTCGTTCTGGCCAGCGGTTCTGCGCCCATGGAGCTGCGCTCCGCGGCGTTTGACGGCAAGAGCATCGTCGATTCCTGGGGCGCCCTCGACTTCGATGCCGTGCCGAAACGGCTGGGCGTCATCGGCGCCGGCGTCATCGGACTCGAGCTCGGCAGTGTCTGGCGCCGCCTGGGGAGCGAAGTCGTCGTGGTCGAGGCCTTGCCTGATTTTCTCGCGATCGCCGATCAGCAGCTCGCCAAAGAGGCCCTGCGGCACTTCAAGAAACAAGGTCTCGACGTGCGTCTGAACGCGAAGGTCACGGGGGCCAAGGTCGGTGCGGATGGGGTCACGGTCAGCTATACGGACGCCAAGGGTGAGCAGAGCCTCGTCGTCGACAAGCTGGTCGTTTCCATCGGCCGCCGGCCCTACACGAAGGATCTGCTGGCTCCGGGCACGGGTGTCGAGCTGGATGAGCGCGGATTCATCAAGGTCGACCCCGAATGCCGCACGGGCGCGGACGGGATCTGGGCGGTTGGCGACTGTGTGCGCGGCCCAATGCTTGCGCACAAGGGCAAGGAGGAAGGTGCGATGGTCGCCGACCTGATTGCCGGACGCTTTGCCGAGGTCAACTACAAGACAGTGCCGTCAGTGATCTACACGGCGCCGGAAATCGCGTGGGTCGGGCTGACGGAGGAACAGGTGAAGTCGAGCGGCCGGGCTTACAAGACCGGCGTATTCCCGTTTCTGGCCAGCGGCCGGGCGCGGGCCATGGAACAGGCTCTTGGCTTTGCAAAGGTCATCGCCGCGCAGGATGACGACGAAATCCTGGGGGTGCATGTCATCGGACCGATGGCTGGCGAGCTGATCGCAGAAGCGGTGTTGGCGATGGAATACTCAGCGAGCAGCGAAGATCTGCAACGGACTATTCACGCACATCCAACTTTGTCTGAAGCGATCCATGAGGCGGCGCTCGCGGTCGACAAGCGCGCGATCGACTCGCTCAATCGCTGACGCCAGGCTTCTTAGGCGGGGCGGGCTTGCGCCTGCCAAGAATGGGTCGTGAGATCGGGGCGCCGTAGGCACTGCGCTTCGAGTGCGGCCGTGGAGCGAGCGAGCTGGGCTTCGCGTGAACGACTAGCCCGGAATTTACTTTCCGTATCGCGACTGGACGATCGGGTCCGTCGCGCGCCACGGCAGGCTGACATGCAAGCTGACCGAGTAGTTGCACGGCCAGCACGCAGGCGCACAGCCGGATCGCAAACTTCGTTTTCATCGCTCCTCCCGAATAACCCGCCGACCGTTGCCGCTGGCTGTTCACTTCAGTTCGCCGCGGCTGCCAGTGTCGCCAGCTCTCGCCGTCCATCCTGCCAGACATCGAACGGCCGAGTATCGCCATCGCCTTCCAGTTGCAGCCGCAAGCGATGGGCACTTGCGACGAATCGCAGCGTATCCCGATCGATCCGGTACACCCGTGGCGGGCCGCGGGTGTGCAGCGGCCTCTCCAAGGGCTTCGCGATGCCCGCATCCTTGAGACTGCGGCCGTCGCGCACCAGTCGAATGGCCCGATCGTCGGCCAGCAGGATCAAGTTGTCGCCCGGATGCACGTCCGCGCCGAGACGCGGATCGACCGTCGACCAGATGTAGGCCAGAAGCAGATACTCGTAGTGCCCGGAGCGATTCACACTGGCTCCCACCACCGTCGCGTACTGCCTGGAGTTGGCAGCGACGTCCTGATGGGCGCGCGCAAAGATGATGGGCGCTGCAACGCTTGCAACCGATGCCGCAGTGACCGGGTCGAGATACTCCGCCGGCCGCCTGCGCGCCGCGGAACTCGTGCAGCCGGCAATGACCAGCGACATGAAAATGACGCTGATGCACCGTATCAGGCTCGTTGGCGTTGTAGCGGACTGGCACATAATTCAGAAGTTCATCCGGTACCCGACGCTGAAGAACAGGCGCGTCGTATTCCCGACCTCGAGGAATTCCGGGTTGCGTCCGAACTCGGCTCCGGCCTCGATCTCGAGTATTCGTCCGTTGCGCTGATAGTCGAGGTGCGCGTAGGGGACATAAAGCAACTGCGTCACGCCTGTGTTCAATGCGGTACGGGTAACGCTCAATCGGGGGCCGATGCGCCATGCGCCGAAGAGGGGGAAGCGCGCGATGTATTGCCAGCCGATGGCGTTTGAAGTCGGAGTCTGGTCGTAGCGCACGACGACCTGGTTGAAGTCGCCACTGTGCAGGATGCTCGAGCCGAGGATCTGCACCTGGTAGGAAATGTCGCGTCCCGCCGTTCCGGGAAACGCTTCGACTCCACCGGACGCCGGCGTCGCCGATTCTTCGGTGGCGAACACGTCCAGGATCAACTGGAAGCGCTCGCTCAACTGCTTCATCGCCGACACGATGTAACTGGATAGCACCGTCGTGCGATCCTGCGCCAGGGCGAAGATCTGATCCATCGTGTAGGTCTGTTGAAGCTCGGTGAGCGTCGTGGCGGTCTGGCCGATCAGTGCATTGCCCGCCGAGAGGATGGGGGCGTTGCGATGCTCCAGATCGACGGTGAGCTGCCAGCGGTCGGGAAGCTGGAGCGTGCCCAGCAGCACAATGGCGTTGATAGAGTGGAATGACGTGTCGTAATCGATGTAGCTCACCAGCGAGCGGGTCGGAACGAAGTAATGAAATTCGGCTCCGACGGCCTGACGGTCGCGAACGCCATCGAAGGTTTCGCGGTTGACGAACAGGCTGGTATCCCAATGCGCGAGCTCGGGACCGTAGGCCAGGGCCAGTGCCTGGACCTTGTTCCGGGAGCTGATGCCGTCGCCGGAATTGTCGACTGGCATGCCGACCGTGCCCCGTATGGTCCACGATGGGCTCAGGCGGTAGGCAAGCGTGCCGCCGTCGAATGTGCCGAAGATTCCATCGTCGGTGGTCGTCTGCCGGCCTACTCGCGCCCGCAGTCCGGAAACTTTGTCGGTCACATCGAAAAAGGCCGTCGTGACACGCGCCCGGTTGTCGACTCCCGGAGTGTCCGCAGGCAGCAGGCTCTTCTCGTACCCCGCGTTGGTTCTGAATGTCATTGCAAAACGCTCGCCGTCCCGGTGAGCGAAGAGGTCCGCGTCGGTGAACACTGCGTTCTGCACGACGGTTGCGAACAACGGACCGTTCAGATCCGTCCCGAAGCTGTCGCGCCGGAATAGCTGCGAGACACCGCCGGAAACCCTCCAGCCCTGATTGCCGTCGAGCCCGCCGCTGAGGCCGCCGGCACGCGTCCCGGCTTCCGCCGCGCGCAAGATACGCAACCGGGTGCGCACTCGCTCCGCTGCGGGGCCCTTGGGATACTGGCGAAGGTATTCCTCATATTCCGCTTTGGCCTGCGCGGCCTCGCCGAGTCGCTCACGCGCCAGCCCGAGCATCTCCTGCACCTGCGCGCGCTCCGGAAACTCGGGTTGCCGCTGCAGTTTGGTCAGGATCTGCACGGCCTGCGCAAAATTGCGCGCCTTCATGGCTTTGCGTGCATCGTCGAGAAGAGCTTTGATCTGCGCGGGCTCGAGTGCGGCGTCGGCGCCGAGCGGCTCGACTGGCGGCAACGGCGGCTCGGACACAGCCGCGTTGGGATCGGTGGTGATGGAATCGTCTCCTACCGCAAGCCACGCGCGGGGATAGTCCTTGCTTGCGGTCCGCAGAACACTCTCCGCAACACTGCGCTGGTCGAAGGGACCTGCTCGCAGGCGATACCATTTCTCACCGGCGGTCTCGACCTCGGACACGAACGTGTGGGCTTGCAAGCGCTTGCCTGCCAGCTCTATCGCTGCGGAGTCGAACGGAGTGCGCTGGGATTCCAGGTTCACGGCGAAGTTGCTGGCCGTGTCGCCGCGATCGGTAACGAGGATGCGCGCCTTCTCTGCCTGTTTGCGAATGAGGCGAATGCGCATGCCACGCGGACTTGCACCCTGCGCGAGCACGAACGCTTCCGGTTTGGCCCAGGTGAGCGTCAGCGTTACTTCGCCACCCAACGAAGACTCCAGGCGGGCGGACGTGACGATGCCGCGCGGCCCGGAGACAGGGGGGATCTCAGTCGGGATTTCTGTTGCGCCGAGCGGCGAACCTACGCCGCAATCTTGATCTGGCCTGAGACGCAGCCGCAACTCCTGACCTTCCGACGTGGGCGAGTGACCCGCATACCGCAGTGAACAGTTGAATTGCAGCGTGATGTCGACCTGGCTTTCGCGCTCGTCGATGTCTATCACGTCGATCAAGCGCGACGGTGCCTGAGCTTGCAGACGGCCT
>FTEM01002012.1_pt1 | contig 20535 bp, 19 predicted proteins | sample 1640201 | NCBI WGS metagenome assembly FTEM01 (sample SAMEA3914816, study PRJEB12502) | metagenome | biome: forest; material: soil | place: USA | collected 2011-09-16 | depth 0.3 m | reverse complement strand
TCGAGTCGGGGCGCGTCGTCGGCATGGTCTCGATCGGCGACCTCGTCAAAGCCGTGATCCAGGATCAGCAGCAGACGATCGAGCAGCTCGAAAGCTATATTCATCACTAGGCGCTGGCCATCGCCAGCCGGCCGCCCCGCCAGCTCCTGCGGTGTCGGTCACTTGCGCCAGAACGCTGGCGTGAACAGCACCAGCACACTGAAGATCTCGAGCCGTCCGAGCAGCATCGCGGCGGTGCAGATCCAGATCTGCACGGCTGACAGGCTCTGGTACGTCCGTCCCGAACCCATTGCGCTCAAGCCCCCGGCCGTATTGTTCATCGAGCCGACGATTGCCCCGATCGACGAGGGAAAGTCGAGGCCGCTCAGCAGCAATGCGAACGTGAGCAGCACGACCGTCATGAAATACAGAAAGATGAATCCCAGGACCGAGTGAGCCACCCGGTCGGGAATGGGTCTGCCGCCGATTCGCACCGGCGCGACGGCGCTCGGGTGCACCAACATCTTCATCTCGCGCGTGGCCTGCTTGGCGAGCAACAGCGTTCTGAACATCTTGATGCCGCCGCCCGTTGAGCCGGTGTTGCACACAATGCAGGACAGGAAAAGCATCCAGATCGGCGCGAACACCGGCCACCTGCTGAAGTCCTGGGAAACCAGGCCCGAGGTCGTCGCCATCGAGATGACGTTGAAAGCGGCGTGCCGCACCGATGCGAGTCCCGGATAGACGTCGCGCCAGGTCAGGAGGACGGCGATGCCGGCTACGCTCACCGCAAGTATCGCGAAGCTGGCTCTCGATTCCGCATCCTGCGTGTAGGGCTCCAGCGTCAGCCGGCGCAGGGCGACGAAGTGCCGCGCGAAATTCAATGACGCAACGAGCATCAGCACGATCAACACCGCCTCGATCGCAGCCGAATCGAAGAACGCGATGCTGGCGTCGTGCGTCGAAAAGCCGCCCAGTCCAACGGCGGAAAACGCGTGGCAGATCGCGTCGAACCACGACATTCCGCAGATTTTCAGCCCCACGATTCCCGCCACCGTGATGACCGTGTAAACGAACCACAACCGTTTGGCCGTCTCGGTGATGCGGGGGGCGAGCTTCTCGTCCTTGATGGTGCCCGGCGTGTCGGCGCGATACATCTGCATGCCGCCAACACCGAGCAGCGGCAGGATCGCCACACCCATCACGATGATGCCGAGCCCCCCGAACCAGTGCAGTGATGCGCGCCAGAAGTTGATCGACGGGGGCAGCCTGTCGAGTCCTGACAGCACCGTGGAGCCGGTCGTCGTGAGTCCCGACATGGCCTCGAAAAAAGCGTCCGTGAAGCTGAGCCCGTGCAGCGCCAGGAGAAGTGGCAGTGACGCAGAGACCGACACCAGCAGCCAACCGAGCGTGACGAGCAGAAAGCCGTCCCGGGGCTTCAACTCACGGCGGTGCCAATGCGTCACGCCTGAAAGCACGAGGCCGGTGCCTGCGCTGATCGCTCCGGCTGCCAGGAACATGCCCGCGAGCCCATCGCCCATGATGAGCGAGCAGGCAATCGGCAGCACATAGGCAGCGCCGGTGACGGCTAGCAAGAGTCCGAGAACGTGCGCGACCGCGAGCACTCCTGGGGTGCCCGTCAGCGCGTCGCGCGCAGAAACAGTTTTCGACCGCGTCGGTGTGACGCCGGTCGGACAGGAAGAGAATCAGATGATCGTCGGACTGCACTACAGCATCGTGATGCGCCATGATGACGTCCTCGCCGCGCACGATGGCGCCGATGGAAGTGCCTTCGGGAAGCTTGATCTGCTCGACCTTGCGACCGACCACCCGCGACGTGCGCTCGTCGCCGTGAACGATCGCCTCGAGGGCCTCTGCGGCACCGCGCCGCAATGAGTGAACACGCACAACGTCACCACGGCGGACATGCGCTAAAAGCGAGCCGATTGTGACGGTCTGGGGAGAGATCGCAACGTCGATGCTGCCGCTCTCCATCAGTTCGGCGTACGACGGCTTGTTGATGAGCGCCATGACCTTGTGAGCCCCGAGACGCCTCGCGAGCATCGCCGAGAGAATGTTGGCTTCCTCGGAATTCGTCAGCGCTGCGAATACATCGGCGCTATCGATGTTTTCCTCGATGAGCAGCTCCTCGTCCGCCGCATCGCCGTTCAATACGATCGTGTTCTCCAACAGCTCCGACACTTTGCGTGCGCGCCGCGCGTCGCGCTCGATCAGTTTCACCTGGTTGTTCTTCTCGAGCGCTTTTGCGAGGCGGTAGCCGATATTGCCGGCCCCGGCGATGACCACGCGGCGCACCGGCTCATCGACGCGCCGTAATTCGCTCATTACGCGCTTGATGTCGCTCGTCGCGGCGAGAAAGAACACTTCATCACCGTCCGCGATAATCGTTTCGCCTTCCGGGGGAATAGCCTTGCCGGCGCGATAGATAGCCACCACTCGGGCGTCCGTCTTGGGAAGGTGCTCGGGCAGCTCCATGAGACGGTGGCCCACGAGCAGCCCACCCTTCAGGGCGCGAACTCCGACCAGCCGCACCTTGCCGTCGGCAAAATCGAGTACCTGCAGCGCACCGGGATAAAGTATCAGTCGCTCCACATACTCCGTAACGAGCTGCTCCGGGCTGATGAACACGTCGACCGGAATCGACCCGTCGCCGAACAGCTCCGGACGGCTCGTGTATTCCGAAGAGCGGATGCGTGCGATCTTGGTTGGCGTCCGGTACAGCGTGAACGCGACTTCGCACGCCATCATGTTGACTTCGTCGCTGTTGGTAAGCGCGACGAGGATGTCTGCCTCTTGCGCCCCAGCCGCTTCGAGCACAGTGGGGTGCGACGCGTTGCCTACGACCGTGCGCACGTCAAGACGATCCTGCAGGTCACGCAGAATGTCCTCGTTCGTATCGACGACCGTGACTTCGTTGGCCTCCTCGCGAGAGAGATGCAAAGCCGCCGTTCTGCCGACCTGGCCCGCGCCGAGGATGAGGATTCTCACATCGGCTCCGGGCTGACGTACTGCGCCATCAACCACTTCGTGCCCTGGTGCTCGAAGCGTACTTCTACCCGTGCATTCGGCCCGTTGCCCTCTATGTTCAGGACCACTCCTTCACCAAACTTCCCGTGACGCACCCGAGCGCCGAGCCGTACTCCGGCGATGGCGGGCTCTTCGGGCCGGAACCGGCCCACGGCGACCGGCCGCGAAACCTGGATGCGCGGCCGTATCTCTTCGATGAGCTCTTCCGGAATTTCCTTGATGAAGCGTGAGGGTTGACCGTAGCTGTCCACGCCGTGGAGTCGTCGCTGCTCCGCGTAAGTCAGAAACAGTTGTTTCATCGCCCGCGTCATGCCCACGTAGCAAAGGCGGCGCTCTTCTTCCAATCCGTCGATGTCAGTCAGCGAGCGTTGATGCGGAAACAGGCCGTCTTCCATTCCGCTGAGGAACACCATCGGAAACTCGAGCCCCTTCGCCGTATGCAGCGTCATCATCTGCACGCAATCTTCCCACGCTTCGGCCTGCCCTTCACCGGATTCCAGGACTGCATGGGCGAGAAATGCTTCCAGCGGCGGCAGCTCATCCTCGGTTCCTTGTTGTTGGAAACCGCGTGCGGCGCTCACGAGCTCATCGAGGTTCTCGACCCGGGCTTCACCGCGGTCAGCTTTCTCTCGCTTGTAGTGCTCGATCAACCCGCTTCCCTGCAGAACGTGATCGACCTGCTCGTGCAAGGGCAGCCCGGCGACTTCGCGCGCCAGGCGATCGATCAGCGCCATGAAGCCATAAACGGCCGTCGACGCTTTGGGCCCGAGTGCCTCGCCAACGCATTCGCCAGCGGCATCCCACAACGCGATGCCTGCGCCCTTCGCGCGCTCGCGGATGATGTCGAGACTTTTCGCGCCGATGCCGCGCACCGGAAGATTTACGACGCGCTCGAAGGATGTGTCGTCCTTGCGATTGGCAACGAGCCGCAGGTAGGCAAGCGCATCCTTGATTTCCGCGCGCTCGAAGAACCGCAGGCCGCCGTAAACCTTGTATGGAATGCGACCCGCGATGAACGCTTCTTCGAACACCCGGGATTGCGCGTTGGAGCGATAGAGGATCGCGATTTCGCGCCGGTTGCCGCCGTGATGCACCCAGTCCCGGATGCGATGAGTCACAAACTCCGCTTCATCGCGCTCATTGAAGGCTGCGTACAGGCGGATCGGGTCGCCCTTCTCCCCGCTCGTCCAGAGGTTCTTGCCGAGCCGGCCCGTGTTATTGGAGATCAGGCCATTCGCCGCTTCGAGGATCGCCGCCGTCGAGCGATAGTTCTGCTCGAGCCTGAAGAGCTTCGCGTCCGGATAGTCGCGCCGGAACTGGTGCAGGTTCTCGACTCGCGCGCCGCGCCAGCGGTAGATCGACTGGTCATCGTCGCCGACGACGAACGGAAAGGTTTCGGTACCCTCTGCCGGGGAATTCCGCGCCAGCAGGGTCAGCCACGCGTACTGAATGGCGTTGGTGTCCTGAAACTCATCGACCAGAACGTGCCGGAAACGCCGTCGGTAATGAGTAAGCAGGCCGGGGTTGTCGCGCCACAGCTCGAATGCCCGCAGTAGCAGCTCGGCAAAATCGACGGCACCCGCACGCGCGCATGCCTCCTCGTAGTCGACATAAAGCTGGATGAGCTGGCGGCGTGTGGGATCGTCGTTGTCCTTGAGGTGATGCGGCCTGCGGCCCTCGTCCTTGTTCGAATTGATGAACCATTGCACTTCGCGTGGCACCCAGCGCGTCTCATCGAGCTGGCGAGCCTTGATCAGCTTCTTGATCAGGCGTTGCTGGTCCTCGGCGTCGAGGATCTGAAAGCTTTGCGGGAGCCGGGCGTCGCGCCAGTGCAGCCGCAGCAGCCGGTGCGCGAGGCCGTGGAAAGTGCCGATCCACAGCGAGCTGCCGGGCATGCCGAGCAGGTTCTCGATGCGGCCCCGCATCTCGCCGGCGGCCTTGTTCGTGAACGTCACGGCCAGGATGCTGTATGGGGAGACGTTTTCCGACTGGATCAGCCAGACGATCCGGTGCGTAAGCACCCGCGTTTTGCCGCTGCCGGCGCCTGCCAGCACGAGCACGGGCCCGAGCGGAGCCGTGACGGCTTCGCGTTGCGCCTCGTTCAGGGGGTTGAGAAGGGGGGACAGGGAATCCATGCGGGCCGCATTGTACCTAATGCAGGAAAGTGGCCTGCGGCGCTTTCTGGCCGGAAAACCTCGCAAGCCTGTTCAGCCGGCGGCTTTCGGCCCCCTGAGCGTTTCCTCGGCAAACTGGATGAGCGCCACGGCAAAACCAAGCAGCACCGGCCCGATCACGAGGCCGAGGATGCCGAATGCCGAAGCGCCACCGATGGCACCCACGAATACGGCGAGAGTCGAGACTTCCGCGCGTTGCGAGGTGAGAAAGGGGCGCAGGAAGTTGTCCGCGACCCCCACCGCAGCGCTCCAGACAGCCAGGAAAATTGCAGCACCCCAGCGGCCGGTCACCATCAGATACACCACAGCCGGCACCAGCACGATCGCCGAACCCGCGGGCAGGAAGGCTGCGATGGTCGCGAGCACCGCAAACACCACCGGTGAGGGGAGGCCGGCCAGGGCAAAGCCGACCCCGGCCAGCACGCCCTGAACGAGAGCCGTCGCCACAGAGCCGAAGACGACGGCGAGCGTCACATCGGCAAGGTACGCCAGCAGCTCCTTGCGCCGCGCAGGCTCCATCGGAATGAGCCGCGTCAGCCGGTTGAGCATCATCCGGCCGTCGCGAAGCAGGAAGAACAACAGGAACAGCATCATGAAGAATCCGACCAGCGAGCCCACGACGCCCAGTGCAAAGGTGCCGCCCATCGACGCTGCGGATTTCAACATCGATTGCACGCCATCGGTGATCCAACCCTGCACCTGCTCCGCCGAAACCGTAGCGTTCTCCCGCACCCAGCGCACCGCACCGCCCACGACCGGATAGCTCTGCAGACCGTCGAGTACGGCGGGGTAAGGCAGGAAGGTGCGCCCCTTCAGCCACTCGATCATCGAGGCGACTTGGCGCGCGAACACGACGCCAATGAGTGCCAGCGGGGCGATCACGCAGAACGGCGTGAGCCCTGTCAGGATGCCCGCCGACAGGGAGGGTCGGCCTTTCAGTCGTCGCGCGAGCCGCTCCTGCACGGGATTCAAGAGAAACGCCAGCACCGCGGCCCACCCGAGCGGGCCAGCGAGGGGCCGCAGAGTCTCCAGCAGCAGGTATCCCATGATCACGATCGTCGCGATCACAAAGCTGCGGCGGTAGAAGGCGGAGTGCATGAGCGGGAAGGTTACCCCATCCGCGGTGCATTAAGCTTTTCGAACCGGTCGTTAAGATCTGCTGGTGAGTCTCACCGCCACGCTCGCTTAGAATTCCTCGCCACACGGGAGATACGCTGTATGCCGACGTTGTATGACTACCTCGACTCGGGCAACGGCTACAAGATCCGCCTGTTGCTGACACAGCTCGGGCAGCCGTTCCGCTGGTCCGAGCTGGATATCATGCAAGGCGCCACCCGCACTCCCGGGTTTCTCGCCAAGAATCCGAACGGCCGGATTCCGACCCTGGAGCTGGACGACGGGACCTGTCTTGCGGAATCGAACGCCATTCTCTGGTATCTCGCGGAGGGCACGCGGTTCATCCCGAACGAGCGCCTTGCACGTGCACAGACGCTGCAGTGGATGTTCTTCGAGCAGTACAGCCACGAGCCGTACGTCGCGACGCCGCGCTTCATATTGCGGCACTTTCCAGCCGACTCACCCCGACGTGCCGAGCTGCCGGATCGCCTGAGCCGGGGTCGCGCCGCGCTCGCAGTCATGGAAGCTCATTTGAAAAGCAACCTCTATTTCGCCGGGGGACGCTACACGATCGCGGACATCGCTCTCTACGCATACACGCACGTCGCCGACGAGGCGCAATTGGATCTCACACCCTATCCCGCAGTGCGAGCGTGGCTCGCGCGCGTTGCCGCCGAACCTGCCTATATCCCGATCACCTACCGCCCGGGCTGAGCACTTGCGAAGCGGCGTGGCAAGGAAAGATCCGTAAGGCTCTCCAGAAACGCGCGTAGCTCGATGCGCTCCGCCGCCGACAGGTCGAACGTGCGCAGGCGCGGATCGAGTCCGGAATGACTTTCAGTCCGCGAGCGCTCAGCTACGGCGGAGTAATGATCGAGGACCGCTTCGAGTGTCGGGAAGCGGCCGTCGTGCATGTACGGTGCGGTCAAAGCGATGTTGCGCAGAGTTGGGACGCGCATCGGCTGATCGCTCGTGCCGTTGCTCGCGAACGAAGTCGGCCCGGTTTCTCCCTGGGCGTCACGCCAGTTGCCGGAGAAATTGAATCCGGAATGACAGGCTGCGCAACCTGCGCGCGGCGAGTAGAAAAGCGCCATCCCCCGCTTCGCGGCGAGCGACAGTGCTTCGTGCTGTCCGCCAAACACGTAACGATCGAAGGCCGAGTCGCCACTGATGAGCGTGCGCTCGAACGCTGCGATGGCCTTGACCAGGTGATCGAACGTCACCGGCGAACCGCCTGCGGGAAACGCCTCGGTAAACGCGGCACTATAGGAAGAATCGCCTGCGAGCGCGGCAACGACGCCGGCCTGATGTCCGGCCAGTCCGATTTCCACCGGATGCTCGTTCAGCAGCGGCTCGAGCATCTGTGTTTCAAGCGAGCCCAGCTCGGGCTTCGTCCAACCGAAGCTGACGTTGTATGCGACATTGACCAGCGCCATGGCGCTGTGCGCGAGCGGCTCGCCGGTTGCCCCTATTGCAACACTGCGGCCGTCGCTGAAGGAGCGCGGCGGGTCATGGCAGCTCGCGCAGCTATACGCGCCGGTTACGGACAGACGCGGCTCGAAGAACAAGCGCTGCCCGAGCGCCACTTTAGGTTCGGACATCGCATTATCGGCGGGCACTGCGGGAGTCGGAAAACCACGCGGCAGATGCCAGACGTAGGCCGGTGGAGGCAGATCGGCCGGCATGCTAGAGGTGGCGCTTCCGCTCGATCAAGCTGCGCAGGTCGATCGAGGCTGCGCGCGCCGGCCTCACTTCCAGCTCGCCGCCGTACCTTCGCGTGTCAGGGAGGCGGTCTGGGCTGCGATCTGTGTCCGCTCCTCGACCCACTTGTCCAGATCGTTGACAGCGGTCAGATCGCCGGCTGCCGAAGCCGAGCGTTGCGTCGCGATCCAACTCTTCATCGCCTCGAGAAGCTTGCCGGCAAGTGCCCGGTTGGTCGCGAACAGCTCGAGATAGGACTGCTGCGCATCGGCGACACGGTTCACAGCGAGGTACGCCTCACCGCGATACTCGATAGCCTCGGGGAAACCCGGATGCAGTGTCAGCGCGTTCTGGTAAGCCTGCAGGGCGTTCTCGTAGTTTCCGAGCTTGCGGCTCGTATAGCCGAAGTAGTTCCACGCTTCCGGCGTCCGGGGAAATAGCTGCACGGAGTGTTGAAACTTGCCCAGCGCGCTTGAATACAACTTCTGCGCGTCATTCAGCGCACGCGTCTTCTTTGCGTCGTCGGCGAGAGTGGCGGCCGAGGCCTGCAGATCATCGGCCTTGCGGACGTCCTTGACGCCGCTGTTGTAAAACACCCGGGCCTGAATTTCAGGACTCATCTGGGTGCCCGCGCTGGAGGACGGCATGCTCATCGGTCCATTGCCCGCGGCCCATGCGGCCGGAAGGTGCGCGGCGAGCGCGAGCGCGCAGACGGTCAGAAACTTGTGGGCGGTACGCATGTTCACTCCCCAAGGACTACAAAACGCCTCACCAACTATTGCGCAACTCGCGCAGCTTCAGGAAGACCGTTTTCGCATCCGGGTGTTCCCCGATTTGCGGGAACACGGCGCGCAGCCGCGCAATCACGCCCGGGCTCGCCAAGCGGAAAAACGTGTTGATGCGCTTCTCCTGGCCCAAGGTCGTGACGAGCCCGGCGCCGGGGTCTTGAGTCCGCGCCTGCTCCAGGAGGGTTCCCGCGGCCGCATTGTCCGGCTCCCGATCCAGGGTGAACTCAAGATTGCGCGCGAGGTACTCGTGACCCGGAAACAAGCGCGTCGTATCGGGCAGACGCGCGAGCTGCGCGACGAATGTCTCGTACAGCAACTCCGGCTGCCCGTCATGACAATTCCCGGCACCCGCGTTGAAGAGCGTGTCGCCGCTGAACAGCGCCGGAACTTCGGTATGCGACAGCAGGCAGATGTGCGTCAGCGTGTGGCCCGGAGTATCGAGACATTCCAGCTCGACCGTGCGTCCGACACGAATCGTGTCTCCTTTGTTCAGTCCCCGGTCGACGCCGCCGATGCGCTTCGCCGCCCCCGCATGGGCCAGGACCGTTGCCCGGGTTGCGCCGACCAGACCCGCGTTTCCGCCGGTATGGTCGGGATGCTCGTGCGTGTTCAGGATCTGCGTGATGACCCAGCCTTTCGCGTGCGCTGCCTGCAGGCAGCGCTCCCAGTCGAGCGGATCCACCGCCAGCGCTTCGCCCGTCTCCGGACAGGCGACCAGGTAGTGGAAATTCCGAAAGCTGTTTCCGGGCCAGATCCGTTCGATCAGCATAAGTAACACTCTTCCGCACGAACCCGCAGTCACCGGGCGCACGTGGCTTCGCCGCAACGTACCCCGAAAACCCGCGGGACGCCATAATGTGCGCCCTGGTCAATGCGGAAGGTCCATGCAGCTTCAGGTCGTTCCCGTCACCCCATTCCAGCAGAACTGCTCGGTGATCTGGTGCGAGCGCACGCGGGTTGCGGCCATCGTCGATCCTGGCGGCGACCTGGACAGGGTCCTGCACGTTGTGGCCGCGGAAAAGCTCGAGCTGCAGAAGATCCTGCTCACCCACGCCCATATCGACCACGCCGGTGCGACGGCCGAGCTGGCCGAAAGATTCAACCTGCCGATCGAGGGCCCGCATCCCGGTGACCGCTTCTGGATCGAAGGCCTGCCCGAGCAGGCGGCCATGTTTTCCTTCAAGCCCGCGCGGACCTTCGAGCCGACCCGCTGGCTCAGGCAGGCAGACAGCGTGCAGGTGGGTGAATTGACGTTGCAGGTGCGCCACTGTCCCGGCCACACTCCCGGTCACGTCGTGTTCTTCAATGAGCCCGCCCGGTTCGCGATCGTCGGAGATGTGCTGTTCCGGGGCTCGATCGGCAGAACGGATTTCCCGGGAGGCGATCACGCGACACTCATCCGCTCGATCCGGGAAAATCTGTTCCCGCTGGGCGATGACGTCAGATTCCTGCCGGGGCACGGCCCGATGTCGACGTTCGGCGCGGAGCGGCGCACCAATCCGTTTGTCGCCGACCATCTGTTTGGCGGCCACCGGCCCGGTGCGCAGGAGGGAACATGAAGCATACGTTTCTGTTCGAGCCCGGAGTCTGGAACGCCGAGGGCACATTCTGGCGCGCCGACGGCGAAGCGCTGGCGGCTCTGGGGAGGACCGAGATCTCGCACCACAGCGAGTGTTGGCTGCTGTCGGGCACGATGAAAGTGTTGGGATCGCCGACCATCGAGTTCGTCAACGCCTACTCGATCACACCCGGCGATGCCACGGGCAGCGGTAGCCGGACTCTCAAGTGGACTTCGGAGAACGCGACCCTGGGGAAGCTCCGGGGCACGTTTTCGGTCGTCGGGAGCTGCATTTTTTCGGTCTATGGGTGCGATGAGTCCGGCTACCACGGCGCCGAGCATCTCGAGCAGCTCGACACCGTCAGCTACCGCTCATCCGGAATCCTACTGCTTCAGGATCGGCTCCTCACGTCGTGGCAGGTCACCCTGACGCGCTTACCGTGATGAGGCCCTGGGACTCACAACGAAGGATCGCACGCCATGCTGGAAGTACGTAGAAGTCGGGATCGCGGCTATTCCGACAACGGCTGGCTCAAGACATTTCACAGTTTCGCGTTCGCGGATTACTTCGATCCGGAGCACGTCGAGTTCGGCCCGCTGCGCGTGATCAACGAAGACCGGGTGCGGCCGGGCAAGTCGTTCGGCCCGCACTCGCCGCAGGACATGGAAATCCTGACTTTCGTCGTGCGCGGTGAAATCGAGCGTCAGAATTCGCTTGGGGCCACGACTGTGTTGCGCGCGGGGGATGTGCAGCGCTTGAGCGCCGGAACCGGTATTCAGCACAGCGAGACGAATCTGTCCGCGAGCGAGGAGGCGTACCTGCTGCAGATCTGGATCCGGCCTGCGAAACTCGGACTGCCTCCGAGCTGCGAGACGCGGCACTTCAAACCGGAGGACAAGGCCGGGCGGCTGAAGCTGATCGCCTCGGCGAGCGGCGAAGCGGGCGCGCTGAAGATCCAGCAGGACACACGCGTCTACGCGCTCACCCTGGGGAGTTCCCAGAGCGTGCAATTCGAGGTTGGGAGGGGACGTTGCGCGTATATCCATGTCGCGCACGGCTCGGTCGCAGTCGGGGAGACCCGGCTCAACGCCGGCGACGCGATGAAAATCACCCAGGCGCCGCGGATCATTCTGCAGAACGGCACGGATGCCGAAGTGATCCTCATGAATCTGCCCGCCAACAAGCTCAATGCGGTCTTTCACCGCCCCCGCGTGCGCTACCCGGGACCACATCAGGCTGCGAAGGCGGCGCTGACTCCGCCCGGCCAGACTGCTCAGTCGGCCACGAAACCGGACGCGCCTGAGCTCACAACATCTCTCGCCGCCGCACTCACGCAGGCAGGTCTCGCTCGGGGTGCCGCCGCGGATGCGGCCGATGGCGCAACCGCTGCTGTCACGACCGTCGCGGCGAAATCCTCGAAGCGGGCGGCGCACCGCAAGATCAGAAAATCTGCAGCGGCAGGGAAGACCAAGGCTCGCAGCCAGAAACCCGCACGGCGCAGCGGCGGGAAACCGAAGTCAAAAGCGCCCGCCCGGCTGCTCGCCCGCCGGCTCAAGCCGCGAAGTGCTGGGTTGTCGGCAGGTAGTGGTCGACGAGTAGCGCGGCGAAAAGCCACATCAGGTAAGTAATGGAAAAGCGGAATACCCGCATCGGCAGCTCCTGCCGCGCCGTGATCTTCATTGCGAGAGCGTAGTAGACAAATACGGCGTTCAGGCCGAGCGCGACCGCGAGATAAATGATTCCGCTCATCCCCGTGAGAAACGGCAAGAGCGTTACGAGCGTGAGAAGCACTGTGTACAGGAGTACATGCAGGCGCGTGTACTCGATGCCGTGCGTCACGGGGAGCATCGGGATTCCGGCTCGCGCGTAGTCATCGCGGCGCGCGATCGCCAACGCCCAGAAATGCGGGGGTGTCCAGATGAAAATAATCAGAAACAGAACCAGCGCGTTCGGGTCGATCGTGTTGGTTACCGCCGCCCACCCTAAAACGGGCGGCGCTGCGCCGGCGGCGCCACCGATCACTATGTTCTGAGACGTCGCGCGCTTGAGCCACACGGTGTAGATCACCGCGTATCCAATGAGCGATAAGAACGTGAGCGCCGCCGTTAGCAGATTGACGAGAAAGGCAAGGATTGCCATTGCCGTGACGCCGAGTACGGCGGCGAAGACGAGTGCGTTTTTCTCCGTGAGGGCGCCGGTCGGGAGAGGCCGCGCTCGTGTGCGCGCCATCTGCTCATCGATGCGGCGGTCGAGCACGTGGTTGATCGTCGCCGCGCAGGCGGATGCGAGTGCAATACCGAGATTGCCCCACAGAAGCGCCTCGAGCGGCGGCATTCCCGGGCTGGACAGTAACGTTCCAACTATCGCCGTAAAGACGATGAGCGCGACTACCTTCGGCTTGGTCAGCTCGAAGTAACGGCGCCAGATGGGGGGAGCGGGAGCGGGGAGATCCGAGGTCGTCGACACGTTGTCAGCCTAGCAGTTGGAGATCGGCGGCTCACGGCGGCAGCGCAAGTCCGGGCGGGACGCCCTCACAAGTGGTCCAGCGAGCCCATGCGCCGCCTGAGATCCACGATGGCAGTCGCCAGATCCTGAGGATTGACCGGCTTGGAAACATGGCCGTCGTAGCCGTTGGCGCGCGCGCGAGCGACGTCCTCGAGACGGGCAAATGCGGTCAGCGCCAAAGCCGCGATGTGTCCGCCCCGATCCGGCGCCCGCGAGCGCAGCTCCCTGATGAACTCGTAGCCGTCCATGCCGGGCATGCCGATATCGGAAACGACCACATCCGGCTTCCAACTGTCGAGAATGGAAAGCGCTTCGCGAGCGGAGCCCGCCGAGCGTAACTCGAACCCGGCGCGCTCGAGGCCCGCCACCGCAACTTCGCGGGCGTCAGGGTCGTCCTCGATGAGCAGGACCCGAGTGCCGGCGGCCACGGTTTCAATGCTGTCTTCCTCCAAGCCATCGTTGGCGTCATCGGCGCCAGCGCTCATTTCGTTTGTCCTGAGCGGCAGGGTGACTGTGAACGTCGAGCCACAATTCTCGCCTGCGCTGTCTGCCTGCACTTTTCCGCCGTGCAGCTCGACGACGTGCCGCACGATCGCCAGGCCCAGTCCCATGCCAGTATGTTGCCGCGTGCTCGTGCTGTCGGCCTGGCGGAATCGATCGAATACATACGGCAGAAACTCGCGCGCAATACCGATACCCGTGTCGGTAATCCTGATCAGCACCTGAGTTTCGGTTTGCTCGAGCTGCGCATCCACACAGCCGCCGGCCGAGGTGAACTTCAGAGCATTCGAGATCAGGTTCCAGAAAACCTGCTGCAGCCGATCGGCATCGCCACGCACGATCGGAGCCGTACCGGACTGAGCGACGGTCAGCACGACCGACTTTGCGTGCGCTACGAGCCGCAGGCTCTCGACTGCCAGGCGCAGGATCGAGCCGATATCGGCATCCTGCATCCGCAAGCGGAATTTGCCCGTGACGATGCGCGAAACATCGAGGAGATCTTCAATGAGCTGTGCCTGCGAGCGCGCTGCGCGCTCTATCGCTTCCGCGGCACGCAGTTTCTGCTGCTCGTTCAGTGGCCCTGCGCGCAGCAGGTGCGCCCAACCGATGATGATGTTCATCGGAGTGCGCAGCTCGTGCGAGAGATTCGCAAGGAATTCGTCCTTGAGTCGCGTGGCTTCTTCCGCTTGTGCCCGCGCCGCGCGCTCCGTCTCGAGCGCCTCCGCTTCCGTGCGCCGCAATTTCAGCAACACGCTGACGACCGTCTCCAGCTCCTTCGGCTCGAGCGGTTCGGTGAGATAGATGTCCGCGCCGCCCTTGAGTCCCTCTTTCTCGTCGCTCTCGGCAACGAAAGTGGCGGAGATCTGGATCACCGGAATCGAGCCCGTGATCGGATCGTGCTTGATGCGGCGGCACACTTCGATGCCGCTCATGTCAGGCAACTGGACATCGCATAGCACGAGGTGCGGGATCAGATCGCGCACCAATCTGAGCGCCTCGCCGCCGGTGGCCGCCTCGACGACCTCATAGCCCGCTTTCTGCAGGATGCGCGTCTTGGCGTACCGCAGCTCAGTGCTGTCATCGACGTTGACGATTACCGTCCGGCCGCTCATCGATCACATTCCGTTCGCTGCAAGAAACGCGCGTGTGGTCTCGACGTTCAGCTCGCTCTTTTGCAGGACCGCCTGCGCGCGGACCTCCAACTGGGCGCGCTGCTGGCGCGACAGCAATCGCGACGTGACGATTGCGACCGGCACGGATTGCAGTTCCGCGTCGGCCTTGAGCGCCTCCAGGATCTGCTCGCCGCCCAGGTCGGGAAGCATCAGATCGAGAAAAATCATGGATGGCCGGCTGCGGCGCGCCGCGATCAGGCCGCTGCGCCCGTCGGTCGCCTCGATCACGCACGTACGCTGATCGGTGAGCAGCTTCTGGATGAGATAGCGGGACGCCGGGTCGTCATCGATGATCAGAACGCGCCGGCCGGTGAGGCTGTCCAAGCGTTCCAACAGCGAGATGCGGCTCACCGGTTTGAGGCAATAGCCATCCGCTCCGAGTGCCAGTCCTTTGCGCTCGTCCTCCACCGAGGTGATGACGAGAATTGGAATGTTGGCCGTGGCCGGATCGTTCTTCAGCTCGTTGAGATAGCGCCATGTATCTTCGCCGCGCAGCAGGATATCCAGAATAATGGCCTGCGGGCGGATACGCTGCACCAGCTCGCGCGCCTCGCGAAGCGTGCCGACGCACAACGGCTGATAGGACGAGTTGCGCAGATGTTTTTCGTAGAGGAAGCGCGTCTCGATGTCATCGTCGACGAACAGCACCGGCGCAAGTCCCGTCTCCAGTGGCGTTTCGTGGACGGCCTCCGCGATGCCCGACGGCTCGACGTAATGGATAGGTATGGTCGCCGTGAACGTCGATCCTGCGCCAAGCTCGCTTTGCACGCGAACGTCGCCGCCGAGAAGCTGCGCGAGCCTGCGACACAGAGGCAGGCCGAGGCCGGTGCCCTTCACCCGATTCTGCAGCGGATTCGGCAGTTGCGTGAATTCGTCGAAGATGCGCAACTGATCGTCGGCGGTGATGCCGATGCCGGTGTCAGCGACGCCGAAGCGTATCAGGCGGTCGTCTCCGCAGGGCTCCGCGTACACGCGCACTTCACCGTGCTCCGTGAATTTGAGTGCGTTGGAAATGAAGTTGCGCAGGATCTGCGAGACCTTGCCTTCGTCAGTGACGAGGAGCAGCGACTCCGGCGGCTCATCGAACACCAGTTTCAGCGTGTCTCCGGGCAGCAGCGGCCGCAGCATGCCGCGCAGCGCACTGAATAGATTCGCAACGGAGAATTCGCTCGCCCGGACATCGATCTTGCCGGCTTCGATCTTCGCAAGGTCCAGCAGGTCATCCACCAGCGAGGTGAGATCGTCCGCCGCCTTGGCGATCAGCTTCACCTGCTTTTCCTGCTCGCCGCCCAGCTCCCCATCCACGCGGTCGATCAACAGCCGGCTCAGCGCCCGTACGGAGTTGAGCGGCGTGCGAAACTCGTGACTCATGTTCGACAGGAATTTCGACTTCATCCCGTCCGCGCGCCGCAGGTGATCGGCCTTTTCGTCCAACTCCGCGTACAGCGCCACGACGCCGCGATTCGTATCTTCCAGCTCGCGATTCAGGAGCAGCAGCTCTTCCTGGCGCTCGCGCAATTCGGCCAGCGCCCTGACCAACTCGCGATTCTGCTCCTGGATTTCCTCGTAGGCGCTCGCCGGCGTCTTCCCGGACAACTCCGTCGCGATGCGCGCAAGATCCGCACGGGTCACGATTGCTGCCCGCGCCGGCAGGATTTTCTTCAACAACACGTCCGTGCCGGTACCCGGTGCCGTGCGGATGTCGACCTGGTCCATCAACCGATGGATGCCGATGATCCCGATTCCCATGCCGGTCTGCGAGCGGTACCGCCCGCTCAGCACCTGGTCGAGATTGGGAATACCCGGGCCTTCATCGCGCACCTGCGCGAGCAACAATTGGGGTGCGCTCTCGCCTTCCAGCGAGAATTCGACTTTGCCGCCGCGGGCGTAGCGGAAAGCATTGCGTGCAATTTCGGAGACGGCCGTGGCGATGCGCGTCTGGTCCTGCGCATCAAAACCGACGAGGCCGGCAATCTGGCGTGCGCGCTGGCGCGCTACGACGACGTCCTGTTCGTAGTGAAGGGCTACCGTAAGGAGAGCCTTGGCCATCAGCCGCCCGTTCCTCTTTTTATGACCACGACAGTGACATCATCGCGCCCACGGTCGTGGTCGCGATACAGGACACCGGCGATCAGGGCAGCGTGTTGTGCCATGAGACCCGGGTAATCCGCAAGAGTCCAATGACTGGATAAACCGTCGCTGTGCACGATGAGCACCCCGTTGGGCGGGTAGTCGAACGGGAATTCCTGGACCTTGCGTAGTGCGTGACCCAGCGTCCCATTGTGGGAGACCAGTTGGCGCCTGCCCGTTGGCGTCTCTATGCGCCCGGATATGTTACCTACCCCCGCGTAGGTTCCTTGTCCTGCACCCAGGTCGATGCGGGCGACCGCGACCGCAGCGCCTCGTGTCGCCGCAAGCGCCTGATGCCCCAGTTCTAGCATCACTCCAGGCGGCTCTTTGGAGTGTCTCGCGAGGACTTCGGTAGCGGCTCGCGCCGCCCGTGCTGCATCGGCACCGTGACCCAGGCCGTCGGCGACCAGCAACGTGGGCTTCCCGCCGTCCTGCTCGACCGCCCACGCGTCGCCGGACACCACCTCACCGGCTTTTGGCAGGCAAATCGCGCCGATTTCGAGGCGCTCGCTGCGCCGCGGCCGGCTCGAAGCCCAGAATTCCAATCGCAGTGCAGTGCCGTGGCCATCCTGCGAATAGATCTGCAGTTCGCCGCCCAGTCGGCTCAGGGCCCCCAGACCGGTTCCCATGCTTCCCGCGGTGGAGTGCCCGTCGCGCAGGCTCGTGCCGAGGTTCGCGATTCCGGCCCCGCGGTCGAGTGCGAGGACCTCCACGCCCCCGATTCCGTTGGACTCGAGGCTCCGCAGAACCAGTCTGCCGTGACCGACGTGTTTGACGATATTGGTGACGGCTTCGGTAACCGCGAGCGCTACATTTCCGGCTACGGTCGCGTCAAAGCTTAGCGTTCGGGTGAGCTCTGCCGCGGCGCGGCGCGCTTCCCCCACATCACTGCGGTCATCGACGTTGACTAGAACCTGAACTGACAAAATGACTCACGGAAGCTTGATCAGCGCCAGCGCGCAATGGTGATTCGTGTCCCTTCCCCGGGCTTCGATTCGATCGAGAATTCGCTCGACAGGCGGCGCGCACCGCCCAGCCCCAACCCCAACCCACCGCCGGTTGTGAAGCCGTCGCGGAGAGCCTGCTCGACGTTCGCAATTCCCGGTCCCTGGTCGATGAACGTCAGCCGGACACCCCTGCGCGGCGGCTCATCCAGGCGCGTGATCTCAACATCGCCACCCAGGCCGTATTCAAGCGTGTTGCGTGCCAGCTCGCTCGCGGCCGTCACCAGCTTGGTTTGATCGACGAGTGAGAACCCTTGTGCCACTGCGCTTTCGCGCGTTGCCTGCCGGACGCGAACGATGTCCTCCGGCGAGCGGATGGGCAGGACAGAGCGGCTGACTAAGGCCATGTGAAGACGAAGCGTCTGGCTTGAGGAAGTGCGCGGTTAGCGCAGCTCGGCCGCCACGAGCTCATTCAACAGCGTCATGCCTCGCTCGACGTTGAGCGCAGTCCGCACGCCCTCCAGCGAGAGCCCGAGCTCGACGAGGGTAATTGCGACCGCTGGCTGCATTCCGACCACGACGGTCTGGGCGTCCAACACACTCGCCATCGCGGCGATGTTGCTGATCATCCGGCCGATGAACGAGTCGACGACTTCGAGTGAGGAGATGTCTATCAGCACGCCACGTGCGCGGGCCGCGACGATGCGTTCGGTGAGATCCTCCTGCAACTGCAGCGCCAACCGGTCGTGCATATCCACCTGGATCGTCACCAGGAGAAATTTGCCCATGCGCAGAATCGGAATCTTTTCCATGGCTGTGCCGTCAGGCGGCCGTGCCGCCCTGCGGCATCTTCGCCTGCGTGCGGCGCAGGGCGATCATGAAGGCATCCGCGAGTGTTGCCTTCGTGGTGACATCCGAAAGGTTGACGCCCAGATGGACGATCGTCTGCGCGATCTGCGGCCGGATGCCGCTGATGATGCAGTCGGCGCCCATCAGGCGCGCAGCAGCGACCGTTTTCAACAGGTGTTGGGCAACCAGCGTGTCGACGGTCGGTACGCCCGTGATGTCGATGATTGCGATGGTCGCGCCGGTTTCGACGATCTTGTGCAGGAGACTTTCCATCACCACCTGGGTGCGCTCGCTGTCCAACGTGCCGATGAGTGGTAGCGCGAGGATGCTGTCCCACAGTTCCACGACGGGTGTCGACAGCTCCAGCAGTTCGCGCTGTTGGCTCTGGATGACCGATTCGCGGCTCTTGAGAAAGATTTCCGTCGTATACAGCGCAATGCGGTCGAGAACGGTCGTCGTCGTCCACAGCTCATCGCCGAGCGCTTTGGCATCGTTCGCGAGTTCCGTGCGGATACGCCCGAACAGTACTTGCTTCAACGAGAGAATGAAGGTGGCCGTTTCGGTGGAGCTGAATCCCTGTTGCGCGCGCGAGCGGGAAACTCCCTCCAGAAATTCGCGCACGGCAGCCCAGCTAGGGCTGTCCATGCGTTCGAAGTCGCCGCTTTCCAGCGCCGTTCGTAACAGCCCGAGGAATTCCTGCGACTGCGCACGCAGCTCGCCCTCTTTCATCAGGTCCGCGCGTAGCGACGAAGCCGATAGTTGCGCCTGCATCCACTCCGCAAGCAGATCTTTCTGGTACTTGACGAGCACGGTGCGCACTGTTTGGCCTGCTGCGGGAGGCATCGGTTGTCTCCGGGTCGGGGCGGTGGGGAGGGCAGTGGATGTTCTTCTAGGCGCCGAAGCGTATCAGAAGGTGGGACGCTGTGCCGCACGTGACAGGTTCCAGGCAAGCGCGAGCGTTGCCAGCAGGAGGAACGCCGCGCCGGCGTTATGAGCGGTGGCCAGCCACAACGGAAACCCCTTGAGCACCATGGCGATCCCGATCGAAAGCTGCAGGCTCAAGGCCACGAGCACCGCCACGGCCGACAGCCGCGCGCGCGGCCGCCGCGTCCGCACAATTGTAACGATGGCGGCAACTGTCAAACCGAGTGTTACCGCCAGGGCTCCGAGCCGGTGCGTCAAATGGATCGCAACGCGAGCCGGGTTGGAAAGCACGCCGCCCTCGTAGTTCGTCCCGAGGCCGCGCCAAAGGACGAATGCGTTGCGATAGTCAGTGTGCGGCCACCAGGCGTTCTGACACTTCGGAAAGTCAGGGCAGGCCACCGCCGCGTAATTGCTGCTCGTCCAGCCGCCGAGGGCAATCTGCACGACCAGCAAGCAGACAGCGACGATGACCAGTGCACGTGCCGTCTCTGCGCCCGAGGCTCTTGCGGCGGCGACCGAAGAATGGCCCACCGACCGCGCTTTCCCCCACGACTGCCGCGGAAGCGACAGGAACAGCCACCACATCAGGCCTACGGTCGTGAGCCCGAACAACAGATGCAAAGTGACGATCAGCGGCTTCAGTTGCCACGTCACCGTGAGCATGCCGAGTATTCCCTGCAGGACGACGATTCCCAGGAGCGCCAGCGACTGTCCGAGCCCGATGATCCGCGAGCGGCGCGTCGCAACGGCCAATGCAGCGATGCCGACGATGATGAGCCCGAGGGTCGAGGCCGCATAGCGATGGATCATCTCGCGCCAGGCTTTGCCGACATTCAGGGGATTGTTGGGATAGGCAGCCTGCGCGGCGCCGCTGAGCTGCGCGCCGCTGGGAGAGAAGTGCCCGTAACAACCGGGCCAGTCCGGGCATCCCAGTCCCGCAGCGCTGAGGCGAACGTACGCGCCGAGCACGACCACGCAGAATCCGAGCAACACACCTGCAATCGCAAGACGACGGATCCAACGGGAAATCGGCATGAGGGAAGGACTCAGCCGATGTGCGAGAGCCGCAGGAGCTTCTGCAGATCCTGCAGCAGGCCCTTGGGATCCTGCCGGGCATCGTATTGCATCATCAGGTTGCCGAGCGG
>FTEM01001416.1_pt1 | contig 20559 bp, 16 predicted proteins | sample 1640201 | NCBI WGS metagenome assembly FTEM01 (sample SAMEA3914816, study PRJEB12502) | metagenome | biome: forest; material: soil | place: USA | collected 2011-09-16 | depth 0.3 m | reverse complement strand
CTCGCAAACACCTTTCCCGCCGCACCGTCCTCCGCGGACTCGGGGTGTCGCTGGGACTGCCGTTGCTGGACGCCATGATTCCGGCAGCGACGGCGCTCGCACAGACCGCCGCACGGCCGATGCCGCGCATGGGCTTCATCTACTTCCCGCACGGCGCCGTGGCCAGCCGCTGGAAGCCGGAAGCTGCCGGCGCCGACTTTGAATTTTCGCCGATCCTGAAGCCGCTTGCGGCATACAAGGCCCACACGACCATCGTCACGGGACTGCGCAACAAGGGTGGCGAGAGCTCGGACCCGCACGGCATCATGGCGGGCACGTGGCTGAGCTGCGTCGGACCCAACGACCATAACGGACCGGACAAAGGCGTCAGTGCGGACCAGTTTGCCGCCCGCCACATCGGCCAGGACACGCCCCTGCCCTCGCTCGAGATCGCCGGTGAGGGCGGGGTCGGTTCGTGCAGCATGTCCGCAGGCTGCGGTTACGGCAGCACTACCGCCTTCCGCACTCCGACCCAACCGCTACCGATGGAGAACAACCCCCGTAAGGTGTTCTACCAGTTGTTCGGGCAGGGAGATACGTCACAGGAGCGCGCGGCCATCATCCAGGAGACCGGCAGCATCCTCGATTTCGTGAAGGAGCGCGCCGACGGGCTGCAGAAGCGCCTCGGCGGCGCGGATCGCGCCATGGTCGGCGACTACCTTGACTCCGTGCGCGAGGTGGAGCGCCGTGTGCAGAAGATGAGCGCCAGCAGCGCCGCCAACGCCAACATGAAAGTGCCCGATGCGCCGCTGGGGATCCCGGAGGATTTCGGCGAGCAGCTCGGGATCATGTTCGAGCTGATGGCCCTGTCCTACCAGGCCAACATCACCCGCATCGTGTCGTTCATGATCGCCAAGGAGGTGAGCATGCGCACGTACAACCAGATCGGCGTGTCGGACGCTTTCCACCCGCTGTCGCATCACCAGAACCAGCCGGACAAGCTCGATCGCCTGTCGAAGATCCAGACCTATCACACCGAGATGTTCGCCAAGAATCTCGTCGCGCGGCTCGCGAAGATGCCTGACGGCGACGGCACGGTGCTGGATCATTCGATCATCCTGTTCGGCAGCAACATGAGCAACAGCGACCTGCACAACAACGATCCGCTGCCGTCCGTGGTCGTCGGCAAGGGCTGCGGCAAGATCAAGGGTGGGCAGCACCTGCACTATCCGCAGGACACGCCACACGCGAACCTGCTTCTGACGATGCTCGATCGCGCCGGCGTACCGGTGCAGAGCATCGGCAACAGCACCGGCACGTTCGCCGAGGTGTGACATGAAAGCGCCGTTCGCTGTAGCGGTACTCGCAATCGTACTCGCGTCGGGTATCGCCACTGTTGTGTCCGCCAAAGATGCGCCCGTGGCCGATGTCAATGCACGCGGCGCGGACGGCTCGACCGCGCTTCTGTGGGCAGTACATGCCGGCGACGTCCCGGAAGTTAAGCGCCTCATTCGTGCGCGTGCGGATGTTGCGCTCGCAAACAACTATGGCGCGACACCGATGTCCGAAGCCGCAATGGTCGGCAACGCGGAGATTCTGTCGCTGCTTCTGAAAGCCGGCGCCAATGTGGAATCACCAAACGGCGAAGGGCAGACCGCTCTGATGCTCGTGGCGCGAACCGGACACATCGATGCGGCCAAACTGCTCCTCGGCCACGGAGCGAAGGTCGATGCGCGTGAGCAATGGGGACAGCAGACGGCGCTGATCTGGGCTGCCGCGCAAAGCCAGCCTGAAATGGTGAAGCTCCTGCTGAGCCATCGCGCCGACCCGAACGCGCGTTCCATAGTGCGGGAGTGGCAGAGGCGCGTAACCGCGGAAGGACGGCCCAAGGACATGAACCGGGGCGGCCTCACCCCTCTTCTGTACGCGGCGCGAGAAAGCTGCATCGAGTGCGCGAAGATCCTGTTGTCCGGACACGCGGACATCAACTTGCCCGACCCGGACGGGACCACGCCACTGGTGATGGCGCTCCTGAATTTCCATTGGGATTTCGCGAAGTTTCTGATTGCCGCGGGTGCGGATGTCAATCAATGGAATTTCTACGGTGAGTCACCGCTGTACGTCGCCGTGGATCTGAACGCGCCGCAGCGCAGCGGCAAGGTGGACCTGAAGCCTCTGGACACGGCCACTGGCGTGGAGATCGTCGGCCTGCTGCTCAAGTCCGGCGCAAATTCCAATGTGCAATTGAAACTACGGCCGCCCTATAGACACGCCATTTTCGATCGTAACAACAGTCCCATCTTCACCACCGGTGCGACGCCCCTCATGCGAGCCGCCCGGGGCGCGGATCTCGACTGCATGAAGCTGTTGTTGGCGCACGGCGCGCTGGTGGATCTCCCGAACATCAACGACGTCACCCCGCTACTGGCTGCCGCGGGCGCCGGTCGCGGCTTTGCCACCGCAAACGGCACAATTGTCTCCGAGCAGGCGACCATCGAAGCCATCCGTGTGTTGAAGGACGCGGGCGCGGACGTCAACGTCGTTCCGAAAAGCGGCGAAACAGCTCTGCACTCCGCGGCGCTGCGCGGATGGAACGATCTCGTCAAGCTGCTCGTGTCCTACGGAGCCAAACTGGACGCGCCCGCGAAAACCGGCCTCACGCCACTGGATTTCGCGATGGGCCGCTTCCAACCGGGCTTCCTGGAAACGAAGCCGCGGCCGCATGAAGACACCGCAGCCGTGCTGAAGCAGCTTGGCGCCACGGCCGAGCACCTCAACCTGCCGCCCTGGCCGGGCATCCCGACTCCGACCATCACAGCGCAAGTCCCCGAATGATGCATTCACTCAGCCGTCGACGCTTTCTCAAGACGGCACTCGAGACCACCGCCGGTGTGTCCGTGTGCTATGCCGCAATGAGTCCCGTTTGGGGGCAGTCGCAGACCCGCGACCCCGCCGTCCGCACGGACCCCGCCGTCCGCACGGACCCCGCCGTCCGCATCGATTCCGCCGGCGTCCGCACCGACTCCGCCGCCGTCCGCAAGGACGCCGCCGTCGGCGCGAGTCCTCTGGGTAACGATCTTTTTCTGCTGACGGGCGCAGGCGCCAACGTCGTGGCGGCACGCAGCCCGGAGGGTCTGGTGCTGGTCGATGGCGGCCTCGAGAGGCGCTCGGGAGAGCTCGTCAGGGTCGGTTTGAAGGCCGCCTCGGCCAAGCGTGTGCACACTCTTTTCAACACTCATTGGCACCCTGAGCAGACCGGCTCGAACGAGCGTCTGGGAAAGGATGGCGCGAAGATCATCGCGCACGAGAACACGAAGCTGTGGCTCACGCGCAAAATCACGGTCGATTGGCGTCCGGGCAGTTACGGCCCGGTGCCACCGAAGGCGCTGCCCACCGAGACGATCTATAAGTCGGCAACGATGACCGTCGGCGATGAGCCGGTTGAATATGGATATCTGCCGCAAGCACACACTGACGGCGACATTTACGTGTACTTCCGCAAGTCGAACGTCCTGGTCGCCGGCGGCGTCGGCTCGCAGGATCGGTGGCCGGTACTCGACTTTCAAACCGGTGGCTGGATTGCCGGCCTCGTGGCCGGGCTCGATGCATTGCTCAAGATCGCCGATGACAACACTCGCATAGTCCCGGCCAACGGCGCGCTCTTGACGCGCGCCGACCTGCAGGCGCAGCGCACCATGTACTTCACGATCTATGATCGGTTGGTGAAGTGCCTGACCAAGGGACTGGGGCCCGACGAAGTGCTCGCTACTGCGCCGGCGAAGGAATTCAACCCGCAGTGGGGCGATCCTGATTCCTTCGTCGCAATGGCATTCAAGAGCTTGTGGGGGCACTACGCACCGGATGCGTGAGTGACCTTCCCGGCGCAGCGCGCAATGGGGGCGCGTTGCATCGTTTCGGATTCCACAAACACGCTGTCGTATATATACTGCGGTGGCCGATGGAACCCGGCGCATGCAGACGAGGAACCCGTGTCAACCCAATTCACTATCTCCCGCGGCGAGAACTTCCACTTCTATTCGGAGGCGCTGGATGCCGACAACGTCTACTTGAGCCTGGATACCATGCAGTACATGTGCTGGCACGGACGCGTGCTGGTAGCGATTCCGGTCCAGATCTGGGAAACGATCCGCCACCTGGGCGGCGTCCGCCTCGAGTTGGCGGACAAAACCGACGCAGAGTTGCGCACGTTAGTCGAATCCGACGTTGACAAACGCATCGCCGCCTTCGAGGCAGCCAAACGCAACGGCTCACCGCAAGCCGACAGCATGCGGCTCGTCGGTGGCATCGTTTACGGTGCGGCCGATACGCCGCGTGCCGAGCAGATTCAGCGCGGCGTGGAATACTTTCACAAGGAGCGGCAGCGCCAGAGCCGGCTGAAAGCGTCCGTTGCGGCGCTGCGCGGGGCGCCGGCGGCTAACAACTGAGCGACGTTTGCGATGCCACGGGCGATCAGCCGCCATCGCCACCGACACGGACACGGACACCGCAAACGCCATCAGCCGCCCCTCGATTTGCCATCGGCCGCCACCGCTTCCACTAACGTCCGGGTCCCGGTGGCGCCGCCTTTGCCTGGTTCGCGCGCTCGATCACGTACGCACGCACCGATTGCACCTCCTCGACGGTCATTTTCCCTTTGAATGACGCCATGCCCTGAGTCTGCAGCGCCCCTTCCAGTACGATCGCCTCGAACGCCTGCTCACTGTTCAACGCTGGCGAGTAGCGCAAGTCAGGGAAGGCGGCACGGTTTGCGTACTGCGTCTCGTGACACATGGCGCAGTGAGTCCCGAACTGCTGGTGCCCGGCCTCGATCGTGTCCTTCGAGGCGGTCGATGGAGGCGGATTCAGAACGGGCGGCGGCGGTGGCGGCGGTGCCGGGGGCAGCGCCACCGTTCCGCCGAGCTTGAATACCAACAGTCGCGACTGGTTGCTCGTGCCATACGGGGCGAGACCGTACCCAACTTCCTCGGCAAGATACTGCTCGCCATCCAGCTCGAACGAAGAAGGCGCGGCGACGACGCCGGTCTGCGCCTCCATCGACCAGAGCTGCTTGCCGTCCATCGCGCGGTACGCGACGAGCTGGCCCTTGGTGGTGCCCTGGAAAACGAGCCCGCCCGCCGTGGACAGCGTCCCGGCGCCGATCCTTCCCAGCACCCCGGTTCGCCACGCCTCACGTTGATTCACCGGGTCCCACGCGACGAGCTGCGACTGCCCCTCGCGGACGGCCGTCGATTTCATTTCGTCGTACAGCGATACCGGCATGGGAAACTGCAGTCCGGTGTTGGAGCCCATCGGCTGCGCCTTGAAGGTCGCCGCACTCTTCATGATGCCGCTGGTCTCGACCGCCGAGAAATATACGAGGCCCGTCTGCGGATTGAAGGACATCGGATGCCACGAATGCGCGCCCTGCCCACCGGGCTGAACGATGACGGCATTGCCGCTCTCGTCGTAGCGGGTATCCGGGTTCAGTAGCGGCCGTCCCGTCTTTGCGTCGAAACCGGTCGCCCAATTGGCTGCCACGTACTTGGCACCGGAAACAAACGCGCCGCTCTTCGCATCGAGCACGTAAAAGAATCCGTTCTTGGCCGCCTGCATGAGCACGCGACGCGACTTTCCGTGGATCTTCAAGTCAGCCAGCATCAGCGGCGAGGTCGCATCGTAGTCCCACTCCTCCCCCGGAGTTTCCTGGTAATGCCACGCGTAAGCGCCCGTGTCCGCGTTCACCGCGATGATCGAGGCGAGAAAAAGATTGTCGCCGCCACCGGAGCCGCGATATTTACGATTCCAGGGCGAGCCGTTGCCAGTGCCGAAGTAGACTAGGTTCAGGCGGGGATCATAGGCGATGCCATCCCACACGGTCCCGCCACCGCCCAATTGCCACCATTCGCCATTCCACGTCTTCGCCGCGGTCTTCAGGATCGGTGCCTCGACGGCATCGGCGGGGTTTCCGGGGATGGTGTAGAAGCGCCAATCCAACTTGCCGGTCTCTGCGTCATACGCCGAAATGTAGCCGCGTACGCCGAACTCCCCTCCAGCGTTGCCGATCAGAACTTTACCCTTGGCGATGCGCGGAGCGCCGGTGCTTGTGACCGGCTTGTCGTGATCCAGCGTGAGCACGTTCCAGACTACGGCTCCCGTCTTGGCGTCCAGAGCGATGAGTCGCCCGTCATAGCTGCCGACGTAGATCCTGCCGTTCCATGCAGCAAGGCCGCGGTTGACTACGTCGCAACAACCCCTGCCAGCGAACTCACCGGGAACCTTCGGATCGTAAGACCAGATGAGGCGTCCCGTGCGCGCTTCGTACGCTTTGACTTTGCTCCACGACGTGGAGAGATAAATGACTCCATCGATGACGAGCGGTGTCGCTTCCTGTCCGCGATTGGAATCGAAGTCCGCGAACCAGGCCAGGCCCAGCTTGGCGACGTTGTCGGTATTGATCTGCGTAAGCGGGCTGAATCGCTGCTCGTCGTAGGTCCGTCCGACGGACATCCACTGATCGGGTTCGGTGCTCGCCTTCGTCAACCGTGTCGCGTCGACCGCCGCAGGAGACTTTGCAGTTGTCGTAGCCACTGCGGCTGTCGTAGCCACTGCGGCTGTCGCGGCCGCAGCGCTCCCCGCCTCTGCTCTGACGCCAAACGCCGCCAGGGCGCACACAACGAATCTCCACCGTGCTCGATTGATCACGCTCAACCCCCTCAGAAAACCATGTCTGTCTAGTTATTCGCCGCAGTCAACTTCTGTAGCAGCGCGGCTGTATCTCTGTGCGGCTCGGGCGTCGCAATGCCGATGCGTCCGGTCACCCCAACTTTTCCGAGAGCGACGTCCAGCGCCTTGATCCCGTCGTGGTCTGCCACCTGCAGGTTCGCGCCGTTGTCAGCAAGGAACTGAACAAACGTGTTCCAGCCCCACAGAGCCGCTCCATGCACGGAAGTCTGACCATTGTCGCGTTGTGCGTTGATATTGGCGCCCGCCGCAAGCAGTCGCTTCGCCGAGTCGATGCACTGCTGCTCGTTGCGAAACCGACCGCGAGTGTCGATGGTGGTCGAGCCGACACCGGCAGCCGCCATGAGTGGCGTGATGCCCTGCGAGTTCGGCAGGTCTGGCATGGCCCCGTGAGCCAGTAACAATTGGATCGATGCGCTGTCGCCGGCTTTGGCGGCCCGGATCAGCGGCGTCGTGCCGACGGTCAGCATGCCGTCTCCGCCGCGATCCTGCCCAAGTGACCTGTACGGAGGAAACAGCTTCAACTGCATGTTCGGATTGGCACCCGCCTTCAGCAGCATCTCTTCCACGTCGAGGGCCGTTGTGCGGTCCGACGACGGGCGATCTGGCCGTCCGCCGCGCGGTGTCGTGTTGTAGTCGACAGTGGAGTAAAGCGGAGCGCGGCCCCACGTATCCCACTTATTCGGATTGGCGCCCGCCTTTACCAGGTAAGCAGCCGCGTCGAAACGGCCGTTCAAAGTCGCCATGAGAAGCGGACTGATATTATCAGGATCGCCGAGATTGATTTCTGCCTTGCCCCGGACGAGGGCCGCAGCGCACGCGGCACAACCCTCCCGCGCGGCCAGGAGAAGCGCCGTCAGGCCGCCGACGGGGCGATTTTGAGGGCGCGGCTCGGCGGTGACCTTCCGCTCCCACTCTCGAATCGACGACCGCGCGTTGACGTCAGCCCCGTGGCTCACGAGCAGTTTCACCATCTCCGGCTGACTCTGCGCAGCGGCCCACATCAACGCAGTCTGTCCCCTCCACTGCTCCTTCGCGTTTACGTTCGCGTGGTGCGCGAGCAGCAGCTTTGCGGCGTCGACGTGGTTCGTGCGGGCCACGGTCATAAGTGCCGTTTGACCCAGTGGGTTAGGCGACTCGACGTTGGCGCCCGCCTTCAACAACATTTCGAGAATGTGCGCGTCCGCCCGCTCAGCCGCTTCCGACATTGGCGTCGCGCCGTAGTCGTTGGCCACGGAGACTTTCGCGCCCGCCTTGATCAAACGTTTGACAAGATCGGCGTCGCCGTTGTGAACGGCCCAGTGCAGTGCGGTCGTTCCGTCCGCCATGCGATCATTCACGTCGCCGTGCTGCTCCAGAAGCGCGATGGCCGCATCCCGGTTACCTGCGCGAACCGAATCCACAAGCGACTCGGCGCTGCATACGGCTGCGTACGCAAGCATCAACACGGCAATGATGAGGCGGGGAATCTGCATTTCAGATGTCCGTAAACTCACCCGTGCTGTCGCCCAGCGTCTTGGTTGGGACGCCGGCCCTGTTGAGCAGCGCTACGTGGAGATTCGCGATCGGGGTCCGGTCGGCGACGCGTAAGTGCTGGTTGCCTTTGAGCTTGCCGCAACCACCACCCAGGAGCGCCGTCGGCAGCGGGAAGTGGTCGTGAAGATTGCTGTTGCTCATGTTGCTGCCGAACAGGATCATCGACTGGTCGAGCATCGAGCCGTCGCCGTTGGGCATCTGTTGCAGCTTCCTGGCGAAGTTCGCGAACATCTGCGTATTGAAAAGCTGCACTTTCGCGAGACGATCCATCTTCTGTGCGTTGTTGCCGTGATGCGAAAGCGGATGAAACGCGTCCTGAACACCGATGAAGGTGTACGGCTGGTTGCTCACCTCCGCCGCCATCATGAACGTCATCACTCGCGTGAGGTTCGCCTGCAGCGCAAGCGCCATCATGTCGAACATGAGTCTCATGTGCTCGTCGAATGCCGTCGGAATTCCCGACGGAGCGTCCGGAAGCTTGAGATTGCTCACGTCCCGTTGCGAGATCTTCTGCACGCGACGCTCGATCTCCCGAACCGTGCCCAGGTAATCATCGAGCAATGCACGATCTCGCGCGCCCAGGCTGCGATTCAGGTCCGCCGCATCGCGCCGGACGAGATCCAGAACGCTCTGATCCTCACGAATGAGCGCGACTCGCTCTTCGGCCGTATCGCCCTGTCCGAAGAGCTGTTGAAACAGCTTGCGTGGATTGTGCTCCATCGGCAGCGGCGTCGCGGGCGTGCGAAAGGAAATCGTCTTGCCGTAGCTGCAACCGTAGTTGCGATCGCACGACCCTTCGCCGCCCTGCTCCTCCGTCGCTACTTCGAGTGAGGGCATCGGAGTGTCCTGCCCGATCGCCTGCGCCGCCATCTGATCGATCGTGATACCGCCGTACGGGTCATGGCTGATGCGCGGCGGCACGCAACTGAGCCACGTACCGGGAGTAATCGCGTGCACGGGTGCCGCCACTGCGGATTTGTTCTCGAGGCCGCTGATGATCGTGAGTTGCTTCTGGAATGGAGCCAGTGGCGCAAGAATCGGTGGGAAGTCGAAATCGGCGCCATCCTTCTTTGGCGTCCACTTGTCCATCACCGCGCCGTGCGGAAAGTAGACGAACAACATGCGTGGTTTCGCGGCTGCCGCAGTCTGAGCAAGCGCGGTACTGGCTGGAATCATGGCATCCAGCAACGGCAGCCCGACAGAGGCACCGAGCCCCTTCAGAACCGTGCGCCGCTGCAGATGCATCTTGGTAATGAACATCGATTTCCCCTCAATCGCGCGCCGCGACCTTTTGATCGGCGGGGCGTGGCGTGTCTTCCACCGCCCTCTCCTTCTGGAATGCATCCGAATTCACGATGCCCAGAACGATCGAGGACAGCCTGTAATCGTCAGCGGCCGCTTTGTGCACGATCGCGCGCACTGTCGGCATATCGTAGTAACGCACCGTTCGCCCCAGCCCGAAGGTCATGAGGTTTTCGGTAAACGTCTGCACGAACTGGTCTGTACGGTCGAGCAGCGCATTGCGCAGATCGTCCACCCCGCGCAGCGGAGTGCCGTCCATCATCTTGCCCGTCGAGTCGATCGGGGCACTCGCGTCGATATCCTTCTCGCGCCACTGACCGACGGCGTTGAAGTTCTCGAGTGCGAGTCCCAACGGATCGATCACGCCATGACATGCGTTGCACGACGGCAGCGAGCGATGCGCCTCCATCCGTTGACGCACAGTCAGCGCCACTACGCCCTCCTGCGACTCTACGAACGCCTGCACGCCCGGCGGTGGCGCCTCGGGCGGCGTGCCGAGAAACTTCTCGAGAATGTACGCTCCTCGCAAGACCGGCGTGGTCCGGTTGGCATAGGAGGTAGCCATCAGGAACGCACCCTTCCCAAGCAAACCTTTGCGATATGACTCCTTGAATGTCACGCGCTGAAACTCGCCGCCGCGCACGCCTTTGATGCCGTAGTGCAGCGCCAGCCGCTCGTTTACAAACGTATAGTCGGCGGTCAGCAGACTCGTGACATTCCGGTCCGCGTCGAAGATGCTGCCGATGAAAAGCTCGAGCTCGCGCCCGAAGTCATCCACGAGATCGGGGGTGTAGTCCGGAAACAGGTTGGGATCCGGATCGACGAGTTGCAGGCCATGCACGTTCAGCCACTGGAACGCAAAATTGGTGACCAGCGCATGCGAGCGCGGATCGGCGAGCAGGCGGCGCACTTGCTTCTCCAGCACCTGCGGCTGGTGTAGCTGTCCGCTGGCGCCGAGGCGAATCAACTCATCATCCGGCGGCCGGCTCCACAGGAAGAACGACAGCCGCGACGCCAGGTCCGAATCGGCGATGCGGTATTCGGCGCCCGGGGTGGTGCCGGCCGGAGGCGCATGCGTGCGATAGAGGAATTTCGGGCTGACCAGGATCGCCATCAACCCTTTTTGAATGCCGGTGTCGAAGCCGCCCGTCTTGTGACCCTCTTGATAGAAGGATAACGCGCCCTCGAGATCCTGGCCGGTGATGGGACGCCGGAAAGCCTCTTGCGCGATGCCGGCAAAGATTTTGCGCGCGCAGGGCAGCTCTTCCGCCGGACTCTGAGGCCGGCACACGAAGATCTTCCTGCGGCTCGGGGTCTCGCTGACGCCGCTCGCGACTACCGGGCCTTTGATCTCGACGCTTTGTATCCGCGGACCGCCTGAATTGCCATTGACGGGATTCGCCATGCCCGCGACCGGAACGAAGGAATGCAGGATCTCATTCGACTCGGCCGCGGTCTTCTCCAGGTAAGTAACACCGATCCGGTGCGGACCCGCCGTGACGTGCCGGCGGATGTGCTGGAAGCGTCCGTTGATCTTGCCAACCGCCGCAGCCTGCTCGACGTCGACGGCCGCGAGATCCTCATCCCCACCGAGCTTCTCTTCAAAGACTTTGACGTCATCCACGGTGATGATGAGCGTGTTCGCATCCATCACGCCCCAGACATAGCCGGCACCAACGAGACCGTTGACGGTGAACTCGTAGTCGCCGTCGGTCGGGAAATCGTGCTCGATCAGCATGCCGCCACGCGTGCCGAGCGGCAAACCCTCAAGGTGAACGTACTCGCCTGCCGCGGGTGAGCCTGGATAGATCTTGCTTTGAGTTCGTGCTGTAGGATTTCCCACGGCCTCGACACTGACCTGACGCGCGGCGGACAGATACTGCTCGAGAAACGACGGCGACACTTTCAACACATCGGCCACATTGTCGAAGCCATCGGCCTTGTCGTCGCGCGGCAGAAGCGCAACGGGGTCGATCCTGAGGTCCAGGATCTCGGCAATCGCGTTGGCGTACTCGGTGCGGTTCAACCGGTGCAGGACGACGCTGCCCGGATTCGGGCGGGCGATGGCGGACTGGTCGAGCTCGCCCTCCAGCGACCGCACGAAAGCCCTGCGCGCGGCGGGTTCCGGTTGCAGCTTTCCAGGCGGTGGCATCATCGTGCCGCGCAGCTTGCGCACCGCCTTTTCCCAAATCTCGGCGTCGGCGCCAATCTTGTCGGGTTCCATAGTGTCGAAGGCCACGCCGCCAGCCCAATCGGTGGCGTTGTGGCACTTGACGCAATAATCCTCGAGCAGATGCCAGTTGGCCTGCACCGCGGGGGACGCCGTGGGAGACATCGCCGGGGACGCCGTGGGCGACGCCGTGGGAGACATCGCCGGGGACGCCGTGGGAGCGGCCATGGCAGGCGTCGCACCAACGCCGCCTCCCATCGCAACCGTTGCGATACCCAGGAAGCCCGTCAAAAAAAGCGTTCGCAGCGTCATACGGCTAACGGGCCACCCGCCGTATCTCGTTGATATGCAGCCACGCACCCTCGTACGCGGTCCGCAGAAAAACCCCGGGGTCGCCCCATTTTTGGTCGAACTCGCGCGTCGGCTTCGAAGCGACAAGTTGCGCCCACGTCTGGCCCTTGTAGTAGCTCTCACCTATGCGCGACAGGACATTGAAACAAACATCAAGCTGGGACTCGAGATCGGCGCGCGTCCGCAGCGGCCCGAGTCCGGAAACGATGCGCGTGTTTGCGTCGCACTTGGCGATGAGCGTCTTGAGAGCGGACATCATGCCACCCAGCCATCCGCCCGTGCAGTAGTCAGCAATGGGGTAGGCACCGCCCGACACCACGCCGCCCGCAACGAGAACATTCTCGTTGGGAAAGAACGCGTAAATGTCCCCGTCGGTGTGCGCCTGCGGCAAATGGCCATACTCGACTGTCTGATTGGCAACGCTCGACTGTTGGGTGCCATAGAAAAACGTTTTCGTCGGCAGCGCTCGGGCCGGACGCGGGCGGTACGTGCGGTTCTCCCATTTGGAGATGATTTCCGTGCCCAGCCAAAGCTTCGTGTTCTCGTGAGCGACGATGACCGCACCCGCCTTGGCGAAGGCTTCGTTGCCACCCGTGTGATCCCAATGCCAGTGAGTGTTCAGAAGTGTCGTGATGCGCCGCGCACCGGATTCCGCGAACACCCGCCTGAGTAATTCAAAAGCGGTGTCGGCAAACCCGCTGTCGACGAGCAACAGGTCGTCTTTTCCGCCCGCCGCCACAACGTTGCCGCCAGCACCTTGAAACAGCCATAGGCCGTCGCCCAGGCGAGTCACCGTGATAGGGACGCCCGCTGTGCGCGCAAACACAGGACCAGGGATGAATGCCGACGCGCACAGACCCGCTGCCGTCCCCAGGGACGTGGTGAGAAGCTTCCTGCGAGTCAACGTTTCAAGCATCGGCCGCTTTGCTACCCATAAGACACGCGCATGCCTCACACGAGGTGAGCATTGAGCGTCAAATCTGAGGACCTGGGGTGGGGTAGTCAACCTCCGGTCTCGTACGCGACCACGTAGGGAGCAAGAACAGAACCGTGGCTCTCGCAGCGCTCCCCACACCCCGCAGACCCGTGATTCTCTTTACAAAACTTTGGACTGCAGCCGCCGGTTGACATTTATATAAGTGGCTGCTTATATATGTTCCATGCCCGAAGCCGCTCGTGTCACCCGCCTCATGAAAACGCTCGCCGATCCGACGCGCCGCGCCGTCTTCGAGGCGATCGGGCGCTCGGGCGAGATCACCGTTGGCGCATTGGTTAGCGGCACCACCGTGTCCCAGCCGGCTGTCTCGCAACACCTGCGAGCATTGAAGGCTGCCGGTCTGGTGGCGGAACGCCGAGACGGTCGGCACATGCACTACCGCGCCGACCCACGTGCTCTGGCGCCTCTCGTCGACTGGCTCGGTATCTACGGATCGTTCTGGCGTGAGCGCTTCGACAATCTTTCCGCACTGCTGAAGAGGATAGACACGTGAGCGAATTCCCAACGACCCGCGCAATCATCGTCGAAGAGGTCCTGCCCCACTCGCCGGAAAAGGTCTGGCGCACGCTGACGCAGGCGGAAATGATCGCGCAATGGCTGATGCCCAACGACTTCGAGCCGCTCGTGGGACACCGGTTCAATTTCAAAACCAAGCCCGTAGGGGACTGGGACGGAGTGGTTCATTGTGAAGTGCTCGAGGTGGCTCCCCGCGAGCGGCTCAAATATAGCTGGGTGGGCGGCTCCGACAGCAACTCAGCGTACGGCACGAAGCTCAACTCGACGGTGACGTGGACGCTGACCCCCGTGGAGGGCGGCGCAACCCGTGTGCGAATGGAGCACGCCGGCTTCGGACCCGGAAACGAATTCGCTTACGATGCCATGAGCCACGGATGGGGCCGTATCCTGGCCCGCATCGGCAAACTGATCTCGGACAACGCATGAGCCTTACGCACCTTCGCAGCGTCGCTGCGACCCCCGTCTACCTGGCGCTCGTGTGCGTCTGTCTCTTCTCTTCACCCGCGTGGGCAGTCTGGCGGGAGAAGACCGACGCGATCATGGGCACGCGCATCTACGTGGAGGTTTGGGCCGACGATGCGGCCAAAGGTGACGCAGCCATCGATGCAGTCATGGCAGACATGACGCGCATCGACGTGCTCATGAGCCACTACAAGCCCGAGAGCCAGCTTTCGCAGATCAATGCACGCGCGGCGCAGGAGCCTGTCCAGGTCGACCCGGAGTTGTTCGACCTGATCAAGCGCTCGCTCTACTTTTCCGAAATCACGGAAGGCGCCTTCGACATCACCTACGCCAGTGTCGGGCACCTCTACAACTACCCCGAGCACATCCGGCCGACGGAGGCACAGATCAAATCCGCGCTGCCCGCGGTGGACTACCACAATCTTCTGTTGGACCCCGTGCACCACACCGTGCGTTTCGAGCATCAGGGCATGCGCATCGATCTCGGTGGCATCGGCAAGGGATACGCCGTCGATCATGGGATCGGAATTCTGCAAGCGCGCGGAATCCAACATGCCGTGGTCACGGCCGGCGGTGACACACGCATCATCGGGGACCACATGGGTCGCCCGTGGGTGGTTGGAATTCGTCATCCGGACGACAAGAACAAAGTCGTTACCCGGATTCCGTTGGTGGACACCGCAATGTCGACGTCAGGGGACTACGAACGCTATTTCTACGAGAACGGCATCCGCTATCACCACATCATCGACCCGCACACCGGACATTCGGCCAGCAAGGTGCGTAGCGCGACCATTCTCGGGCCAACGGCCACCGAGACGGACGGCATGTCGAAGACGGCCTTCGTGCTCGGTCCCGAGAAGGCGCTCGAGATCATCAACCGGATGCCGCAATACGACGCGATATTCGTGCGCCCGGATGGCAAGGTGCTGTATTCCAACGGCCTGAAGCCGCCAGACGCGCCCGGTGCCGCGGCGAAGACGTCCGCCGCAGCCAAACCTGCGTCGCCGGCGAAACCCTGAGACGTCCGCGCAGCCGAGCGTCTGCGACGCCTCGCGGTCTACTACTGCGACGTTCCGCTGTGAGCGCTCCGGAGCAGCGCGTCGACTTCCGCTTCTGCGGCGAGCCAGTCATCCGCTTCGCTACCGCCGCAGAACCCGCGGGCCTCGGCACGCAGATAAGCAGCTTGCGCAATCATTCCCCGGCGCATGTCTTCCGAGATTTCGACTGGCGTTGAAGTCTTCGAAGCGGCTTTCCGCGCGCCGGTGGCTTTGGAGCCGGCGGCTGTGCTTGAGCCGGTGGCTTTGCTCGAGCCAGTGGCTTTACTTGAGCCGATGGCCGTGGTGGCGGGGGCCGCCTTCTTGACGGGGGCGGGCGCAGGTGTGGGTGTGGGTTTCAGTTCGGGTTTACTGGTAGATACGGTGGGACGGCGATTTGCCATCGGCTCCTCCTGGTGCATGAGCGACAACAGCTTGGGACGACCCGCCTGCCTGAAGCAAGCCGGGGCGGCAGCGCAGCGCGACCTGAAGAAACGGCGCTCGCCCAAGCATGATCACCCCGGAACGTTGCAACTTCCGTGCAGTGTCCGCGAGGTGTCCGGACAGTGTCCGCAGACCGGGGCCGCGGACACGCGCTCTGCCCTCCCACACACCGATCCGGCGCGACAAGTTGCGCTTTTTCAGTGAGTTGCAATGCCACCGAGCGGTGGCACGCCCCATGCAATCCCCTCGCCCGAGGGTCACGCAATGAAATTGGCAGAACTTAAACGTCCGCTCGAATCCACCGAACACGCACCAGTGCGGGGCACTGAGGGGCAGGACACGCACGTTGTGGACTCGGATGCAGTGCGACGTCGACGGCTCTGGATCTATGCAGGTGCCGCTGGTGCAGTGGTCCTCATCGTAGTTTTCGTCTGGCTCGCCCGTTCATGGGCGAACAGCGGTCGCGTGGTGTCGGCGGAAAGAGTGCGAACTGCGACCGTCAGCTCGGGACATTTCGTGCGCGATGTGGCGGCCCAGGGAATCGTCATTGCCGCCGTCAATCCAACGCTCTTTGCGATCGCTCCCGGGACGGTGAGCTATACCGTGCATGCGGGCGAGTCCGTCACCAAGGGCAAAGTCATCGCGGTCCTCGACAGTCCCGAGCTGAAGAACGAATACCAGCGCGAGCGCGCGACGCTCGACAGTCTCGATGCCGCTCTCGCACGCCAGAAGATCGAGATTCGGCGCCAAATTCTCACGAGTCAGCAGCAGTCGGATCTTTCTCAGGTGTCGATCAAGGCAGCAGAGCGCGAGTTGAAACGAGCCCAGTGGGCGTGGGATCAGAAGGCGGTGAGCGAACGTGACTACCAGCGAGCCATCGATGACGTCTCGACCGCACAACTCAACTTCGACCACGCGCGAGATACCGCAGCACTCGAGCGCGACAGCCTGGCGCTCGAGCTGCGGACGCGGAGTCTGGAGCGCGACCGCCAGGCGCTGGTCGTCGAGAGTTTGAAGCAACGCGTCGACGAACTGAACGTACGTTCGCCCGTGGACGGAATGGTCGCCAATCTTGCACAGGCAGAGAAGACGCGAGTCGCCGCGAGCGTGCCCCTGCTGACCGTGGTGGATCTCAGCGCCTTCGAGGTCGAGTTCCAGGTCGCCGAAACCTACGCCGGGGCCATCAAGCCAGGCATGGCGGCGGAGATTTCGCTGGGCGGCAGCATCCAGGCCGGCACGGTCACCGCTATATCGCCCGAAGTTCGTCAGAACGAAGTGACGGGCCGCGTGAAATTCACCACTCAGCCGCCAGGCCTGCGCCAGAACGCCCGCGCGTCCGTGCGCATCGTTCTCGACGAGCGTGACAACGTTCTGAAGTTCGAGCGCGGATCATTCATCGACGAGGCCGCTCGCGCTGTGTATGTCGTGCGCGGAGATCGGGCTGTGCGCGTGCCTGTCGAGTTTGGCGCGGCGTCCGTCACGGAAATAGAAGCTCTGCGCGGACTGTCAGCCGGTGACAAGGTTGTGATCTCGGACATGCGCGATTTTAACAATGCCCCCGACGTACTCATCGGACGATGACGCATTCCGCATTCATTCTCCAGAGGACCTAACATGTTGAAGATGCATCAAGTCAGTAAGATCTACCGTACCGATCTCATCGAGACCCACGCGTTGCGCGATTTCTCGCTCGATGTCGCCGCGGGGGAATTCGTCGCGGTCACGGGTCCGTCGGGCTCTGGGAAAACGACTTTCCTCAACGTCGCCGGCCTGCTCGAAACCTTTGAGTCGGGCACTTACGAGCTGGATGGCGCGAACGTGAGCAACCTGTCGGACGACGCACGCTCGCGGCTGCGCAACGAGAAGATCGGCTTCATTTTCCAGAGCTTCAACCTCATCCCCGACCTCGACGTGTTCGATAACGTCGACGTTCCATTGCGCTATCGCCGGCTGAAAGCCGCTGACCGCAACGAGCGCATTACGAGCGCGCTGGATCTGGTTGGGCTGCGTTCGCGCATGAAGCATATGCCCTCGCAACTCTCGGGCGGCCAACAGCAGCGCGTCGCCATTGCGCGTGCAATCGCCGGTGACCCCGCCTTCCTCCTCGCGGATGAGCCCACGGGCAACCTCGACTCGCTCATGGCCCGGCAGGTCATGGATCTGCTCGAGCAGATCAACGAGATGGGGACGACGATCGTTCTGGTGACGCATGACCCGGAACTGGCACGGCGCGCCCACCGCACCGTACACGTCGTGGACGGACAGATCTCCACGTTCAAAGCCTACGAGCCGCGCAGCGAATCCGCTTCATTCGGCGCAGCCGCCTCGTAACTTGCAAAGAAAGGCGAATCCCATGTTCAGCTACTACCTGCGCCTCGCCCTGAAGAGCTTCGGCCGCAACCGGGGACTTACGGCACTCATGGTGTGCGCGATCGGCTTCGGAATTGCCGCGTGCGTGATGATGCTCACCGTGTATCACGCAAGGTCCGGAAATCCGATCTGGTGGAAGAACAATCAGCTTTACGCCGTGACGCTGGATTCCTGGGACCCGAATGCGCCGCACGACCCTCAGCACCCTCTCCTGGCGCCACCGCAACTGACCTACCGTGACGCCGCTTACTTTCATGCCTCCAAGATCCCTGCGCGCAGCGTGATCATGTTCAGGGCGACCGGAGTTCTTTCGGGCGGCGCTACCGAGCACAAGCCTGTCCCGGTCCTTGCCCGCGTGACCACCGCAGATTTCTTCGGGATGTTCGAAGTTCCGTTTCTGTTCGGCGGCGGCTGGAGCGCAGCGGCCGATACCGGTCCCGAACCGGTGATCGTCCTGAGCCGCGACGAAAATGACAAGCTGTTCGGGGGTGTAAACAGTGTCGGGCGCACGATCCGCTGGAATGACCACGAGTTCCGCATCGTCGGCGTGCTCGATGACTGGATGCCGCAGCCGAAGTTCTACGATCTGAACAACGGCGCCTTCGTCGACCCGGAGGACGTCTTCATCCCGTTCGGCTGGGGCGAGGCGCTGGAGCTGCTGTCGGCGGGCAACAGCAACTGCTGGAAGGCCGAACCCATCAACTCTTATCGCGACTACATGAATTCCGAGTGCATCTGGATCCAGATGTGGGCCGAGCTGCCAAGCTCGGCCAGCGTGGAACGGATGCAGACGCTCATCGACTCCTATTGGGCCGAGCAGCGCAAGGCCGGGCGTTTTGCCCGCCCGCGCAACAATCACCTGTCCAACGTGGGCGACTGGCTGAAGGTCAACGAGGTCGTCAGCAACGACGATCGCGTGCTGGTCGGGCTGTCGTTCGCATTCTTCGCAGTCTGCCTCATCAATACCGTCGGACTGCTGTTGGCGAAGTTCCTGAACGGTGCTGCCATCAGCGGTGTGCGGCGCGCCCTTGGCGCCAGCCGACGCGAAATCTTCATACAACACCTGGTTGAGGTCGGCGTACTGTCCGTCGCCGGCGCGCTCCTGGGTCTGTTGCTGGGCGCCCTCGGACTCTGGGGCCTGCGTACGCTGTACACGGTCAGCAACATCTTCGGCCGTGGCGGCTACCAGCAACTGGCCCACGTCGATACTGCGAGCATCGTGGCGACAGTCGCACTGGCGATTCTTGCAGCGCTTGCGGCCGGACTCTACCCCGCCTGGCGGATCGGGCGACTGCCGCCTGCCGTGTACCTGAAGAGCCAATAGGAGCGCCCATGAGCCTCAACATCCGTCCCATCGCATCAGCCCTGCTGCGCAATCGCACCGGTGCCCTCCTGGTCGCCCTGCAGATCGCGATTGCCCTCGCCGTGCTCGTCAATGCGGTCTTCATCGTCGAGCAACGCGTGGCCAAGATCGGGCGGCCCACCGGCATGGACGTCGACAATATTTTCGTCGTCTCGAGTACAGGCTTCACGGATCGCTTCGATTACAACTCCTCGCTGCGCACCGATCTTGCCTACCTGCGTTCGCTGCCCGGCGTGATTGCGGCGAGCCCGATAAACCAGTTGCCCCTCAGCGGCGGTGGCAGCGCGACCGGCGTAGTGCCCCGGCCCGATCAGAAGACCGACGTTGTCTCAGCCAACTACTTCGAGATGGATGAGCAGAGCATTCAGGCTCTCGGCGTACATCTCATCGCCGGACGCGCGTTCCGCCAGGACGAAATCCTGCCGCCGGTCACGAATGCGAACGCGACGGACTTCATACCGCAGGCCATCGTGACGCAGGAGCTCGCGGAGGCCCTGTTTCCCAAGCAGAACGCGTTAGGCAAGCGCATGTACGACATCGAGGGCCACGGCGCGACGATCATCGGCATCATCGACCACATGCACGGCTCGTGGCCTCAGTCTGATCCGCCGGGCCAGGTCGCCATCGCTCCGCGCCTGCCCCTGCTGTTCGGCTTTTACTACCTCGTGCGAACCCAGCCGGGGCAGCGGGACGCACTCATGCGGACCGTGGAGGATCACATGTCGACCTCCAACCCTGACCGGGTGGTCAAGTGGGTCAAGCCGCTGTCGATGTTCAAAGAACGCCTGTACCTCGCCGATCGCAACGTGGCCATCTTCCTGGTCACCGTCACCGCCCTGTTGCTCGCGATCAGCGGACTCGGGATCTTTGGCCTCGGCACGTTCAACGTGAGCACCCGCACGAAGCAGATCGGTCCCCGCCGAGCTGTCGGTGCGCGTCGTGGGGACATCCTCCGCTACTTCATGATCGAGAACGGCATCGTCACGACCGCCGGAATCGTCGTGGGCTGCGTCCTGGCGCTGGGTGTGGGCTACTGGCTTTCGGTGCAGTACAGCCTGCCGCGCCTGGATTTGTACTTTCTCGTCGGCGGCGTCCTGGTGTTGTGGTCGATCGGCCAGATTGCAGTCTTGCAGCCCGCGCGACGCGCCTCACGAGTCTCCCCTTCTGTGGCGACCCGCACGGTCTGACGGACTCTCCAGTAAACTCGCGTCATGACCCGAAACGACCCTGGTTCGCTGCGAACGAGCCTGGCCAACAGGACCGTGCTCGTCGTCGACGACAACGACGCCGT
>FTEM01002192.1_pt1 | contig 20864 bp, 24 predicted proteins | sample 1640201 | NCBI WGS metagenome assembly FTEM01 (sample SAMEA3914816, study PRJEB12502) | metagenome | biome: forest; material: soil | place: USA | collected 2011-09-16 | depth 0.3 m | reverse complement strand
GCATGTATCACGGGCTGAAGTTCGATGCGAGCGGGCGCTGCATCGAAATTCCGGGGCAGAAAACGATTCCCTCCAAGGCGCGCGTGCGCCGCTATGCGGCGCTGGAGAAGCATAGTTGGATCTGGGTATGGATGGGTGATGCGGCGACCGCCGATGTTTCCCTGGTGCCGCCGGCTGTCGGGCTCGACGATCCCGCCTGGGCGCTGCGCGCGGGCAACATCGACTACAACGCCAACCATCTGCTGATTCACGACAACCTGTGCGACTTTTCGCACATCGCCTATGTGCATGAGAATTCTTTCGGCGGCGGCGACGATACGATCGCAAAGACGCGGCCGAAGATCACCACTCTTGCGCGGGGTATCCGCGTGGAGCGCTGGTCGCTCAATGCGCCGGCCCGTGATTACTCGGGGGGCGCGTCGGGGCAGGATCGTTGGTTGCGTTATGACTACCTGGTGCCCGGCGTGTTGTTGATGCGCACGGAAAATCATCCGGCCGGCACCGCCGCTAGTTGCAATTTCGGGGAGCCGCAGTCGCAGCCGAGCCACGCCAGCTTTACGTCCCAGGCGGTAACGGCAATGACGGAAGACACGTCGCGGTATTTCTATTCGTGGGGCCCACGAGCGTGCGAGGCAGTTGCCGACCCGGAGATCCCTGGGAAAATGTTCGCGCTGGCGAACATCGCCTTTGAAGAGGATCGCCGCATCATCGAAGCGCAGCAGCGCAACCGGAAACTGCGGCCCGAGTCCGATCCGCTCGTCATCGGCCACGACCGGGGGCCGGCGTTGATGCGCAGCCTCTTCGACAAGCTGCTCCGGCAGGAGCAGGAGCCGGCCACAGCTCGAGCGTTGCCGAGAGAGCAGGAGATCGTGGCGGACGCATGAATCTTGCTGCAGCTTCGGGCACCTGGGCCTGGAGCGCGCGATGGCAGAAGAAAAAAAGGCGGGTGCCGCGCCGGCGGTACGCAAGGGCCAGGGCGATACCCACCTCAGCCGTGAAGAGTTTGGCCGGCGGTTGCGCGAGCGTTTCTACGACCCGGCCTTCGATTCCCTGACTGAAGAGCTCGAGGCGGTCATCGCAGCGGCCTGGGACGGCTACGACCAGTATCGTAAGAGCCCGCGCACGCGGCGCGCCGGAGCGGGGTTCGCCGATCCGGAATTCGAGCTGCCGTTGGAGTGGTTGCAGGCCCGGGACGAGATCCACGCCGCGCAGCAGCGCCAGCGCGATCCGACGTCGCCGTCGCGAATCCTGCTCATCTGCGCTTCAGCCCGCAGCGATCAGACCTGTCCCGGGGAGATGTCGAAGACCTTCCGACTGGTCAAGCTGGCGCAGGCGGTGTTGAGCGTTCCGGGATTCGAGGTCGATTTGCTCGACCTGAGTCATCTGACCTCGACATACGGACGCCAGATCCTGCCGTGCAAGGCGTGCGTGTCCACGGCAATGCCGTTGTGCCACTGGCCGTGCTCCTGCTACCCGAACCACGCGATGGGCCAGGTCAACGACTGGATGAACGAGCTTTATCCACGCTTCGTGGCGGCGCACGGACTCATGATCGTGACACCTGTCTATTGGTATCAGTCTCCAAGCGTACTGAAACTGTTGATGGATCGGCTCGTGTGCGCGGATGGCGGTAACCCCGACCCAACCACGACCCACGGGAAGAAAGCTGCAGAAGCCAAGGCGCTCGAGCTGGCCGGATGGGAATATCCGCGCCACTTGTCCGGCCGCGCGTTCTCTGTAGTCGTGCATGGAGACGCCGCGGGAGTGGAGAACGTGCGCCGCTCACTCGTCGACTGGCTTACCGACATGGACCTCGTTCAGGCAGGTGGGTCATCAGCCATCGATCGCTACGTGGGCTACTACGGGACGTACGCCAGCAGCCACGACGTACTCGATGCAGAGCTGGCCTTCCAGGAAGAAGTGCGAAATGCCGCCCGCGCTCTGCTGAGCGAAGTCCAGTTGCAACGCCAGGGCCGGCGTGAGCCGGACCAGGATCTGGAGGATCCGCGGCCGAAGTGAGGTGGCGTACACTGCGCGCAACCTGGCGCGAGCGTGGCGGATTTTGGCGCATGACGGTGCTTGAAAAGGTCAAATTCCTACTCGTCGATGACATCGAGGAGAACCTCGTGGCGCTCGAGGCGCTGTTGCGGGCTGAGGACCGGGAGATCTTCAAGGCGCGCTCCGGTTCGCAGGCGCTCGAGTTCCTGCTTGCGCATGACTTCGCCCTGGCGCTGCTCGACATCCAGATGCCCGGCATGGACGGCTTCGAGCTCGCTGAATTGATGCGTGGGATGGAACGCTCGCGGCGCATCCCGATCATTTTCATCACGGCCGGGGCGAGCGAGCCGTTGCGTGCCTTTCGCGGCTACGAGTCAGGCGCCGTCGATGTGTTGTTCAAGCCCATCATTCCCGAAGTGCTGCGGCAGAAAGCCGGGATTTTCCACGAGCTGCATTGTCAGCGGCAGCAACTGGCACAGGCCGTAAGGATTCGTGAGGACGTGCTGGCGATGGTCACGCACGATCTGCGGACCCCTCTGGCAGTTATCCACGCCAGCACGACCGTGTTCCTGGACGCGCGGTACAAGCCAACACCGGATCAGGCGCGCGAGCAGCATCAGCGCATCCTGCGCAACGTCGATCTGATGAATCGCATGATCGGCGACCTGATGGACATGGTGAATCTGCGGTCCGGCAGACTGTCCATCAAGCGCCGCCCGGAGAGCGTGCAGGCGCTGATGCACGAGTCGGTCCTCGCGCACGAGGCGCCGGCGCGTGAGAAGGGCCTGCAGCTCGAGTATGCCGCCGTTGGGAACGATATTCAGGTCGACTGTGACCGGGCGCGCCTGGTGCAGGTGTTCTCCAACCTGTTGGGCAACGCCGTGAAGTTCTGTCGAGCCGGGGACTCGATCCGGGTTCGCAGCGATGCGCGCGGCAGTGTCGTGAGCTTCGAGGTGTCGGATACGGGGCCGGGGATCGCCGCGGCCGACCTGCCCCACATCTTCGATCCGTATTGGTCCGCACGTAAGCACAAGGCGGCGGGCAACGGGCTCGGCCTGTACATTGCCAAGGGCATCGTCGAGGCGCACGGCGGACACATCACGGTGGAGAGCGCGCCCGAGGAGGGCGCGACCTTCTTCATAACATTACCGATCGGTTGAAGGGAGCGCGAGCATGAATTCCAGAAGGCATCCGAATGTCGTCAATATCGATGAGGTCGATGCGATGGAGCGCGGCAAGGGCCTCTTCGGGGCTTCGGGAAAACGCCTCGGGAGGCCCGCCGGCGCGAAGTCGATCGGCATGAACTGGATGCAGCTCCTGCCGGGCAAGACCTCCTTCCCGTTCCACTTTCATACGGGTATCGAAGAGGGGGTGTTCGTCCTCGCCGGGACGGGGGAGATGCGCATCGGCAAGGACAAGGTCGCCGTGAAGCAGGGCGATTACATCGCCTTCCCACCCGGTCCCGACTACGCGCACACGCTCACCAACACCGGCACGCACCCGCTGCAGTACCTGGCGCTCTCGAATCAGAACACGACGGACATCTGCGGCTATCCCGACTCGAAGAAGTTCGCCTTTGCCGGCATGGCGGACCCCTCGACCTGGCCGGAAGGCATGTGGGTGCGGAAGATGATCAAGGATCAGGATTCCGTGGACTACTTCGAAGGCGAAGACACAGGCGAGTGAGACGCGCCGCCGCCTTGGCGGCGCGTCTTTTCGCCTTTGCTAAGCGCCCATCTCGAGGACGACTTTGCCCGGCGTGTGCTCGCGTTCGAGCTGGCGTTGCGCAGCCGCGGCCTGCTCCAGCGGATAGGTTGCCTTGATGACCGGGCGAACCTTGCCGTTGTCGATCAGGTCGGCAATGGCCTTCAACTCCGTGGCGTCCGGTTGCGCCATGTAGTTGGTCGCGCGGGCGTGGTGTGCCTTTGCCTGGCTGTCCGACGGTTTGGCCAGCGTCGACACCATCGTGCCGCCATCCTTGAGCACGGCCCAAGAGCGCTCCTGTGTGTCGCCGGCAACGAGATCGAATACGAGATCCACATCCGACACGAGATCCTCGAAACGCTCGGTTTTGTAGTCGATCGCCTGATCGGCGCCGAGGCCGCGCACGAATTCCTTGTCCTGCGCGGAAACCGTCGTCGCGACGACCGCGCCGCGCGCCTTTGCAAACTGAATCGCGAAGTGGCCGACTCCCCCGGCACCGCCGTGAATGAGCACACGCTGGCCGGATTCCAACCTGCCGTAATCAAACAGTCCCTGCCACGCGGTGATCGCAGCGAGGGGCACGGCCGCCGCCTCCGCATAGCCCAACGTTGCAGGTTTCGATGCACATAAGTCGGCTTTGATCGTCACGTACTCGGCGTAGCCGCCTGAGCCCCGGTCGAGCATGGCGAACACTTCATCGCCTGCGTGGAACTCCGTAACCTCCGCGCCGCGTCCGACCACCACACCGGACACGTCGCGACCGAGAATTCTTGGCAGGTCCTGCTCTTTCACGGGCGGGTAGTGCCCCGAGCGGATCTTGTAATCAACGGGATTCACGCTCGCGGCGCGCACCTTGATCAGTACCTCATCTGCCGCGGGCACGGGCCGCTCGATGTCTTGCATGTGCAGTGTTTCCGGGCCGCCGAAAGACTCGAGGCAAATCGCCTTCATCTTAGCCATGACCGTCTCCTCGCAGGTGATCGGGTACATGCAGCAAAGGCGATGCCCGCCGAAGCTGGGCCGCTACGCAAGCGGGGGCGCGTGCAAGAGAGGGTCTGGGTCCTCGCCGGGCGCCGCCGCGGGCGCTTCGATGACACCGCATTCGATGGCGAGTTGGAAGAGCTCGATGTCCGTGGCGACACCGAGCTTCTGACGCACGATCGAGTGGTAGTTCGCGATCGTTTTGCCGCTCAGCTTCAATAGCCCGCCGATCTCCTCGTGAGTCTTGCCGCTCGCGATCATCCGGAAGACGTCGAATTCTCTTACCGACAGTCCCAGCATCGGAAGAGCCACGGAGGTCACGGCAGCGTGGGCAAGCTTGCCGGCGACGTCCGGGCTCATCGTGACTTCGCCGTCGAGGACGCTGCGAACGGCACTCACCATGAGCGAGGGATCGCTGCTCTTAGTGATATATCCCGTCGCGCCGCCGCGCATGGCCGCCAAAACGAACGGCGCGTTGTCGTGCATGCTGAACACCAGCACGGGCAGAAGTGGCCAGCGGGCTTTCAAGCGCCGCAGCGTCGACAGGCCTCCCTGCCCCGGCATGCTCAGGTCGAGAACGACGATGTCCGGCAGCGATGCCTGCAGAAGCCCGTACGCTTCCTCTCCTGAGCCCGCCTCGGCGATGACCTCGTAGCCCGGCTCCTGCTCCAGGAATCTTCGATAGCCGGCACGCACGACCGCGTGGTCATCCACCAGCATGATGCGAACCGGCTCAACGCTACGCATTAGAATCTCCTCCACCGGGACGGGCGTGAACAGCGGTGCGCGGCGAACGAAGCGTGTCCAGATGACCGCATACGCCGCAGTGATCGCCAACATGAAACCGAATGGAACGTAGACGTCCCTGCGGCTCGTCCCGATAGGTGCAATGTACGCCAAAGCCACGACGATACCGACTATCGAAACGATCTGGGGCAACGGATACCACGGGGCCTTGTATGGGCGCGGCAGGTCCGGGCGCCTGAGGCGCAGGGACATGACTGAGACCGTGACCAACAGGTATGCGACGCCCCAAGCGCATACCGCCGCCAGGATCAGATTTCCAAGGCGCGCGAGGTCTCCATGGATGATCCAGCTGTGGTCGGCAGCATTGCGGCCGCTTCGGCGAAGGAGGTCGCCTGTGCCTGCATGACCACGAAGGCGATGGCCATCGCCGCGACGAATGCGCCGCCCCCCATGCCGAATCCGCTGGTCACCGTCAGGATGACGGGACTCGCCATGATCAATCCGACGGCCGTCGCCAGTGCGGTCGGAAAGCCGATCGCTCCCTGCGTGGTTGCGACGGTCATCCGGCTGCGCGGAATCCGGCCTCGAGAGCTGTCACGAGCGCGTCCGCATGCTCCTGCCGCAGGACGAGCGGCGGCGAAAGGATGATTTTCGTTCCAACAGGGCGCACCAGCGCACCGGCGGCCCGGGTCCCCGCCGCAACGGCGTTGGCGTAGCCATCCCCGGGATCGATCGGCTCGCGCGTTTTCCGGTTTTTGACGAGGTCCAGCGCGATCATCAGTCCCTTCCCGCGAACCTCTCCGACAGCGGGGTAGCGCGTTTCGAACGGCTGAGCCGTTCGAGCAGGTAGCTACCCTGGGCCGCAGCGTTGGCGGGGAGATTCTCCTCCCTCACAATCCTGAGACTTGCGATCGCTGCCGCGCACGCGACCGGGTGCCCCGCATACGTGTAGCCATGCATGATCGCGCCCGTGAAATTGCCGTTCTTCATGAAGGCGTTCTCGATGCGCTCGTTGACTGCCGTGGCGCCGAGGGGGATGTAGCCGGAGGAAATCCCCTTCGCAAGACACATGATGTCCGGCTTAACACCCCAGCCCCGCGCGCCGAACATCGAGCCGCTGCGGCCAAAGCCGGTGACGATCTCGTCAGCGATCAGCAACACCCCATACTTGTCGCAGACTTTGCGGATCAATGGCCAGTAACTGGCGGGAGGGACGATCACGCCACCCGCTCCCTGCACAGGTTCCGCAATGAATGCCGCGACCGTGTCCGGGCTTTGAAACTCGATCTCGCGTTCCAACAGCGTGGCGCAGATGTGAGCCAGTTCCTCCGGATCCGTGATATCCCTGCTTGAGCGCAATGAACTTGAATCGATCCGCCTGACCTTCGAGCTTCCAATACTGGCGCGCGATCTTGAGCGCGGTTTCCACTGCATCCGAGCCGCCGGAGCTGTACATCACGCGACGCATGCCTTCCTGCGCCATCATTTCGATCAGTACCGTGGACAGCTCTTCCGCGCGTGGATGACTGACGCCGTCGAAGAGCTGGAAGTATTCGAGCTCGTCCAGTTGCGCAACGATCGCCGCCTTGACCTCGGCCCGGTTGTGACCAACATTGACGTTCCACAGGCCCGCAACGCCATCGACCAGGCGTTTGCCGGCGTCGTCATAGACGAAGCAGCCGTCGCCACGCACGATGCGAATCGGCTTGCGCAGCGACATCTCGTTCGGATGCAGCATCGGGTGCCAGAAATGGCGTGGATGTGGATCGTTTGCTGCGGTGTCGGTCATTTCATCATCCTTGCGTGGCGCCTTCGGCGATGCACGGTGTGCGTTGCGTGCCAAATCCGGGTGCCGTCGCTTCGATTATGTCTCCCGGCCGGAGGAAGCGTTTGTAGCGTGTGCCGCAGCCCGCCGGCGTGCCGGTGCAGATCAGGTCGCCAGGCAGGAGCAGGACGTACTGCGAGATGTATTCGATCTGAGTGGCGATGTCATGCAGCATGTCGGCGGCCAGCTCGCTTTGCATCAGCTCGCCGTTCAGGCGCAGGGACAGTCGCAAGGCATAGGGATCCGGCACGAAGGCGGCCGGCACCAGGAAAGGACCGGTGGGCAGAAATCCGGGTGAGTTCTTCGACTGCAGCCAGTCGGAGCCCAGCTTTGGCAGATCGGGGCGCGCCACGCGCTCCCGGACTGTGATGTCGTTGACGAGGGTGTAGCCGGCAACGCAGCTCATGGCGTTTTGCCGCGAGATGCGCCGGCCGCCTCTGCCGATGACCACTCCCAGCTCGACTTCCCAGTCGGGACGCTGTGCGTCGAAAGGGATCTCGAGCGGATCGGCGGGGCCGATGACCGTAGATGGAAGCTTCAGACACACATACGGCGGTCCCCGTAACCGCTCCTCGACAATGCGGGCCGCACGTTCCCGGCACTCGTCGGAATCGGGCTCGCCAAGGCGCGGGCTCGCGGCGGAATCGCGTACCGTGTCGAGGATGTGGCTGCGATAGTTGGCGACGGTGCAAAACGTCTGCCGGGGCACGCAAACCGGCGGATGCACGCGCAGTCGGTTGAGATCGATACCCTCCAGCTCGGGAGCGGACGGTTCCGAGCCCGCTGCGGCGACGGTCAGCGCGGGTACGACCTGGCTCAGTGCGCTAAAATTGCGATCCCAGCTACCCAGCAGCGCCAGCACGGACTGTGCGCCCTGCAGGGACAGGTCGAGGCGCTCGAGCTGCGGCGCGAGGCGCTCAAGCGCATACACCCGCTCAGCGATCACCAGCCCGGCAAAGGGGGCGCCGGCTCCTGCGCTGAACGTACCCAGGCTGAACTGCATGGCTTGACAGGCCGCGAGCGGGAAGATGATTATGATGTTAAGTATCTGCGGATCACAACCCCCGCGCGTGCGCCGCACCTCCCTTGCGCTGCGAAAAGCAGGCGGCGCGTACCGGCCGCCGCTGCGAAGGAATCGGCCTTGCCGCACATTCTGATCGAATATTCGGGCAACCTGGACGCGCAACTGGACTTTCCCGTCTTCTTGCGGGCCTTGCGCGATTCCGCGCTCGCCACGGGTGTGTTTCCGCTCGGCGGAATCCGCGTACGCGCCTACAGGGCTGGCCACTACCTGGTTGCAGACGGTCATCCTGACAACGCCTTCGTGCATATCATGTTGCGCGTCGGACACGGCCGCGACCTCGAGACTCGCAAACGCGCCTGCGGCGCTATTTTCGCCACCGCGTGCGAGCAGCTCGAAGCCCTGTACGAGCGCATGCCGCTTGGAATTTCGCTGGAGATGCAGGAAGTCGACGCCGTGCTGACGGCCAAGAAGAACAACCTGCATGAATATGTGAAGCGCCGCCAGGAGTCCGGCGGCACGCCTGGAGCGACCACACGATGAGCGACGTCCTGGCGGCGAACGTCGCAAAGGCTGCGGGCTATCTGAAGCGCTTCCGCGCCGCGCCGCTCGGTCATTTCATTGCGGGGAAGCCCGAGCGCGGCTCGAGCACTGAAGTCTTCGACAACCTGTCGCCGGTCGACGGCCGTCTCTTGAACCAAGTCGTCTCCGGAGACGAGAGCGACGTTCACGCTGCGGCGACTGCGGCACGTGCGGCATTTCCGCAGTGGCGCGCGAAAACGGGCGATGCGCGCCGCGCCATCCTGCACAAGGTGGCCGATGCCATCGAAGCACGGCGGGAAGAGATAGCGCTCGTCGAATGCATGGACACGGGCCAGGCGCTGCGATTCATGAGCGGGGCCGCGCTGCGCGCGGCCGAAAACTTCCGTTTCTTCGCCGATCGGGCGCCGGGTGCGGCGAATGGCTTGTCGCTGCCCGCGGCTGAGCATATGAACTACACGGTGCGCGAGCCGATCGGTCCAGTCGCGATCATTACGCCGTGGAATACACCGTTCATGCTGTCGACGTGGAAGATCGCGCCGGCGCTTGCCTCGGGTTGTACAGTTGTGCACAAACCTGCCGAGTGGAGTCCCCTCACCGCGACCTTGCTGGCGGAGATTCTGACTGAAGCGGGCGTTCCGCCCGGCGTGGTGAATCTCGTCAATGGCATCGGAGAGCGGACCGGCAAGCTTCTGACGGAGCATCCGGCGATCAGGGCAACTGCGTTCATCGGCGAATCCCGCACCGGCAGTCTCATCATGAGTCAGGGCGCCCCCACCTTGAAGCGCGTGCACCTGGAACTGGGTGGGAAGAATCCGGTCATCGTCTTCGACGACGCCTCGTTGGAGCGCGCGTTGGATGCTGCCGTGTTCATGATCTACAGCTTGAATGGCGAGCGCTGCACGTCCTCGAGCCGGTTGCTGGTGCAACGCTCGATCTACGATCGGTTCGTGGAGCAACTTGCGGCACGCGTCAAGCGTCTGAAGGTCGGTCATCCGCTCGATCCGGCGACGGAAGTGGGTCCGCTCATCCATCAGCGGCATCTTGATAAGGTGTTGAGCTACTTCGGTGTCGCTCGCGAGGATGGGGCTGACATCCGGGTCGGGGGTGCGCCGGCCGCGGCAGTGGCTGGAGGTTATTTCGTACAGCCCACTTTGTTTGCCAACGCGAACAATACGATGCGGGTCGCGCGAGAAGAGATTTTCGGTCCGGTGCTGACGGCCATTGCCTTCACGGACGAGGCGGAGGCAATTGCGATCGCCAACGACACGCCGTACGGCTTGGCGGCGTATATCTGGACGGGCGACTCAGGTCGCGCGTTGCGCATGGCGCATGCAGTCGAAGCCGGGATGGTGTGGGTCAATTCGGAGAACAACCGCCATCTGCCGGCGCCTTTCGGTGGCGTCAAGGCAAGCGGTATCGGCCGGGATGGCGGCGACTACAGTTTCGATTTCTACATGGAAACCAAGAACGTCTGTATGGCTCACGGCACCCACCGCGTGCCGCAGCTCGGTGCATGAGGAGATGACAGGTGGCGGCTACGCTTGAATCCCTGAAGGGCTCGATACCTCCGCTCGTCACGCCGTTTCGCAACGGCGAGGTCGATTACGACGCTTACGCGCAATTGGTCGCGTACCAGATCAAGAACGGCTCTCACGGTGTGCTCGTAAACGGGACCACCGCAGAGCCGTCCACGCTCGCAGTCGATGAACGCAACAAGCTCGTCGATATAGCGGTACAGGTGGCGGCGAAGCGCGTGCCGGTGGTGGCTGCGACAGGATCGCAGTCGTTACGCGAGACGCGGCAGCTCACCGAGCATGCGGCGAAGGCGGGCGCCGATTCCCTGTTGATCGTAACTCCGTACTACATTCGGCCGCCGCAGCGAGGACTCGTTGCTTACTACCTCGAGCTTGCCACGATTTGCGACCTGCCGTGGATGGTCTACCACATACCGGGCAGAACCGCGGTCAACGTGACGATCGATACGTTGAAGGAGCTGCGGGCGAAGTCGCCGAGCTTCGTCGGAATGAAGCACGCCGTGAACGATCTCGGCTTCGTCTCCGAAGCCTTGAGCGTGCTCGGCCCCGACTTTCGCATCTTTGTCGGCCTCGAGGAACTGAGTTTCCCGATGATGGCGGTCGGCGCGTGCGGCCTGATGAACGCAGTCGGAAATCTGCAACCGCGGATACTGTCGGACCTGTGCGACGCGATCTGGCGAAACGACCTCGCCGGCGCGCAGGCGCTGCATCAGCAGCTCTTCGAGATCAACCAGGCCGTGTTCTTCGACACCAACCCGATCCCCATCAAGTACATGATGAAGCGACTCGGGATCCTGCCGACGAATGAGCACCGCCTGCCGATGGTGCCGGCAACCGCCGAGCTTGAACGCCGTCTGGATGGCGTGTTGAAGCGTGCGAACATGCTCCAGGACCACGCGGCGTGAAGCTGCTTAATTTTCGCGTGGAGGGCCGCGAATCCTTCGGGGCGTTGGGCCCACAGGGAGTGGTGGATCTCGGCGTACGCCTGCGCGGCACTGGAGTCGGCCGCGGGGAAGGCAACATCGTGTCGGCGCTGCGTGCCGGGCTTGCGGGTCCGGTAAGCTCAATGGCCGCCCATCTTGCGCCCGACTATGCTCTTGGGGATGTGCAGATCCTGAATCCCGCGGGACGGGGATTGCGGTACTTCTGCATAGGCGTGAACTACCCGGAACGGAACGAAGAGTACAAGGACGGCAGCGAGCGGCCGAAATACCCGAGCCTCTTCACTCGCTCGCACACATCTTTCTCGGCCCCCGGCGAGCCGATCGTGCGGCCACACGAGTCGTCGCAACTCGACTACGAGGGCGAAATCGCCATCGTCATCGGGCGCGGCGGCCGTCGCATTCCGCAGGAGGAAGCGATGGCGCATGTGTTCGGATACACGTGCGCCAACGAAGGCTCGGTACGTGACTGGCTGCGCCACTCGAAATTCAACGTCACGCAGGGAAAGAACTTCGACAGGTCCGGCTCGCTCGGCCCACTGCTGGTGTCGGCCGATGAGGTCGGGACCATGCCCATCCGGGTCACGACGCGCGTCAACGGTGAGATTCGCCAGGACGATACCAGCGACCGGATGATTTTCCAGATGCCCTTCCTCATCCATTACCTCTCGACTTTCTGCACCCTGGAAGTCGGCGATGTGATCCTGACGGGCACGCCCAGCGGCGCGGGCGCACGACTCGATCCGCCTCGTTATCTGAAGGCAGGGGATCTGGTCGAAGTGGAAGTGTCCCGCGTTGGAATACTGCGAAACCCGGTGGTGGACGATGACTGACAGTTTGCCGATGCGCGCCTTCTCGAAATCGCTGCCGATGGAGCTGTTGCGCGCCCGCGAGGCCCTGATGCGCCGGTTTCGTCCCGGCTTGCGCGATGTCGGCGTGACTGAGCAGCAATGGAGGATTCTGCGGGCGCTCGCCCACTCGGGCGAGCTCGAGGCCAGCGAGCTGGCGGAGGCAACCTGCCTGCTGGCGCCGAGCATCTCGCGCATCCTTCCCGACATGGAGGCACGGCAGCTCATCAGCCGCCGACAGCCGGATTCCGATTTGCGCCGCAGCGTCATCAGGCTGGAGCGCAAAGGGCTCAGGCTGATTGCAACTCACGCGCCGTTCTCCGAGAAGATCTACGACGAGATCACGCGCAGGTTCGGGACGGAACGACTTGCCCAACTCTTCACGCTTCTGCACGAACTGGAGCAGGCTGCGCGGGTGGTGAAGCCGAAACGGGCGGCAGCGGCCGCGCGAAAATCGAAGCCGCGAGCGGAGCCGCTGCGGCGGCCGCGCCGCGCCTGAGCCACCATGAGCCTGTACGCCGTCCAGAAGCTCATCTACCAGCTCAATCGCGACCCGGCATTGCGCCGCCGCCACGATCAGGATCTCGATGGGCTGCTCGCGGAATATGCGCTCAGCGACGAAGAGCTGCGCGCCATGCGCGAGCCGGATATCGGGCTGCTGTATGTCATGGGAGTCAATGGCCAGCTCCTCATGCACTACGCTGCGCTGCGCGGTTTCGAGTGGAGCCAGTACATCGAAGCGATGAAGGCGGGTGAGCGCAAATACGGGCCCGTGCGCACTGGCCTCTACTCGCGCGCCGACGGAAGGTCATGAGCCTCGTATTTGCAGGTGTGTGCAGCCACGCACCTGGCATTACAGGACGCAAGGACCGCGCCGACCCTGTCGTCCGCGACGCCTTCTACGCGAGCTACGATCGCATGCGCCTTGCCTTGGAGGCGCAGCGGCCCGATGCGCTCATCGTCGTCGCAGCGGAGCACTTCGCGAATTTCTTCATGAACAACATGCCGTCGCTCTGCGTCGGCATGGGCGACGAATACGAGGGGCCGATCGAGGATGAGGCCTGGCTCGGCATCCGCCACAGCCGGGTCCCCGGAGCCCCGGAGCTGTCCAAGCGGTTGATCGAGGATGTGATGCAGGATGTGGATCTGGCGTATGCGCAGGAGTGGAAGTTCGATCACGGCATCATGGTGCCGTTGAGCTTCCTGACACCGCGCTACGACCTGCCGGTGATTCCCGTCAACATCAATTGCCAGGGGCCGCCCCTCATTCCGCTCACGCGCTGCTACGAATTCGGCCGCGCTCTGCGGCGAGCGTGCGACCGCGCCCCCGAGCGGATTGCGCTCATCGGCACGGGCGGCATCTCGCATTGGCCGGCAACTCCGGACTCGGGAAAGATCAACGAGCCCTGGGACAGGGCATTTCTCGAGCGCTTCCTCAACAACAAGCGCACGGAGCTCCTCGCGTACCGCGACGAGGACACGTGGCGGGAAGCGGGGCAGGGCGGCTTCGAGATCCGCACTTTCATCGCCGTTTCCGGTGCTACGGAGGGCTGCACGGGCGAGCTGTGGTTTTACGCCCCGATCCCGATATTCGCGGTGGGCTGCACTGTCGCAGTAATGAATCTTTCGCAAGGTAAGGCTGTATGACAACTAGCGCCGCTACTCCCCGTTCCAGTCCACCGTTCCGCGCCGACCATGTCGGCAGCCTGCTGCGGCCGCCCGCGCTGAAGGAAGCCCGCGAAGCGCACAAACAAGGGCGGATTTCCGCAGCGCAGTTGCGAGAGGCGGAGGATGTTGCGATCCGAGACGTCGTGCGTCTGCAGGAGGACATCGGTCTGCAGGGAGTGACCGATGGGGAGTTTCGCCGCGGCTCCTGGCACATGGACTTCCTATATCAGGTGGGCGGCGTCACGCGCGCCGAAGACACCCTCAAGGTGAAGTTTCACAACGAGAAGGGCGATATCGAGTTCAACCCTTCGGCGTTGAAGGTCACGAGCCCGCTCAAGCTCGACAAGACGATCTTCGGCGAGCATTTCTCGTATCTGAAATCCGTGGCGCGCAACACGCCGAAGCTGACGATTCCCGCGCCGAGCATGATGCACTACCGCGGCGGCTCATCCGTCGTCGACACGAGCGTCTATCCGGAAATGAGCCTGTTCTGGAACGACCTGAAGAATGTGTATGCGGACGAAGTCGAGGCGCTCGGCAAACTCGGGTGCACATACCTGCAACTGGATGACACGAGTCTTGCGTACCTGAACGATCCGACGCAGCGCGACTATGTTGCCGAACGCGGCGGCGACGGCAAGAATCAGCATCTCGTGTACATCGATCTGATCAACGGCGCGCTGGCGAAAAAGCCGGCCAACATGACCGTCTGCACGCACCTGTGCCGCGGCAACTACCGCTCATCGTGGGTCGCGTCCGGCGGTTACGACTATGTAGCCGAAGCGTTGTTCAACGATCTGAACGTGAACGGGTTTTTCCTGGAGTACGACGATGAGCGCTCGGGAGGATTCGAGCCGCTGCGATTCGTGCCGAAGGGCAAGTATGTCGTGTTGGGCGTCGTGACTTCCAAGCGGGCGCAACTCGAGAAGAAAGACGACCTGAAACGTCGGATCGATGCGGCAGCGAAGTTCGTGCCGCTGGACCAGATCTGCCTGAGTCCGCAATGCGGGTTCTCCTCGACGCACGAAGGCAACGCGGTTACGCTCGACGATGAGATCGCAAAGCTGCGGCTCATCGTGGACACCGCGAGGGAGATCTGGGGTTGATGCGGCGGCGCCCTGAATGAAGCTCTACGTGCTCCTCCTTCCGGTCACCTGCGCGCTGCTGTGGGCGCTGCAGATGCCGGTCGCAGGCGCGGCGGCTTTCAAAGCGGATCCTCCGGGGGCCGTCATCTCGCTTCCCGCGAAGGCCGCACCTCACTGGGTGTGGGTCAACGATTTCGTCTTTCCGCACATCGTGGACGGGCAAGCGCTGCTGATCGATGGCGACAGCGGCAGCTTCCTCGGCATGCTGAGCACGGGCTTCGGATTTGCACGGGTTGTCCTGGCGCCGGACGGCAAGACGATTTTCGCTCCCGAGACCTATTTTTCCAGGGGCACTCGCGGTACCCGCACCGATGTGGTCACGCTGTACGATCCGGCGCACCTGGCGCCGGTCGGCGAAATCGCCATTCCAGCCAAGCGCTCCTCGAACATGCCGATGATGGCGAATGCGGAGTTGACCGACGACGGCCGCTTCCTGCTGATCTACAACTTCAATCCCGCCCAGTCGGTGACCGTGGTGGATGCCAAGAGCCGCACGCTCGCGGGTGAGATCGAGACGGCAGGTTGCGCGCTCATCTATCCCACCGGGGCGCGATCGTTCTTCAGTATTTGCGGCGACGGCACCCTGCTTGACGTTCACCTCGACGACTCCGGACACGCGGTGAGCCGGGAGCGGACAGCGCATATGTTCGACGTGGCGAACGATCCGGTGACTGAGAAGGGCGTGCGAATCGGTTCTACGTGGCAATTCGTGTCTTACGGCGGCGCGATGTATCCCGTCGAGATCGCGAGTGACGGGTTGAAAGCCGGGGCGCAATGGTCATTGCTGAGTCCCGCGGACAAGGCACAGAACTGGCGCCCGGGCGGCTTGCAGCAGTTGGCGGCGCACGCGGGATTGAATCGCCTGTACTCGATCATGCACCAGGGTGGCATCGAGACGCACAAGGACCCCGGAATGGAAGTCTGGGTTTACGATCTGGTCAAGCGCGCCCGCATCCAGCGCCTGACGATGAAGAGTGCAGCCGGCTCGATTCAGGTGACGCACGACTCGAAGCCTCTGCTGTTCTCTGCGTTCATCGGCAGTACGACGCTCGAGGTTTATGATGCGACGAGCGGGACCCACCTGCGCTCGGTTGAGAATGTGGGCACGACACCGACGATACTGGTAACGCCATGAGATGGCTCGACACCCTGGCGGAGCAGTCCACGCGCGCAGTCGCAAGGCGAACTTCACGGCGTGGGTTTCTCGGCTCGCTCGGATCGTTACTGATTGGAGGCGCAGCGGCGCTGCCGCTGTTGCCCATCGCGCGTGGGGCCGGGGGCAAGCCGGACAGCAAGCAGGATCCCAATAGCTGCGATTACTGGCGCCACTGTGCGATCGACGGCTTCCTCTGCGGCTGTTGTGGGGGATCGCAAAGCTCGTGTCCGCCCGGCACGGAGCAATCGGCGGTGACGTGGGTCGGTACATGCCACAACCCGGCCGACGGTAAGGACTACGTCATCTCCTATAACGACTGCTGCGGCAAGAGTACCTGCGGGCGCTGCCTGTGCAACCGGAACGAGCGGGATTCGCCGCTGTATCTGCCATTCCAGTCGAACGACTACAACTGGTGCTCGGGCAGCAGCAAGGCGAACATTCCCTACAACTGCTCCACCGCGCGCCTCGTCGCGCTTGCCAAATAGCGTACCCGTGCCTGCGGGCGGGCAGACGCTGTTGATTGCGCTGCTGCTGTCATTCTCGATGGCTCCCGTTGCGTCCGCGTACGAGCCCCGGATCAACTACATGCTCCAGTGCAAGGGCTGTCACACACCGGATGGTTCGGGCGAGCCCGGGCGCGTGCCGTCGATCAAGGACACGCTCGTGCCCTTTGCGAGACTTCCGGAAGGCAGGCGCTTCCTCGTGCAGGTGCCCGGAACCTCCCAGTCGACGCTCTCAAACGCCGAGCTGGCAAAGCTGCTCAACTGGATGATCGGGAATTTGCGTGTGGCAACGTCCGCGAGCTTCACTCCGTTTACGACAGCGGAGGTAGCGAGCTATCGAAGCACACCTCTTGTGGAGGTTCGCGCCACTCGAGAAAGCCTGCTTCGCCGTGTGCAGTAGCGATTCAGTACGTCAGTTCTGCGCGCGAGCCCCTCACGCCTGATCTGGCGACGATCGTAGCGGCACGCAATTCCCGGAGAAAAGTGTCTATGACTTCGTCGTCGAGCGCCGGATCGATCGGTAGATTCATGAGGGGCGGCTCGCGCGAGGCGACAAGGATCCAGCCCGCCTTGCGCAGCTCGCCCATGATGATTTCGAGGTCGAGCGAATGCGATCCGACGGCGAGCGGCGGCAGATCGCTGCGCAGGGTGTAGAGCCCGTCGATGGACTCGATGCCGGCAACGAGCCGCGCCCGTAGCTCGAACACCTGTTTCGTCAGCCTGTCGTAGCCGGTCTTGCCCAGGTAGCGCAGCACCGTCCACGCGGCAAACAGCGGCCCGGCGGAACGGCTGCCGGCAAACGACTGCATGCGGTACGGACCTCCCGGCCAGTCTTCCGGATGCACATGATGGAAACGCTTGAGATTTTCCGCGCGCCACAGAACTGTCGAGGCGGGCTTCGGGCAATAGGCGTATTTGTGCAAGTCCGCGGCAATCGACTGCACGGCGGGAATGCGAAAGTCCCACAGCGGAAGCCTGTGACCAATGCGCTCGGCGAAGGGCGCGAGGTAACCGCCCACGCAAGCATCTACGTGCAGCCACAGCCCGTATTGTTCAGCAAGCTGTCCCAGCTCCTCAATTGGATCTATGAGGCCGTAAGGCCAGCACGGAGCGGAGCCGGCTATCCCGATCGTGTTGGCGTTGATTGCGCTCGCCATCGCGGCCACGTCCGCGTGCAGATCCTTGCCGAGGGGCGTGCGCACGAGTTTCATGCCGAAGTAATGGCAGCCCTTGGAGAACGTCGGATGCGCCGAGTATGGCACCACGATCTCAGGTGAACGGACGTCCGGAAATCGGTCGCGCGCCCACTCACGCATTGCGTGGAGCGCCGTATAGTTGCTCTCCGAACCGCCACTGGTAAATGTGCCGGATGCGTCGGCCGGCGCGTGAAATAGGCCGACGCACATCTCGACCACCTCTTCCTCGATGCGCCGGATGTAGTCCGTGCGCATCGAAAAGAGCCCGTTGTCGGACAAGAACAGGTTGTACGCCAGGCGCGCGACTTCCTGCACATCCGGCGGCCCGCGAAAAGCGCGGCTCCAATGCTTGCGGAGGCAATCCCCGCGAGTCGCCTTCAGCTCCGCTTCCAGGATCGCCCGGGGCACACCCGTGTCTGGAAGCTCGCTACGGTGGTGAATCATTCCATTGAGTCCCGCGGGGCACTTTGACTCGTAGTGATAGTTTCGACAGGTTTACTATCACCCCTGGAAAAATGCAAATGCGCCGCGCCGGCGGCACTTTGTTGCATTGCCGCAAGCATCAACGGCCGCGCGTGCGCCGGTGCGGCGGCGGATTCCAAGGCCGGAACAGGAGCGCGATCCTTCGCTCGAGCTGGCGCTCAACGTCGGAGATTCGCACCGAGCGATTCAGCGCGATCAGCAGATAGTGGTGGTAAAACACCGCGAATATTGTGATCGTCGCATCGGGTAGATCGATGTCCTCGATGAGCCGTCCCCGGCTGCGATAGCGCAGCAGCAGGTCCTGAATCATCGCCTGCAGCTCCCGGTCGGAGGAAGTCACGACTTCGTCCGTCTCCGGGTGGCCGGTTGGAATCAGCAGCCACAAGCGCGTCTGGCCGCGAATCCGCGTGCTGGGCATGAGGTGCATCCGCAGCACGGCCGATAGCAACAACATGATTCCCTGCGCCGGGTCCGCCGGCGCGGTAACGATCGCCGCCGCGGCGTCCGCCAGTATCTTGTCGATATCACGCTGCGAAAGCGCGGCCAGTACGCCTTCCTTGGATTTGAAGTGTCTGAATACGGTTGCGACGCCGACGTGCGCACGTTCGGCGATGGCAGCGATGGTCGTCTTGGGGTACCCACGTTGGAGGAAGAGGGCCCCGGCGGCATCGAGGATCGCATCACGCCCCACCCGGCGGTATCGCTCCCGCAGCGAGGAGCTTTTGCCGTGCGATGCGGTTACTCTTCTCATGTGCCGATGATAGCCCAACAGCCGGCCTCGGATACCGCGCAGCAAACGTTGCGCACGCACGCGCTGCCGCAACTGGCGCGCGTGCTCGGGCCGATCCAGTTCTTCGCGCTGTCCTTTGGCTGTATCGTCGGTTCCGGCTGGGTAATCGTGCTGGGCAACTGGCTGCAGGCGTGCGGACCTGCGGGTGTTGTGATCGGAATGCTGGCCGGCGGCTCGGTCCTCCTGGCGAACAGCGGTGCGTATGCCGAGCTGATCGCACGATTTCCGCAAACGGGCGGCGAGTTCGTTTTCGCCCGCCAGGTTTTCGGCGACCGGACGGCGTTCATGGTTGGCTGGCTATGGACGTTGTCGCTTCTGGCGGTCGTCGCATTCGAAGCCACGGCGTTTCCATGGATCCTCGAGGCGCTGCTGCCGGCACTTCGCGGCCGGGTGCTGTACGAGTCGCTGGGGGTGCCGGTGACCGACGATGCACTGTTGCTCGGCGTTGGCGGGACGATCCTCGTTGCTGTGATGAATTATCGCGGCGTGCGTGCGGCAGCCGCGATGCAGACCGTACTGTCGTTTGTGTTCGTCGCGCTCGCCGCACTGATCCTCGTGCTCGGATTCTCGCTTGGATCGATTCACAACGCCGAACCGCTCCTCAGTGCGCATGGCTCAAAGGCGTGGTGGGTCGGATGCTTGTGGATCTTCGCGACCACACCGTTTTTTCTGAACGGTTTCCAGTCGGTTGCACAGACGGTGGAAGAGCGTGGCGCGAGCGTAACTTTTGCACGCGTCGCACGGTCGATGGCATTCGCGCTGCTCGTCAGCATTGGATTCTATTGTCTCGTCACGCTCGCAGCGGCGAGTGCGCAACCATGGCAGACACTTATCGGTCGGCCACTTGCGACGGCTGCCGCCTTCGACGCCTTGTTGCCGCGGCACGTGCTCTCGACGTTGGTTCTGGTGACCGCCGCGCTTTCGATCCTGCGCGTCTGGAATGGTGCTGCGATCTGGGCGGCGCGCCTTCTCATGGCACAGGCGCGGGCGGGATTTCTTCCGGCGTCGCTTGGGAGGATCGACTCGCGGACCGGTTCACCTGTGGGAGCGGTCATCTTTGTGGCCGTATGCAATGCAATCGGCGTGCTGCTCGGCAAAGGCGCCATTGTGCCGCTCGTCGATATGGCTTCACTGTGTCTTTCCGCCAATCTGGTGCTCGCTTGCATCGCTGCGCTGCGTGTGAGGGTGACGTCAGGCGCAACGCCGTTGCCGTACGCGACGCCGGGCGGAGCAATTACCATCGGCTACGCGCTGATCGGGTCCGCGATCATGGCCGTCTTCGTGCTCATGGATCCTGCGATCGAGGCTCCGGGTACGATTCCACTCGAATGGATCGTGACCGCGGTCTGGGCGGCGCTGGGCGTAGCGTTTCGCTACGGGTTCAAGCGCCCGCAGCCTTGAATGTCCCCGCGTGCGCTGTGTGCAGGAAGGGCAGCAGGGCGGCGAAATATGCCGCCTGATCGTCATACATCGCCATGTGGCTGCCGCGCTCACACGTTACGACGCGCGAATGCGGGATGAGTGTCCCCATGCGAGCGATCTGCCCGGGCGCCATCTCGTCGTGCCGTGCCGCGATCAGTAGCGTCGGCACCTGGATTTCATGCAGGCGGTCCCAGATATCCCAGTGGCGGAAATTACCGACGATATTGAATTCGTCCGGCCCCTGCATGGTGTTGTAGATCTTCTCGTTGATCGTGCGCATCGTGCGTTGTACCGGCTCCGGCCACGGCTTCAGCCGGCACAGATGGCGGTTGTAGACTTCCTCCAGCAGGACTTGCTG
>FTEM01001806.1_pt1 | contig 21154 bp, 15 predicted proteins | sample 1640201 | NCBI WGS metagenome assembly FTEM01 (sample SAMEA3914816, study PRJEB12502) | metagenome | biome: forest; material: soil | place: USA | collected 2011-09-16 | depth 0.3 m | reverse complement strand
TGCGAAGCCGCGTTGTCGATCGGCCGGGCCGCGCATTACGTAAACGCCGGTACCGTCGAGTTCCTGCAGGACGCCGATACCGGGGAGTTCTATTTCATCGAAGTGAATCCCCGTATCCAGGTCGAGCACACGGTGACGGAGTGCGTAACGGGCGTGGACCTGGTGAAGGCACAGATTCGTATTGCCGAGGGTGCGAGAATCGGCACCGCGGGGAGCGGAATTCCGGAGCAGAAGGACATTCGCATCCAAGCGCATGCGATCCAGTGTCGCGTGACAACGGAAGATCCCGAAAACCGCTTCATCCCAGACTATGGCACGATCTCGGCGTATCGCAGTCCCGCGGGGTTCGGCATCCGTCTGGATGCCGGCACGGCTTTTACAGGCGCCATTGTCAGCCGCTCTTACGATTCTCTGTTGGTCAAGGTGACCGCGTGGTCGTCTTCTCCCGAAGAGACCATCGCCAGAATGCATCGCGCGCTAGGGGAGTTTCGCGTGCGCGGCGTAGCGACGAATCTGAGGTTTTGCGATCAGCTGGTAACCCATCCGAGCTTCGCTCGAGGCGACTACACCACGCGATTCATCGATGAGACGCCGGAGCTCTTCGCATGGCCGCGTCGACGGGATCGGGGCAGCCGGCTGCTGCGCTTCATCGGCGATGTGATCGTGAACGGCAATCCGGAGGTCAGCAATCGTCCGCGTCCCCGACTCCTTGCGCTTCCGGTTTTACCTCCGGCGGTAGCGGCGAACCCCGAGCCCGGAACACGCCAACGACTGGAGGAACTGGGCCCGGAGCGATTCGCGCGATGGATGCTCAGCGAGCGTCGCGTGCTCCTCACCGACACTTCGATGCGCGACGCGCATCAGTCTTTGCTCGCCACACGTGTACGAACGCAGGATCTCACCAGGATCGCGCCGTGGTACGCAGCCCTGCTGCCGCAGCTGTTTTCAGTGGAATGCTGGGGCGGAGCGACGTTCGACGTCGCCATGCGATTCCTGAAGGAAGATCCCTGGAAACGGCTGGAACGCTTGCGTGAAGCCATGCCCAATCTTCTTCTGCAGATGTTGCTCCGTTCGGCAAATGCGGTGGGCTATACCAACTATCCGGACAACGTGGTGCGCTTCTTCGTGAAGCGGGCAGCCGAGCGTGGAGTCGACGTGTTCCGCGTCTTCGATTCGCTCAACTGGGTCGAGAACATGCGTGTCGCGATGGATGCCGTGCTCGAGAGCGGCCGGCTTTGCGAGGCGGCGATCTGCTACACCGGCAATCTGCTCGATCCGCGCGAGCGCAAATACACTCTCGACTACTACGTGAAGCTCGGCCGGGATCTTGCGGCGGCCGGCGCGCACGTCATCGGTATCAAGGACATGGCTGGCTTGTGCCGGCCGCAGGCGGCCTATCGTCTGGTCCAGGCGCTCAAGGATTCGGTTGCGCTGCCGGTTCACTTCCACACCCACGATACCAGCGGAATCGCGGCGGCGAGCGTCCTCTCGGCGATCGAGGCGGGCGCGGACGCAGTGGACGGCGCCATCGATGCGATGAGCGGCCTCACGTCCCAGCCCAATCTGGGTTCTATTGTCGAAGCGCTGCGATTCGGCCCTCGGGATACCGGTATGGACGGCTCGGCGCTGCGTGCGATCTCCGGATATTGGGAGCAGGTACGCCGGCTGTACTGTGCTTTCGAGGCCGACATGCGAGCCGGCACATCCGAGATCTATGTGCACGGCATGCCCGGCGGGCAGTACACCAACCTGCGTGAGCAAGCACGCTCGCTCGGTATTGGAGACAGTCGCTGGCCGGAAGTCGCGCAGGCGTACGCCGACGTGAATGCGCTGTTCGGGGACATCGTCAAAGTGACGCCGACCTCGAAGGTTGTCGGGGATATGGCGCTGGCCATGGTGACAGCCGGGCAAACCCGCGAACAACTGCTGTCGCCTCATGTGGAGAGCGCTTTCCCCGAGTCTGTCGTCCAGCTCTTCCGGGGCGATCTGGGGCAGCCGTATGGTGGCTGGCCCGCCGATCTTCAGCGCAAAGTACTGAAAGGCACGAAGCCTTACTGTGAGCGTCCCGGGGTTTCGCTGGCGCCCCTCGATCTTGTATCGGAACGAGCGCGCATTCAGAAGGCGTTACCGCGACCCGTCACGGATGATGACCTCGCGTCGTGCGTCATGTATCCCAAGGTCTGGCTGGAGTACATCGCCGAGCGTTTGCGCTTCGGGGATGTGTCGGTGCTTCCCACGCACGTGTTCTTCTATGGCATGGAGGTCGGCGAGGAGATCAACGTCGATCTGGAGCGCGGCAAGACACTGATCGTCAAATATCTTGCAGTGAGTGAGGCGCACGAGGACGGTACCCGAACGGTCTTCTTCGAATTGAACGGACAGCCTCGCTCGGTGCGCGTGCCGGATCGCACTCAGATTGCGCGGCGACCCCCGGCCCGAAAGGCGCTCGCCGGCGATCCGACCGAGGTGGGAGCACCGATGCCGGGTTCCGTGACGGACGTTCGGGTTACTGCCGGTGCGAAGGTGCAGCGGGGGGATGTGCTCGTAACGCTCGAAGCGATGAAGATGGAGACAGTCGTGCGGGCGGATGCGGATGGAGAAGTGGCGGAAGTGCTGGCGCGACCTGGGCAGGCCGTCGAGGCACGCGACCTCCTCATCAGATTGCGATAGGTCGTCGCGTCACGGTTCCTGCGGCATCGGAATTGGCAACGCGGCCTGCTTCGCCACCCGCCGAACGAGAAAGCTCGATTCGATCTGGCTCACTCCGCCGATCCGCGTGAGATGTTGCGAGAGAAAGCGCTCATACGCTTGCAGATCCGAAACGGCGACCCGCAGCACGTAGTCGTCGCGTCCCGTAACCAGGTGCGCCTCGAGCACTTCGGGCGCCTGGCTGATCGCCGCTTCGAACGCCGCCAGTGAATCCTGGGTCTTGCGATGCAGGCTCACGCGGACCCACGCCATCATGCGCAGCCCGACCTCGCGGTGATCGATGTGGGCGCCATAGCCGAGGATCACGCCGCCTTCCTCGAGCAATCGTACCCGTCGCGCGCAGGCAGTGGCGGACAAGCCCACGCGCTCGGACAGATCGGCGATCGACATGCGAGCGTCGCCCTGGAGCAGGTGAAGAATGCGCCGATCGATGCGATCGAGGGTCAACGTATGATCTCCGCAGATATGTATACCAAAATTATATATTGCATACAATATGGGCCCTGCCCGCGCGTCTGCGCGCCGCGATCGTCGCTCGAGGTATCACAGGTATGCAGTTATCGAAGTTCAACTTCCGGGGCATCAACCTCCGACAGGTACGCTACTTCGTCGTGCTCGCCGAAGTGCTCAACTATCGACGCGCGGCAGAGTTGCTGCGCATGTCGCAACCCCCCCTGACCCAGCAGATTCAGCGAATGGAGGTTTTTCTTGGTACGCCACTCCTGCGGCGCGGGGCAAGCAGTATCGAGCTGACAGACGCCGGGCAGGAGTTCTATCGCCATTGCCGCTCGCTCCTGAACGGACTGGTGGAAGCGTGCGAGCGCGCGCGCGCGATCGGCAGCGGCGCGCCGGAAGAGCTCGGCATCGGCATCGTCGATGATTTCGTGCAGGGTCCGGTCGTTGCGGCACTCATGGCCTTCAACGCAACGAAGCCCGCGGGCCGCACGCGGATCATCACTGAATGGTCCGACAGTCTGGTAGATCGTGTGCTTGCGGGGCAGCTCGACACGGCAATCATCAATTTGCCGAGCGGCTCGGATCTCTCGGATCTGCTCCTGTTCGAATTGCCTGCCTCGCGAATCGTCGCGCTGACGACAGCGGATCACCCGCTTGCGAGGCGGGAAAGCGTGACGACACACGAGCTTGTGCAGTATCCGATAGTGATGGCGCCGCTCGTGCCGGCATCACCGTTCTCCAGACAGTGCAGCAGGCTCTTCGCCGCGAACCAGATGACGCCGCGGTTCGCCCATTTTGCAACGACGGTTGCAATGATCGAAACGCTGCTCGCGGGCACGGACTCCGTCGGACTCGTTTCCGAGCATGGGTTGCAGCCGCGCGCGGGTTTCAGTCGCACCTTCATCGACGACAAGTTCGCGCATCTGTCGCACGCGGCGGTGGTCGCTCCGCGCCGACTGAAGATGGTAGAGCCGTTTCTCGATCTTCTGAATCTCAAGACCTCTGCCACGATCGAGCGACGGAGTGAAGCCGGTGTTGTTCCCTAGCGGAATGGGCACATCAGTCCTCGCATTCGTGTCAGCTGCTGTCGCGCGGCACCCCGGCACCGGAGCGTCCCGCAAGGAAGTCGAAATCGGCTCCTTCGTTGGCCTGCAGAACGTGCTCCGCGTACAAGCGCGCGTAGCCGCGGTCGGGAGTGCCGGGCAAAGCAGACCATTGCGCCCGCCGCAGCTGAAGCTCGCTTTCCGGTAACTCCACATCCAGTCTGCGTGCGGCGACGTCGAGCGAGACGATATCGCCTGTGCGCAATAGCGCGAGCGGTCCGCCAATCGCAGCCTCGGGGGCAATGTGCAGCACGATGGTTCCGAATGCCGTTCCACTCATGCGTGCGTCGGTCAGCCGGACCATGTCGCGTACGCCTTGCGCTGCGAGCTTCGCGGGAATTCTGAAATTGCCGACTTCCGGCATCCCCGGATAACCGCGTGGGCCGCAGTTTCTCAAGACGAGAATGTCCTGTGCACGAACATCGAGCGCAGGATCGTCGACGCAGCGGTTGTAGTCATCGATGTCGTTGAACACGAACGCCCTGGCGCGGTGTTGCAGGAGTTGCGCCGAGGCGGCTGATGGTTTGAGAACCGCACCGTCCGGCGCGATGTTTCCCCGGAGCACGGCGAGCCCACCGTCCGGTGCGACCGGATCATCGAAGCGGCGAATGACTTTCTCATCGAAGCACTGCGCGTGCGCGAACCGGCTCGCGAGTGTGCCGCCTTCGATCGTCGATGCATCTGAGTTCAGCAGGCCCCGGTCGGCCAATCGGTGCAGCACCACTTGTAGCCCGCCGGCTGCGAAGAAATCGTCCATCAGGTAACTCCCTGACGGCTGCAGGTCGACGAGACAGGGCACCCCGCGCCCGAGTCGATCCCAGTCATCCAGATCGAAATCAATGCCCAGGCGTCTCGCGAGCGCGATCAGATGCAGAACGGAGTTGGTGCTGCCGCCGATCGCGCCGATGACGCGCACGGCGTTCTCGAATGCGGCGACCGTGAGAAGGGTAGAAGGGCGGCGGTCCTGCAACACAGCCTGCACGCAGAGCGCTCCAGAAGCTCGCGCAAGCACCGCCCGGCGTGCGTCGGGAGCCGGAATGCAGCCGTTGCCCGCGAGCGCGATACCCATGGCTTCGGCGATGCAGGCCATCGTGGAGGCGGAGCCCATGCTCATGCACGTCCCGATCGAGCGGGACATCGCGCTCTCCGATGCGTGTTGCTCTTGCAGGGACATCGCCCCGCGCGCGATGTCGTTCTCGATTTGCCAGATGTGTGTTCCGGATCCGAGGGTCTTGCCACGGTAGTGTGCATTCATCTTCGGCCCGGAGGAGACCACGATGCCGGGCAGGTCGCAGCTCGCGCACGCCATCAGGAGTGCGGGCGTCGTCTTGTCGCAGCCCCCGAGCATGACAATCCCATCGAGCGGATTGCCGCGGATGAGCTCCTCGACCGCCATGCTCGCCAGATTGCGAAACATCATCGGCGATGGCCGCATCAGCGGTTCGCCGATCGCGACTCCGGGAAACTCGAGCGGCAGACCCCCGCCTTCCAGTACACCGGCCCTCACATGCTCGGCGAGAGCGCGATGGCCGCTGTCACAGGGATTGAGCTCGGACCACATGCTGCAGATCCCGATCACCGGCCGTCCATCGAACGCATGATCCGGAAGACCGAGGGCCCGCATCATCGAGCGCGGTTCGAACCCCTGCCGCCCGCTGCGTGCGAACCAGGAGCGGCTTCTGAGGTTTGGAGTCTGCGGCACGTGCGCCCGGTGGGTCAGTGAGTTGTGGCCCGATTTAACTGGCTGACAGTGAGGGGCGCCCAATACGAAAAGCATCTGTCGGGCAGCGCCGTTTCTATATTGGCCCGGCCTTGCGTACCGCCAACACACTGACGGTGAGCGTCATTTCAGGTGAGGTACGGATTGAGCGCGCGAAACCTGCGTTCCCGCGAGATTGTGGCGAGGAACATGCGATTTATTCCGGGAGGGGTGGTGTCCGCCAATCGCGCGGTGTTGCCCGACATTGCGTTCGAGCGGGCCCACGGCGCGCACCTCTGGGACGCGGATGGAAATCGCTACATCGATTTTCACGCGGCGTTCGCCCCGTTTCTTCTCGGTCACAACCGCGAAGAAGTGAATCGTGCCGTCATAGACGTGCTGCGATCCGGAGCGAGTCTGTTCGGCGCGGGTACCACAGCGCTCGAAGGCGAGCTGGCGGAGCTCCTGTGCACGAGCCTGCCGCATCTCGAACGGGTCACTTTCCTCAACACCGGCAGTGAGGCCGATGCCACCGCGCTACGTATCGCGCGCGCCGTCACAGGGCGAACCCACTTCATCAAGATCCAGGGCGGCTACAACGGCAACTCAGATGAGTTCGCCTGCAATACCGCGGACCCGATTGCGCGCATCGGCCCGCGTGTGAGTCCCGGGGAATATGCGTGCTGTCCTGTCGGTGCCGGCACGGTGCTGGGTGAAGCCCGATTCAGCCACGCGGTCAACTTCAACGATCTCGAATCCGTGCGCTGGGTGTGCGAGCGCTATCCGATCGGCGCAATGGTGCTGGAGCCGGTGCTGCAGAACGTCGGGGTCATCCCTCCGGTTCCTGGCTACCTCGAGGGCCTGCGCGCGTTGGCAGATGAGTATGAGTTCGCACTGATTTTCGACGAGGTCAAAACGGGATTCCGCCATTCCGTCGGGGGTTGGGCTGCCGTAAGCGGAGTCACGCCGGACCTTGCTGTCTATGGCAAGGCGGTGGCGAACGGCTTTCCCATCTCGCTCGTCGGGGGGAAGCAGCGATGGATGGATCAGCTCCGTCATCCGGATCCGTTGAAACGGCCGTTCGTTGCCGGCACGTACAACGGTCATCCCGTAGGATTGTCCGCCGCTATCGCAACCATCAAGATCCTGAAGTCCGCAACACCCGATGTATACGAGCACGTGGGGCGGCTGGCCGCACTCATGGAGCACGGGCTGCGAGAAATATTCGACCGTCGTGGCATTCTTGCGGTGGTGTCCCGCGTGAACTCGGCCTTTTCCTTCTACTTCATGGATCACGTGCCGCGCGATTGGCATGACCTTGCGAGCCATCATGATTTCGACGCGGATTTGCGCCTGAGACGGGCGCTGGTGGACAGGGGCGTGTATGCCGTCCCGGTGCCGACGAAACAATGGTCGATCTCTGCCGCCCACACGGAGCTCGACATCAAGTTTACGCTGGAGCAGCTCGACGGTGCCTTCGCGCAGATGAAGAATGGTGTCACCGCATGAAATTGATACGTTACGGGGCGATCGGGCAGGAGCGTCCGGGAGTGATCGATGACTCCGGCGTGATTCGCGACATCTCCTCGCTCGTGCCCGATATCTCCAGCAACACGCTGAGCGAAGCCATGCTCGCCGGGCTCAGAGGCGCAAACATCCGCCTGCTGCCGGCCATTCCGTCGGACGTTCGCCTCGGCCCGTGCATTGGCCGTCCTTCCAAGTTCATCGGAATCGGGCTGAACTACTCCGATCATGCGACGGAGGTGGGGCTGGTTCGGCCGGAGGAACCTGTCATTTTCCAGAAAGCGACGAGTTCGCTGGCAGGGCCGAACGATGTGATCGTGCTGCCGCCCGGGTCTGCGAAGACGGATTGGGAAGTCGAGCTGGGTGTCGTCATTCTCAGGCGTGCCGCGTACATAGCGGAGCACGAGGCCATGAGCTACGTCGGGGGCTATTGCCTGGTCAACGACGTTTCGGAGCGGAGTGACCAGCTCGAACGTGGCGGGCAGTGGACAAAGGGCAAGAGTGCGGACTCGTTCGGCCCCGTCGGCCCGTGGCTCGTGACGCGAGATGAGATCTGTGATCCGCAGGCGCTGGAGTTGTGGCTCGAGGTCGACGGGCATCGTTATCAGAACAGCAGCACGCGGCAGATGATTTTCGGCGTCAGCCAGATCGTAAGCTACGTTTCCCGGTTCATGTCGCTTCTGCCGGGTGACATTATCGCGACGGGTACCCCTGCCGGCGTGGGCCTCGCTCAGAAGCCGGCGCCGGTGTTCCTCAAAGCCGGACAGACCGTCAGGCTCGGCGCCGAAGGACTCGGCGAGCAGAGCCACTTGTGCGTGCCCTTCAATGTCCGCTCGACATCCGACGCGTGAGACTAGGGCGCTCGGCCGCGCACAGCGAAAAGCCAGAAGAGGCCACCTAGCGCCGCCCAGACAAACATCAGCGCGATCTCGGTCGGGAAGCTACCGCGCCCCAGTATGCCGGCAATGGCCGTGAGCGCCATGAGAAACGGACCGACAGTTGCGATTCCGAGCGTGATCTTTCCGCCGGGCATCGTGTAGGGCGCGCGGCCGCGTTGCATGCGAAGCCGATACACCCCTGCACAGCACGCCGCCATCACAAGTCCCATGCTGATCGAGGCCATGTCGATGAGCGGCCCAATGGCGCCACGACCGACCAGTATGCCGGCGACGTTCGTGGCCGCGACGAACCAGATCGCCGCGGCGTGAATGCCCTGCGGCGTGCGTTTCGAAAGCACGCGCGGCAACACGCCGTCCCGACTCAGCGCCACAACGGTTTGAACCGAGGTGATGAACAGCCCGTTCCAGGTCTTGATCACGGAGATCGCCGCCGCGCAGAGCAGTGTCAGCCCAAGGCCCGGCAACGCCGCCTCAACCGCTGCTGACGCGGGCAATTCCTGCTTGACGGTCCATTGCCAGGGGGCGGCGAGCGTCGTGCACAGGATGACGAGGGTGTAGAAGAGGCACGCCGCGCCGATCGCCACGGCGATCACGACGCTCATCGCGCGCATGGAAACGTGCTTCGACCGGTTCTCGACAACCTGCGGAATGGCCTGGAAGCCGTTATAGAAGAGTGCGGTCGTGGAGAACACCCAGAGCGTACCGGTCAACAGGTTCGTTGAGCTGAGATCTGGCGCCGGCTTGCTGTGCTGTCCCCCCAGTACTGCCGCGAGGATCAGAACGACGAGCGCCGTCACCAGGAACACGACCGTCACCACCGACTGGAATCGCACGGCTGAGCCCATCCCTGCCCGGTTCAGCGCGGTGATCGTCGCGGCCCCGGCGATGCCGATGGCAATTGCGTCGAGGGTGACCGGCGTCCCGGCGAGCTCATAGACCGGCGCACTACGCAGCATGGGCAGTATCGTCTCCAGAATCCAGCCGAGCACGATGCCTTCGAAGGACACGATGAGAAGAAGGTACAGCAGCAGAAACCAGCCGACGGCGAAACCCGCCCCCCGGCCGAACGCTTCGCGCGCGTAAACGTAGTCCGCGCCCGCTATCGGAATACGCGACGCCAGCTCTCCGTAAGCAAGTGCCACCAGCACCATGATGCCAGCCCCGGCGAGCAATCCCGCTGCGGCACCGAATGGGCCTGCTTCGAGCAGCCACTGACCCAGCAGCACCACCCATCCCGATCCGACGATGCAGCCGAAGCCCAGGGCGAAAAAACCGAAGATGCCGACGCTTCCGTCGCGAGCCCTCACAGCGGTGAGGTCCTGTTCGAGCTGCAACGGTTCGGGTGTCGGCATGCCGTTACCTCCTCCGATAGCGGGGAGGATCGCTGAGCGTAGGTTCGCGCTTTTGCGCGGCGATGATCCGCAGAATGTCTCGATTTACGCCCACGACGCTTCGGCCGGGGATCGGCAGCTGCGCGCCGAGCGCATCAGAGAGCGCCTTGAGATTGTGAAACGGCACGCCGGGGAAGAGGTGGTGCTCGATGTGGTAGTTCATGTTCCAGTACAGGTACCGGCCGAGATAGGAGCAGTCCACGGAGCGCGTCGTGTCGCGGTGGTCCGGACGCGCCTCGGCCATGCACATATGCTGGGTGTTGATGAAAAAATGCACGACCCATCCGCCGACAAAGCGCGGCAGGAAGAAAAGATACACCGGCAGGGGCGACAGCCCACTCATTGCCACTGCTGCCAGCGCAGCGTAGCCGCCGAGGAAGGCACGCGAGCCCCAGATCAGCTTGCGCACTTCCGCTGTGGGAATGACTTCACGCTCCGCCTCGTTGAGGCGGCCTGCGGCGTGTCTGGTGGTCGTCGTGATGACGCCGCACCAAACGGGTATGCCCGAGGTATGGAGGAAGTACTCTGGGAGTGTGATCGGATTGTGGTACTCCATCTGGGCGTCCTTACCCGGATACCAGGTCTTCGCGTGATGGCTGATGTGGCTGTAACGCCGGTACATCGGCTCCTGGCCGAAGATGAAGGAGCTGATGTAGTACACCGTCTCATTGAGCCAGGGCGTGCGAAACGCGGTACGGTGAGCGCATTCGTGAGAGCACGCGTAGGCAAACGAAAGCACCACACCGTAGACGACAATTGCCGGAATGAGGAATGCCGTGTTTCTCGACGCACAAACGGCGTAGCCGAGCCCTGCGACGAGGAGCAACCAGCTCGAGAAGAACAACACGCCCGGCAGGTCCCGAAGCTTCAGAAACTCCCGCACCGTGGGCGGCGCGATGACCGGTTTCCACCATTTTTCCCCGCGCTTCTGCGCAAGCTCGCTCGACTGCATTCGCGCCGGTTCGTTGTCCGTCATCGGAGCAATCTACGGAGGTCACCGGGTCGAGGCTAATATCCAAGCGTCATCCGATCGGCTCTCTTTTCGATATTGGGACAGCAGTGCGGGAGCGCTAGGCTACCCGTCAGTCCGGCGCCGGCGACTTACCGGGGCCAAAAGGGGAGCCGTTCATGCCGATGCGAAACGTGCGCGCCATCATTGTGGCTGCCGCACTCCTGATCTGCACCGTGCCCGTTCTTGCGCAGTCAGAGTCGTTGGCGATCACCGGCGCGACGATCTTCGACGGCACCGGAGCGCAGCCCCTGCGTGACGGCGTCGTATTGATCAGCGGCAACCGCATCGTCAGTGTGGGCCCCGCCCGAAGCGTGAAGATCCCGGAGCAGGCGCGGCGTCTCGATGCCGGCGGAAAATTCATCGTGCCGGGACTCATGGACGCAAACATCCATCTGAATTTCATCATCGCGCTGGAAACACTGATCAAGTACGAGGATCGCTACGACGAGATCGCGCTCGAGGCCGCGCAAGTTGCACTCAAGAACGGGCTGACCACGGTGTTCGATACCTGCGGGCAGCGGGCCGCGCTGGTGAGGACGCGCGACCGGATTGCGGCCGGCGAGACCCCCGGCAGTCGAATTTACCTGGCGGGATACATCCTCGGGCTCTCGAGCCCGCTCGGCGCCGATTTCCGCCCTTCATCGATTCTGAATTTCGTCAGTAAGACATTCGCCGATCGCATCAAGAACAGATGGGAAGAAGGAGTCGGGCCGGAGCTCATGTGGATGACACCGGAACAGGTGCGGCCGATCGTGCGCGACTACACGCACAAGGATGTGAACTTCCTCAAGTACGCCTCCAGCGGCCACGGCGCGTGGCCTGAAGTCATGTTCAGCTACATTGCATTCTCGCCCCGCGTCCAGAAAGCGGTGGTCGAGGAAGGGCACGCAGCGGGTCTGCCGGTGCAGGCGCATACGACTTCCGTCGAGAGCCTCGACATCGCAATCGACGCGGGTGTGGACATTGTCACGCACGGCGACGTTACCGGCACCACCACACCCATTCCAGCGGAAACGCTGCGGAAACTTGTCCAGCGGCACATCCCCGTGTCCGTGATTCCGGTGACGCAGAACTATCTCGACACGGAGCTGCAAGTCGTCCGGCGAAATCCGCCGCGCGTCGGCAACGCGTGGCCGCAGTTCCAGGAACTTGCGAAGCTCAATCGAAAGAGCATGATTCGCGCCGGCGTGACCCTGCTGCTCTCGACCGATGCGTCGCTCGCCAACCCGGTGCTGGTCGCGGAGTCCGGCCGCAGCCCCGTGGATCCAGACAGTATCGGCGAGGGCCACTTCAACGCGCTCGTTGCGCTCGAAGAGGAGGGCATGTCCGCCCCCGAAATCCTGAAGACCGCCACCATCAACATTGCGAAGGCCTACCGGGTCGACAAGGATCTCGGCACGCTCGAGACCGGAAAAATCGCCGACCTGCTGATTCTCGAGCGCAATCCCATGGAGTCGGCCCGCAACTATCGAAGCATTCAGGTGGTGGTGAAGGACGGTAAGGTCGTGGACCGGGACGCCTTGCCGGTTGCTCCGCTCATTACCGCACGGTCTCGCTAGCCCTCCGTGAACGACCTTCGCTGTCACACTTCCCGCCGCCTCGGTTAACGCCCGTCTGGAGTTTTTGCATGCTTGTTCCGGCCTATGCCAACGAACCGATCGAAACCTTTGCGGCCCCGGGGCCTCAAGAGCAGATGAGCGCCGCGCTCCGCGCGGTGAGAGCACAGTTCGGCAGGACTTATCCGCTTCTCATCGGCGGAAAGCACATACATACCGAGGCTCTGCTGCAGTCGACGAATCCTTCCAACCCTGACGAGCTCGTCGGAAGCACGGCAAAAGCAGATCGGCTGCATGCGGAGGCAGCGCTCGAGGCCGCGTGGTCGGCGTTCGAAAGCTGGAAGCTGTGGAAACAGGAAGACCGCTCGCGCGTGCTGCTGAAGGCTGCGCAGATCATGCGTCAGCGCAAGCGCGAGCTGGAAGCGTGGCTCATCTACGAGATCGGCAAGAACTTCATCGAGGCGAGCGCGGAAGTCGCCGAGATGATCGACTTCACGGAGTACTACGCCAGGCAGGCATTGAAGCATGTGGGTGCGCTCGGCTCGCTCGCTGCGTTCCCGGGAGAGGAGAACGAGAGCTTCTATGTTCCGCTCGGCGCCGGGCTGAGCATCGCGCCGTGGAACTTCCCGATGGCACTCATGACCGGCATGACGGTTGGTGCGATCGTCGTGGGCAATACGGTAGTTGCGAAGCCGGCGGAAGATACGGTGGTCTGCCTTGCCAAGGTGTTCGACATTTTCGAGGAGGCCGGGATACCGCCCGGGGTCGTGAACTACTTGCCAGGCAAGGGAAGCGAGGTCGGCCAGTTCCTCGTCGAGCATCCGCGTACCCGCTTCATCAACTTCACAGGCAGCCTGAGCACCGGCAAGCGGATCAACGAAGCAGCCGCTCGCGTCGTCGAGGGTCAGCGCTGGATCAAGCGTGTATTTCTGGAGCTGGGCGGCAAAGACGCGATCCTGGTGGACGAGACCGCGGATCTCGACGCCGCGGCACTGGGCGCCGTGCAAAGCGCCTACGGATATCAGGGGCAGAAGTGCTCCGCCTGCTCGCGGCTCATTCTCGTGGATTCTGTTTACGATGGCGTGCTGGAACGAGTCGTGGCGCTTGCGAAAAATCTGACGGTGAGCGCGGCGGAAAACAATCCCGACATGGGACCGCTCTGTAACGCCGCACAGGAGGCCAAGGTTCGGCAGTACCTCGGGATCGGCCGGAATGAAGGCAAGCTGGTGACGGGTGGCAAGCGTGTTGAGGAAAAGGGATACTTTTTCGAACCTACAGTGTTCGGAGACGTCGCGCCCCGGGGGCGTCTTGCCCAGGAGGAAGTCTTTGGACCTGTTCTCGCGGCGATTCGCGTGAAAGACTTCTCCGAAGGGCTCGCTGTGGCAAACGATACGGTCTATGGGCTTACGGGCGCACTCTACTCGCGCGATCGCATCCGGATCGAGCTTGCGAGGCGCGAATTCCATGTCGGTAACCTCTATTTCAATCGCAAGTGCACGGGAGCGCTGGCCGGGGTACAGCCCTTTGGCGGCTTCAATCTTTCCGGCACGGATACGAAGACGGGCGGCCCCGACTACCTCCTTCAGTTTCTGCAGATGAAGGCGGTAGCGGAGCGCTTCTGAGCGTTACCTGAGGCAGCAGAGCGTTGAGCACTGAGACTCTCATCATCGGAGGAGGCGCGATCGGCTCGGCGATCGCCTGTTTTCTTTCTTCGATGGCGCCGGACTCTCACCGCATCACGGTGGTGGAGCGCGATCCCACCTTACGGATCGCCTCGTCGAGCCTTTCAGCAAGCTCGATTCGGCAGCAGTTCTCCACGCCCATCAATGTGCAGCTTTCCCAGTTCGGGTACGAGTTCATGCATGCGTTGGGCGGGAGCGGCCCGCGCAGCGAAGTGGGGCTCGAGTCGCGGGGATATCTTTTCCTTGCTCGTGCCGATCAAGCCGAAGCGCTCAGCGCTCGGACAAGCATCGTGCGCAAGTGGGGCGGTTCCGTCACGGAGCTCGACAGGGCGGCCCTCCGCAAGGTCTGCCCGTGGCTCGAATGCTCGGATGTCACTTATGCCTCGCAGGGCACCCAGGGCGAAGGCTGGTTTGATGGGTACATGCTCCAGCAGCATTTTGCCCGTCGCGCGCGTGCGCGCGGCGTGACGTTTCGGCAGGGTGAGGTGGCCGAATTGAAGCTCCGCGGCAACAAAGTGGTGGGCGCCGTGCTCTGCGGCGGCGAGGAGTTGGCCGCGGATCTCGTAGTGAATGCCGCAGGAGCATGGTCTGCGCCCCTTGCACGCGAGGTTGGCGTCGATTTACCGGTTCGCGCGCGGCGGCGAACGGTGTTCGTCGTGTCCTGCCCGACGGCACTGCCCGAGTTCCCGATTCTTGTCGACACGACGGGAGTATTCATTCGTCCCGAGCAGAAACACTTCCTGTGCATTCTTTCGCCGCGTGCCGATCTCGATGGGGACGATCTGCCGCTCGATCCTGATTTCTCGCTCTTCGAAGATCACATCTGGCCCGCATTGGCGGCGCGGGTTCCGGCGTTCGAAGCGCTTCGCATCGAGCGCAGCTGGGCGGGGTATTACGAGTTCAATACGGCCGATCACAACGGTCTGGTGGGCCAGGTCGGCCCGGAGAATTTCTACGTGGCCACGGGCTTCAGCGGGCATGGGCTGATGCACAGCGCGGGGGTCGGGCGCGGTGTCGCGGAGCTTCTGCTGCACGATACGTACCGGACGCTCGACCTGTCCCCGCTGTCACCCGCAAGGCTGAGCACCGGTGCACTGATCGTCGAAGACGCGGTGTATTGATGAAGCAGTACTCGCACTACATCGACGGTCGTGAGATTGCGCCAGACAGCGGCGAATGGCTCGAGACTCACAATCCTTACCTGGGCACAGCCTGGGCCACGATCGCCCGCGGCAACGCCATCGACGCAGACCGTGCGGTCTCGGCGGCCCATCGTGCTTTCACGAGTTGGCGTGCACTCACGGCAAGCCGGCGCGGTGAGCTGCTGAATCGGGTCGCCGATCTGATCGCGCGCGATGCCCGCCACCTTGCCGAGCTCGAGGTGCGCGACAACGGCAAGCTGCTGAGCGAGATGCTCGGGCAGCTCAACTACATTCCACAGTGGTTTCGATACTTCGGCGGATTAGCCGACAAGATCGGCGGTCGCGTCATCCCGCTCGATAAGAAAGGGTACTTCAATTTCACGCGGCGGGAGCCCCTCGGCGTCGTGTGCGCGATCACGCCGTGGAACTCTCCGCTCCTGCTGGCAACCTGGAAAATCGCGCCGGCACTGGCCGCCGGTTGCACGGTCGTCGTCAAGCCATCTGAGTTCACTTCGGTATCGACACTGGAGTTCGCCAGGCTATTCGAGGAGGCCGGAATTCCCCCTGGTGTCCTCAACGTGGTCACCGGCCGCGGCGATGAAGTGGGTGCCGCACTCGTCAATCATCCGGACGTGCGCAAGATATCGTTCACCGGCGCGGACAGCACCGGCCGGGCGATCAACGAGTCGGCCGCGCGCGGCTTCAAGCACGTCGCCCTGGAGCTGGGTGGCAAGTCGCCTAACATCGTATTCGAAGATGCCAATCTGGAAGATGCGGTGAACGGCGCGATCTCGGGCATCTTCGCGGCAACCGGGCAAACCTGTATCGCCGGTTCGCGGCTGCTGCTCCAATCGTCGATCCATGACGAAGTAGTGGAGCGTCTGTTGAGGCTCGCACGCGCCGCGCGGATGGGGGATCCCATGCTGAGCAGCACGCAGGTCGGCCCCGTGACAACTCCGGCGCAGTGCGCGAAAATTTTGAAGTACATCCAGATCGCGCGCGACGAGGGCGCAAGTCTCCTGTTGGGCGGCAAGGCCGCCCGCGCGCCGGAATGTGGTTCCGGATGGTTCATCGAGCCGACGATCTTCGGTGACGTCGACAACCGAATGCGCATCGCTCAGGAAGAGGTCTTCGGGCCGGTGCTGTCGATCATCCGGTTTCGCGACGAGGAGGAGGCGATCCACATCGCCAACGACGTGAAGTTCGGCCTGGGTGCGGGCGTGTGGACGCGCGACATGGGGCGCGCGTTCCGACTCTCCGAGCGACTCGAAGCGGGCATCGTCTGGATCAACACCTATCGGGCGGTGAGCTTCATGTCGCCTTTCGGCGGCTACAAGGACTCCGGATTGGGCCGCGAGAACGGCATGGAAGCAATCGACGAGTATCTGCAAACCAAGAGTGTCTGGATCAATACCGGCGCGACGACGGGCAATCCGTTCGTGATGCGCTAGGGGCGAGGAAGTGATGTCGAGCAGTGAATGGTCACGCCAGGTTTTCGATGAGCTGCGCAAATTGCACGTCCGACAGGTCGCCTATGTGCCCGACGCGGGGCACAAGGAGCTCATTCGGCTGTTTGAAGAAGACCCTGACGTTCACGCGGTCTCGCTGACGACTGAGGAAGAGGGCATCGCCATGCTTGGCGGGGCATGGCTCGGCGGGCAGCGCGGCGTGCTGTTGCTGCAATCGAGCGGCGTCGGGAACTGCATCAACATGCTCTCTCTGCAGCACGAGACCCGCATGCCTTTGCTGATGCTGGTGACGATGCGCGGCGAGTGGGCCGAGTTCAATCCGTGGCAAATAGCCATGGGCCACTCGACCGCGGAAGTATGCGAGGCGGCAGGCGTTCACGTGTATCGCGCCGACTGCGCGGAGGAAGTCCCGCAGGTTTCGTCCGCGGGTGCGCGCCTTGCATTCCAGACCGGCCGCAGCGTTGCCGTGCTCATCGGCCAGCGTGTGATCGGCGCCAAGAACTTCAACAAGTGAGAGCGAATATGTCTGCACCGAATCCATCGTCTCGCACCCTCGACCGGCGTGAGGCGGTCGCGCGCATTCTGTGGGATCGAAGCGACGCTCTCGCGATCTCGAGCCTCGGTAACCCGACGTACGACGTGGCCGCCGCTGGCGACAAACCGCAGAACTTCTATCTGTGGGGTGCGATGGGCGGCGCCGTGATGGTGGGGCTCGGTTTGGCACTTTCGCAGCCGAGCCGGCGTGTGATCGCCTTCGTCGGCGACGGAGAAATGATGATGGGCCTCGGGTCCCTCGCCACAGTCGCGGTGCATGGCGCGAAGAATCTCAGCATCGTTGTGATCGACAACGAGCACTATGCGGAAACCGGGATGCAGCCCGCGCATGCCGGGCGAGGCGTAGACATTCCGGCGGTGGCGCAAGCGGTAGGATTCAGTGATGCTCGTACCGTACGGAGCGCCGGCGAGCTGGAGGAGGCGAGGGAGGCAGTGATGCATGCGCCTGGCCCGATTCTCATTGCCGTCAAAGTGTCGACGCAGCCGGCGCCTATAGTGTTGCCGCCGCGAGATGGTCCCTATCTGCGCAGCCGATTCCGCGAAGCCTTGCTGGGTCCGCAGGCGCATCTATAGCAGAGGCGGCCGCGAGGCGTGCCAGGCGATATGAAACAGAACACCACCGATCGATTTCAGGAAATTCGCGATGCAGTGCGTGCGCTCTGTGCGCAGTTTCCGGACGAGTATCACCGGAGGATCGATTCGCAGCGTGGTTATCCGGAGGAGTTCGTTACCGCGCTCACGAAGGCGGGATGGCTCGCTGCGATGATACCTGCCGAGTACGGCGGTGCCGGCCTTGGGCTTGCCGAAGCGTCGGTCATCATGGAAGAGATCAACCGAAGCGGCGCAAACTCCGGTGCTTGCCACGGGCAGATGTACAACATGAGCACGCTTCTGCGGCACGGCTCGGAGGAGCAGAAGAAGAGGTACCTGCCCCGAATTGCATCGGGCGAGTGGCGCCTGCAATCGATGGGCGTCACGGAGCCGACGACCGGTACGGACACGACGCGCATCAAGACCACCGCCGTGCGCGAGGGGGATCGCTATCGGATCAACGGACAGAAAGTGTGGATCTCGCGCGTTCAGCATTCCGAGTGGATGATCCTGCTCGCGCGGACCACGCCATTGGCGCAGGTGCGCAAGAAATCCGAAGGCATGTCGATCTTTCTCGTCGACTTGCGGCAGGCTGAGAAGTCCGGCATGTCGGTGCGTCCGATTCCGAACATGGTGAATCACGAAACCAACGAACTGTTCTTCGAGAACCTCGAAGTTCCGGCCGAGAATCTGATCGGGCAGGAGGGGCTCGGTTTCCGCTATCTGCTCGACGCCCTCAATGCCGAGCGCACGCTGATCGCCGCCGAATGCATCGGCGATGGCTGCTGGTTCGTTGATCGTGTTACCCGCTATGTCAGCGAGCGCGTCGTCTTCGGGCGCCCCATCGGAATGAATCAGGGCGTTCAGTTCCCGATCGCAGAAGCGTACATCGAGCTCGAGGCGGCCAACCTCATGCGCTGGCGGGCATGCGAGTTGTTCGATTCGGGTGCGCCGTGCGGCGCCGAGGCGAATATGGCGAAGTACCTTGCAGCGAAGGCCAGCTGGGAAGCCGCCAACTGCTGCCTGCAGTTCCATGGCGGGTTCGGATTCGCGCAGGAGTACGACGTGGAGCGAAAGTTTCGCGAGACCCGTCTGTATCAGGTCGCGCCGATCTCGACGAATCTGATCCTGTCCTATGTGGCCGAGCACGAGCTCGGGCTGCCACGATCCTTTTGAAGGCATCGTCATGACAAGACCGCTCGATGGCACGATCGTCGTCGCGCTCGAGCATGCGGTGGCGGCACCCTTTGCCACGAGGCAGCTCGCCGATCTTGGCGCACGGGTCATCAAGATCGAGCGCCCGATGGTGGGCGATTTCGCGCGCGCCTACGACACGCGTGTTCGCGGTGAGGCGTCGTACTTCGTCTGGGCGAATCGATCGAAGGAAAGCCTCACGCTGGATCTGAAATCTGCGCCGGCGCGCGATGTTCTGCAGAAGCTGATCGCGAAAGCGGATGTCATCATCCAGAACCTCGCACCGGGGGCCGCCGCGCGGCTCGGCCTTTCTGCCGCAGAGTTGCGTCCTGCACATCCAAAACTCATCGTGTGCGATGTCTCCGGCTACGGCAGCACGGGCCCGTATCGGGACAAGAAGGCGTATGACCTGCTGATTCAGGCCGAGTCCGGTCTCCTTTCCGTCACGGGTACCCCGGAGCAGGAGGCGCGCGCGGGAATCTCCGTGGCCGATATCTCCGCGGGGATGTATGCGTTCAGCTCAGTGCTGGCTGCGCTCATTCAAAGAGGGCGCACCGGATCGGGAAGTCATGTCGATCTGTCGCTGTTCGATTCGCTGGTGGAGTGGATGGGCAATCCGCTGTACTACGCGTTCGAAGGGCAAGCTCAGGCGCCTCGAACCGGAGCGAGCCATCCCAGCATCTATCCTTACGGGCCATTCGCCACCGGAGATGCAAAGACCGTCATCTTCGGCTTGCAGAACGAACGGGAATGGACGGTATTCTGTGCCGAAGTGCTGCGGCAGCCGCAGCTGGCATCTGATTCACGCTTCGATGCCAATGCGAAGCGCAGCGCGAATCGCGACTTGCTGCGAAAGCTGATCGAGGAGTGTTTCCGCTCGCTCACGGCGGAGAAAGTGCTTGCGCGGCTCGATGCAGCGGGTATCGGCAGCGCCTCTGTGAACCGACTCGCCGACGTGTGGGCGCATCCGCAACTGCGCGCCCGCGACCGGTGGTCGCAGGTGAGCTCGCCGGGCGGCGCGATTCCCGCGCTGAAGCCGCCCGCGATGTTCGATACCTTTGCTCCGGCGATGGGGCCCGTGCCTGCCCTTGGCCAGCACAGCGAATCCATTCTCGCCGAGCTCGGGTACAGCGCCGGACAGATCCGGCAATTTCGTGACGACCGAGTCATTTGAGTCAACGCACCGATGAGCCGCAATCACTTCGAAGAGACCCTGGCGGAGTTCATCGTCGGGCTGAACGCGAATGCGATTCCGCACCCTGTGCGAGAGCGCGCGCAGGAGCTTTTTCTCGACTGGCTCGGCTCAACGCTCGCGGGTAAGGGCGCCGCGCCCGTCGAGTGCATCGCGCGGTTTGCTGCAGCGATGGGCCCGACCCGCGGCGGCTCAGAGATCCTGATCAACCGCACGCACTCGAGCCCCGTGTTCGCGGCGATGGTGAATGCCGCAGCTTCGCATGTCGTCGAACAGGACGATGTGCATAACGGGTCTGTGTTTCATCCTGCCGCTGTCGTGTTTCCGGTTGCTCTGGCCGTTGCCCAGGAGCAGGGGCGCTCTGGCGCCGAGCTCATTACCGCCGCGGTGGCGGGCTACGAGGTGGGCATCCGGACCGGGGAGTTCCTCGGGCGCTCGCACTACAAGATTTTTCACACGACGGGGACCGCCGGTACGTTGGCGGCCGCGGCGACCGCGGGAGTACTGCTTCGTCTGACACCGCAAGCGATGCTCAATGCGTTGGGCTCAGCGGGAACGCAGGCCGCGGGTCTTTGGGAGTTTCTGAGGGATGCCGCGGACTCGAAGCAATTGCATACCGCGCACGCGGCCTCCGCCGGTCTGACCGCCGCCTATCTGGCGCGCGATGGCTTCTCGGGCGCACGACACATCCTGACCGGTCCTCAGGGCATGGGCGCGGGGCTTTCTCAGGACGCGAGCGTCGAGAGCCTTGTCGCCGGACTCGGAAGCCGCTGGCCGCTGATCGAAACCTCCTTCAAGTTCCATGCGTCTTGCAGGCACACGCATCCCGCGGCCGATGCTCTGCAATGGGTGATGCGCGAATACCAACTGACTGCAAAGGATGTCAGGCGTGTGACGGCACACGTTCATCAGGGTGCGATCGATGTGCTGGGCCCTGTCACGAATCCGCAGACGGTTCACCAATCGAAGTTCTCGATGGG